>VFQM010000678.1_pt1 | contig 35573 bp, 35 predicted proteins | sample 3512391 | NCBI WGS metagenome assembly VFQM01 (sample SAMN10412369, study PRJNA504923) | tailings metagenome | isolation source: Replicate 1 from Balatoc abandoned mine | place: Philippines
CGATCTCGTTCGATTTGAACGTGTCGGTGGTGCCGCTGCAGATGATGTGCACGCCCCGGCCGCTGGGCGAATACTCGGTGTAGCTGTTGCACGCGGCGATGATCTCGCCGCAGCGTTTGGCAATCTCGCCGGTCTCGACATTGATCATGTTGTCGAGGTCGACGCCGATCAGGCCGTCGCCTGGCAGCAGGGCCATCCCGACACCTGAATACTTGCCCTTGACCATCGCCGTGCGCGCAGTGGCAAGGTCGGCCAGCTCGGCGCGGTCGGCGTCCGATCCCTGCGCGCCGGTGCGGCGCTTGCCGTTGGCGTAGTACGGTACCTTGCGCGACTTCTTGTCGCCGGGGTGAGACTCGGCACGCCAGACAAGCCACTGGCGGCGCTCGGCAAGATCGGTTGGGATAGCGTCGAAGTCTTGATCGCCACCAGGGTGGCGACTATCATTCGCGGTGTAGTGATTTACCAATGCCGCCGACCGCTCCCCAGCCCCGGCGGCATTTTCTTGGGATAGGCTCACGCGCAGCCCTCCGCAGGCTTGGCCAGCAACAAGGCAGCGGACGCGGCTTCGCGCGCCTCTTGCACCAGGTGCGCGGGCATGCGGCCACCATTGCGGCGGATACCTGCAGCGCAGCGGCCACAAAACAGCCAGGCGGTTGAATAAACCCCGCCCCCGGTCGGATCGACGTAAGTGATGCGGCCAACATGGCGCTGCTTGCGGGCTGCATTGAACGGCTTGCCGCACACGCCACAGCTTTTCCCGTGGCCGGTCCGGTTCAGATCGTCGCCCACAGCTTGGGTGATTTCCCCCTGCAGCGGCAACAGCATCAGCATGGGGTTGGCGTTCGGGTCGGGTTTGATTTCGATCATGCCGCCGCCTTTCTGCCAATGGATACGGCGGCGAGCTTGAAGCGGGCCGGATGAAAACGCAGCCGGCCAGTAATTACGATCACAGCTCCGGCCGTTGCCAAGGCTTCCCTATGGCGGCGTACAAACCACTTGATCGAATCTTCTGAGGGGAAGGTCTGCTCCACGCTGGGAAACAGGCCCTTAAGGTCGACGTATTCGTCGAGGGACGGTAGGTCTTCGTTCTTCATCAATCACCCCATTTAGTTTCAAGCGCCTATGCCGTGCGCTCTGGAGTGATTGGACGCGTGTTAACGCGTCATCAGTAAGGGGAACAATCCGCCCCGCCGAAAGCCTTAACTACTTTGGGTTTTTGAACTGCCTTAGGATTTTGATCGACCGTTGCAGGGACTTCCTCAGTGCACTGGCGCTCACGAAACGCCCAGCCCGGTGGAACATCTGCGTCGCCCAGGCGAGAAACGCCGACTCCTTGGTCGATTCCCAAACGGTGGCCGGATCCCCGGTGTGCCTCTCCCACCAGCGCGCAAGGGAGACCCCCATCCACACGTCTTTACCTTGCACAGCAGTCCGGCCTGCACGCTTAGGCGCGTGCTTCATCTTGAGTAACACTCTTTCGGCCTCGGCGCGAATCTCAGAGGGTGTCGGATTCCTCGGCAGACGCCACAACTCCCCATCCGTAAAAGGATCGAGCGCCTTGAGCGCGCGGACAATCTGATCGTCATCCAGGACACGCAGTCGCCGCAATGTTTCCTTCACGTCCTGCGCGGACGGCCGCCAGCCAGCGGTCGCAAATTCAGCGCGCCAGTGGATGACGATCTCGGCGAGACCAGGCTCCAGATCAGCGTCTTCGGCCTTGGCGAACTCGCCCTCCCAGTATGTGCACTTACGTTCCCACCGGACGCCATCACGGAACGTGACCTTGGGTCTCATAACCGTCCCTCAAACACTTTCGACATGAGCCTGCGCCGGCTGTCCGTGTTGAGGTGCGCGTAGCGTTGCACCATACGCAATTGCCGATGGCCCAGGGTGTCCGCAATCTCCAGCAGGGACGCGCCACTTTGCGCCATGTAGGACGCTGTGCAATGCCGGCAGTCATGGAAGCGAAAGTTCTTGATGCCGGCAGCGGCCACGGCTTCGTTGAATACCTTGGCGGTCGAGTAGGGCTGTGACGGTCGCAAGCGCGAGCGAAAAACCAGCACCTGGCTGGTTGGCGCAGCCTTCGGCGCGAAGCGTTCCAGCTCGGCGATCACCTGCGGCAGCAGCACCAGTACGCGGCGGTCGCCGTTCTTGGTGTCGTGCAGGATCGCCTCGGCGCGTTCCATATCGACATCGCACCAGCGCAGCCCGAGCAGCTCGCCGCGCCGCGCGCCGGTCGTGAGCGCCATCAGGACGAACACATAGAGGCGCGGCCAAGGCGACTCGACGCAGGCGGCCAGCAGGCGGTCGCGTTCGTCGTCGGTGAGGTAGCGCACGCGACCGCGCGTCTCGGTGTTCTTTTCGACGTGGCGGGTCGGCGAGTCGAAACCGCGCGGGACCAGCCGCTGCCGCTTCGCCCAGGTGAACAGTGCGGCGAGTGCTACCTGGTAGCGGTTCAACGTCGCGCCGCTGCGCTGGCCGCCCTTGGCCTTGAAGATCGGGTTGCCGTCGGCGTCGCGGCCGTTGTAGACGCGCGCCGGCTCGGTCGCAAGCGTGCGCATGGCGGCATCGATATCGTCGGGGGTGATTTCGGTCAGCACCTTGTCGCCGAGCAGGCGTTTCCAGGTGTTGAGGCGGTGATAGCGCGAGCTGTCCCGGCCCCTGTAGGCGTCGAGATAGGCCTCCGCGATTTCCGCGAGGGTGGTGCCGGCTGCGGCAACAGCTTGGGCATTTTCAGCTTCTTTCATGTCGGTCTCCTGAGCAGTTGGCCGATTTTGATCGGCGGTCTTTGCAGAGGCCCGACAAGGGCTTGAAACTAAAGGAATCTGGCTCCCCGACCTGGGCTCGAACCAGGGACCTGCGGATTAACAGTCCGTCGCTCTACCGACTGAGCTATCGGGGAATGGGAAGCGCGCATTCTAGTGATGGCGGGCGATTCGGTCAACCCTTAGCCGTCTTTTTCCACCTGCAATTCGGGAACGTGGCTGAAGGCGATGCGCATCGGCGCGGCGCCGCGGCCATGGTGGGCACCGCCGAAGTACAGGGTGTTGGGGCCGTAGCGCTGGTTGATCCGGTCGAGCACGCTGTTGAGGGTTTCGTGCCGCTCGTCGGGATCGAACAGGTCGCGCGTGGCCTGGCTGTGCTCGACGAGGTCGGTGAGGGTGACGCCGACCTTGAGGATGGGGCCGGGGTCGGGCGGGCGGCGCTGCCACAGTTCGGCCAGCACGGGGTTGAACCGGAGGGAGTCGGCGTGCGGCGCGAAGTGCGCCTGGTCGACCCAGCGGGGGTGGCCGGCAGCAGCCTTCATATAGTGCAGGTGCAGGCCGAGGCCGCCGGCGCAGTAGCCGTAGTGGCGCAGCCGCATCGCGGCCTTGTGCAGCAGGCGGTAGAGCACCGCCAGCGCGGAATCGGGATCACGCAGCTCGGGCGCCAGCACGTGCGAATGGCCGACGCTGGAGCGCTGGGTGGGGGCAGGGGCGAGGTTTTCGCCGCGCAGTTTGGCGTAGTAGCGCTCGCCCTCGACGCCGCCCCAGGCATGGCGCAGGGTGTCGCGGCTGGCGGCGCAGAGTTGCTCGACGGTGTGGATGCCGAGCCGGTTGAAGCGCTGTTCCATGGCGCGGCCGATGCCGGTCAGGGCGCCGAGCTTGAGGCCGTACAGGCGCTGCGGCAACTCGTGCTGGCGGATCACCACCAGCCCATCCGGTTTCTGCATGTTGGACGCGGTCTTGGCGAGGAAGCGGTTGGGCGCGATGCCGACCGAGCTGTGCAGCACCTCGCCGACCTGATCGTAGATCGCCTGTTTGATCTGTTTTCCGAGCCGGACGGCCTTGGCTTCCTCGCGGTCGCTGCCCAGCAGGTCGCAGGCCATTTCGTCGATCGACAGCACGGCGCTGACCGGGGTGCACGACTCCACGGCGGCGACGATGCGGTGGTGGATTTCCACGTAGGTCGACGGCCGCGCTTGCACGAAAACGATGTCGCGGCACAGCTTGCGGGCCTGCCACACCGGGGTGCCGGTGCGGATGCCGAAGCGCTTGGCATCGATGCTGGCGGCGATGCAGCAGGTGGTGTCGGCCATCACCGGCAGCACGCCGACCGGACGGCCGCGCAGTTCGGGCCGCAACTGCTGCTCGGCCGAGGCGAAGAAGGAATTGAGATCGACGTAAAGCGAATGCAGGGCCATGGCGAGGGTGGGACCCGGTATGTCATTCCGATGCCGGAATCCAGTCAGGCAAACAACTGGCCTCGGGCTTTTCTTCCTTCGGGGGCAGGCGTCGGGATGAGAGCTGATGTTGAACGTAGTGTATATCCATACACCACTTTCAATCAATTCAGCCCGGGTTCGCCAGGTTCATCCGCTCCAGTCGCTGGCACAGGATGTCGATGATGCGGCGCGACAGCGGGGCGGAATGGCGCATCAGTTCTTCCAGCGTCTGCGGCGGCAGCGCCAGCACGGTGATCTCGCCGTCGGCGACGACCGAGGCGGTGCGCTTTTCGTTCAGCAGATAGGCCATCTCGCCGAACAGCTGGCCCTCGCCGAGTTCGCCCAGGCGGCGGCGCCCGCCGTCGGTATTCTTGTACACCGCGGCGCGGCCGGCGTAGAGAAAATAGGCGGTTTTCGAGTCGTCGCCTTCCTCGATCAGCGCATGGCCGGCGGGATGCACCTGGCCGTATTTTTCCAGCAGGCGGCGGCTGTCGCTGAAGACGTAGCCTTCGAGCTTGCCGGCGCCCTCGCCGCTGCCGCCGAGGAACAGTTTTTCCAGCGCGGTGATGTCGGCCTTGCCGTAGGCGTACAGCGCCTGTGCCCACAGGTACAGCAGCAGGAAGGCGAAATAGCCGCCGATCAGCACGAACACCACGCCGCCGAGCGTACCGTACAGGCTGCGGTAGTTCTCCAGCTTGAAGAAGGCGCCGAACAGCAGCAGCAGCAGGCCCAGGCTCACGGCGGCGGCGAGCGCGAACACCGCCGCGTCGCGCGCGCGCGGATGCCGCCGCGGCAGCCGCCAGTAGGCGGCAAACAGCAGTGCCCACACCATGGCGAAGGCGAACAGCGAGTTGAGCGTCCGCAGTGCCTGCGCGTTGCCCGCGCCGATGATGTCATTCTGCGCCAGGAACGATAGCGTGACCTGGGCCAGCGCGGCCACCCCCATCAGCAGGAACAGCACCGGCAAGATGATCAGCGGCAGCACCCACGACACCACCAGATTGCGTTTGGTCCGGTCGGGAAAAATGATGCGGAAAGCCCCCTGCATCGTGTTGACCAGCCCGCGCGACGACAGCACCAGGGTGACGAGGCCGACGCCGCCGGCCGCGAGCTGGGTCTGCCGCGGAATGAAGCCGAGCGCGGTGAGGCTGTCCAGCTGCATCTGGTCGTAGAGCGCGGCCATCAGGATGGTGGCCGGCATCGAGTTCTCGGCAATATGGCCCAGCAGCTGCAGGGCGTAGCTCAGCAGCAGCAGCAGCGGGGTGGCCGACAGCAGGAAGTAGAACGCCGTCGCCGCGGCGTGGTTCGGCAGCCCGTTCTGGCCGAACAGGCGCCAGGTGGTGTAGGCAAGCTGGAGCAGCCAGCTCAGCGTGCCGCGGGCGGGGGGCAGGGCGGCGAGTTTCTGGAACATGGCCTGCCCACGCTCGGGTGCCGGCGCTCAGGCCATCGCCTGGGCGATGCGCTTGAGTGCCTTTTCGAGGTTGGCCTGCGAGGTGGCGAACGACAGGCGGATGTAGCCTTCGGCGCCGAAGGCCGAGCCGGGGACGACGGCGACGTCGGCCGACTCCAGCAGGTATTCGGAAAACGCGATGTCGGTCGGCGCTTCGATGACGTCGCGCGCCAGCAGGTTCATGATCGCCGGGCGCACGTCGGGGAAGGCGTAGAAGGCGCCGCCGCTGTCGACGCAGTTGAAGCCGGGAATGGCGTTCAGCGCGTCGACGACGTAGCGGTGGCGCGCCTTGAAGGCGTCGAGCATCGGGGTGATGCAGCCCTGGTCGCCGTTCAAGGCGGCCTCGGCGGCGACCTGCGAGATCGAGGTGGGGTTGGAGGTCGACTGCGACTGCACGTTGGTCATCGCGCGCAGGATGGCTTCCGGGCCGGCGGCGTAGCCGATGCGCCAGCCGGTCATCGAATAGGCCTTCGACACGCCGTTCAGCACCAGGGTGCGGTCGTAGAGGTCGGGGCAGACATTGAGGATGTTGACGAAGGGCGCGCCGTCGAGGCGGATATGCTCGTACATGTCGTCGCTGGCGATCAGCACCTGCGGATGCTTCCTCAGCACTTCGCCCAGCGCGGCCAGTTCGCCGCCGTTGTACACCGCGCCGGTGGGGTTGGACGGGCTGTTGATGACGAACAGGCGGGTCTTCGGCGTGATCGCCGCTTCCAGCTGCGCCGGGGTGATCTTGAAGCCCTGCTCGATGCCGGCCTCGACGATCACCGGCTTGCCGTCGGCAAGGATGACGATGTCGGGATAGGAGACCCAGAACGGCGCGGGGATGATGACCTCGTCGCCGGGGTTGACCACCGCCTGCACCAGGTTGAAGAAGCTCTGCTTGCCGCCGCACGACACCAGGATCTGCTTGGGGCCGTAGTCCAGCCCGTTGTCGCGCTTGAACTTGGCGGCGATCGCCGCCTTCAGGCCGGGGGTGCCGTCGACCGCGGTGTATTTGGTGAAGCCGCCGTTGATCGCCGCGATCGCCGCGTCCTTGATGTGCTGCGGGGTGTCGAAGTCGGGCTCGCCGGCGCCGAGGCCGACGATGTCGCGGCCGGACGCCTTGAGCGCGGCGGCGCGTGCGGTGACGGCCAGGGTGGGCGAGGGTTTGATGGCCTGTACGCGGCGGGAGAGTTCCACTATGGTTCCTTCATGCACCCCGGCGGGATGCTACTATCGACAAGTTTTAGCCGCGCGATTTTAACCCGAATGTTTCATAAATTCGCGTGATGATCGCGCAGGATTTTGTTTTGTAGGGGAATTTTGTGAAGGAGTGGCGTAGTGATTCATACGCCCGACTGAGCGTGGTTGTTGCCGATTCATCGGCTTACAACCACGGCCTGCCCCTTGCGGGTGGAGCAAAGTTTCCATATGAAGCAAAAGCCCCCGCAAGGGGGACGCCGGATTCGTAAGCGCCAAGGCGCAACGACTCCGCTGACCGGCGAGGGCGCGCGGCAATTTATGAAATATCCGGGTTCTGATGTTCGTCACCTTCCCCAATAGTCCCTTCCGTCTGTTCCAGCCGTTCCCGCCGGCCGGCGACCAGCCGAATGCGATCGCCCAGCTGGTCGAGGGGATCGAGGACGGCCTGTCGTTCCAGACCCTGCTTGGCGTGACCGGCTCCGGCAAGACCTACACCATGGCCAACGTCATCGCGCAAACCGGGCGGCCGGCGCTGATCATGGCGCCGAACAAGACGCTGGCGGCGCAGCTTTACGCCGAAATGCGCGAGTTCTTCCCGGAAAACGCGGTCGAGTATTTCGTCTCCTACTACGACTACTACCAGCCCGAGGCCTATGTGCCGGCGCGCGACCTGTTCATCGAGAAGGACTCCAGCATCAACGAGCACATCGAGCAGATGCGGCTATCGGCGACCAAGTCGCTGCTGGAGCGGCGCGACACCGTGATCGTCTGCACCGTGTCGGCGATCTACGGTATCGGCGATCCGTCCGACTACCACAGCATGATCCTGCTCTTGCGCGAGAACGAGAAGATTGGCCAGCGCGAAGTCATCGCGCGGCTGACGCAGATGCAGTACGACCGCAATGACATCGAGTTCAAGCGCGGCGTGTTCCGCGTGCGCGGCGACGTCATCGACATCTTCCCGGCGGAACACGCGGAAACCGCGATCCGGGTCGAGCTGTTCGACGATGTGGTGGAAACCTTGCATCTGTTCGACCCGCTCACCGGGCAGATCCTGCAGAAGGTGGCGCGCTTCACCGTGTTCCCGTCCAGCCATTACGTGACGCCGCGCGAAACGACGCTGCGCGCCATCGAGCAGATCAAGGTCGAGCTGCGCGAGCGGCTGGAGTGGTATTACGCCAACGGCAAGCTGGTCGAGGCGCAGCGGCTGGAGCAGCGCACCCGCTTCGACCTCGAAATGATGGTCGAACTCGGCTTCTGCAAGGGCATCGAGAACTACTCGCGCCATCTGTCGGGGCGCAAGGCCGGCGAGCCGCCGCCGACCCTGATCGACTACCTGGCGAAGGACGCGTTGATGTTCATCGACGAGTCGCACGTCACCGTGACCCAGGTCGGCGGCATGTACAAGGGCGACCGCTCGCGCAAGGAGAACCTGGTCGACTATGGCTTCCGCCTGCCGTCGGCGCTCGACAACCGGCCGCTCAAGTTCGAGGAATTCGAGGGGCTGATGCCGCAGACCGTGTTCGTCTCGGCGACCCCGGCCAAGTACGAGGCCGAGCATGCGGGGCAGGTGGTCGAGCAGGTGGTGCGGCCGACCGGGCTGGTCGATCCGCTGGTCGAAGTGCGGCCGGTGGCAACGCAGGTCGACGACCTGATGTCGGAAGCGGGAAAACGCATCGCCGTCGGCGAGCGGGTGCTGGTGACCACGCTGACCAAGCGTATGGCGGAAGACCTCACCGACTACCTCGCCGAGCACGGCGTCAAGGTGCGCTACCTGCACTCGGACATCGACACCGTCGAGCGCGTCGAGATCATCCGCGACCTGCGGCTGGGCGAGTTCGACGTGCTGGTCGGCATCAACCTGCTGCGCGAGGGGCTGGATATTCCGGAGGTGTCGCTGGTGGCGATTCTCGATGCCGACAAGGAAGGCTTCCTGCGCTCCGAGCGCTCGCTGATCCAGACCATCGGCCGCGCCGCGCGCCACCTGAACGGCACCGCGATCCTCTATGCCGACCGCATCACCGATTCGATGAAACGGGCGATGGACGAGACCGAGCGCCGCCGCAACAAGCAGCTCGCCTTCAACAGCGCGCACGGCATCGTCCCGCGCGGCGTGGTCAAGCGCATCAAGGACATCATCGACGGTGTCTACGACGCCGACGCCACGCGCCAGGAACTCAAGGCGGCGCAGACGGTGGCCGAATACAAGGTGCAGGATGAAAAGACGCTGACCAGGAAGGTCAAGAAGCTGGAAAAGGCCATGCTCGATGCGGCGAAGAACCTGGAATTCGAGAAGGCTGCGGAACTTCGCGACCAGTTGAAGGCACTCAAGCAGGTATTATTCGGAGTGGAAGAACACGATTCATGACTAAAGTACTTTTCGTATGCATGGGCAATATCTGCCGATCGCCGATGGCGGAAGGCATGTTCCGCAAGGCCATCCAGGACGCCGGACTGGACCGGGAGGTGGAGACGGATTCCGCCGGCACCCACGCCTACCATATCGGCTCGGCGCCCGATCCGCGCGCGCGGCAGGCGGCGCGACAGCGCGGGGCGGACATCAGCGGGCTGCGCGGGCGCAAGGTGGCGGACGATGACTTCGAGCGCTTCGATTACATCCTGGTCATGGACGGCGACAATTACAACAGGCTGATCCAGCGTGCGCCGGCGCATCACCACGGCAAGATCCGGCGGCTGCTGTCGTTCAGCCGCAAGTATCCCAATCTCGACGTGGTCGACCCGTATTACGGCGGCACGCAGGGATTCGAGGAAAACCTCGACATGATCGAAGATGCGGTGCAGGGCCTGATCCGGGAAATCACCGGCGACACCCAGGTAAAAATGCGTTCAGGTAGCTGATCGCTTCTGCCGTTCGCAGCAAACAACAAGGGCCGCTTCAAGCGGCCCTTGTTGTTGTGGCGCAGGCTTTATTCCGCCTGGGTTTCCACCTGCACCAGCGGCCCCTCTGCCGCGCTCGCCTGCGGACGTGCACGCCGGCGCGTGGGGTGGGGAGCGGCGGCTGGCGTGGATGCCGTGGCAACATCGACGGCCGGCGCGCTGGTCTCGACCTGCATCAGGCCGACGCTGTCGCTGTCTGCCGGCTTGGCTGCGGGGCGGCGACGGCGGCGCGGACGGCCCGGCTCGCCGGCTTCGCTCGTGCCGGCCGCCGCAGCCTGGGTTTCCACCTGCTGCAGGCTGGCAGTGCCGGCCGCCAGGTCCGCCAGGATGGCCGCAGGGGATGCGGTGACGCTATCGGCTAGCACGGGGGGGCGGCCGTTTCCAGTTGCAAGGCCTGCTGCGCGGGGGCGGCAGGGGGCGCCGCCTTGGGCTTGCCCGCGATTTCGACGATTGCGTGGAAACCGGCGATTTCGACGATGGCCTGCGGTGTGCTCCCGCCATTGCCGGCTGCGGTTTCCGGACGGGTTTCACGCGGGCGGCGATTGCCGCGGCCGCGACGGCTGCGCGGTTCGCGTTTTTCCTCGCTGCCGGCCTCGCGCGGGGCTTCTGCCGGCTCTGTCATGCGCGGTGCGGCTTCCGTCTCGGGACGCGGTTTGGGCTGGCGCGGCGGGCGGGCGGGCTTTGCCGGTTCGCCGTTGCGTGGTTCGGCACGGCCCTCGCTCTGGCGCGGCTCCGGCTGGCGGGCTTCGCCGTTGCGGGCTTCGCCGCGCCCTTCGCCGCGGCTGCGGCGCTGGCCGGGCTTGCGCTCACGGCGCTCGCTCGGGCGTTCGCTGCGTGCAATGGCGGCAACCGGTTCGGCAACCGCCGGGGCGGCTGCGGCGGCGGGCGTTTCTTCGCCGAGTTTCTTGAACCAGCCGAAGATGCGCTCGAACAAACCGCCCTGGGCCGGCGCGGCGACCGGCACGGCCGGGCGCGCGGCCGGCACCGGCTGCGGCGGCGCGATCGACTTGACCGCGGCTTCCTGGCGCGCCGGCGCGGCGGCCTGGGAGGTCTGGTAGACGGCTTCGGCCTCCGGCAGGGTTGCCATCCTGTAGCTCGGCTCGCTGGCGTCGCGCTGGTTCAGCTCGTCGTGGCGCAGCCGGGTGATGGTGTAGTGCGGGGTTTCCATGTGGATGTTGGGGATCAACACCACATTGACCTTGAGGCGCGATTCGATGGTGTGGATGTCGACGCGTTTCTCGTTCAGCAGGAAGGTCGCCACGTCGACCGGCAGCTGTATATGCACCGCGCCGGTGTTTTCCTTCATCGCATCCTCCTGCAGGATGCGCAGGATGTGCAGCGCCGACGATTCGGTGCCGCGGATGTGGCCGGTGCCGTGGCAGCGCGGGCAGGGGTTGTAGCTGGTCTCGCCGAGCGAAGGCTGCAGCCGCTGGCGCGACATTTCGAGGAGGCCGAAGCGCGAGATCTTGCCGGTCTGCACGCGGGCGCGGTCGTGATGCAGGGCATCGCGCAGGCGGTTCTCCACTTCGCGCTGATGCTTGGGGTTCTCCATGTCGATGAAATCGATCACGATCAGCCCGCCGAGGTCCCTCAAGCGCATCTGGCGGGCGATTTCGTCGGCCGCTTCGAGGTTGGTGTTGTAGGCGGTCTGCTCGACGTCGCTGCCCTTGGTGGCGCGCGCCGAGTTGACGTCGACCGACACCAGTGCTTCGGTATGGTCGATCACGATGGCGCCGCCCGACGGCAGGTTGACCTGGCGCGAGAATGCCGATTCGATCTGGTGCTCGATCTGGAAGCGCGAGAACAGCGGGACGTCGTCGCGGTAGAGCTTCACCTTGTTGACGTTGGCCGGCATCACGTGCGCCATGAACTGCTGCGCCTGCTCGAAGATGTCTTCGGTGTCGATCAGGATTTCGCCGATGTCCGCCGAGAAATAGTCGCGGATGGCGCGGATCACCAGGCTGCCCTCCTGATAGATCAGGAAGGCGCCGGACATCGAGGTCGAGGCGCCGTCGATGGCTTTCCACAGGCTCAGCAGGTAGTTGAGGTCCCACTGGAATTCTTCGGCGCTGCGGCCGATGCCGGCGGTGCGGGCGATCAGGCTCATGCCTTCGGGAATGTCGAGCTGCGCCAGGGTGTCGCGCAGCTCGTTGCGCTCCTCGCCCTCGATGCGACGCGACACGCCGCCGCCGCGCGGGTTGGTCGGCATCAGCACGACGTAGCGGCCGGCCAGCGAGACGTAGGTGGTCAGCGCCGCGCCCTTGTTGCCGCGCTCGTCCTTTTCCACCTGGACCAGGAGTTCCTGGCCTTCCTTCAGGTTTTCCGGAACCTTGCCGCCGCCGGGCAGGCAGGAACGGGCGATTTCCTTGAACGGCAGGAAACCGTGGCGTTCGCAGCCATAATCGACGAATGCGGCTTCCAGGCTGGGCTCGACGCGGGTGACGACACCCTTGTAGATATTGCCCTTGCGTTGTTCCTTGCTGGCGGACTCGATGTCAAGGTCGACGAGCTTCTGCCCGTCGACGATGGCAACCCGGAGTTCTTCCGCCTGGGTTGCGTTGAAAAGCATGCGCTTCATTGTTTACTCCCGCGCGCGCGCATACGGGACAGGCCAGACTGCCGCCTAGAGCGAGCGGCTCATGCGATCACGTGTTGAATTAGGTGAAAAGGCATGGGGATAAGGTGTCCTGTTCCTGGAGCGTGTCGCCGGCTAGGCCGGGATCGTCTTCCCGATTCCCGCTGGCGTGGGCCGAGCGTGAATGCTGATTTCGTATGCTTGTTGTCGCGTCATTGATAACATCGCTGCTTTGCCGATCGCGCGGGGCGGGTGGCTTCGACTGGCCGCGCCAAACTGAAGGTTGGCTGGGCGGCAGGAATCCAGACGGGCCGGGCTGGCGGCGGCCGGTGAGCGAAATTAACCGGCGTGATCTCTAAAATTCCCGGCATGCATGCCGGGCAAAAGGTCGGGCAAAATCCTGCCCGAACCGGCGGTAGTGTATATGAAAAAGAATGACTTAGAGAAAGATTCGGTGCGGCGATTGAGGATAGACGACAGCGCGGATAACCAGCGTCTGGACAACTTTCTGCTGGCGCGGCTGAAAGGCGTACCGAAAAGCCGCATCTACAAGCTGGTGCGCGGCGGCGAGGTGCGGGTCAACGGCGGCCGAGCCGAGGTCGGCTACCGGCTGAAGCTGGGCGACGAAGTGCGCATCCCGCCGGTGCGTCTGGCGGTGCCGGTGATCACCCCCGCCACTCATTTGCCGCAAGGCGGCATCCGCCTGCTGCCGCATATCCTGTACCGCGACGACGCGCTGATTGCGCTGAACAAGCCGTCCGGCATGGCGGTGCACGGCGGCAGCGGCATTTCGCGCGGGGTGATCGAGCAGATGCGGCTGGAACTGCCGGAATGCCGCTACATGGAGCTGGTGCACCGGCTCGACCGCGAAACCTCGGGGGTGCTGCTGATCGCGCTGAAGCGGCGCGCCCTCACCGGACTGCACGCGGCGATGCGCGACGGCAGGATCGAGAAGCGCTATCTCACGCTGGTGGCGGGACGTTGGCCGAATCCGCTCCAGCACGTGAAGCTGCCGCTGCACAAGCGGGTGACCGACGACGGCGAAAAGCGCGTCACGGTGCGCGACGAAGGGCAGGCCGCGCACACCATCTTCCGCCGCCTGCAAAGTTTCAGCGATTTCACCCTGCTGGAGGCGGAACTGAAGACCGGGCGCACCCATCAGATCCGCGTGCATGCATCGCACCTGGGTTTTCCGATCGCGGGGGACGACAAATACGGCGATTTCGAGCTCAACAGGCGGCTGATGAAGCAGGGGCTGAAGCGCATGTTCCTGCATGCCGCCAGGCTGGTCTTCGAGCATCCCGTTTCGGGCGAGCGCATGACGGTCGAGGCGCCGCTGCCAGCCGATCTGGCTTCTTTTCTGGACACTTTGAATGCGCCATGAGCAATAAACCCAGGCAATTTGATTTACTGATTTTCGACTGGGACGGCACCCTGATGGATTCCGCCGGGGTGATCGTCGATTCGATCCAGCGCGCCTGCGAGGATATCGGCCTGCCGACGCCGGGCGAGCGCGCGTCGCGGCAGATCATCGGCCTCGGCCTGATCCAGGCGCTGCAAACCCTGCTGCCGGACCTGCCGGCCGACGCCTACCCGCGGCTGGTCGAACGCTACCGCCATCATTATCTGGGCCGCGACACCCAGATTCCGCTGTTTGAGGGCGTCGATACGGGGATCTGCCAGTTGCATGCAAGCGGGTTCCAGTTGGCGGTGGCCACCGGAAAAAGCCGCCTCGGCCTGTCCCGCGCGCTCGAAACCAGCGGGCTGGAGGCCCGGTTCGCCGCCACCCGCTGCGCCGACCAGACGCATTCCAAGCCGCATCCGGCGATGGTGCTGGAACTGATGGCCGAACTGGATGCCGACCCCGTGCGCACCCTGGTGATCGGCGATACCAGCCACGACCTGCTGATGGCGGCGAATGCCGGTGTCGCCAGCCTCGGCGTGACCTACGGCGCGCACGAAGCGGGCGATCTGCATCCGCATGCGCCGCTGGCCCTGATGAACAGTTTTGCCGAGGTGCATGCGTGGCTGAACGCGAACGCCTGATCTGCGCCGCCAGCGAACTGCTTGAACTGGGGCGAGGCGTGCGGTTCGAACTGGAACGCTCCGGAAAACCGCAACCGGCTTTCGTGGTGCGTTTCGACGGCCGGCCGCGCGCCTTCCTCAACCAGTGCGGTCACGTACCCGTTGAACTCGACTGGCAGGAAGGCGAATTCTTCGATGGCACGCGGTTATACTTGATTTGCTCTACCCACGGCGCGCTTTACCACCCGGCAAGCGGGTCTTGCGTCGGCGGACGCTGCGCGGGACGCGGCCTGATCCCGGTCCCGGTCGTCGAGCGCGACGGCCAAGTGTATGTAATCGAAACAGCCTGATGGAAGAACAATGAGCGACCAAGACAAACCCGCCCCGGAAAACTGGGAACGAAGCGTGCTGGAAAAACTGGCGCTGTCGGCAATTCAGGAACAGCGCCGCAGCCGCCACTGGAGCATTCTGTTCAAGACGCTCGGCTTCCTGTATCTCTTCATCGTATTGTTCCTGGTGGCCGGATGGTTCGGTTCGGACGGAGTGTCCATCAAGGAGCACACCGCTCTGGTCGACCTGCAGGGCGTGATCGCTTCCGATCAGGCCAGCGCCGATTCGGTGATCAGCAGCCTGCAGGGCGCGTTCGAGGACAAGAAAACCAAGGGCGTGATCCTGCGCATCAACAGCCCCGGCGGCAGCCCGGTGCAGGCGGGGCAGATCTACGACGAGATCAAGCGCCTGCGCGCACTGCATCCGAAAACCCCGCTGTATGCCGTGGTCGACGACATCTGCGCTTCGGGGGGGTATTACGTCGCCGTCGGCGCCGACAAGATCTTCGTCGACAAGGCCAGCATCGTCGGCTCCATCGGCGTGCTGATGGACGGCTTCGGCTTCACCCAGACCATGCAGAAGCTCGGTGTCGAGCGCCGCCTGCTCACCGCGGGCGAAAACAAGGGTTTTCTCGATCCGTTCTCGCCGGTAGACCCCAAGCAGGCGGCGTTCGCCAAGCAGATGCTCGAGGAAATCCACGGCCAGTTCATCGGCGTGGTGCGGGAAGGCCGCGGCAAGCGCCTGCAGGAAACCCCCGAGATGTTCAGCGGCCTGGTGTGGAGCGGCGAAAAAAGCATCCAGCTCGGCCTTGCCGACGCGCTGGGCAATGTCGAGTCGGTCGCGCGCGACGTGATCAAGGCTGAAGACATCGTCGATTACACCCAGCGCGAAGGCCTAGCCGCACGCCTCGCCGGCCGCCTGGGCGCATCCGTGGCCAAGACGCTGATGCCGTTCGAGCAAGCCGGCGTCAGGCTGCGTTGAGCGGCTACCGGCCGATCGCCTGCGCCGACCACGAGCGGTTGGAGTTTGCCGCGCTCACGCGGCAGTGGCTGGAACTGCGGGTGGACGGCGCGAGGCAGCGTCTGTTGCCGCTCGATGTGTACACCCGCGATGGCGCGGAATGGCTCGATGCGCAAACCGAATCGGGCGAAATGCTTACCTTGAGGCTGGACGCCCTGACGTTTTGACGGCGCCTCGGGCGGCGTCAGGCGGCAATGCCGAACACCACCAGCCGGTCTTTCACCCGATCCGTTCTGCCTTTCCAGTCGCGCGCGCGTCCGGTCTGAACCAGCTGGCTGGGCAGGCTCAGGTCCGCGCCGACGCTGACCCACGTCTCGGGTGCGAGCGTGGTGGCCAGCGCGTCCAGTAGCGCGGCGCTGCGGTAGGGGGTCTCGATGAAGAGCTGGGCGGCTTTTTCCTTGCGCGCGGTCTTTTCCAGTTCACGGATTTTCTGGCTGCGTTCGGGCTCCCTGGCGGGCAGGTAGCCGTGGAAGGCGAAGCGCTGTCCGCCGAGCCCCGAGGCCATCAGCGCCAGCAGGATCGACGATGGGCCGATCAGCGGCACGACGGTAATGTCTTCGCGGTGTGCTGCGAGCACCAGCGCCGCGCCGGGGTCGGCCACGGCGGGACAGCCCGCCTCGGACAGCAGGCCGACGTCGTGGCCGGCCTTCAGCGGCGCCAGCAGCGATTCGATGGCGGCCGCCGGCGTGTGCTCGTTGAGTTCCTCGATCAGCAGCGCCTGGATCGGCTGCGGGTGGCCCATGGCTTTCAGGTGCGCGCGCGCCGTTTTGGCGCGTTCGACGACGAAACGGTCGAGCCGGCGCGCGACCGCGAGGGTGTCGGGCGGCAGGCAGGCTTCGGGACTGACCGGCCCCAGCGGAACCGGGATCAGGTAGAGGGTGGCCACGCTTACGTTACACCGCGTGCCATGTCAGGACGTCGATGCCTTCGTCCATGAGCATTGCGGTCAGCGCCATCAGCGGCAATCCGATCAGCGCGGTGGGGTCGGGGCTGTCCATGCGCTGCATCAGCGCGATACCGAGCGATTCGCTCTTCGCCGAGCCGGCGCAGTCGTAGGGTTGCTCCTTCTTCAGGTAGCTGGCGATCTGCACGTCGGTGAGCGGCCGGATGTGCACCACGGTCGGCACGTCGCGCGTCTGCGCGTGGCCGGTGCGGCTGTTGAGCAGCGTCAGCGCGGTGTGGAACACCATCGCCTTGCCCTGCATTTTCTGCAGCTGGGCGAAGGCCTTGTCGAAATCGCCGGGCTTGCCGAGTTGTTCGCCGTCCAGCATCAGCACCTGATCCGAACCGACGATGAGCGCGTCGGGATAAACCGCGGCGGCGGCCTGCGCTTTCCGCACCGACAGCCGCAGGGCGGTGGCCGAGGGCGTTTCGCCGGGCAACGGCGTTTCGTCAATGTCGGGCGACAACACTTCGAACGGGATTCCCAGGCGCGACAGGAGTTCGCGCCGGTAGCGCGAGGTGGAAGCGAGGACCAGCGTCATTCCGGCTGGATCTCGATCAGCGCCATGTCGGGCGTCACCGCGTCGCCTTTTTTCGCGAAGACGCTGATGACGACACCGGCGATCGGCGCCTGCACTTCGTTTTCCATCTTCATCGCCTCGATCACCAGCACGCCGTCGCCTGCCTTGACCGTCTGGCCGACGCTCACCAGCACGTCGACGATGGTGCCGGGCATGGCGGCGGTGACGTGGCCGGGGTGGCTGGCGCGCGGTTTCTGCCCGGATGCGCCGGGCGCGATTGCGTTTTTGCGCGGGGCGCCGTCGTTGCCGGCCACGGCGACTTCGTTCAGCGATTCGACCAGCACTTCTTCCGAGATGCCGTCCACCGACACGAAGTAGGGCCGTTGCGAGGCGTCGCTGCGGCCGCTGCCCGACAACTTGATGTGGTAGGTCTCGCCGTGCAGCGTGATCTTGAATTCGTCGGCTGCATAACGCGGCGCGCTGTCCTGCTGCGCGGCACCCGGCGGCGGCAGCGCTTCGGGCTTGAGGGTGCCCGCCGCGCGTTCCTGCAGCCAGGTCTTGCCGATTTCGGGGAACATGGCGTAGGTCAGCACGTCCTCGTCCGACTTGGCCAGTCCCTCGATTTCGCCGCGCAGCTTGTCGAGCTCGTCGGCCAGCAGGTCGGCGGGCCGGCAGGCGGTGACGTCGAGGTCGCCGATGGCGATTTTGCGCACCTCTTCGTTGATATGCCCGGGCGCCTTGCCATAGCGGCCCTGCAGGTAGAGCTTCACTTCGTTGGTGACCGATTTGTAGCGTGCGCCGGTGAGCACGTTCAACGCCGCCTGGGTGCCGACGATCTGCGAGGTGGGTGTGACCAGCGGCGGGTAGCCGAGGTCTTCGCGCACGTGTGGAATTTCTTCGAGCACGGCGTCCATCCTGTCGATCGCACCCTGCTCCTTCAATTGGTTGGCGAGGTTGGAAATCATCCCGCCCGGCACCTGGTTGATCAGCACGCGGGTGTCGGTGCCGGTGAAGGCCGATTCGAACTGCCAGTATTTCTTGCGCACCTCCTTGAAGTAGGCCGAGATTTCCTCGATCAGCGGCAGCGACAGGCCGGTGTCGTATTCGGTGCCCGCCAGTGCGGCGACCAGGCTTTGCGTGGTGGGATGGCTGGCGCCTTCGGCAAACGCGCCGACGCAGGTGTCGATGATGCTGGCACCGGCTTCCACCGCCTTCAGGTGCGTCATGTGCGCCAGGCCCGAGGTCGCATGGCTGTGCGTGTGGATGGGTAGATGGGTCGCGGCGCGGATTGCCTGCACCAGCTCGAACGCGGTGTAGGGCGTGAGCAGGCCCGCCATGTCCTTGATCGCGATGGTGTCGCAGCCCATCTCCGCCAGTCCCTTGGCCAGTTCGACGAAGTGCGGGATGTCGTGCACCGGGCTGGTGGTGTAGCAGATCGCGCCTTCGGCGTGCTTGCCGGCCGCCTTGACCGCTTCGATCGACACCTGCAGATTGCGCAGGTCGTTCATCGCGTCGAACACGCGGAACACGTCGACGCCGTTGTCGGCGGATTTCCGCACGAAAGCGCGCACCACGTCGTCAGAGTAATTGCGGTAGCCGAGCAGGTTCTGCCCGCGCAGCAGCATCTGGATGCGCGTGTTGGGCAGGGCGCGGCGCAGCTGTCGCAGGCGTTCCCACGGGTCTTCGCGCAGAAAGCGCACGCAGGCGTCGAAGGTGGCGCCGCCCCAGGCTTCCAGCGACCAGAACCCGACCGCATCGAGTTTGCCGCATATCGGCAGCATGTCGGCGGTCTGCATGCGGGTGGCGATGAGCGACTGGTGGCCGTCGCGCAGGACGAGATCGGTAACGAATACTTTGGTCATTTTTACAACCCTTGATGAGCGGCGATGGCGGCGGCGATGGCGGCGGCGATCACTTCCGGCGGTTTCTTTTCGGTGTACTGGGTGAGTTCCGGGTGCTCGTCCACAAAGCTGGTGTTGAAGCGCCCGCTGCGGAACTCGGGATTTTTCAAAATTTCCTGGTAGTAGGGAATCGTCGTCTTCACGCCGTACACCAGCATGTCGGCGAGCGCGCGGCGGCCGCGCTCGACGGTCGCCTCCCAGTTCAGGTTCCACACCGTGAGCTTGGCGCACATCGAATCGAAATAGGGCGGAATCACGTAGTCGGTATAGATCGCCGCGTCGACGCGCACGCCGGGGCCGCCCGGAGAATAGTAGCGCGTGATGCGGCCGAGGCTGGGCAGGAACTCGTTCTTCGGGTCTTCGGCGTTGATGCGGAATTCGATGGCATAGCCGCGATGCGCGATGTCTTCCTGCCTGTATTGCAGCGGCTGGCCGTCGGCGATGCGGATCTGCTCCTGCACGATGTCGACGCCGGTAATGGTTTCGGTGATCGGGTGTTCGACCTGCAGCCGGGTGTTCATTTCCATGAAGTAGAACTGGTTGTCCTGGTCGAGCAGGAATTCCACCGTGCCGGCATTCACGTAGCCGACCGATTTGGCGGCGCGCACCGCCAGCTTGCCGATGTATTGCCGCTGTGCTTCGGTGAGCTGCGGGCTCGGCGCGATCTCGATCAGCTTCTGGTTGCGCCGCTGGATCGAGCAGTCCCGCTCGAACAGGTGAATGACGTTGCCCTGGGTGTCGCCGAGAATCTGCACCTCGATGTGCTTGGGCCGGACCACGCATTTTTCGACGAAGACCTCGGGCTTGCCGAAGGCCTTGCTGGCCTCCGACACCACGCGGTCGTAGTTCTTCAGCAGTTCCTCTTCGCTGTCGCAGCGGCGGATGCCGCGCCCGCCGCCGCCGTTGGTGGCCTTGAGCATCACCGGATAGCCGATCCGGTTGGCCAGCGTGCGCGCCTCCTCGACGTTCTCCAGGTTGTGGTCCGATCCCGGCACCACCGGAATGCCGGCGGCGATCATGGCATTGCGCGCCTGGATCTTGTCGCCCATGCGGCGGATCACCTCGGGCGAGGGGCCGATGAAGCGGATGCCGCGGCGTGCGCAGATGGTGGCCAGATCGGGGTTTTCGGAGAGAAAGCCGTAGCCCGGATGCAGCGCGTCGCAGCCCGACGCCGCCGCCAGGTTGACCAGCGTGTGGGCGTTCAGATAGCCCAGAATCGGGTCCTTGCCGATGTGATAGGCCTCGTCGGCCTTCTTCACATGCAGCGCGTGGCGGTCGGCATCGGTATAGATGGCGACCGACTTGATGCCCAGCTCGGCGCAGGCGCGCACGATGCGGACGGCGATCTCGCCGCGGTTGGCGACCAGTATTTTCTTAATCATGGCCACCGTTTCTTTGACAAAAATAACGCGAAATCATATCATTGCGGGCTAATGTTTAACCGGGTGCGTCATGTTGATCCTGTGCGCGTTAACCCAGTACGCTGTTGATCGGGTGTGCCGTGCATCAGCCTGTTGAGGTCGATCCGCGGCGTTTTTGCAGGGATTCCCGATCGTGGGAAACCCAGTCGGATGTGTCTGCGTTTCCGCGCCTAGCCCGCGAATTTACGCAAGGCGCGCTGTTCTGTCGAGTCGCCGGGCAGACTGATCAGCGCGGCGGCCTGTCCCTGCAGCTGGCGGTTCGCGGCGAGGTAGAGATGACGTGTCAGCGCTGCCTGGGCGCCATGCGGCATGCGGTGCAGATCGAACGCGCGCTGCATCTGGCGCGCAACGAGGCCGAACTGGAACGGCTGGATGCGCTGCCCGACGGCGATGCGATTCTGGTTGGCGAGACGTTGAATCTCGTCGATCTGGTTGAGGATGAAGTGTTGTTGAGCCTGCCGCTGGCGGCCATGCACGCAGAAGGTGAATGCCCCGTCTGAGGGGTGAGAACGAATTTTCAAGGAGTAAGAAATGGCTGTCCAGCAGAACAAAAAATCCCCGTCCAAGCGCGGCATGCACCGTGCACACGATTTTCTGACCAATCCGCCGCTGGCCGTCGAGCCGACCACCGGCGAAGCGCATCTGCGTCACCATATCAGCCCCAACGGCTTTTATCGTGGCCGCAAAGTCGTCAAGGCCAAAGGCGAATAATTCCGCCCCCGCGCGTCCCCGGCCATGATTGCTGTGGCCGGGGGTGTCCCGATCAGCCCACGCTTTCGGCTGCATGAGAAATATCACAGTCGCCATCGACGTCATGGGGGGCGATCACGGTCCCCATGTCACCGTCCCGGCGGCGATCCGCTGTCTTGCGCGCCATCCCGACCTGAATGTGATTCTGGTCGGGCCGCAGGACATCGTCGCCGCTGAACTCAAGGCGCGCCGCGCCAGAACCGGGCCACGCCTCATCGTGCGCCACGCCAGCCAGGTGGTGGCGATGGACGAGGCGCCCGCGCAGGCGCTGCGCGGCAAGAAAGACTCCTCGATGCGGGTGGCCATCGATCTCGTCAAGTCCGGCGAGGCCGACGCCTGCGTGTCGGCGGGCAACACCGGCGCGCTGATGGCGACCGCGCGCTTCGTCCTGAAAACCCTGCCCGGCATCGACCGTCCCGCGATCGCCGCCGTGATGCCGACGGCCAGCGGCCACGCGCTGGTCCTCGACATGGGGGCCAACGTCGACTGCAGCGCCGAGCACCTGCTGCAGTTCGGCATCATGGGGGCGATGCTGGTGTCGGCGGTGGAGCACAAGCCGAACCCGAGCGTGGGCCTGCTCAACATCGGCGAGGAAGACATCAAGGGCAACGAGATGGTGAAGCGCGCCGCCGAGCTGCTGCGCGACAGTCACCTGAATTTCTACGGCAATGTCGAAGGCAACGATATCTTCAAGGGAACCACCGACGTGGTGGTGTGCGACGGCTTCGTCGGCAACGTGACCCTGAAAGCCTCCGAGGGGCTCGCCAAGATGATAGCCAGCACGCTGCGCGCCGAGTTCAAGCGCAGCTGGCTGACCCGCGTCGCCGGTCTACTCGCCCTGCCGGTGCTGAATGCCTTCAAGCGGCGGCTCGATCCGCGCCGCTACAACGGCGCCACGCTGCTGGGGCTGAAAGGGGTGGTGGTGAAAAGCCACGGCTCGGCCGACCGCTATGCGTTCGAGCACGCGATCGAAACCGCCACGGACGAAGTCCGCAACAATGTGCTAAAGCGCATCACCGACCAGATCCAACTTATTCAACGGGTGGCCGCTTGACCTATTCCCGCATACTCGGTACCGGCAGCTACCTGCCGGCGCGCATCCTCACCAATGCCGATCTCGAAAAACTGGTCGAGACCAACGACCAGTGGATCGTCGAGCGTACCGGCATCCGCGAGCGCCATATCGCCGCCGAGGACGAATTCACCAGCGATCTTGCCGCCCAGGCGGCGCGCGCCGCGCTCGAAGTGGCCGGGTTGGCGCCCGACGACATCGATCTGCTGCTGGTCGCCACCACCACGCCCGACCTGGTGTTCCCCAGCACCGCCTGCATCGTGCAGTCCAAGCTCGGCATGACCAACGGCCGCCCGGCGTTCGACCTGCAGGCGGTATGCAGCGGCTTCGTCTATGCCTTGAGCGTGGCCGACCAGTTCATCAAGACCGGCGCGGCCAGACACGTGCTGGTGATCGGCGCCGAAACCCTGTCGCGCATCACCGACTGGAACGACCGCGGCAACTGCATCCTGTGGGGCGACGGCGCGGGCGCCGTGGTGCTGGGCGCGTCCGCCGAGCCCGGCATCATCGCCACCCATATCCACGCCGACGGCCGCCACAAGGAATTGCTGCGCACCACCAGCGGCCCCTCGACCGGCATGAAGGAGCCTGCGCTGATGCGCATGGAAGGCAACGCCGTGTTCAAGATGGCGGTCAACACCCTCGACCGCATCGTCGACGAGACGCTGGAAGCCAGCGGCTTGCAGAAGTCCGACATCGACTGGCTGGTGCCGCACCAGGCGAATATCCGCATCATCTCCGCCACCGCGAAAAAGCTCGGCATGAGCATGGACAACGTCGTCACCACCGTCGCCGGCCATGGCAACACCTCGGCCGCCTCGGTGCCGCTGGCGTTCGACGTGGCGGTGCGTGACGGCCGCATCCAGCGGGGCCAGACCGTGCTGATGGAGGCCTTCGGCGGGGGCTTCACCTGGGGCTCGGCGCTCCTCAAGTACTGAGAAAGGCAGCAATGAAACTCGCATTCGTATTTCCCGGGCAGGGCTCGCAAGCGGTCGGCATGATGGCGGGCTGGGGCGAGCGCGCCGAGGTGCGCGCGACCTTCGCCGAGGCATCCGACGCGCTTGGCCAGGATCTGTGGGCGCTGGTGACTGACGGCCCGGCCGACCTGCTCAACCAGACCGTCAACACCCAGCCGGCGATGCTGGCGGCCGACGTCGCCGCCTGGCGCGCGTGGCAGGCGGCGGGCGGCGCAACGCCGGCATTATTGGCCGGGCACAGCCTCGGCGAATACGCCGCGCTGGTGGCGGCAGGCGCGCTGGGTTTCGCCGACGCCATCCGGCTGGTGCGCTTCCGCGCCGAGGCGATGCAGGCGGCTGTTCCCGAAGGCGTCGGCGCCATGGCGGCAATCCTCGGCCTCGACGACGCCGCCGTGCGTGCGGTGTGCAATGAGGCGGCAGCGGGCGAAACGGTCGAGGCGGTGAACCTCAACTCGCCGGGCCAGGTGGTGATCGCCGGCAACAAGGCCGCGGTCGAGCGCGCCATGGCGCTGGCGAAGGAGAAGGGCGCCAAGCGCGCGCTGGCGCTGCCGGTCAGCGTGCCGTCGCATTCCTCGCTGATGCGGCCGGCGGCGGAAAAGCTGCTGGCGCATCTGCAGGGCGTGGCGGTCGCGGTGCCGACGATTCCGGTGTTGCACAACACCGACGTGCAAAGCCATGGCGATCCCGAAGCCATCCGCATGGCGCTGGCAAAGCAGTTGCACACCCCGGTACGCTGGGTCGAGACCGTGCAGGCGCTGAAGGCCGCCGGCATCGAACGCGTGATCGAATGCGGCCCCGGCAAGGTGCTGGCGGGCCTCAGCAAGCGCATCGACGACAGCCTGCCGGCGGTGGCGCTGGTGGACGAAGCCAGCCTGCAGGCGGCGCTCAACCAATAAGGAGAGAGGGATGTTGGAAGGACAAATCGCGCTGGTGACCGGCGCCAGCCGCGGAATCGGCCAGGCGATCGCTCTGGCGCTGGGTAATGCGGGCGCCACCGTGGTCGGCACCGCCACCAGCGACAAGGGCGCGCAGGCGATCGGCGATTACCTCGCCGCGGCCAATATCAAGGGCGGCGGCATGAAGCTCGACGTCACCGACGCCGCTGAAGCCGACGCCGTCATCGCCGCGATCGAAAAGGATTTCGGCGCCATCGGCATCCTGGTCAACAACGCCGGCATCACCCGCGACAACCTGCTGATGCGGATGAAGGACGAGGAATGGGACGCCATCCTGGCGACCAACCTGACCTCGGTGTTCCGCCTGTCGCGCGCGGTGCTGCGCGCGATGATGAAGGCGCGCAGCGGCCGCATCATCTCCATCGCCTCGGTGGTGGGCGCGATGGGCAACGCCGGGCAGACCAACTACAGCGCGGCCAAGGCCGGCATCATGGGCTTCACCAAGTCGCTGGCGCGCGAAGTCGGCAGCCGCAACATCACCGTCAACTGCGTGGCGCCGGGCTTCATCGACACCGACATGACGCGCGCGCTGCCGGATGCGCAGCGGCAGGCGCTGCTGGCGCACATTCCGCTGGGCAGGCTGGGTGCTGCGGAAGACATCGCGCAGGCCGTCGCTTTCCTGGCCTCGCCTGCCGCCGGCTACATATCGGGCACCACCCTGCACGTCAACGGCGGCATGTACATGGCGTGACCGTCACGGAAAGTTTGGTAAAATCGCCGGGCTTCATTTTTCCGGGTCTCAATTTCATTGGGACCCTTTTTCAAGAGAGGATCAGTAATGGATAACGTACAGCGTGTAATTAAAGTCGTCGCCGAGCAACTGGGCGTCAACGAGGCGGACATCAAGAACGAGTCTTCCTTCGTCGGCGACCTCGGCGCCGACTCGCTCGATACGGTTGAACTGGTGATGGCGCTGGAAGAAGAGTTCGGCTGCGAAATCCCTGACGAAGACGCGGAAAAGATCACCACCGTCCAGCAGGCGATCGATTACGTCAACAGCCATTCCAGCTGATCGTTCACCCGGCTATCGGGCCGGCCCGGCCATGCGCGAAGCTGCGCGTGCGTTCAATGCCCGCTGGCCGTCCGATAGTGCGCTTTTCAATGTTCAATGATTCGGCGTACACCGTGTCGTGCCGGATCGATAAAAAGGACTGACTTTTGTCCAAACGTCGCGTCGTCGTAACCGGCCTGGGGATCGTCTCCCCGGTCGGCAACACCATACCGGAAGCCTGGGACAACCTGGTTGCCGGCCGTACCGGAATCGCCCGGATCACCCGCTTCGACCCTTCGCCGTTCGCGTCGCATATGGCGGGCGAGGTCAAGAACTTTGACGTTGAGCAATATCTCAACCCCAAGGAAGCGCGCCGCATGGATGTCTTCATCCAGTTCGGCATGGCCGCCGGCATCCAGGCGATCCGCGATTCGGGCATCGAGGTCACCGAAGCCAATGCCGAGCGCATCGGCATCAATATCGGCTCCGGCATCGGCGGTCTGCCGCTGATCGAGGAGACCCACAGCCTGCTGATGGAATCGGGGCCACGCAAGATCTCCCCCTTCTTCATTCCGGGTTCCATCATCAACATGATTTCCGGCAACCTTTCGATCCTGTATGGCGTGAAGGGCCCCAACCTGGCGGTCGTCACCGCCTGCACCACCGGCCTGCACGCGATTGGCCTGTCCGCCCGCATGATCGAGCATGGCGATGCGGACGTGATGATCGCCGGCGGCGCCGAGTGCGCGACTTCGCCGCTGGGCGTGGGCGGTTTCGCGTCTGCACGCGCGCTGTCCACCCGCAACGACGATCCGGCCACCGCCAGCCGTCCGTGGGACAAGGATCGCGACGGCTTCGTGCTGGGCGAGGGCGCCGGCGTGCTGGTGCTCGAGGAATACGAGCACGCCAAGGCGCGCGGTGCCAAAATCTACGCCGAAGTGGCGGGTTTCGGCATGAGCGGCGACGCCTACCACATGACGGCGCCGAGCACCGACGGCCCCAGGCGTGCGATGCTGAACGCGATGCGCGACGCCGGGGTGAATCCCGAACAGTTGAATTACATCAACGCGCACGGCACCTCGACGCCGCTGGGCGACAAGAACGAAACCGATGCGATCAAGCTTGCGCTGGGCGATGCCGCCTACAAGCTGGTGGTCAACTCGACCAAGTCGATGACCGGCCACCTGCTGGGCGGCGCCGGCGGCGTCGAGTCGGTGTTCAGCGTGCTGGCGGTGCACCATCAGGTGTCGCCTCCCACCATCAACATCTTTTCGCAGGACCCGGAATGCGACCTCGATTACTGCGCCAACACCGCGCGTGACCTGAAGATCGACTTCGCGCTGAAGAACAACTTCGGGTTCGGCGGCACCAACGGTTCGCTGGTTTTCAAGCGCGTTTGACTGTCGCAGCGGATCGCCCGAGCACGCCCGAGATCCGGGAATGGCCGCAACGGCCTGATCTGGCCGGGCTTCAGGCGTCCGATCCGCAGCGTTATCCCGGCCTGTTCCTGAGCAGCGGCGACACTGGCTGGGACGTGCTGTTTGCGTTCCCGCAGGAGGTCGTGCGGATCGACGCCGCCGATGCGCTGCGCGAGCTGCAGGCGCATCCGGCGATGCAGTTGCGGCCCGGCCCGCGGCAGGACGATCACGGCCTGCCTTTCAGCGGCGGCTGGCTGTGCGCGTTTGCGTATGAACTGGGCGGCCTGCTCGAACCCAGCGTGGGGTGGGGCGGGGACGATGCCGATTTCCCCCTTGCCTGGCTGGTGCGCATTCCCGCGGCGATCCTGTTCGACCGCGCGAAGCGGCGTTGCGTCCTGATGGCCGAAGCCGGGCAGGCAGAGCTGCTCGACGGCATGCAGCGCGATCTGGCTGCGCTGCCGCCGCCCATCGCGGCGCTGCCCGAATTGCACGCCCTGCATGAGGACGCGCCCGACGCGTTTGTCGCCGGCGTTGCGCGCATCCAGGACTACATTCGCGCGGGCGACGTGTTTCAGGTCAATCTGTCGCGCGGCTGGCAGGCCGAATTCGCCGCGCCGGTTTCCGCGGCAGCGCTGTTCGCCCGGCTGATGCAGCGTAATCCGGCGCCGTTTTCGGCGCTGCTGCAGATGGATGAATGGGCGATCGTGAGTTCGTCGCCCGAACGCCTGGTTCGCCTCGGCCGCGACGGGATGCTGCAAACCCGGCCGATTGCCGGCACGCATCCGAGAAGCGGGGATGCGGCGGAAGACGCCGCGCTGCGCGCGCGCCTGCAGGCGCATCCCAAGGAGCGCGCCGAACACGTCATGCTGGTCGACCTGGAGCGCAACGATCTCGGACGGGTGTGCGATGCGGGCAGCGTGAAGGTGCCGGCCCTGATGGAAATCGCCAGCTACCGCCACGTGCATCACATCGAGTCGACCGTCTGCGGACGACTGCGCGCCGGTACGAGCGTATACGACGCCTTGCGCGCGATGTTTCCCGGCGGCACCATTACCGGCTGTCCCAAGGTGCGCACCATGCAGATCATTCGTGAGCTCGAACAGGCGCCGCGGCGCAGCTACACCGGCAGCCTCGGCTACATCAACCGCGACGGCAGCTTCGATTTCAACATCCTGATCCGCAGCTTCCTGCTGCGCGGACGCGAACTGGGTTTCCGCGCCGGTGCCGGCATCGTGGCCGATTCGATCGCCGCGCGCGAGCTCGATGAAACGCGCGCCAAGGCATGCGGCCTGCTGCGCGCGCTGGGGATCGCATGATACTCGTCAACGGCCGCCCGGCTGACGCCGTGGACGCGCGCGACCGCGGCCTGGCCTATGGCGACGGCGTATTCCGCACCTTGCGCACCTACGCCGGCCAGCCGCTATGGTGGCGCGATCATTACGCCAAGCTGGCGGCCGACTGTGCGGCGCTGATGCTGGATTGCCCCGGCGAGGCCGGCTTGCGCGCCGAGGTTTGCCGGGTGGCCGCGGCCGGGGAAGGCGTGGCCAAGATCATCCTCACCCGCGGCGCCGGCGCGCGCGGTTATGCGCCGCCGCAAGGGCAGGCCGTCACCCGCATCGTGCTGTCTGCGCCCCTGCCTGCCCATGCGCAGGACGATGCGCCGGACGACGTCGCTGCGCGCTGGTGCAGGCTGCGTCTGGCGCGGCAGCCGCGGCTGGCGGGAATCAAGCATCTGAACCGGCTGGAGAACGTGCTGGCGCGGGCCGAGTGGGATGACCCGGCGATTGCGGAGGGGCTGCTGTGCGACGACACCGGCGCGGTGATCGGCGGCGTAGCGAGCAATCTGCTGGCGGCGAAGGACGGCGAACTGTACACCCCGGACGTGAGCGAATGCGGGGTGGCCGGCGTCGCCAGGACGCGGCTGCTGCGCGCCGCGGCACGCCGCGGCATCCGCATCCATGTCGACCGTTTGATGCCAGCCGCTATACTCGCTGCCGATGAAGTGATGATCTGCAACAGCGTCATCGGCGTGCGCCGCGTGGCCCGCCTGGATGATTCGACCTGGCCGCCGGCGGGCTGGACCGATATTCTGAAAACTGCCTTGTATGAAGACGTGGATTAAGCGATTGGCCATGCTTGCCGGCCTGGCTGTGCTGGCGGGAGCAGGCGGGCTGGCATGGTATGCCAACCAGCCTTTGCGTATCGAGCCGTTGCCGAAAACCATCAACGTGGCGCCCGGCACCCATCTGCGGAGCCTGAGCGCGATGCTCGAACGCGAAGGCGTGATCGGCAATGCGCAGCTGTTCTGGCTGCTCGGGCGCGTGCTGGGCAAGGCCGGCACGCTCAAGGTGGGGGTGTACAGGCTCGACCGGCCGCTCACGCCGCTGGAACTGTATGCCAAGATCCAGCGCGGCGAGGTATCGCAGGCGATCGTGCAGTTCATCGAAGGCTGGAACTGGCGCGAGGTGCGCGCCGCGCTTGCCGCGCAGCCGCTGCTGAAGAACGACAGCGCGGGCATGAGCGATGCCGAGTTGCTGCGGGCGATCGGCGCGCAGGAAAGCCATCCGGAAGGCCTGCTGTTTCCCGACACCTATTTCTACGCGCCGCACGCCTCCGACCTCGGCGTGCTGCGCCGCGCCTACCGCCTGCAACACGAAAAACTCCTGGCGGCCTGGGAAGCCCGCGCCCCCGGCCTGCCTTACCGCACGCCGTACGAGGCGCTCATCATGGCGTCGATCGTGGAAAAGGAAACCGGCGCGGCATTCGAGCGCCCGCAGATCGCCGGCGTGTTCCTCAACCGGCTCAGACTGGGGATGCGCCTGCAGACCGATCCCACCGTGATCTACGGGCTGGGCGAGCGCTTCGACGGCAACCTGCGCAAGGTCGATCTGCAGCGCGACACGCCGTACAACACCTATACGCGTGCCGGGCTGCCGCCGACGCCGATTGCAATGCCGAGCGCGGCGGCGATCCAGGCCGCGCTTAACCCGGCGAAGACCGATGCGCTGTATTTCGTCGCGCGCGGCGACGGCACCCATGTGTTTTCCAGCAACCTCGATGCGCACAACCGCGCGGTGAACCGCTACCAGCGATGACGACACCCGGCAAATTCATCACCCTCGAAGGCGTCGACGGCGCCGGCAAAAGCACCCACCTGGGATTTGTCGCCGACTGGCTGCGCCGGCAGGGCAGGGAAGTGGTGGTCACCCGCGAGCCGGGCGGCACGCCGCTGGGCGAAACCTTGCGCGAGCTGCTGCTGCATCGCGAGATGGATGCCGATACCGAACTGTTGCTGATGTTCGCCGCGCGCCAGGAGCACCTGGCCGGATTGATCCGGCCGGCGCTGGCGCGCGGCGCGTGGGTGGTGTCCGACCGCTTCACCGATGCCAGCTACGCCTATCAGTGCGGCGGGCGCGGCATCGCTGTCGAGCGCATCGCCGCGCTGGAAGCCTGGGTGCAGCGCGGTTTTGCGCCCGATCTCACGCTGCTGTTCGACGTCCCGCCGGAAGTGGCGGAAGCGCGCCGCTCGGCCGCGCGCAGCGCCGACCGTTTCGAGCGCGAGGCCGACAGCTTCTTCAGCCGCGTGCGCAAAGCCTATCTCGACCGCGCGCATGCCGAGCCGGCGCGCATTCGCGTGCTCGATGCGCGCCACGGCATCGCCGAGTTGCAGTCGGAAATCGGCCGGCTGCTGCAGGGCGTGCTGTGAGCGCACCGTATCCCTGGCTGGCGCCGGCGTGGCAGCGCCTGCTGGCGACCCGCGGGCGTCCGGCACAGGCCCTGTTGCTGGCCGGCCCGCGCGGAGTGGGCAAGGGCGCGCTGGCGCAGGCGTGGGCGCGGGCCTTGCTGTGCGAGGCGCCGCTGCCGGACGGCGCGGCATGCGGCGGCTGCCCGGCCTGCCATTGGTTCGACAGCGGCACGCATCCGGACTTTCGCCTGCTCACCCTGCAGGAAAAAACCGGCAAGGAAGGCGAAACCAGGATGGCCACCGCCATCGAGGTCGAGCAGGCGCGCGAAGCGGTCGATTTCGTCCAGCTTTCCACCTACCGCGCGGGCTTGCGCGTGGTGCTGGTCAACCCGGCGGACAGCCTCAACCTGGCGGCGGCCAACGCACTGTTAAAGGTGCTCGAGGAACCGCCGTTAAATACGGTGTTCGTGCTGGTGTCGGATCAGCCCCGGCGCCTGTTGCCGACCATCCGCAGCCGCTGCACCCGGCTCGATCTCGGCCTGCCGGCGACTGAAATCGCGATGCAGTGGCTGGCCGGCCAACAGCTGGAGGATGCGGCGACCTTGCTGGCCTTGTCCGGTGGTGCGCCGCTGGATGCGTTGAACTGGGCCGGGGGCGTCGAGCTGGATGAGCGGCGCAGCGTGCTGGAAGGCCTGGCGCACCCCGCGCAACTCGATCCGGTGACCCTGGGCGAACGCTGGAAGGCGGTCAAGCCGCAGACCTGGCATGCCGTGGTATATAAATGGCTGGGCGATTTGCTGGCGGTCAAGCTGCAGGGCAGCGTGCAGTTCAACCGCGATTTTTCCGATGCATTGACGCGCCTGGGGGCGCAGGCCGATCTGGGTAAGCTGCTGGCGCTTGCCAGAATGCAGGCGAACGAAGGCAGGATCCTCGCCCATCCGCTGAATCGGGCGGTGCAGCTGCAAGCCTGGCTGATTCGGTACCGGCACCTATTTGATTGAAGAGAGTCGACCATGAAAGCAGTAGCCAATGACCTTGCAGGACAAGTGCGCCCCGGCGTGCTTTCTCTGTCGATCAAGGAGAAGTCCGCGCTGTTTGCGGCGTACATGCCTTTTATCAAGGGCGGCGGGCTGTTCATCCCCACCAACAAAAGCTACAAGATGGGCGAGGAAGTGTTCATGCTGCTGACCCTGATGGAAGATCCCGCCAAGCTGCCGGTATCGGGCAAGGTGGTGTGGGTGACGCCCGCCGGCGCCCATGGCAGCCGTACCCAGGGCGTCGGAGTGCAGTTTGCTGCCAACGAAAGCGGCAAGGCGGCACAAAACAAGATTGAAGGTTTGCTCGGCGGTTCGTTAAAATCGGCGCGTCCGACCCACACCATGTAGGACAGGTGCAAGATTCAAGTGGCAAGAGCGGCGCTGCGCGCCTTCAAGAATCTTGCATCTTGTAACTTGAACCTTGTCTCTGATCCATGTACATCGATTCCCACTGCCACATCAATTTTCCCGACCTCGCCGGCAAGCTGCCCGAGATATTCGACCTCATGGCGGCCAACCAGGTTAGCCATGCGCTATGCATCGGCGTGGAGCTGGAAAAATTCCCGGAAATCCGCGCGCTCGCCGAGGCGCATCCGAATGTGTATGCCTCGGTCGGCGTGCACCCCGACCACGAGGACTGCACCGAGCCGACGACGGAGGAGCTGGTTGCGCTGGCCGATCACCCCAGGGTGGTGGCGATCGGCGAGACCGGGCTGGATTACTTCAGGCTGAGCGGCGACCTCGAATGGCAGCGCGAGCGCTTCCGCACCCATATCCGCGCGGCACGGGCCTGCCGCAAGCCGCTGGTGATCCACACCCGCGCCGCGGCCGACGATACCCTGCGCATCATGCGCGAGGAGCGGGCGGGCGAGGCGGGCGGGGTGATGCACTGCTTCACCGAAAGCCTGGCGGTGGCGGAAGCCGCCATCGAACTGGGGTTCTACATTTCGTTTTCCGGCATCGTCACCTTCAAGAACGCCGCCGCGCTGCGCGAGGTGGCGGCGGCCATCCCGCTGGAGCGCATGCTGATCGAGACCGACGCGCCCTACCTGGCGCCGGTGCCGCATCGCGGGCAGACCAACCAGCCGGGCTTCGTCAGGCACGTGGCGGAGGAAATCGGACGGGTGCGCGGCATCAGCGCCGAAGCAGTGGGCGAGGCCACCACGCAGAATTTCTTCCGGCTGTTTGCCGCTGCGCGGCCGGACTGAAACCGCACGGCCGTGCGGCTCGCCGCTTACTGACTGAAGAAGGACTTCACCTTGTCCATGAACGACTGCGCGCGCGGATTGTTGTTGCGCCCGGGGCTTAATGCCTCGAATTCGCGCAGCAGTTCCTTCTGACGCTCGGACAGGTTCACCGGCGTCTCCACCAGCATGTGGCACAGCAGGTCGCCCGGCGCGTGGCTGCGCACGCCCTTGATGCCCTTGCCGCGCAGGCGGAACACCTTGCCCGACTGCGTTTCGGCCGGAATCTTGATCTTGGCGTGGCCGTCCAGGGTGGGGATTTCGACTTCGCCGCCGAGCGCGGCGGTGGCGAAGCTGATCGGCATCTCGCAGTGCAGGTCGTCGCCGTCGCGCTTGAATACCGGGTGATCCTTGAGGTGGATCACCACATAGAGATCGCCCGGCGGACCGCCGTTGACGCCGGCTTCGCCTTCGCCGGCGAGACGGATGCGGTCGCCGCTGTCGACCCCGGCGGGAATCTTGACCGACAGCGTCTTGTGCTTCTTGACGCGGCCTTCGCCATGGCAGGCGGTGCAGGGGTCGGCCACCATCTTGCCGGTGCCGCCGCAGCGCGGACAGGTCTGCTGTACCGAGAAAAAGCCTTGCTGGATGCGGACCTGGCCGTGGCCGCCGCAGGTGGTGCAGGTGGTCGGCTGGGTGCCGGGCTTGGCGCCGCTGCCGTGGCACACGCCGCATTCTTCCAGGGTCGGAATGCGGATCTTGGTTTCGGTGCCGTGCGCGGCCTCTTCCAGCCCGATTTCCAGGTTGTAGCGCAGGTCGGCACCGCGATACACGCGGTCGCGGCGGCTGCCGCCGCCACCGCCGCCGCCAAAAATATCGCCGAAGATGTCGGAGAAGGCATCGGAAAATCCGCCGCCGCCGAAGCCGCCGCCCATGCCGGCCTGCTGGTCGATCCCGGCGTGGCCGAACTGGTCGTACGCGGCGCGCTTGTCCGAGTCGGACAGGATTTCATAGGCCAGCTTGGCTTCCTTGAATTTCTCCTCTGCGCCCTTGTCGTCCGGGTTGCGGTCGGGGTGATGCTTCATGGCCAGCTTGCGGTAGGCCTTCTTGATTTCTTCGTCCGAGGCGTTCTTGGTGACGCCGAGGACTTCGTAGTAGTCGCGTTTGCTCATGGCAGGGGTCGGGATTCAGGGGTCGGGATTCAGGGAGCAAGGCGGGATCGGAATTCAGCGGAAAAAGGAAAAGCCGCGCATGGCACGGCTCTCCCTGACCCCTGAAGCCCGACCCCAGACCTCTTACTTGTCCTTCACTTCCTCAAATTCGGCATCGACCACGTTGTCGTCCGCCGCACCGGCGCCGCTGCTGGCGGCCTCGCCCGGCTGCGCCTGGGCCTGCTCGGTTTTGTACATCTGCTCGGCAAGCTTGTGGCTGGCGGTGGCGAGCGCATTGGTCTTGGCTTCGATGGCATCCTTGTCGCTTTCGCGCACGGCGTCTTCGCACTCCTTCAGCGCGGTTTCGATCGCCGCCTTTTCGTCGGCCGACACCTTGTCGCCGTATTCGGCCAGCGATTTCTTCACCGAATGGACCATGCTGTCCGCCGCGTTGCGGGCGGTGGCCAGTTCGAGCGCCTTGTGGTCCTCGGCAGCGTTGGCTTCGGCGTCCTTCACCATGCGCTGGATCTCCTCCTCGGAGAGGCCGGAGCTGGCCTGGATGCGGATGGTGTTTTCCTTGCCGGTGGCCTTGTCCTTGGCCGACACGTGCAGGATGCCGTTGGCGTCGATGTCGAAGGTGACCTCGATCTGCGGCATACCGCGCGGCGCGGGCGGAATGTCGGATAGGTTGAACTGGCCGAGGCTCTTGTTGCCCGACGCCATCTCGCGCTCGCCCTGCAGCACGTGCACCGTCACCGCGCTCTGGTTGTCGTCGGCGGTGGAGAACACCTGGCTGGCCTTGGTCGGGATGGTGGTGTTCTTCGGGATCAGCTTGGTCATCACGCCGCCCAGGGTCTCGATCCCCAGCGAGAGAGGCGTCACGTCGAGCAGCAGCACATCCTTCACCTCGCCCTGCAGCACGCCGCCCTGGATCGCGGCGCCCACGGCCACGGCCTCGTCAGGGTTGACGTCGCGGCGCGGCTCCTTGCCGAAGAAGTCCTTCACCACATCCATCACCTTGGGCATGCGGGTCTGGCCGCCGACCAGGATGACGTCGTCGATCTGCGAGGTGGAGAGGCCGGCGTCCTTCAGCGCCATCTTGCACGGCTCGATGGTGCGCGCGATCAGCTCTTCGACCAGGCTTTCGAACTTGGCGCGGGTGATCTTCACCGCCAAGTGCTTGGGACCGGAGGCGTCCGCCGTGATGTAGGGCAGGTTGACCTCGGTCTGCTGGCCGGAAGACAGCTCAATCTTGGCCTTTTCCGCCGCTTCCTTCAGGCGCTGCAGCGCGAGCACGTCCTTCTTCAGGTCGACGCCCTGTTCCTTCTTGAATTCCTCCGCGATGTAGTCGATCAGGCGCTGGTCGAAGTCCTCGCCGCCGAGGAAGGTGTCGCCGTTGGTCGACAGCACTTCGAACTGGTGCTCGCCGTCCATCTCGGCGATCTCGATGATCGAAATGTCGAAGGTGCCGCCGCCGAGGTCATACACCGCGATCTTGCGGTCGCCTTCCTTCTTGTCCATGCCGAAGGCGAGCGCGGCCGCGGTCGGCTCGTTGATGATGCGCTTGACTTCCAGGCCGGCGATGCGGCCGGCGTCCTTGGTGGCCTGGCGCTGGCTGTCGTTGAAGTAGGCCGGCACCGTGATGACGGCTTCGGTGACTTCCTCGCCGAGGTAGTCCTCGGCGGTCTTCTTCATCTTGCGCAGGGTCTCGGCCGACACCTGCTGGGCGGCCATCTTCTTGTCGCGCACCTCGACCCAGGCATCACCGTTGTCGGCCTTGACGATCTTGTAGGGCATCAGGCCGATGTCCTTCTGCACTTCCTTCTCCTCGAAGCGGCGGCCGATCAGGCGCTTCACCGCGAACAGGGTGTTCTTCGGGT
>VFQM010000679.1_pt1 | contig 35543 bp, 28 predicted proteins | sample 3512391 | NCBI WGS metagenome assembly VFQM01 (sample SAMN10412369, study PRJNA504923) | tailings metagenome | isolation source: Replicate 1 from Balatoc abandoned mine | place: Philippines
GACAGCAACCAGAACCACCTGCACCCCGGCACCATGCTCACCAGCATGGTCAAGCGCGTGGACGTGGCGGTCTACAACGCCTTCCAGGGCGTCAAGCCCGGCGTCACCGCGCTGGGCCTCAAGGAAGGCGGCGTGGACGTGGCGATCGACGAGCACAACGCCAGGCTGGTCACGTCCGAGATGAAGGCCAGGGTGGACGCGGCACGCGCCGACATCATCGCCGGCCGCATCCAGGTGGCCGACTACATGGCCGCCAACAGCTGTCCGTTCTGATGCCGCCCCCGCGGCCACCGGCGGTGGCCCTGCGCGGCATCTGCAAGCGCTTCGGCGCGGTGCAGGCCAACCAGGACGTCGACCTCACGGTGCCCGCGGGCACCGTGCACGGCATCGTCGGCGAGAACGGTGCCGGCAAGAGCACGCTGATGAGCGTGCTCTACGGCTTCCACGAGGCCGATGCCGGCGAGATCGCCATCGATGGCCAGCCGCGGCGCATCGCCACCGCGCGCGACGCCATCGACGCCGGCATCGGCATGGTTCACCAGCACTTCATGCTCGTGGACGACTTCAGCGCGCTGGACAACGTGCTGCTCGGCGCCGAGCCGCACTGGCAGCTGCCGCGCGCGCGCGACGCGCTGCGCCGGCGGCTGGACGCGCTGATGGCGCAGACCGGCCTGTCGGTGCGCCTGGGCCTGCCGGTGGCGCAGCTGCCGGTGGGCGAACGCCAGCGGCTGGAGATCCTGAAGGCGCTGGTGCGCGGCGCGCGCATCCTCATCCTCGACGAGCCCACGGCCGTGCTCACGCCGCAGGAGACCGACCAGCTCTTCGGCGTGCTGCGCACGCTGCGCGCGCAGGGCACCACCATCCTGCTGATCACGCACAAGCTGCGCGAGATCATGGCGCTGTGCGACGCAGTCACCGTGATGCGCGCCGGCCGCGTGGTGCTGGACACCGCGGTGGCCGACACCTCGGCCGACGCGCTGGCGCAGGCCATGGTGGGCCGGCGCGTGAACCTCGGCCGCGACGCGCACGTGGCCGCCGCCGGTGCGCCGCTGCTGCGCGCCGAGCACCTGACCTGGCGCGACGCGCTGGGCGTGCCGCGCGTGGACGACGTCTCGCTCACGCTGCACGCCGGCGAGGTGGTGGGCATCGCCGGCGTGTCCGGCAACGGCCAGGGCGAGCTGCTGGAGCTGCTGTCGGGCCTGCGAGCGCCGCAGCAGGGCACGCTGTGGCTGGGCGGCGAGACCTTCCGGCCCGGCCGCTGGCTCACGCCGCAGCGCGCGCGTGCGCTGCGGCTGGCCCACGTGCCGGAAGACCGCCATGCGCGTGCCCTGGTGCTGGACTTCCCGGCCTGGGAATCGGCAGTGCTGGGCTACCAGCGCTGGCCCGCCTTCTGCCGCCGCGGCTTCATGCGTGCCGCGGCCATGCGCACGGCCACGGCCGGGATGATGCAGCGCTACGACGTGCGCCCGCCCGACCCGGCGCTGGCCAGCCGCAAGTTCAGCGGCGGCAACCAGCAGAAGCTGGTGCTGGCGCGCGAGGCCTGGGCGCAGCCCCGCGTGCTGCTCGTGGGCCAGCCCACGCGTGGCGTGGACATCGGGGCCATCGAGTTCATCCACGCCCACCTGCGCGCGCTGCGCGACGCCGGCGGCGCGGTGCTGGTGGTCTCGTCGGAGCTCGACGAGGTGCTCGCGCTGGCCGACCGCGTGGTCGTGATGAACGCCGGCCGCGTGGCCGGCGAGCGCCCGGTGGCGCAGTGCGACGAGACCACGCTGGGGCGCCTGATGGCCGGCCTGGACAGTGCGGAGCCGGCCCATGCATGACGGCGACGCGCTGCCGCGCTGGGCCGACCTGCTGCTGCTGCCGGCCGTCAACCTGCTGCTGGCGCTGGGCGTGGCCGGCCTCGTGGTCTGGGGCGTGGGGCACGACCCCTGGCAGGTGCTGACGCTGCTGCTCAAGGGTGCCTTCGGCAGCCGCACCGGCCTGGGCTACACGCTGTACTACGCCACCACCTTCGTCTTCACCGGGCTGGCGGTGGCGGTGGCGGTGCACGGCGGCCTGTTCAACATCGGCGGCGAGGGCCAGGCGCTGATGGGCGGCCTGGGGGCCGGCCTGGCGGCGCTGTGGTGGTCCGATGCGCTGCCCGCGCCGCTGATGCTGCCGCTGATGGTGGCCGCGGCCATGGCCTTCGGCGCCGCCTGGGCCGCGGTGCCGGGCGCGCTGCAGGCCTGGCGCGGCAGCCACGTCGTCATCACCACCATCATGTTCAACTTCATCGCCTCGGCGCTGCTGGCCTGGTTGCTGGTCAACGTGCTCAAGGAGCCGGGCAACATGACGGTGGAGAGCCGCGCCTTCGCCGACAGCGCACTGATGCCCGGCGTGCACGTGCTGCTGGGCGCGCTGGGCGTGGACTGGCCGGCCACGCCGCTGAACCTGAGCGTGTTCCTCGCGCTGGCCGCGGCGGTGGGCGTGTGGGCCTGGCTGTGGAAGTCCGGTGCCGGCTACGCGCTGCGCGCGGTGGGCTTCTCGCCGTCGGCGGCGCTGTACGGCGGCATCGCGCCGCCGCGGCAGGTGGTCTCGGCGATGGCGCTGTCGGGCGCGCTGGCCGGGCTGGTGGGCGTCAACGAGATCGCCGGCGTGCACGGCCGCCTGCTGCTGGACTACGTGGCCGGCGCCGGCTTCGCCGGCATCGCGGTGGCGCTGATCGGGCGCAACCACCCGCTGGGCGTGTGGGCCGCGGCGCTGCTGTTCGGTGCGCTGTACCAGGGCGGTGCCGAGATCGCCTTTGAGGTGCCGGGCTTCTCGCGCGACATGGTCTTCATGCTCCAGGGCCTGATCGTGCTCTTTGCCGGTGCGCTGGCGCAGCTGGCCGCACCCGGGCTGCTGCGTGTGCTGCGGCTGCTTCGCGTGCGCGGGGTGGCCCATGGATGAGCTGCAGCTGGGCGCGCTGCTCGCCTCGTCGCTGCGCATGGCCACGCCGCTGCTGCTGTGCGCGCTGGCCGGCGTGATCAGCGAGCGCGCCGGCGTCATCGACCTCGGCCTGGAGGGCAAGATGCTGATGGCGGCCTTCGCCGCCGGTGCGGCCGGCGCGGCCAGCGGCAGCTTCGCGCTCGCGCTGGGCGCGGCGCTGGCGGTGGGCGTGGCCATGTCCATGCTGCATGGCTGGGGCTGTGTGACGCACCGGGGCGACCAGGTCGTGATGGGCATGGCGCTCACGCTCACCGCCGGCGGCCTGACGGTGGTGCTGGGACTGGCCTGGTTCGAGCTGGGCGGGCAGACGCCGCCGCTGCCCGACGCGCTGCGCCTGACACCGCTGTGGACCCCCGACGCGCAGGCCCTGCAGGCCCTGCCGGCCGGCCTGCGCGGCCTGGCGCTGGCGCTGGGCTCGCACAACGCCCTGGTGTACGCCAGCGTGGCGGCCGTGGCCGGGGTGTGGTGGCTGCTCTACCGCACCCGCTTCGGCCTGCGCCTGCGCGCCACCGGCGAGAACCCGGCCATGGTGGACGCCGCCGGTGTCAGCGTGGCCGGCATGCGCTATGCCGCGCTGGTGCTCAACGGCGTGCTCGCGGCGCTGGCGGGCCTGTACCTGGTGATGGCGCTGAACGCCAGCTTCAGCCCCAACATGACCGCCGGCCGCGGCTACATGGCGCTGGCGGCCATGATCTTCGGCAAGTGGCACCCGGTGGGGGCGCTCTGGGCCTGCCTGCTGTTCGGCTTCCTGGACGCCTCGGCCATCCAGCTGCAGGGGGCGGCGTTGCCCGCCTGGCTGGGCGGCGGCGAGGTGCCGGTGCAGGCCATCCAGGCCCTGCCCTACGTGCTGACGGTGGTGCTGCTGGCCGGCTTCATCGGCCGTTCGCGCGCGCCGGCGGCCCTGGGCCGGCCCTACGTCAAGGCCCGGTGATGGCCGTTACGATGACCGCACCGACGATCGCCATCGCCCAGGTGCCGATGCACTGGACCCTGGCGGAGAACCTGCGCGAGATCGAGGCCGCGATGTGCTGCGCCGCCGCCGAGGGCGCAGCGCTGTGCGCCTTTGCCGAGCTGGCGGTCACCGGCTTCCACCGCGGCATCGTCACCGAAGGCGTGCCGGCCAAGGTGGAGCCCGCGGTGCAGTGCATCGCCGACTGGGCGGCCGAGCTGCAGCTGGCGGTGGCCGTGGGCGCCCCCAGCTTCACGCCGGCCGGCCGCTTCAACAGCCACCTGCTGATCGACGAGCACGGCACGCTGCAGGCCCGCGTGCACAAGAACGGCCTCACCGCGCCGGAGGCCACCTTTTTCCAGCACGGCACCGGCCGTCCGCTGGCCACGCTGGCCGGCCTGCGCTGCAGCGCCGTGATCTGCCGTGAGATCGAGGACCACGCGCAGCTGCTGGCGCAGCTGCAGGGCCAGGCGCCGGCGCTGCTGTTCTGGCCCGGCCAGATGCGCCCCGATCCGGCCCGGCCGGTGGCCGACCCGTGGGCCCATGTGCAGGACGCCATGCGCCTGGCGCGCGACCTGGGCGCGTGGATCGTGCAGACCAACTGGCCCAACGCGCTGAACCGGCCCGAGGAAAGCGAGTTCACCGGCGCCAGCGCCATCGTCGCGCCCGACGGCGCCCTGGTGGCCCAGCTGCCGGTGCAGGGCTTCGGCCTGGGGCTGTACGCGCTGGGCGACGCCGCGGCGCGCTGGGTGCCCATCGACACCGTGCGCCGCAGCGTGCAGGATTGACCGCTGCCCATGGACGCCGACCTGCGCACCCGCCTGACGGCCGCCGCCACCGCGGTGCGCGCCCATGCGCACGCGCCCTACAGCGGCTTTGCCGTCGGTGCCGCGCTGGCCGACGAGCAGGGCCGCATCCATGCCGGCTGCAACGTCGAGAACGCGGCGTACCCGCAGGGCCTGTGCGCCGAGGCGGTGGCCCTGGGCGCGCTGGTGGCCGCCGGCGGGCGGGCGGTGTCGGCGGTGGTGCTGGTGGCCGGCCAGGGCCGCCCCGCCACGCCCTGCGGCGGCTGCCGGCAGAAGCTGCGCGAGTTCGCCGGCGGCGAGGTGCCGGTGCACTGCCGCAGCGTGGAGGGTGAGGTGCTCGACACCACGCTGGGCGCGCTGCTGCCCTTGTCCTTCGGCCCGGAGCAGCTGACATGAACGATCCCCGCCCCGACGACACCGCTGCCCCCGCGCTGGCGGCGCAGCGCCTGCGCCAGGCCTGCGCCGGCCGCGTGCCGCGGCTGGCGCTGCTGCTGGGCTCGGGCTGGACGCCGCTGGCCGCCGCGCTGCAGCCGCGCGTGGAGCTGGACTACGCCGAACTGCCCGGCTTCCCGGTGCTGGCGGTGGGCGGCCACCAGGGCCGCGTGCGCGTGGGTCGCCTGCACGGTGCCGAGGTGCTGCTGCTGTCGGGCCGCAAGCATGCCTACGAGGATGGCGACCCGCGCGCGATGAAGGGCGCCATCCAGGCCCTGGCGGCGGCCGGCGTCACCACGCTGCTGCAGACCAACGCCGCCGGCAGCCTGGACCCGGCCATGCCCGCCGGCAGCCTGATGCGGCTGAGCGACCACCTCAACCTGGTGCAGGCCAGCCCGCTGGTGGGCGAACGCGACGACCGCCGCTTCGTCGACATGGCCGCGGCCTACGACCCCGCGCTGGCCGCGCTGGCGCAGCGCGCCGCGCAGCAGGCCGGCGTGCCGCTGCACGAGGGGGTCTACGCCTGGGTGCTGGGCCCGCAGTTCGAGACGCCGGCGGAGATCCGCATGCTGCAGCGCCTGGGCGCGCAGGCGGTGGGCATGAGCACGGTGCCGGAGACCATCCTCGCGCGCCATGCCGGGCTGCGGGTGCTGGCCTTCTCGATGATCACCAACATGGGCTGCGGCCTGGCGGCCGAATCGCTCAGCCACGCCCACACGCTGGCCGGCGCCGCGCGCGCCGCCGACGATGCGGAGCGCCTGATGGCGGCCCTGCTGCCGATGCTGGAGGCTGCGGCATGACCGCTCCGATGACGAACACCGATGCCGCCCGCCTGGCGCTGGCCTGCCTGGACCTGACCACGCTGAACGACGCCGACACCGAGGCCGACGTGGCGGCGCTGGCCGCACGTGCGCGCGGGCCCTTCGGCCCGCCGGCGGCGCTGTGCGTCTGGCCGCGGCTGGCGGCCTTTGCGCGCGGCGTGGCGCCGCCGGGCGTGGCCGTTGCGGCGGTGGCCAACTTCCCGCACGGCGGCACGGACGTCGATGCCGCGGTGCGCGACACGTCGGCCATCGTCGACGCCGGGGCGCAGGAGGTGGACGTGGTGCTGCCGTGGCGGGCCTTCGCCGCCGGCGACGTGCAGTCCGCCGCGGCCGTGCTGCGCGCCGTGCGCCGCGCCTGCGAGGGCCGGGTGCTGAAGGTCATCCTGGAGACCGGCGAACTGGCCGATGACGCGCGGGTCCGCGGCGCGGCCGCGCTGGCGCTGGCCGAGGGCGCCGATTTCCTCAAGACCAGCACCGGCAAGGTGCCGGTCGGCGCCACACCGGCGGCGGCGCGCGCGCTGCTGGAGACCATTGCCGCCACGCCCGGCAGCCGGGCCGGCTTCAAGGCCTCCGGCGGCGTGCGCACGGTGGCCGACGCGGCGCTGTACGCCGGCCTGGTGCGCGAGATCCTGGGCGCCGAGGCCCTGACGCCGCAGCGCTTCCGTCTGGGGGCGAGCGGGCTGCTGAACGACATCGAGGCGGTGCTGGGCGGCGGGGTGGTGGTGCCGTCGTCGGTGGGCTACTAAACGTGCCCTGGCTGCTCGAATGACTGCAATAGACCCGTTGCGGACGCTCGCTGTTGTCGCATGCGAGCAGCGTGGCGAGCTCGCGCGGGCAGGGCAGGGGGTGCCGCTCATGTCCTCCGCCGCCGGCCTGCGGCCGACGGCTCCCCCTTTACTTCCCGTCACCCCCTGCCCTGCCCACGCGAGCCGGCACTGGCAGTGGTGCGCCCCCGCACGCCGCACGGCCTCCGCAAGGCGGCGGCGGGCAGGCCTGGGGCGCGCTTTGAGGACGCCGAGCATCGCAGGGCCCGAGGCCGCGCGCGTCAGCGCGCTTCGTAGACTGACTCGCGGCCGACGTTCGACCACAGCGAACGAAGTGAGCGGAGGGAGTTCGGCCGCGGGCCTCGGGACCGAGAAGCGCAGGGGAGTCGGAGCGCAGCGGAGACCGTCCGGGCAGCGCGACGCAGGCCTGCCCGTCGTCGCCTTGTCGCGCCAATGCCCGCATGCGAATTTGAGCAAGGCGGCCATTCCGTTGGGAGTCTGAAGTGCGCATCCTTGCAGCATTCGTCACCGCACTCCTGCTCGCCGCATGCGCCACCGCGCCCTCCGGCCCGGTCAGCGTGCAGGTCCTGGCCATCAACGACTTCCATGGCCATCTGGAGCCGCCGCCCGGCGGGTTCCGGCAGCCGGATCCGGCTGACCCCGGCAAGACGCTGTCCACGCCCGCCGGCGGCATCGCGCACCTGGCCACCGCCGTGCGCGAGGCGCTGGCGGCGTCGCCGAACGGCATCTTCGTCGCCGCCGGCGACCTCATTGGCGCCAGCCCGCTGATCTCCGCGCTGGCGCAGGACCGGCCCACCGTGGACCTGCTCTCGCGCATTGGCCTGGTGGCCAGCGCCGTGGGCAACCACGAGTTCGACCGCGGCGCGCAGGCCCTGCTGGACCTGCAGCGCCAGGCCGGCTTCCAGTGGCTGGCCGCCAGCACCGTGGACACGCGCACCGGCCGTACCCTGCTGCCGCCGTACATCGTGCGCCGCTTCGACGGCATCGACGTGGCCTTCATCGGCCTCACGCTGGCGGCCACGCCCAGCATCGTGGCCGCCGACGGCGTGGCCGGGCTCGAGTTCCGCGACGAGGCCCAGACCGTCAACGCCCTCGTGCCCGAGCTCCGCGCCCGCGGCATCGAGGCCATCGTGCTGCTCATCCACGAGGGCGGCTTCCCGGCCCAGGGCCCCAACGACTGCCCCGCGCTGTCGGGCCCCATCACGCAGATCGTGCCGAGGCTGGACCGCGCGGTGGACGTGGTCATCAGCGGCCACACCCACCGCGCCTACAACTGCCGCATCGACGGGCGCCTGGTCACCAGCGCCGACCGCTACGGCACCGTGCTGTCGAAGATCCGCCTCACGCTGGACCCGCGCACGCGCGACGTCACCGACGCACAGGCCGACAACGTGGTGGTGGCCACCGACCGCTTTGCGCCCGACCCCCGCATCGCCGCGGCCGTGGCCGCCTACGCCGAGCAGGTGCGGCCGCTGGCCGAACGCCCGGTGGGCCGGCTGGCCCAGGCGCTGCCCAACGAGGCCGGCGCCGCCGGCGAGATGCCCGCAGGCCGCCTGATCGCCGACGCGCAGCTGGCGGCCACCGCCGCGCCCGCGGCCGGCGGCGCGCAGATCGCGCTGATGAACCCCGGCGGCGTGCGCGCCCCGCTGCGCCCGCGCGCCGACGGCATGCTGACCTACGGCGACCTGTTCGCCGCGCAGCCGTTCTACAACAACCTGGTCACGCTCACGCTCACCGGTGCCGAACTGCAGGCGCTGCTGGAGCGCCAGTGGGCCGGCCAGCCGTTCCCGCGCGTGCTGCAGGTCTCGCGCGGGTTCAGCTATGCCTGGGACGCCACCCGCCCGCCCGGCCAGCGCGTCGTGCCCGGCAGCCTGCGCCTGCACGGCCGCGGCATCGCGCCCGACGAGCCGCTGCGCATCACCGTCAACAGCTTCCTGGCCGCCGGCGGCGACCTGTTCGACGGCTTCAAGGCCGGCCGCGACCGGCGCACCGGCGCGATGGACATCGACGCGCTGGAGGCCTACGTGCGCACCGGCGCGGCGGTGGACGACGCACCGCGCATCGTGCGGGGGACGGCACCGCCATGACCCTGCCCGCCGAGATCATCCGCCGCCAGCGCAGCGGCCACAGCCTGTCCGAGGCCGAGATCCAGGCCTTCGTGCGCGGGCTGGTGGACGGCAGCTGGTCCGACGCCCAGGTCGGCGCCATGGCCATGGCCATCCTCTGGCGCGGCCTGTCCACCGCCGGCACGGTGGCGCTGACCGAGGCCATGACGCGCTCCGGCGCGGTGCTCGACTGGTCGGACCAGGGCTTTGCCGGCCCGCTGCTGGACAAGCACTCCACCGGCGGCGTGGGCGACAAGGTCAGCCTCGTGCTGGCGCCGCTGCTGGCCGCCTGCGGCGCCGTGGTGCCCATGGTCAGCGGCCGCGGCCTGGGCCACACCGGCGGCACGCTGGACAAGCTGGAGGCGCTGCCCGGCTACGGCGTGGACGTGCCGCGCGAGCGCCTGGCCGCCGTGCTGCACGACGCCGGCTGCGCCATCGTGGGGGCCAGTGCCGCGGTGGCGCCAGCCGACCGGCGGCTCTACGCCATCCGCGACGTCACGGCCACCGTGGAGTCGCTGCCGCTCATCGTGGCCAGCATCCTCAGCAAGAAGCGCGCGGCCGGCCTGCAGGCGCTGGTGATGGACGTGAAGTGCGGCCGCGGCGCCTTCTGCCCCACCACCGCCGAGGCCCTGCCGCTGGCACAGGCGCTGGTGGACGTGGCCCGAGGCGCCGGCCTGCCCACCGTGGCCCTGGTGACCGACATGGACCCCGTGCTCGGCCGCAGCGCCGGCAATGCGCTGGAGGTGGCCGAGGCCATGGTGCTGCTGCGCGGCGACGGCCGCAGCGACCCGGCGTTGGCGCGCCTGCGCGAGCTCTGCCTGGCGCTGACCGCCGAGGCCCTGGTGCTCGGCGGGCTGGCGCCCGATGCCGCGGCCGCGCAGGCGCTGGCGCAGGCGCGGCTGGACGACGGCAGCGCCGCCGAGCGCTTTGCGCGCATGGTCGCGGCGCTCGGCGGCCCGCGCGACGTGTGGCGCGACGCCGGACTGCCCGCGGCGCCCCTGATCGTGCCCGTGCCGGCGCCGCGCCCGGGCGTGCTGGGCCTGCCGGACACCCGCGCCCTCGGCCTGGCGGTGGTGGCGCTGGGCGGCGGCCGCAGCCGGCCCGGCGACGCGGTGGACCCGCGCGTGGGCCTGGCCGGCGTGCGCGCCCCGGGCGAGCCGGTGCGCGCCGGCGAGCCGCTGGCCTGGGTGCATGCGGCCGATGCCGCCGCGGCCGACGAGGCCCGGGCCGCGGTGGCCGCGGCCCTGCCGGTCGAGGACGCGCCGCCGCCCCCGGCACCCCTGGTGCAGGCCGTCGTCGGACGATGACCGTCACGTGACTGTCACAATCCGCCCCCGATCAGGGAGCGGGTGATGGAGCTCAGCAGCCTCAGGAAGTTCGAGAAGGCCGGCAAGCGCGGCCGTGGCGAGTCGATGCGGCTGGGCATCGGCCTGCTCTTTGCGGTCGTGGTGATGCTCTACACCGCCCTGACGCAGGGCGTGGCCGGGCCGCAGGGTGTGGTGCTGGTGGCCGCCGCCGTGATCGGTGGCTACATGGCCATGAACATCGGCGCCAACGACGTGGCCAACAACGTCGGCCCCGCGGTGGGCTCGCGCGCCATCTCGATGGCCGGCGCCATCGCGCTGGCGGCGGTGTGCGAGATGGCCGGCGCGCTGATCGCCGGCGGCGACGTGGTCTCCACCATCCAGCGCGGCATCGTCAGCGCCGACGCGGTGGGCGACCCCGACCGCTTCATCTGGCTGATGACGGCGGCGCTGCTGGCCGGCGCGCTGTGGCTGAACATCGCCACCGCGCTGGGCGCGCCGGTGTCGACCACCCACTCCATCATCGGCGCCGTGCTCGGTGCCGGCGTGGCCGCCGGCGGGCTGGGCGTCGCCAACTGGGGGCGCATGGGCGAGATCGTCGCCAGCTGGGTGGTGTCGCCGCTGCTGGGCGGCGGCATCGCGGCGGCCTTCCTCTACTGGATCAAGCGCGGCATCACCTGGCAGACCGACATGGTGGCCGCGGCGCGCCGGCTGGTGCCGCTGCTGATCGGGCTGATGGTCGGCGCCTTTGCCACCTACCTGGCGCTCAAGGGCCTGAGCAAGGTGGTGAAGATCGGCATCGGCGGCGCGGTGCTGCTGGGCCTGGGGCTGGGCGGGGCCAGCTGGCTGGCGGCGCGCGCCTGGGTGGAGCGGCAGGTCCCGTCGATGTTCAACACCAAGGACAGCATCAATGCGCTGTTCACGCTGCCGCTGATCTTCTCCGCCGCCCTGCTGAGCTTCGCCCACGGCGCCAACGACGTGGCCAATGCCGTCGGCCCGCTGGCGGCCATTGCCGAGGTGGTGCGCAGCGGCGCCGTGGGTGCGCAGGCGCCGATCCCGTTCTGGGTGATGCTGGTGGGGGCGGCGGGCATCGCGCTGGGCCTGCTGCTCTATGGCCCGCGGCTGATCCGCAAGGTGGGCAGCGAGATCACCGAGCTCGACCAGATGCGCGCCTTCTGCATCGCCATGTCGGCGGCCGTGACCGTGATCGTCGCCTCGCAACTGGGCCTGCCGGTCAGCTCCACCCACATCGCCGTGGGCGGCGTGTTCGGCGTGGGCTTCCTGCGCGAGTACCTCAAGCGGCGCCACGCCGGCGCACTCGAGTTCATCAAGTTGCACCATGCTGGTGCCGATAAGCATGTGGTGGAACACTTCGTCGACCGTTTCCAGCGCGCATCGCTGGAGGACAAGCGAGAGATGCTGGAGCAGCTCGAGCGCAAGGCCGCGCCGGCGCTGCTGAGCAAGGTGGAGCGCAAGCAGCTGCGCAAGGTCTACAAGCAGCAGCTGGTCAAGCGTTCGGAGGTGCTGAAGATCGTGGCGGCCTGGGTGATCACGGTGCCGGCGACGGCGGTCATGGCGGCGCTGCTGTATTTCATGATCTTTGGCATGGTTCACGCCCGGGCGTGACATGTGGGCCGCACTTGCGGCCAGCAACATCATTTCTGCTCAAGAACAGCATGACGTTGCCGAGATCCTGCCCACGCCCTGAGGGTTTCGGGGGCGCAGGAGTCCGTCGATGTCCACTGTTCCCATGCCTGCCGAGTCCGGGGGCCTGAGCGAGTTCTTCCGCTATCACGGCGTCTGGGCGCCCGGCGTGCGCCTGTTCCGTCGCATCGGCTTCCGGGCCAAGGCGATGGTGATCTCGCTGGTGTTCCTGGTGCCCATCGCGGTGCTGGGCTGGAGCTACTTCAGCGACAAGGCCGACGCCATCGGCTTCTCGGCCAAGGAGCGCCTGGGCGTGGCCTATGCCGAGGCGCTGGCACCGGTGGCGCAGGCGCTGCAGCAGCAGCGCGCCGCCGTGCTGGCCGGCGGCCGCGAGGACGCGGCGGCCCTGACGCAGGCGCTGCAGGGCCTGCAGGCGGCCGAGGACGCCCATGGCGAGGCCCTGGCCACCGGCGGCGACCTGGGCACCCTGCGCCAGGCGGTGTCGGCGCCGGCCCAGGGCTCGGAGCCGGCCGCGCTGCTGGCGTCCTACGACCGCCGCATGGGGGCCGTGCTGACGCTGCTGGCCACCTCCACCGACCAGTCCAACCTCACGCTGGACCCGGACATCGACACCTACTACCTGATGGACGCCTCCATGTTCCGGCTGGTGCCGATGGCCGAGGCGCTGTCGCAGATCGGGGCCGTGGGCACGCGGGCGCTGGCCGACGGCGTGCTGGACGACGCCGCCCGCCGCCGGCTGGTGGAGCGCGCGGTGGAGCTGCGCGCCCATGCCGAGGCGGTGCGCACCGGCCTGGCCAAGGCCGTGGCCTACAACCCCGAGGTGGCCGAGGCCGCCCGCGGCGCCGAGCTGCTGCGCCGGGTGGATGCCGCGCTGGCGGCGATGGAGCGCGACCTGATGGGCGCCCCGCTGGCCACCGATGCCGCCACCTTCGGCCGCACCGTGGACACCGCGCTGGCGGCGGCCTGGACGCTGCGCCGCGACACCGCGGCCGAGCTCGACCGGCTGATCGCGCTGCGCGTGGACGACAAGGCGCAGGCGCGCAACCTGGTGGCCGTGCTGATGCTGGTGTCGCTGGCCGCCGTGGTCTACCTGTTCACCGCCTTCCGCCGCGTGCTCGACGGCGGCCTGCGCGAGGTGGCCTATCACATCGGCGCCATGCGCGACGGCGACCTGACCACGCAGCCCCGCCCCTGGGGCGCCGACGAGGTGGCCTCGCTGATGACCAGCGTGGGCGAGATGCAGGCGGCCCTGCGCGGCATCGTCAGCCTGGTGCGCAGCACCTCCGACGGCATCGTGCACGCCAGCCAGGAGATCTCCAGCGGCTCGGCCGACCTGTCGCAGCGCACCGAGCGCGCGGCGGCCAACCTCGAGGAGTCGGCCTCGGCCATGGAGCAGGTGGCCGCCACCGTGCGCCAGACCGCCGCCGCGGCGCAGGAGGCCGCGGGCATTGCGCGCGGCAATGCGCAGACCGCCAGCGAGGGCGGCAAGGTGGTGGGCACCATGGTGCAGACCATGCGCGAGATCCGCGACTCCTCGGGCCGCATCGGCCAGATTGTCGGCACCATCGACGGCATCGCCTTCCAGACCAACATCCTGGCGCTCAACGCCGCGGTGGAGGCCGCGCGCGCCGGCGAGGCCGGCCGCGGCTTCGCGGTGGTGGCCGCCGAGGTGCGCCAGCTGGCCCAGCGCTGCGCCGCCGCGGCGCGGGAGATCAAGGGCCTGATCGGCGAGAGCGAGGGCAAGGTCGAGCGCGGCGCGGCGGTGGCCGAGCAGGTGGGCCAGGCCATCCAGCAGGTGGTGGACCGCGCCTCGCGCGTGGACGCGCTGCTGGCCGAGATCTCCACCGGCGCGCGCGAGCAGGCCGCCGGCGTCTCCCAGACCACGCGTTCGGTGCAGGACCTGGACTCGGCCACGCAGCAGAACGCCGCGCTCGTCGAGCAGACGGCGGCGGCGGCCGAGAGCCTGCGCCACAGCGCGCTGACCCTGGCCGACAACGTGGCGCGTTTCCGCCTCGCGTGACGGCCGAAGGCCGCCCGGCCGCGCGCGGCCGGGCGGTCGGCTCGCGAAGCCGGCGCCAGCGGCGCCGAGCGCCGGCCTGGCGGAGTGTCATGTCATCGTGACACTCAAAGATCAAGCCAGGTTGACATGGCGCAAGCCGGCGGCTGCCCCCGCCGCGGAGGATGTCCCTTCACGAGGAGACCTCCGCGATGCGCATCCTGCTGCTGCACCCGAACTACCACTCCGGCGGCGCCGAGATCGCCGGCAACTGGCCGCCCGCCTGGGTGGCCTACCTGACGGGCTACCTGAAGGCCGCCGGCTACACCGACGTGACCTTCGTCGACGCGATGACGCACCACCTCGACGACGAGCAGGTGCGCGCCCGCATCGCCGAGCTGCAGCCCGACATCGTCGGCTGCACCGCCATCACGCCGGCCATCTACAAGGCCGAGCGCCTGCTGCAGGTGGCCAAGGAGGTGAACCCGGCCGTCGTCACCGTGCTGGGCGGCATCCACGGCACCTTCATGTACCCGCAGGTGCTCAAGGAGGCGCCCTGGATCGACGCCGTCGTGCGCGGCGAGGGCGAGCAGGTGTTCCTGAACCTGGTGCGCGCGGTGGACGACGGCAGCTTCGCGCGTGACCCCGCAAGCGTGCGCGGCATCGCCTATGCCGAGGCCGACGGCAAGGTGGTGGCCACGCCGGCGGAGCCGCCGATCCAGGACCTCGACCGCATCAAGCCCGACTGGGCCATCCTGGAGTGGGACAAGTACATCTACATCCCGATGAACCGCCGGGTGGCGATCCCCAACTTCGCGCGCGGCTGCCCCTTCACCTGCAGCTTCTGCAGCCAGTGGAAGTTCTGGCGCGACTACCGCATCCGCGACCCCAAGGCCGTGGTCGACGAGATCGAGGACCTGGTGAAGAACCACGACGTGGGCTTCTTCATCCTGGCCGACGAGGAGCCGACGATCCACCGCAGGAAGTTCGTGCAGTTCTGCGAGGAACTGATCGCGCGCGACCTGGGCGTGCTGTGGGGCATCAACACCCGCGTCACCGACATCCTGCGCGACGAGAAGCTGCTGCCGCTCTTCCGCAAGGCCGGCCTCATCCACGTCAGCCTGGGCACCGAGGCCGCGGCGCAGCTCAAGCTCGACCGCTTCAACAAGGAAACGACCATCGCGCAGAACAAGCGCGCGATCCAGCTGCTCAAGGACGCCGGCATCGTCACCGAGGCGCAGTTCATCGTCGGCCTGGAGAACGAGACCGCCGAGACGCTGGAGGAAACCTACCGCATGGCGCGCGACTGGAACCCCGACATGGCCAACTGGGCCATGTACACGCCCTGGCCGTTCAGCGACCTGTTCCAGGAACTGGGCGACAAGGTGGAGGTGTTCGACTTCGAGAAGTACAACTTCGTCACCCCCATCATGAAGCCCGACGCGATGGACCGCGGCGAGCTGCTCGACCGGGTGATGAGCAACTACCGGCGCTTCTTCATGAACAAGAGCTTCTTCCAGTACCCCTGGGAGAAGGACAAGGAAAAGCGCAAGTACCTGCTGGGCTGCCTGAAGGCCTTTGCCAAGAGCGGCTTCCAGCGCACCTTCTACGACCTCGGCCGCGTGGGCTACTGGGGCCCGCAGACGAAGAAGTCGGTGGACTTCAGCTTCGACCGGAACCGCCGCATCGAGCCCGAGACCGCCCAGGCGCTGTCGCGCGTGGACGACGACTGGGTGACCATGCACGGCCCCAAGATCGAGATGCGGCGCCGCAAGGGCGAGGAGAACTTCGAGCTCGCCGAAGCCGCCATGGCCTGCGGCGGCGGCAGCGAGCAGCTCAGCGAGTCGCAGATGGACGCCGTGAAATGAGGCCGCCGGCCGCAGTGCGCCGGCCCGGGGGCTGACGGTGGCGGCCGCCGCTGCCGCCACCGCCGGCCGTATCGGCCCGAACGCGATCACGCGCGTGGCCGAGGCGCTGGGCCCGGCGCGCGCCGCGCCGGTGTTCCGCCATGCCGGGCTGGCCGCCTACCTGCAGGCGCCGCCGCAGGCGATGGTGGACGAGCGCGAGGTGATCGCGCTGCACGCCGCCCTGCGCGCCGACCTGGGCGAGGCCGAGGCCGCGCGCGTGGCCGCCGACGCGGGGCGCCGCACCGCGGCCTACCTGCTGGCCCACCGCATCCCGGCACCGGCGCAGTTGCTGCTCAAGGCGCTGCCCGCCGGCCTGGCGGCGCGCGCGCTGGTGCGCGCCATCGGCGGCCACGCCTGGACCTTCGCCGGCAGCGGCCGCTTTGCCGCCCGGGTCTCCGGCGACCGGGCCCGGCCGGTGGTGCTGACCATCGCGCACAACCCGCTGTGCCGCGGCGTGCACAGCGCCGAGCCCTGCTGCGACTACTACCGCGCCGTGTTCGAGGTGCTGTTCCGCACCCTGGTGCACCGCGGCGCCACGGTGGCGGAAACCGCCTGCGAGGCCTGCGGCGACCCGGCCTGCGTGTTCGAGATCCGCTGGTAGCCCCGGGGGTACCGACGGAGGGCGCCGCCTAGAATTGCGGGGTCTTCCTCTGCCGCCGGCGCGCCCTCCCATGTCCTCGCCCACCCCCCTGAGCGCCCTCACCGCCCTGTCGCCGCTGGACGGCCGTTACGCCGGCAAGACCGCGGCGCTGCGCCCGCTGCTGTCGGAGTACGGCCTGATGCACCGGCGCGTGCAGGTGGAGGTGGAGTGGTTCATCGCGCTGTCCGATGCCGGCTTCGACGAGTTCCGGCCGCTGTCGGAGGCCGCACGCGGCCTGCTGCGCGGCCTGGTGCTGCGCTTCACCGAGGCCGACGCGCAGGCCATCAAGGACATCGAGAAGACCACCAACCACGACGTCAAGGCGGTGGAGTACTGGCTCAAGTCGCGCTTCGACAGCCACGACGAGCTGAAGGCCGCCGGCGAGTTCGTGCACTTCGCCTGCACCAGCGAGGACATCAACAACACCAGCCACGCGCTGATGCTGCAGGCCGCGCGCGAGCAGGTGCTGCTGCCGGCGCTGGACCGCATCGTCGAGCGCCTGGCCGAGATGGCCCGCGCGATGGCCGGGGTGCCGATGCTCAGCCGCACGCACGGCCAGACCGCCAGCCCCACCACCGTGGGCAAGGAGCTGGCCAACGTGGTGGCGCGGCTGCGCACGGCGCGCGCGCGCATCGCCGAGGTCAGGCTGCTGGCCAAGATGAACGGCGCGGTGGGCAACTACAACGCCCACCTCGCGGCCTGGCCGGACTTCGACTGGGAGGCCTTCGCGCGCCGCGTGGTGGAGGAGCGCCTGGGCCTGGTGTTCAACCCCTACACCATCCAGATCGAGCCGCACGACGCGTTGGCCGAGCTGTTCGACGCCGTGGTGCGCAGCAACACCATCCTCATCGACTTCGCGCGCGACGTCTGGGGCTATGTCTCGCTGGGCTACTTCCGCCAGAAGCTCAAGGACGGCGAGATCGGCAGCTCCACGATGCCGCACAAGGTCAACCCGATCGACTTCGAGAACGCCGAGGGCAACCTCGGCCTGGCCAGCGCGCTGCTCACGCACCTGAGCCAGAAGCTGCCCATCAGCCGCTGGCAGCGCGACCTCACCGACTCCACCGTGCTGCGCAACATGGGCGTGGCTCTGGGCTACGCGGTGCTGGCGCACGACAGCCTGCTGCGCGGGCTGGACAAGCTGCAGGTCGACGAGGCCGCGCTGGCCGCCGACCTCGACGCCAGCTGGGAAGTGCTGGCCGAGGCGGTGCAGACCGTGATGCGCCGCCATGGCCTGCCCAACCCCTACGAGCAGCTGAAGGCCCTCACGCGCGGGAAGGATGTCACGCGCGAGTCGCTGGCGGCCTTCATCGACGGCCTCGCGCTGCCGATGGACGAGCGTGAGCGGCTGAAGGCGATGACGCCGGCGAACTACACCGGCCGCGCCGCCGACCTGGCGCGCCGCATCTGAACGGCGCCCCCTCACCACGGAGACCCGCCCTTGAGCTTCACCGATGCACTGGCCGCGGCCACGCGCCGCCACGAATCGCTGCTGTGCGTCGGGCTCGACCCGGAACCCGGCCGCTTCCCCGGGGCGTGGCAGGGTGACGCCGGCCGCATCTTCGACTTCTGCGCCGGCATCGTCGACGCCACCCATGACCTGGTCTGCGCCTTCAAGCCGCAGATCGCCTACTTCCACGCCCACCGCGCCGAGGACCAGCTCGAGCGCCTGCTGGCGCACATCCGCCGCGTCGCGCCCGACGTGCCGGTGATCCTGGACGCCAAGCGCGGCGACATCGGCGCCACCGCCGAGCAGTACGCCCGCGAGGCCTTCGAGCGCTACCAGGCCGACGCGGTGACGCTGTCGCCCTTCATGGGCTTCGACTCCATCGAGCCCTACCTGCGCTGGGACGGCAAGGGCGCGATCCTGCTGTGCCGCACCAGCAACCCCGGCGGCGACGAGCTGCAGGGCCAGGCGCTGGAGGGCGGCGAGAAGCTCTACGAGCGCATCGCGCGCCTGGCCGCCGGGCCCTGGAACCGCAACGGCCAGCTCGGGCTGGTGGTCGGCGCCACCTACCCGGCGGAGATCGCCCGCGTGCGGGCGCTGGCGCCCACGCTGCCGCTGCTGATCCCCGGCGTCGGCGCGCAGGGCGGCGATGCCGAGGCCACGGTGCGCGCCGGCCTGCGGCCGGCCGGCGCCATCGTCGTCAACTCCTCGCGCGCCGTGCTGTACGCCAGCGCCGGCGACGACTGGGCCGGCGCGGCCCGGCGCGTCGCCGAGGCCACGCGCCGCCAGCTGGCGGCCGCCGCGGTGGCGGCGTGATGGCGCCCGCCGTCGACGATGCGGTCGACGGGCCTGACGACCCGCCGTCGCTGCTGACCGCGCCGCCGCCCCCGCCGCAGGGCGAGACCGGCGCGCGCCTGCGGCGCCTGACCACGCGCATGGCGCGTCTGTACCTGGGGGTCACGGGGGCTTCGCTGGCCTTGTTCGCTGCCGTGCTGTGGGCGCTGCCGGGCGTGGTGCCGGCCGGCGTGCCCGGCGGCGTCGTGGTGGCCGTGTCGCTGGCCGCCGTGCTCAACGCCGCCGCGGCGCTGCTGGTGCCGCGGGCGCGCACGCTGGCGCTGACCGCCGGGCCGCTGACCTCCATCGCGGCCATCGGCGCGGCGGCCGTCGGCCTGGGCTGGGGGGTGCAGGCACCCGGCCTGGGCTTCGTCGCGCTGCATGCGGCGCTGGCCATGGCGCTGGGGGGCCTGCGCGCCGGCGTGCCGGTCACCGGTGGCGCGCTGCTGCTGGTGGGCGTGCTGGCCTGGGGCCCGGCGCGCGGTGGCTTCCCCGTCGGCGATGCGCGGGGCCTGCTGCCGCTGGCCCTGGCGGTGCAGCTGCTGCTGGTGGGCCTGGCGGCCGGGGGCGGCTGGCTGGCGGCGTCGATGACCCGCCGGTTCACACGTTCCGCCGACGACCGCGAGCAGCGTTTCCGCAGCCTGCTGCGCCTCTCCGCCGACGCCTACTGGGAGCTCGACGCCGGCATGCGCCTGTCCAGCCTGAGCCTGGAGCGCAGCGGCGAGCCCACGCGCTCCGGCGCCGACGCGCTGGGCGCGGTGCCCTGGGAGCTGCCCGCCCTGCTGGCCGACGCCGAGGTGCTCGACCAGGTGCAGGCCGATCTCGGGGCTCGCCAGCCGCTGCGCGACGTGCCGCTGGCCTGGCAGGGCCGGCGCGGCGTGCGCCACTACCTGGTCAGCGGCGAGCCGCGCTTCGGCCCCGGCGGCGAGTTCCAGGGCTACTGGGGCGTGGCGCGCGACGTGACCGCGACGCTGAGCGCGCAGCGCGCCCTGTCGCGCACCGAGGCGCGCTACCAGGACCTGTTCGCCAGCATCCCCAGTGCGCTGGTGCTGCACCGCGACGGCCGCGTGATCGATGCCAACCCGGCGGCGATGGCCCTGTTCGGCGCCGACGAGCTGGCCGACATGGCCGGCAGCTCGGTGTTCGAGATCTACGAGCCGGGCGAGTCGCGTGAGCGCGCGCGCCAGCGTGCGCAGCAGCTGCAGTCGATGGCGCCGGGCGAGGCCCTGCCGGTCGCCGAGTTCCGGCTGCGCCACCCCTCGGGCCGCGTGCTGCAGGTGCGCGCCACCGGCGTGGCGGTGGAGACCGAGCGCGGCCCGGCGGTGCTGGCCATCTACGTCGACGACACCGAGCGCCAGGCCGCCGAGGACGTGCTGCGCCGCTCCGAGGCGCTGCTGTCGCACCTGGTGGCCAGCAGCCCGGACGTGATCACGCTGACCGAGCTGGACACCGGCCGCTACGTGATGGTCAACCGCAGCTTCGAGCGCCTGACCGGCTGGCCCACGGGCGAGGTGATCGGCCGCACCGCGCTGGACATCGGCATCTGGTACGAGGCCGAGGACCGCCAGCGCTTCGTGCAGCAGGTGCAGGCGCTGGGCCGCGTGCAGGACATGCCGGTGCGCTTCCGCCGCCGCGAGGGCCGGCCGGTGCCGATGCTGGTGTCGGGCGCGCGCTTCCAGTCCGACCGGCGCGAGTACCTCGTGATCAACGCGCGCGACATGACCGACATCGAGCGCAGCCGCCTGGAGACCGAGGCCATCCTGGAGAACGCCTCGCTGGGCATCGCGCTCACCCGCGACGCCGCCTTCCAGATGGTCAACCCGGCCTTCGAGGCCATGCTCGGCTGGCCGCAGGGCAGCATCATCGGCCAGCCGGGTGCGGTGGTCTGGCCCAGTGCCGAGGCCTACCGTGCCATCGGCGAGCAGATCGGCCCGCAGCTCGCGCGTGGCGAGCAGGTCGAGGTGGAGTGCGAGATCCGGCGCCGCGACGGCAGCACCTTCCTGTGCCGCATGCTGGCGCGCGCGGTGGACCCGTCCCACCCCAGCCGCGGCGGCACCATCTGGGTGGTGGAGGACATCACCGAGCGGCGGCGGCTGGACGAGGCGCTGGCGCGGGCGCGCGACGCGGCCGAGGCGGCCAGCCGTGCCAAGAGCGCCTTCCTCGCCAACACCAGCCACGAGCTGCGCACGCCGCTCAACGGCCTGCTCGGGCTGGCCCAGCTGGCGCGCACCCCGGGCCTGGACGAGAGCCGGCGAAGCGGCTACCTCGACCAGATCGTGGACAGCGCGCGCTCGCTGGCGGAGATTGTCTCCGACATCCTCGACCTGTCCAAGATCGAGGCCGGGCGGCTGAGCATCGAGTCGGCGCCCTTTCACCTCGGCCGGCTGCTGGCCTCGCTGCAGCGCAGCTACGCGACGCTGGCCACCGGCCGCGGGCTGGCGCTGAGCCTGCAGGCCGAGCCCGGCCTGGGGCCGGTGCGCGGTGACGCGCTGCGGGTGCGCCAGATCCTCACCAACTACATCGGCAACGCGCTGAAGTTCACCCACCACGGCGAGGTGCGCCTGGTGGCCCGGCGCCTGGATGCCGAGCGGGTGCGCCTGGAGGTGGTGGACACCGGCCCGGGCATCGACGCCGGGACGCAGGCGCGCCTGTTCCAGCCCTTCACGCAGGCCGACCAGTCCACCACGCGGCGCTACGGCGGCACCGGGCTCGGCCTGTCCATCTGCCGCGAGCTGGCCACCCTGATGGGCGGCCGGGTGGGCGTGGACAGCGCGCCGGGGCAGGGCAGCTGCTTCTGGGCCGAGCTGCCGCTGCCGGCCGCCGAGCCCGACGCCGACCTCACCGCGGCCGAGGCCGACCCGGCCGCCGCGCTGGGCGCGCACGTGCTGCTGGTGGACGACAACGCGATCAACATGCTGGTGGCGGTGGCGCAGCTGGAGCAGGCGGGCCTGCGCGTGGGCCAGGCCGTCGACGGCCGCCAGGCGCTGGACGCGGTGGCCGCCGCCGAGGCCGAGGGCGACCCCTACGACCTGGTGCTGATGGACCTGCAGATGCCCGGCCTCAGCGGCTACGAGGTCACGGCCGAGCTGCGCCGGCGCTACTGCAGCCGGCAGCTGCCCATCGTGGCCCACACCGCCGCGGCGCTGGTCAGCGAGCGCGACGCGGCGCTGGCGGCCGGCATGAACGACTTCCTGCCCAAGCCGGCGGACATGGGCCAGCTGCGCGCGATGGTGGCGCGCTGGGTGCGCCGCACCGCGGACGCCGGGGTCGATCCAGACACCGGCGCCGCGGCCGCAGGCGGCTGACCGCCACCGGGCCAGGCGCCGCCTGGCGAACCCCCTGGCGCCGCCTGGCGAACCCCCTGGCGCCGCCTGGCGCCTCAGTCGAGCGTGACCTCGGTGTGCACGCTGCCGGCGCGGTCGGCGGTGGCGCTGAGGGCCAGCCGCGTGCCCACCGGGGCCTTGACGATCCACTCGGCCACCGCGCGCTCGCCGGTGAGCTCACGCGTGGGCAGGAAGGCCAGCAGCGTGGCCTTGGGCGCGTGGCCGGCCAGGTGGCCCTTCTCCTCCCGCGGCTTGCCGCTGACCAGGGTGGCGCCCTCCGGCAGGTGGATCTGGAACACCGTGCCGCGCACGGTCTTGCGCTCGATGGCGCGCTGGCTCACGTGGCTGGGCAGGTAGCCGGCGTTGGCCACCGCGAAGCGCACGCGCCAGGTGTCGGGGCCGAGCGCGCGCACCTCGGTGCGCAGCACCTCCAGCTTCGGCAGGCTCAGCCCCAGCGTGGTCAGCCAGGCCGGGAAGCGCGCCGCCTCGCGCTCGCGCAGCGCCGGCGGCGGGTTGCGCCAGTAGTTCATCTTGTCCCAGCCGCCGATCTCCACCATGCCCAGCTGCGGGTGGCGGAACGGCCGCCAGTCCACGTGGGCCTGGCCGCCGCACTGCTCGTCGCTCCACTTCAGCAGCTTGAGGTCGTCCTCCACCGGGTGGTCGCGGTACCAGTCGATCCACTTGTAGTCGGTGATGCCGGCCTCCTTGTTCGGGGCCCAGATCTCCACCGTCCAGAACAGCGCGCCCAGGTGCTCGTAGACCCAGTCCTGCGTGCCGGTGATGACTTCCTTCGGGTGGTACTTGAAGTCGTGGAAGGTGCTGATCGCGGGGTAGCCGGTGAGCTTGGCGCCCAGCTCCGACAGGCGCTTGGCCATCCACAGGTCCTCGGGCGTCATGTCGTCGTCGCTCTGCGTGCCCATGGGCCGCAGGATCACGCCGCTGTGGGTGTGGAAGCTCACCGCCGCGCCGATGTTGGGGTGCTTCACGATGAAGTCCACCATCGCCCGCACCTCAGGCTCGCTGGTGGGGTAGGGGCCGGCGCCCACCTGCTCGAACTCCTGGCGCCAGTAGGCGGGGAAGTTGCGGTTCAGGTCCAGGCCCTCGCGGTCCTTGTTGACCTGGATGGTCAGCCCGTCCCAGTTCGTCAGCAGGCCCTCGGGCACCACGCGGTAGTACTCGCCGCCGAACTCGCCGGGTGCGCGCGGCACCATCAGCCGCGGTTCGTCGGGGTGCTTCTTGTACGGGCCGTGCGGGTCGGGGATGCGCATGCTCAGGATGCGGCCGTCGCCGTCCACGTCCTCCACCGTCAGGCCGTCCACCGGGTCCTCGTCCCAGGGGTAGGGGCGGGTGCTGCTGCGGATGTGGCGCGGCCGGTCGGCCAGCGCCAGCTCGGCACCGTCGGGGTTCAGCCGCGGCACCAGGTACACGGTCCGCGTGTCCAGCAGGTGGGTGACGTCGCGGTCCGTGCCATGGCCGCAGACCAGCTGGTGCAGCCAGTACAGGCAGGCGGTGCTGGCGGTGAGCTCGGCGGCGTGGATGTTGCCGTCCACCCAGATCGCCGGCTTGGCGGCGTGGTCGCCGGTGGCCTGGTGGGTGACGATGACCAGCCAGATGTCGCGCCCCTCGTGGCTGCGCCCCAGGCTCTGCAGTTCCACCAGGTGCGGCACGGCTGCGGCGTAGTCCTGCAGCAGCCGGGTCAGCTCGGTGTGGCGGTAGAACTGGTCGAAGCGGGGGACGGGGATGGGCGGCATGGGCGGCGGCGTGTGGCGCAAAGGCCGGATTGTGCGCCGGCCGCCCAGCCTTCGGCACCGGCTACGGGAACACGAAGTCGAGCGCCGGCAGCGGATCGGGCACGGTGGCGGACACGTCCACCAGCGCTGTCTGCGCGACCGGCTGCGCCGGCGCCGCCGGCTGCACCGTGGCCCGCACCGTGTAGCGCCCGGCGACACCGGCGCCGGCATCGGGTGCGAAGGCCGGCGCCGGGGCCGCGGCATCGTAGGCGGCCACCTGCGGCGGCGCCCCGGCCAGCGGCAGGGCCACGCGGGTGCCGTCGGCCGGCGCGGGCCGCGCCAGCACCTGCAGCGCGCTGCCGTCGCCCAGGGTCTGCAGCGCCTCCAGCAGCACCGACTCCGGTTCCGGCACCGCCGTGACGCCGGCCTCCACGGTGCGCGGCCCGCCCTCGGGCAGCATGATCGGCGCGCTGGCGGCGTTCAGGGCGGTCGGCGCCTCCGCCACCACCGGCACGCCGGTGACCACGCCGGTGGCCCGCCCGGCACCGGCGAACACGACGGTGTAGGCGCCGGTCGGCAGCGGATAGAGCGTGAAACGGCCGTCGGCCGGATCGGGCACGGTGCTGACCACGGGCACGCCGGCCTGCTGCGCGGAGACGGTGATGCCGGCCATCGCCGGGTCCACCCAGCCCTGGATGCGCGCACCGGCCGCGGCCAGGCGCGGCATGACGCGCAGCACCGGCTTGAGGTTGTAGCGGCCGGAGTTGCCGCGGGCCACCACCGAGCGGCAGGCGTCGAAGTCGATCAGGAAGTCGGCCACCTGGCCGGCCGGCACCTCGATGTCGACGGGGAGCTTCAGGCCGGAGGTGGTGGCGCTGGGCGTGTCCAGCGCGCGCTCGCTGTCGCCCACCGGCGTGACCGCGTTGGCCAGCGGCGTGGTGGCCGTGTTGGGCGCCAGCAGCAGGCGCAGCTGGGTGTAGCGCCCGGCCGGCAGCGCCACCTGGCCCAGCTCGGCCAGCACGCCGTTGGTCAGGGTCAGCAGGTCCAGCCGCAGCGGCGTCGGCAGGGCCAGCGCCACCCAGCCGGCATCGCTGTCGCCGGCGCCGGCGCTCTGGTGCACGCGCACGCCCTGCACGGTGACGTGCACCTGCTCGTAGCCGCAGGCGGGCGCGTCCACCAGGGCCAGGCGCAGCGTGCCGCTGCCGGCCGCGGGCGGGGTGGACCCGCCGCCGCCGCAGGCGGCCAGGAACAGGGAGGCACCGAGCAGCGTGGCCAGGTGCCCGCGACGGTTCGGGGTGCGTGGCGTGTCCATGGCCCGATCATGCGCGCCGCACGCGGCGCCGCGCCGGTGACGGACGCAACCGTGTGTCACGGCGGGCGCGCCGCCGTGCCGCGGTCACTGGCCCTTGAACAGCCCCTGGAACGGCCGCGAGACCGGCAGCGTCTCCGGCCGGCCGCGCAGCGTGAGGTGCATCTGCCCCTCGTCCACGCGCACGGCGCTGGCGATGTGCCGGCGCGCCACGATGACCGAGCGGTGCACCTGCACGAAGGCGCGCTCGTCCAGCTGCGCCAGCAGCTCCTTCAGCGGCGTGCGGATCAGGGCCTCGGCGTCGCCGCTGCCGCCGGCCTCGGCGCTGCGGTGGACCACCCGCGTGTAGCGGGCGTCGGCCTCGAAATAGATCACGTCCTCGACGCGGATCTGCCGCACCTCCTTGCCCACACCGGCCTGGATGATGTCCAGCGGCGCCGGCCGCCGCTGCTGGCTGGCCAGCTGCGCCAGCAGGGCCTGCAGGGCGTCGGCGCCCGCGGCGCCGGGGATGGCGGCGGCCGGCCGCTCCACCTGGGGACGCACGCGCTCCACGGCCTGTGCCAGGCGCTGCGGGTCCACCGGCTTCATCAGGTAGTCCACCGCGCCGGCGTCGAAGGCCGCCAGCGCGTGGTCGCCGTAGGCGGTGACGAAGACCACCGGCGTGCGGCCGGCGATGCGCCGCGCCACGTCGATGCCGGTCATGCCGGGCATGCGGATGTCGAGGAAGCACACCTGCGGCTCGTGCTCCAGCCAGGCGTCCCAGGCGTCGACGCCGTTGCGGCACTCGGCCACGATGGACAGGCCCGGCCAGGCCTGCAGCAGCGCAGCGCGCAGCTGCTCGCGCGGGGCCTCCTCGTCGTCGGCGATCAGGGCGGTGATGGGTGTGGCGTGGGTCATCGGGCGGGGCCCTCCTCCAGGGGCATGTCGAGCGTGGCCAGGCAGCCACCGTCGGGCGCATTCTCCAGCCGCAGCGTGGCGCGGCCGCCGAAGGCCTGCGCCAGCCGCGCGCGGCTGTTGGACAGACCCACGCCGTCGCCGGCGCCGGGCGCCAGGCCGGGGCCGGTGTCGCGCACCGTCAGCTGCACGCGGCCGCCGGTGGCGCGCGCCTGCACCCGCACCTCGGCACCCGCCAGCGCCGGCTGCACGCCGTGCTCGACGGCGTTCTCCACCAGCGTCAGCAGCAGGCCCGGTGGCAGCGCGGCGCGCGCGGCGGTGGCCTCCACGTCCACCGTCCAGCGCAGGCGGTCGCCCAGGCGCAGGGCCATCACCGACAGGTACTGGCGCACGGCCTCGGCCTCGTCGCCCAGGGCCAGGCGCTGCTGGTTGAACAGCGGCAGCGTGGCGCGCAGGAAGCCGGTGAGCGCGGCCAGCATCGGCGCGGCGCGGTCGTCCTTGGCCTGCACCCAGTGCTGCAGCGCGGCCAGCGCGTTGTAGAGGAAGTGCGGCTGGATCTGCGCCGCGGCCAGCTGGCGCGCCATGTCCAGCGCGCGCTGCTGCTCGGCCAGCTCGCGCAGCCGGCCCTCGATGCGGTGGGCGCGGTAGATGGCCACGAACCACCACACCACCGACAGCAGCAGGGCCAGCACGGCGCCGGCGCCCAGGGTCCAGGCGCGCGGCATGCTGCCCTCCGCCAGCCCCTTGAGCTCCACCGCCAGCACCGACACCAGCATGGTGGCCAGCACGCCGAAGAAGGTCCACAGGCCGAGGCCGCGCCGCGTGGGCCGGCGCCACAGCCGCAGGGCGCCCTGCCAGCCGATCAGCCCGCACAGCGCCAGCACCAGGGTCAGCGCCGCGGTGGCCGCCGGCGGGGCGAACTGCATCAGCATGAAGCCGAGCAGCGCGTAGTTCACCATCGCCGCCATGACCAGCGTCTGCCCGGGGCGCTCGCCGCCGGCGCGGGCCAGTTCCTCGTCGCTGAAGACGCGCGTCGGGCCGGGGTACCAGACCTGGCTCCAGTCCACGCGGTCGGGGCGCGTCGTCTCCGTCATGCGGCCTCCGGCAGGTGCAGCACGGCCTCGGTGCCGCGCTCCAGCGGGTGAAGGTCGAGCGTGCCGCGCCCATCGCCGTGGTGGCGCAGCCGCTCGCGGCAGTTGGCCAGGCCGGTGCCGTCCTGCCAGCCGGGCGCGAGGCCGGCACCGTCGTCGCGCACGGTCACGGTGGTGCCCTGCGCGTCGCAGCGCACCCGCACCTGCACGCTGCCGCCGTCCAGGGCCGGCGCGATGCCGTGCTCCACCGCGTTCTCCACCAGCGTCAGCAGCAGGCCCGGCGGCAGGCTGCGGCCGGCGCAGGCCGGGTCCAGCGTGACCTGGCTGCGCAGGCGCTCGCCCAGGCGGGCCTGCATGATCTGCAGGTACTGGCCCACGGCCTCGCACTCGGCGCCCAGGGTCACGGTGTCGCGGCCCAGCAGCTCGGTGGAGCCGCGCAGGAAGGCGGTGAGCGTGCGCAGCAGCGCTGGCGCGCGCGGGTCGCCGACGTCCACCCAGTGCTGCAGCGCAGCCAGGGTGTTGAAGATGAAGTGCGGCTGGATCTGCGCCTGCAGCAGCTTCAGGCGGGCCTCGGCGGCATGGCGGGCGGCGGTGTCGCGCTCGCGCGCCAGGCGCTCGCGCTCCACGGCGCGCTCCAGCATCTGGCGCCGCGTCTGCGCCACGCCCCAGGTGAGAAAGAACACGCCCGCGGCCCCGGCCAGCACCGCCGGCACCAGGATGGCCATGTTCCGCCACAGCGCGTCGAGCAGGCGCAGCCAGTCCAGGTTGCCGTGCTTGGCCACGTGGCCGGCCGCAAAGCCGGTCAGGCCGCCCAGCAGCGCCAGCAGGATGAATCGGGGCAGCTTGCGCCGCAGCGTGGGGCCGGCGAACTGCGCCGGCACCAGCCAGGCCGCGAGCAGCGACATCGGCAGGCCCACCCACAGCAGCAGGGCCAGCAGCAGCGCACTGCCGGTGCCCATGCCGGCGTACTTCAGGCCCAGCGTGGTGCCGGCCACCGCGCCGGCCATGCCCAGCCACACCCCCAGGCCGCGGCGGCTGTAGAGGAAGCGGTCCATCAGCTCGGCCTGTTCGCGCACGGCCGGCTCCATGCGCGCGTAGTGGGGCGCGGCCCAGCGCGCATAGGCGCGCTGGAAGCGGTTGCCTTCGGAAAGCGGGGGTGCGTTCATGGCGGCGCAGTGTAGGCAGGCCGGGCGCCCGCCGGCGCAGCCGGCGGGCGAAGCGCCGGAACGGGCGCCCGGACGGCAGGATGCGGCGCATCGGCGGCGTCCGCACGGGCCGCCGCACCGGCACCCGTACCCGTACCGACGTGCGGAGAACGGCAATACCTTGCGCATCGATGGCCGGAAGTTCGGCGCCCGAGCCCGGTGCGCGGCGAAGGGCGCTGTTTCCGGCGCATCGACGCGCCGGCCGCGCGCCAACACTGGGCCGGTCTGCAGCAGGCGGACCCGGCGCGCCGCGCCGCGGCGCCTGCCGCCCCACCGTGAAAGCACCCCAGCGCCATGGCAACACGATCCTCCAGGCCCGGCGCCTCGGCCACGGCAGCCGCGAAGGCGGGCCGGCCGTCGCTCGCCACCGCGGCCCCCCCGCTGCCGGCCGCCGACCCCGGCTGGGCGGTCCTGTCGATCGACGAGCTCGACACGGCGCGCGATCGCCTGGCGCGCGACGCCACACCCCCGGACGCCATGCTCGACCTGTGCTGGCAGACGGAGGACGAGGGCCGGGTCCGCGACGCGGTCGCGCTGTCGCTGTGCGCGGCCGAGCTCGCCGCGGCGGCCCACCATGCCGATGCCGCCCTCGACCTGAGCGCCAACGCGATCCGCCTGCTGCATGCGCTGGGCGAGCTGCGCGGCGCCGTCGACTATGGCCAGTGCGCCCTGAAGTGGGTCCGGCGCGGGCAGGGCGTGCTGCCGCGGGTGCGCCTGCTGTCCACGCTCGGGCTGGTCTATGCCGGCCTCGGGCGCATCGACCGCGCCGTGGAGTGCCTTCGGAAGGCGGGAACCCTGCCGGTGTCCACCTCGCCCGAGGCGGCCTACCTGCTGGCGGCCCGGCGTGCGGAGACGATGCAGCTGCTCGGCCTGCGCGGCAGCGCGGCGGCCGAGTGGCGCAAGGCGCTGGGCATCCTGCGGCGCATGCCCGCCCGCGCCAGCAACGCCTATCGCCAGGTCTGCTCGCGCGTGACGCTGTCGAACGTGCTGCTGCTGGCCCATGTGCACGAGGGCGAGCCGGTCGACATGGGCGAGGTGGGCGCGCTGCTCGGCGAGGCCGGGCGCTACATCGGGTCCGTGCGGTCGCAGGACACCCACTACACGGCGGCCTGCGGGCTGGCGGCCGCGCTGCAGGATGGCGACGCCGAGGGGCGCTGGGTCGAGGCCTTCCTGGCCCTGGCCGACGAGGTGGTCGCCACCGAGGAGGGCTGGGCGCAGGCGGCCGTGTGCGCCTGGGCCACGATCGAGGCCGTGCAGCATGGCCGGCTGGACGTGGCGCGCGGCCTGCTCGGCAAGATCGACCCCGCGAGGGCGCCGCTGGCCTGGCCGTCCTGGGCCGCCGTCTGGCACCGCGCGATGGGCGAGGTGCTGGCCGCTGCCGGCGACCACGCCGCCGCGGTGGCGGCCTACCGGGCCTTTGCCGAGACCGACAAGCGCAACCGTGACCACCAGGTGCGCATGGCCTTCGAGATGGCCGACCTCGCCTCGCGCGCCAGCGAGATCCAGAGCCGCGAGCGCGAGGCCTCCAGCCGGGCCGATCGCCTGGCGCGGCACAACGCGGCGCTGGCGGCGGAGAAGGCGCAGCTGGCCGAGTCGGCGCTGACCGATGCCCTCACGGGCCTGGGCAACCGCCGCGCGATGGCGCTGCGCGTGACCGCGCTGCGGGCGCGCCGGCGGGCGGCCCACTGCACGCTGGTCATCGGCGACATCGACCATTTCAAGTCGATCAACGACCGCTTCTCCCACCAGGTGGGCGACCGGGTGCTGGCCGCGGTGGGCGCCCTGTTCGGCGGCTCGACGCGCAAGAGCGACTGCGCCGTGCGCTGGGGCGGCGAGGAGTTCCTGATCCTCTACGGCAGCCCGGTGGGCCTGCAGCGGCTGGATGCGCTGCGCCGCTCCGTCGAGTCGCGGGACTGGACGACGCTGGCCGCGGGGCTGGCGGTGACGATCAGCCTGGGTGCGGCGCCGTGGACGAGCTCCACCGACTTCGACACCGCGCTGGCGCTGGCCGACAAACGGCTCTACGCCGCCAAGCGCGCCGGCCGAAACCGGGTGGTGTGCGGCTGACCGCCCGGGCCCGGCACCGCCGGCGCCGGGCCGGGTCAGCCGCCGTCCAGCGGCGCCCCGTCCACGAACACCTGCAACTCGCCCGGGGCCATGGCCGTCCAGTGTTCGTCGGTGGTCAGCGGCTCGGTGGCCACCACGGCCACGCGGTCGGCCGGGGTGGTGAGCGCCGCGAAGTCCACGCGCAGGTCGTCGTCGGCCAGCGTGGCGGCGCCGAAGGGGTGCTGGCGCACCACCCAGTGCAGCTTCGTCGAGGCGTGCGCCCACAGCGCCTGCCCGTTGCTCAGCAGCAGGTTGAAGCTGCCGCCGCGTGCGGCGCGCGGCAGCAGCTCGCGCAGGGTGCGCGTGAGCTCGGGCACCGTGGGCACGCCGGCGTGCGCCTTGGCCAGCTCCTGCATCAGCCAGCAGAAGGCGTGCTCGCTGTCGGTGTCGCCCACCGGGCGGAAGTGGCCGTGCAGCGGCAGGTCCCGCGCCAGGTGCTCGGGCCGCAGGTCGCCGTTGTGGGCGAACACCCAGTAGCGGCCCCAGAGCTCGCGCACGAAGGGGTGGCAGTTCTGCAGCGCCACGGCGCCGGCCGTGGCCTTGCGGATGTGGGCCACCACGTGGTGGCTGCGGATGGGGTAGCGGCGCACCATCTCCGCCACCGGCGAGGCGCGCGCGCTCTCAGGGTCGATGAACAGGCGCAGGCCGCGGCCCTCGAAGAAGGCGATGCCGAAGCCGTCCTTGTGCTCGTCGGCCCGCTGCGCCAGGCCGGCAAAGCTGAACATCACGTCGGTCGGCGTGTTGGCGTTCATCCCCAGCAGCTGGCACATGGGCGAAGGACCTCGACCTTTCAGCTGAACAGCAGCTTGCCGATGCCGCGCCAGCTCAGCAGGCGGCCGGGGTTCTGCGTCTCCTCCAGCACGCCGCTCATGCGGCGCAGGATGGCCGGGCTGCGCTGCGCGCGCCAGATCACGAGGTCGGTCAGCCAGGGCCGGCGGTTGACGTGCTCGGCGCGCGCATAGAGGTCGAAGCGCGGCTTGAGCGCCTGCAGTGCTGACGCGTAGGCCGTGCGCACCGCCGCGTCGTCGGCATGGCCGGCGATGGCCGCGGCCGCCAGCAGCCCGGTCTCCATGGCCTTGCCGATGCCCTCGCCGGTGAAGGCGTAGGTGCTGCCGATGGCCTCGCCGGTGGCCAGCAGCCCGGGGCGCGACCAGCGCGCGCCGGCCAGCGAACAGCGCAGCGGCGCGCCCTTGGGCTCGCCCAGCCACTGCCCGCCCTCCACCAGCGCGCGGGCATCCGGATGCACGCGGCAGAAGGCCTCGAAGACCCGGCGCAGGTTCTTCGCCGCGTAGTCGCCGCTCAGGCCGGCACCGATGTTGAACACGCCGTCGGGCGCGGGGAAGATCCAGCCGTAGCCGCCGGCCAGCGCCTTGTGCCAGACGATCTGCAGCGTGCGCAGGCGCGCGGCCAGCGCCGGGTCGGCCGGCCGCAGGTAGCCGCGCAGCGCCACGCCGCTGGGCATGCGGCGCTCGCACAGGCCGGCGGCCTCCAGCGGCCCCGCCGCCGCGCCGGTGGCCAGCACCACCCAGCGGGCCGACACCTCGTGCGCGGCCTCGCCCACGCGCAGCCGCGCACCGACCACCCGGCCGGCGTCTTCCAGCGGCGCCTCGAAGCGAGCCGGCGGCAGCAGCGCGGCGCCGGCGGCAGTGGCGGCGCGCAGCAGCACGTGGTCCAGCGTGCGGCGCGGCAGCACCGCCAGCCGGCCCGGGACGTCGATGCGGCCGCCGCGCGGCCCGATGCAGCTCACATGGTGCACCGGCTGCGCCAGCGACATCACCTCGTCGTGCACGCCCAGCCGGCGCAGCGCCGCGTGGGCATCGGGAATCAGGCCGTCCCCGCACACCTTGTCGCGCGGGAAGGCCTGCGCGTCGGCCAGCAGCACCTGCAGGCCGCCGCGTGCCAGGGCCTGGGCACAGGCGCTGCCGGCCGGCCCGCCACCGACCACCAGCACGTCGCAGCGGTCGGCCAGGGGCGGCGCGGGTCGGGTCATGGGGCCAGGATTCTAGGAGCCGGGGGCATGGCTTGATGCGAGTCAAGGCAGGGCGCGGCCACCGCAGGCAACATGGCTGCGAGCCCGAAGGAGACACCGCATGAGCATCCCCCTCACCGCCGGCCAGCAGGCGCTGCTGGAGGCCGAACTCCAGCAGCGCCAGCGCGCGCTGCGCCACCAGCTGGCCGAGCACCTGCACGGCCAGACGCGCGTGGAGCGCGCCGCCGAGCGTCTCGCGCAGGACGGCGACGACGCGCCGCAGCGCGCCCCCGAACTCGAGGTCGCCGCGGCGCTCACCGACCGCGAGCAGCGCGAGCTCGACGCCGTGGCCGCCGCGCTGCAGCGGCTGGCGCGCGGCGAGTACGGCCGCTGCACCGACTGCGGCGCCGACATCCCCTTCGACCGCCTGAAGGTCGAGCCCTGGGCCGAGCGCTGCGTGCCCTGCGCCACCCGGCGCGAGCAGCACGCCCGCTGATCCCCTCCGATCCCCGCCACCCTGTTCCCCGTTCACCCGCGACAGACGCCAGAAAGAAGCCCGATGACGACATTCCATGCCGTGGTCCGTGTCGACCACCAGAGCGCCGAGATCCTGCAGTTCGATGCCGAGCACGTGCAGGCGCAGAAGGTCAAGGCGCACAGCCACCACACCGCCAAGCACGGCAGCGGCGTGCGCACCGAGCACGAGTTCTTCGGCCACGTGTGCGACGCGCTGGCCGGCATTGCCGAGATCCTGGTCGTGGGCTCGAAGACGGCGCAGGCCGACTTCCGCCACTACCTCGAGAAGCACCGCCCGGCCCTGGCGCCGCAGGTGGTGGGCTTCGAGGCGGTGGACCACCTGACGCAGAACCAGCTCGTGGCCTTTGCCCGCCAGTACTTCCTGAAGTACGACCGCATGAACGGCACGCCCACGCCCACCTGAGGGCCGGCCCCGGACACCGCGCCAACGCGGTGCCGACCCGGCGAGGGCGCGCGGCGGGAGCGCCGATGCAGGCATCGCTGGCGCCACGGGCGTAAGCTCGCGGCATGACCCCCACCTGCGACCTTCGCCCCGAGCTGGGCGTGTTCTCCCGCGGCTACGCCGAGGCGCGCGACAAGTTCCTCTCCGCCGCCGTGGCGGCGGGGGCGCGCGTGGCACACCACCCGCACCCGCTCGCGGGCCCGGCCGGCGAGCCGCTGGCCACCGATACCGCCTGGCTCGGCCCGGAGGACGCGTCCCGCGTGCTCGTGGTGCTGTCGGCCACGCACGGGGTAGAGGGCCTGGCCGGCAGCGGTCCGCAGGTGCACTGGCTGCGCCACCCCGACACGCTGCCGCCGGACACCGCCGTGCTGCTGGTGCATGCCGTCAACCCGCACGGCTTTGCCTGGCTGCGGCGGGTGACGGAGGAGAACGTCGACCTCAACCGCAACTGGGTCGACTTCACCCAGCCGCTGCCCGAGAACCCGGGCTACGCCGAACTGCACCCGCACTGCGTGCCGCGGGCGCTGGACGCGGCCACGCTGGCCGCGGCCGATGCCGCGATCGAGGACTTCCGCCGCCGCCACGGCGATGCCGCCGAGCGCGTGGCGCGCAGCAGCGGCCAGTACACGCATCCCGACGGCCTGTTCTTCGGCGGCCACGGGCCCACCTGGGCGCGCCGCACCAGCGAGGCCATCCTCGCGGCCCACCTGGGCCGGGCGCGCACCGTGGCCATCGTCGACCTGCACACCGGCCTGGGGCCCTACGGCTACGGCGAGCCCATCTGCAACCACGCACCCGGCGGCGAGCGCGTCGAGCGTGCCCGGCGCTGGTGGGGCGACAGCGTCACCGAGCCGCTGCTCGGCACCTCCAGCAGCCAGCCCAAATGGGGCCTCACCGAGTTCGGCCACGAGCGCGCGCTGGCGCACGCCGACATCGCCTTCGTGGCGCTGGAGTTCGGCACCTACGCGCCGGCGCGCGGTGCGGCGGTGCTGCGCGACGACGCCTGGCTGTGGACGCACGGCGACCCGCGCGGGCCGGAGGCCGGCCCGATCCGCGACGCGCTGCGCGACCACTTCTACCCGCCGTTTGCCGACTGGCAGGCGATGGTGCTGTTCCGCTCGCGCCAGGTGTTCACGCAGGCGCTGGAGGGGCTGGCGCGGGAGGCGGGGCGGGAGGTGGCGCGATGAGCACCGTGTTCGAGAAGCTGCTGTCGGGCGAGTGGCCCTGCGCCAGGCTGTTCGAGGACGAACACGTCTTCGCCTTCATGGACGCCGGGCAGGTCAACGACGGCCACGTCATCGTGGCCACGCGGCGGCCCGTGGCCACGCTGATGGACGCCAGCGAGGCCGAGGCCGAGGCGCTGATGCGCGCCGCCCGCCGTGTGGCCATCGCGGTGGAGCAGGTCTTCGCGCCGGAAGGCGTGACCGTGCTGCAGGCCAACCGCGCCGCCGGCTGGCAGACCGTGCCGCACCTGCACCTGCACGTGCTGCCGCGCTGGAGCGGCGACGGCGTGACACTCGGCTGGCCGCGCAAGGAGCCCGGCCTCGAGCGCCTGCGCGAGCTGGCGGCACGGCTGGCGCCGGCGCTTCAGCCGGGCCCGAACGTGGCGTGAGGCGTCAGTCTGCCGGCGTCGGGCCACGGCCCGGCTCGCAGGCCGGGCCGCCGCGGCCGGCGTTGAACCGTCCGCAGGGACGGTTCAACGTCCAGCCTTGACCTTCAGCCGCCAGGCGTGCAACAGCGGCTCGGTGTAGCCGCTGGGCTGCTGCACGCCCTTGAACACCAGGTCGCTGGCGGCCTGGAAGGCGGCGCCGTCGAAGCCCGGGGCCATCGGGCGGTAGGCCGGGTCGCCGGCGTTCTGGCGGTCCACCACCCGGGCCATGCGCTTGAGCGTGGCCCTGACCTGCGCCTTGCTCACCACCCCGTGCAGCATCCAGTTGGCCATGTGCTGGCTGCTGATGCGCAGCGTGGCGCGGTCCTCCATCAGGCCCACGTCGTGGATGTCCGGCACCTTGGAGCAGCCCACGCCCTGGTCCACCCAGCGCACCACGTAGCCGAGGATGCCCTGGGCGTTGTTCTCCAGCTCCTGGCGCTTCTCGGCGTCGCTCCAGTCGGCCCGGGGCGCCACCGGCACCGTCAGCAGGCCGGCGAGCAGCCTGTCGGCGTCCACCGGCTCGCGCTCGATGCGCTTCTGCACCGCGGCCACGTCCACCTGGTGGTAGTGCAGCGCGTGCAGCGTGGCGGCGGTGGGGCTGGGCACCCAGGCGGTGTTGGCGCCGGCC
>VFQM010000680.1_pt1 | contig 35498 bp, 23 predicted proteins | sample 3512391 | NCBI WGS metagenome assembly VFQM01 (sample SAMN10412369, study PRJNA504923) | tailings metagenome | isolation source: Replicate 1 from Balatoc abandoned mine | place: Philippines
GACCCGCGACCTCTCCCTTACCAAGGGAGTGCTCTACCACTGAGCCACATGGGCATCGTTACGGGCCTGGGGACCCAGGGCGCGCCTGCCGCGCCGCGATCGCCAGGCCCGTAACGACGTCTGCTCTCCGCTGACCCAACAGTTGCTCGCCGAGATCAGCCACCTTCCGTGGAGCGGGAGACGGGAATCGAACCCGCGTCATTAGCTTGGAAGGCTAAGGTTCTGCCATTGAACTACTCCCGCCTGGCACAACCGCTGAACTTGACGAACATCTCTTGGTGGAGGAGGCTGGATTCGAACCAGCGTAGGCGTAAGCCAACAGATTTACAGTCTGCCCCCTTTAGCCACTCGGGCACCCCTCCGGAGAGCCGGCGAGTATAGCATGTTCATTCCAGCAGGCTAGCCCCCGCCCACCAGTCGGCAGCAGAGGCCGTGGCCGCGAAGTGGCTGCCGTCGGCCATGAACTGTCGCTGCATGTCGTGCGAGGGGTGGCGCGTGCGCAGCACCCGCGGCCGGGTATCCGACGGACACGCGGCATCGAAGAACGCATTGGCCGGCTTTCCCCACAGCAAGAACGTCGGCGGCGGCATGCGCCTGCAGAGCGCCTGGACGATTTCGGATGTGAGTGTTTGCCAACCGCAACCCATGTGGCTGCCGGCCAGCCCCACCTCCACCGTCAACACCGGGTTCAGCAGCAGCACGCCGCGCGCCGCCCAGCCGTCGAGCTTCCACACCGCGGGGCGCTTCCAGCCCGGGCGGTCGGCTTCCAAGACGTCGAACACCCGACGCAGCGAGTGGGGTTTGCCGTGCCCGGCCGAGAACGCCAGGCCGTCGGCGTGGCCCGGCCGCGGGTACGGGTCTTGGCCAAAGACCACCACCTGCACCGCCTCGGGTGGCACCAGCCGCAGCGCGCGGAACGGATCGGCCGGCGCGATGGCGCGGTCGGCCGACACGGCGCGCACGCGGTCGACCACGGCCTGCTGCGCCGCCGCCGTCCAGCCTGGCAGCACGGCGCGCCAGGCCGCCGGCAGCGTCGCGAACGCCGCCGGCAGGTCGTCGGCCGTCATGCGAACAACGTCGCCAGCGCCACGCCGGGGTCGGGCGCGCGCATGAACGCTTCGCCGACCAGGAACGCGTGGATACCCGCCGCGCGCATGCGCCGCACGTCGGCAGGCGCGAGGATGCCCGACTCGGTGACCAGCAGCCGGTCCGCCGGCACCTGCGGCAGCAGCGCCAGCGTGGTGTCGAGCGTGACCTCGAAGGTCTTCAGGTTGCGGTTGTTGATGCCCAGCAGCGGTGTCTTCAGCCGCAGCGCGCGCTCGAGCTCGGCCGCGTCGTGCACTTCCACCAGCACGTCCATGCCCAGTTCCAGCGCGCAGGCTTCCAGGTCGGCCATCTGCGCATCGTCCAGGCAGGCGGCGATCAGCAGGATGCAGTCGGCGCCCAGCGCGCGCGCCTCCACCACCTGGTAGGCGTCGACCATGAAGTCCTTGCGCAGCGCCGGCAGGCTGCAGGCGGCGCGCGCCTGCTCCAGGAAAGCGGCCGCGCCCTGGAAGAAGCGTTCGTCGGTGAGCACGCTCAGGCAGGCCGCGCCGTGCGCCGCGTAGCTGGCGGCGATCTCGGCCGGCACGAAGTGCGCGCGCAGCACGCCCTTGCTGGGGCTGGCCTTCTTCACCTCGGCGATGACGGCCGCTTGGCCAGCCTCCATCTTGGCGCGCAGCGCCGCCTGGAAGCCGCGCAGGTCGCGCCGCGCCTCGGCGTCGGCGCGCCAGCTGGACAGGCTGCGTCGGCCCTTGCCGGCCGCCACTTCCTCGCGCTTGACGGCGACGATCTTGTCGAGGATGTCGCTCATGGCTGTGCGGCCAGTTCCTTCGTGCGGGCGACGAACTGGTGCATCTTCGCCAGCGCCTTGCCCGAGGCGATGGCCTCGCGCGCCAGCGCCACGCCATCGGCCATGGTCGGCGCCACGTTCGCCGCGTACAGCGCCACGCCGGCGTTCAGGATCACGATGTCGCGCGCGGGCCCGATTTCGTTGTCCAGCACCGCCTGCAGCAGCGCACGCGACTGCTCGGGCGTCTCGACCTTGAAGGCGCGGCTGCTGGCCATCGTGAGGCCGAAGTCCTCGGGGTGGATCTCGTACTCGCGGATGCCGCCGTCCTTGTACTCGCCCACCATCGTGCCCGCGCCCAGCGAGACCTCATCCATGCCGTCGCGGCCGTAGACCACCACGGCATGTTCGGCGCCCAGGCGCTGCAGCGCGCGCACCTGGATGCCGACCAGGTCGGGGTGGAACACGCCCATCAGGATGTTGGGTGCGTCAGCTGGGTTGGTCAGCGGGCCCAGGATGTTGAAGATGGTGCGCACACCCAGCTCGCGCCGCACCGGCGCGACGTTCTTCATCGCCGGGTGGTGGTTGGGCGCGAACATGAAGCCGATGCCAGTCTCGGCGATGCTGCGCGAAATGGCCGCCGGCGCCAGCGTCATCGGCACGCCCAGGACCTCCAGCACGTCGGCGCTGCCGCTCTTGCTGCTGACGCCGCGGTTGCCGTGCTTGCTGACACGCGCACCGGCCGCCGCAGCGACGAACATGCTGCAGGTGCTGATGTTGAAGGTGTGCGAGCCGTCGCCGCCGGTGCCGACGATGTCCACCAGGTGCGTGCGGTCGGCCACGTCGACCTTGGTCGAGAACTCGCGCATCACCTGCGCGGCCGCCGTGATCTCGCCGATGGTCTCCTTCTTCACGCGCAGGCCGACCAGCAGCGCAGCCATCATCACCGGCGACATCTCGCCGCTCATGATGCGGCGCATCAGCGCCAGCATCTCGTCGTGGAAGATCTCGCGGTGCTCGATGACGCGCGTCAGCGCCTCGGTGTTGCCGATGGGCATGGCAGGCTCTCCTCAGAGGGTGGCGCGCAGCACCTGCACGGCGCGCTCGATGTCGGCGCGGCTGACGTCCAGGTGGGTCACGAAACGCAGCTTGTACAGGCCGGTGCACAGCACGCCGGCCGCGCGCAGGCGGTCGACGACGCCGGCCGCCTTCTCGGGCGCGAGGTCGACGAAGACGATGTTGGTCTGCGGCATCTCCAGCGTCACGCCGGGCAGCCCCTGCAGCCCTTCGGCGAGCAGCTTCGCGTTGGCGTGGTCTTCGGCCAGGCGCTCGACGTGGTGGTCCAGCGCGTGCAGCGCCGCCGCGGCCAGCACGCCGGCCTGGCGCATGCCGCCGCCCAGCATCTTGCGCACGCGGTGGGCGCGCGCGATCAGCGCCTTCGAGCCCACCAGCGCCGAACCCGCCGGCGTGCCCAGCCCCTTGCTGAAGCAGACCGAGACGCTGTCGAAGTGCTGCGCGATCTGACGTGCCGGCACACCGGAGGCCACCGCGGCGTTGAACAGCCGCGCGCCGTCGAGGTGCGTGGCCAGGCCGCGCCGCCGCGCCAGCGCGGTGGCCTGCTCCACGTAGGCCGCAGGCAGCACCTTGCCGCCCCAGGTGTTTTCCAGCGCCAGCAGCCGCGTGATGGCGAAGTGCGCGTCGTCGGGCTTGATGGCCGCCTCGATCTCGGCCAGCGCCATCGTGCCGTCGGCCGCCTGGTTCAGCGGCTGCGGCTGGATGCTGCCCAGCACCGCGGCGCCGCCGCCTTCCCAGCGGTAGGTGTGCGCCATCTGGCCGACGATGTACTCCTCGCCGCGCCCGCAGTGCGCCATCAGGCCGCACAGGTTGCTCTGCGTGCCGGTGGGCGTGAACAGCGCGGCTTCCTTGCCCAGCAGCTCGGCGATGCGCTGCTGCAGCGCGTTCACGGTGGGGTCGTCGCCGAAGACGTCGTCGCCGAGTTCGGCGGCGGCCATGGCCGCGCGCATCGCGGCGGTTGGCTTGGTGACGGTGTCGCTGCGCAGGTCGATCATCGGACGGTTCCCATCTGCAGGAAGTTCCTCAGCATCGCGTGGCCGTGCTCGCTGAGGATGGACTCGGGGTGGAACTGCACGCCTTCCAGCGGCGCCGGGCCGCCGGCCAGCGCCTTGTGGCGCACGCCCATGATCTCGCCGTCTTCCGACGTGGACGTGACCTCCAGCTCGGCCGGCAGCGACGCGCGCTCGATCGCCAGCGAGTGGTAGCGGATGACGCTGAAGTGCGCGGGCAGCCCCTGATACACACCGCGGCCGTCGGTGGTGATGGTGCTGGCCTTGCCGTGCATCTGCACCTGCGCGCGCACGATGCGGCCGCCGAGCGCCGCGCCGATGGCCTGGTGGCCCAGGCAAACGCCCAGCAGCGGCAGCTTGCCGGCGAAGTGGCGGATGGCCTCGACGCAGACACCGGCCTCGGCCGGGCTGCAGGGGCCGGGCGACAGCACCAGCCGGTCGGGCCGCAGCGCCGCGATGCCGGCGACGTCGATCTCGTCGTTGCGCACCACGCGCACCGTCTCGCCCAGCTCGCCGAAGTACTGCACCAGGTTGAAGGTGAAGCTGTCGTAGTTGTCGATCATCAGCAGCATATGCGCTCTAACCCTTTGATTTCATTGGATGCTCCGAGGAGCATCCTGATTCGGTACCCGCTTTGATACCCGCTTTTTGCGACGCTGGCGAGGCCGGCGCGCCGTGCTGGGTGGGGACGGAAGGCGCCCGCTGGGGGCGCGTAGGGGTGGTCAGGCTGAAGGCTTGCGCCAACGCCAACCGGAGCGCGCTGCGGTGATCGGACGGATCGCAGACATACCTCCCCATTATGCAGGGGCCGTCGCGGCAGGGTTCCGCGCTGGCTGCAACCATCGACCCGAGGGCTTACCGCGCCGCCAGACTCGACCCGAGACAAGCGTCAGATGAGCGACGAAATGCTTTCGCCCACCGCGAAGTTGTGACCGCCCCTGGGGCGCCGTCATGCCAAAGGACCGCTGCGCCGAAGTTGAGTGAGGCGCACCCCGTGGTGCGCAAGGCGCGCATTCGGGCGGGCGCAGAGCGTGCAACTCCAATCAACGGTCAGCTACGATGTAACAAACGATCAATTCAACCAAGGCGAAGGGGAGCATGGACGTATTTGACCTGCGACGCCAGATCGTCGACGACTATGCAACCTTCGCGAGATCGTTCACTCGTATCAAATCCGAGGATCTGCGTCGCCAGGTCGACGCGATCTACAGCGGAGACCAGTTCTGGCCTGAGCCGCTGCTCCAGATCAGTCCGCACTTCCGGCCCGGCGCATCAGTCGACGAGCTGAGTTCAGCGGGCGACATCCACCCGACTACAGCCCGCGTCTTTCGTGTTCCGGAGTCGCCGGCCACCGGCCTGCGCCTGCACACGCATCAGCAGGAAGCACTGACGCTCGCCAAACGCGGTCGTAGCTTCGTCGTGACAACGGGGACGGGATCAGGCAAGTCGCTCTGCTTCTTTGTCCCGATCGTCGACGCCATCCTGCACGCGAAGGCGGCAGATTCGCGCCCACGCACTCGCGCAATCGTCGTCTACCCGATGAATGCGCTGGCCAACAGCCAGGCGGAAGAGCTCGAGAAGTTCCTGAAGCTGGTCGCCCCGGATCAGCCCGTCACCTTCGCACGCTTTACAGGGCAGGAAGACACCGAACGCAGGCGTGAAATCGCATCCCGGCCGCCGGACATTCTCCTGACCAACTTCATGATGCTTGAGTACCTGATGACGCGCCAGGACGCCGTCGATCAGGACGTGATTCGTCACTGCCACGACCTCGAGTACCTGGTCCTCGACGAACTGCACACCTATCGCGGACGCCAGGGCGCAGACGTCGCGCTGCTCGTCCGTCGGATTCGCGCGCTGCTGTCTCCACGTGGTCTGCGGTGCATCGGTACTTCGGCAACCATGGCCAGTGGAAGCGACGAAGCGCGCCGGGAGGCAGTGGCCCGTGTTGCCAGTTCACTGTTTGGCACCGAGGTCGCGCCGACCGACGTCATCGGCGAGACCCTCATCCGGGCCACGGCTCAGGATCAGTCAGCCGACACGGTCAAGGCGCAGTTGGGCGGCGTGATCCGGGCCGGCATTGCATCGACGATCACAGACGAAGAGCTGAAGAGCAACCCGCTGGCCATCTGGGTCGAGACCCGGCTGGGCATCGAGTGGGAAGGCAGCAAGTGGGTTCGCGCCCGTCCGCAACGCCTGAGCGACGCGACTCTGCAGCTTCATGAGGACAGTGGAGAGCCACTCGACCGCTGCGCTGAGGTACTTCGCCAGTTCTTGTTGACCACCTCCCTGGCTGAGTCTGATCGCGCGACCGGTCGCAACTCCGGCTCGCGCGGCTTCTTTGCGTTCAAGCTGCACCAGTTCATCTCCGGCGCTGGCACCGCCTACGCCACGCTGGAGGCGGTCGGCCAGCGAACGTTGACCGTCAACGGCCAGCAATACCTGCCCGGCGATGAGGACAAGCGGCTGTATCCGGTTCACTTCTGCCGCGATTGCGGCCAGGAGTACCACCCCGTGTTTCGAACGCGGGAGGACGGCGCAGAGAGGCTGCTGCCGCGTGAGATTGACGACATGCCGGCAGCAACGCCCCGAGAGGGAGAAGCCGTCAATCCAGATCGACCCATCGCCGGGTTCGTGGTGCTCGACCCCGCGGACGGATCACTCGAGTTCTCTGATCGGGAAGAGGACTACCCAGACGCCTGGCTCGAAGAGGACCGCCACGGCCAAGCCCGACTGAAGCCCGATGCACGCCCGAACCGCGCTCAGCGCATCGCCGTGGAGCCAACGGGCGCGGTCGGCACGGGCCACCCCGCCTGGTTCATCCCCGGCAAGTTCCGCTTCTGCCTCTCCTGCAAAACGCTGCACGCGGCGCAAGGCAAGGACAACAACCGCTTGGCGTCGTTGTCTGCGGAGGGGCGCTCTTCGGCGACCACCCTGCTGACCCACTCCGTGCTTCGCTGGATGCACCGGCAACCCATTGCAGGTATGCCCGCCGTGCGTCGAAAGATTCTGGGGTTTTCCGACAACCGTCAGGACGCCGCCCTGCAGGCTGGTCACTTCAACGACTTCCTCTTTGTCAGCCTGTTCCGTGCCGCATTCCTGGGCGCGGTTCGCAAGGGGCGAGACGACGGACTGGCGTCGGACGAATTGGGGGCCTCACTCTTCCGTGCGCTGGGATTCGACCGTCCTGGCGAGGCGGGCATGCGAGGTGAGTGGCTTGTCGATCCGGAGATCGAGGGCGCCAACTTCGTCAACGCACAGAAGGCCATGCGCCAGGTGCTTGGCTACCGGGCCTGGTTCGACCAGCGACGTGGTTGGCGCTTCACCAACCCCAACCTGGAGCAGCTGGGCCTCATCCGCGTCAACTACGTCGGGCTTGCAGAACTCTGCGCCACTGACACCAAGTTTTCCGGAACCGCAGACCTGCTCCAAGGCACTCCACCAGAAGCGCGGTTCAGCGCGTTCACCGTCCTCCTGAACGCCATGCGCCAAGGCTTGGCCATCGATGCCGAGGCCTTGGACCCCGTGGCTCAGGACTCGCTTCGAAGCCGCTCTCTGAACACGCTGCGTCCGCCCTGGGGCCTGGGTCGTGAAGAGGCTATGCGGACGTCCCGCTTCTTGATGCTCGATCCACCCGCCCGCCGGGGCAACACTCCGGCGGACGAGGACAAACTGTTGCGCGCGGGGTATCTCTCGAGCATCGGCCGCGAACTGCGCAAGCCTACGACGTGGAACGGCAGAACCGAGGCCCGGCAGTTGCGACGAGCCGATTACTCACAACTGCTGCAAGACATGTTGGCCGTCGCAGCGCGCGCTGGCCTTGTCATCCAGGTACCTACGCCGTTTGGCACCGCCTCGGGCTGGCAACTGAAGAGTGCGTGCGTCGAGTTCCACGCGGGCGACGGCACCTCCGCTCGTGGCGGAATGGACAACGCCTACTTTCGTTCTCTCTACGACAACCTGGCGCGTGCGATCGGCGCCGAGTTCCATCACTTCAGCTTTGAAGCCCGCGAACACACGGCTCAGGTGGACAAGGACCGCCGCGAGGCACGCGAACTGCGCTTCCGCTTCGGCAGGGACGACCAGGAGCGCCTCGCTGCGCTGCAGGGTGAGCTACGCCAGCTTGGCGAGCACCAACGGTTTCTGCCTGTTCTTTACTGCTCGCCGACCATGGAGCTCGGCGTCGATATTTCCGCGCTCAACACGGTGTACCTGCGCAACATGCCGCCCACCCCGGCGAACTACGCGCAGCGAAGTGGGAGGGCCGGCCGGAGCGGCATGCCGGCACTTGTGCTGACCTACTGTGCCGCGCGCAGCCCGCATGACCAGTACTTCTTCACCAACCCGCGCGCCATGGTGCACGGTGAAGTCAAGGCGCCAACCCTTGATTTGGCAAACGAGGACCTCGTCCGCAGCCATCTTCAGGCGGTATGGCTTGCAAGCACCCATACCCCTCTGCAGGCTTCCATCGCGGAGGTCATCGAACCTGATGAAGCCAAAGGACTGCCCATGCGTCAGCCGCTGGCGCAGGCCCTCGCCGACCCTTCCATCGCGCCGGTCGCGACGACGCGCATTCGTGCTGTGCTCGCCTTGCTCGAGTCGGACCTGACCGCGACCGCGGACACCTGGTACCCCGGCGCCGAAGTTCTGACTTCCGACATCGTCGACAAGGCCACAGCGCGCTTCGACCAGGCCTTCAATCGTTGGCGCGAACTCTTCATGAGCGCAGCCAAGCAGCGTGACCAGTCTCGCCGAATCATGGACACACATGGCCTGCCCGAGCGTGAGATCCGAGCCGCCCGAGTCCTCCACGCACAGGCCATGGACCAGCTCTCCCTCCTCCAGCGCGGCCAGGAGAGCTTGTCGAGCGACTTCTATACCTACCGCTATCTCGCCACCGAAGGGTTCCTGCCGGGGTACAACTTCCCCCGGTTGCCGCTCACGGCCTACATCCCCGGCAGCGGCGAGCGGGGGGCACAGGGGGCGCATCTGCAACGCCCACGCTTTCTGGCCTTGTCGGAGTTCGGTCCGCGCAGCCTCGTCTATCACGAAGGGCGTGCCTACCGGGTGGTCGCCGCCCAGCTCTCTGCGCGCGGCGAGTCAGTCAACGCCGGCCAGCTCAACACAGACACGGCCTACATCTGTCGCTCCTGCGGCGGCGCGCACTTCGATTCGGATCCGTCGGACAAGGGCCGCACACACTGCCGCGCCTGCGGCACCGATCTCACGGACAACACCGAGATCGTGCGGAACCTCTATCGCATCGAGAACGTGCGAACGTCCCCGGCAGAGCGCATCACCGTTAACGACGAAGAACGCCAGCGCCAGGGATTCGACCTCCAGACCACCTTTCGCTGGGCGCGACGCGAAGGTGGCCAGCCCGACTATCGCGAAGTTGTCGCCAGCGACGGACAGGGCCCCGTTGCGCGCCTGCGCTATGGGCCCGGCGCCGAGATCAGCCGGCTCAACAAGGGGCTCCGCCGACGCGCTGTCCAGTCAGAGCATGGGTTCCTGATCAACCCGCTGAATGGATCCTGGGCCAAGGCGGAGGACGACGACGGCGAGCCAGACCCGACCCGCGCCCACAACCAACCCATCGTGCCATGGGTGCTCGATCGCAAGAATGCACTGCTGCTCCAGATCACGGAGCCCGATGTCACAACGACGACCGTGGCAACACTGCAGTACGCGCTGAAACGCGGCATCGAGTCGGTGTTTCAGCTCGAAGAGTCCGAGCTGCTCGCCGAGCCCTTGCCGGACCGCAAAACCCGCAATGGCGTTCTCTTTTACGAAGCCACCGAAGGGGGCGCGGGCGTGCTCACTCGGCTGGTGCACGACCCGGACGCGCTGGCGCGAGTGGCGCGCGCGGCGCTGCGCATCATCCACCTGGACGTGCCCATCGAGGACGGGCCGCTGCCAGCACCCGAAGCCTTGAAGGACCTGCCCGGCACCTCTTGCGTGGCGGGCTGTTATCGCTGCCTGCTCTCCTACTACAACCAGCCGGACCACCCAAGCATCGACCGGCGAGATGGCCTGGCTCGCTCTCTCCTGCTGCGTTTGGCGACCGTGCAGACCTCCGTGCCTCGTGCGGGCGCGCTTCCGGCAGGCGCCGTACCCGACGGCGCAGACGCTCCGGCTGGCTTCGACGCAGCGGCGCTGGGTCTGCCAGCGCCAGACAAATTCGACTTCGAGCACGAGGGCACGCGAATCATCGCCCTGTGGCGACAACGCCGTGTCGCGCTCGTCCCCGAAACAGCCAACACCGCGCCTCTTGTTGCCAAGGGGCTCAACTGCATCGCATGGCCGTCGAACCCCGAGGCCCAGGCCCGGGCTCTTGCCGATCTTCGCCAGCAACTGACCTGATACCTGCCACATGAGTGCTGTCCTGGACTCCGACGCGTCGCACCGCTTTCCGCCTGGCACGCTAGTTCGCGCACGCGGCAGGGAGTGGATCGTTCTGCCGGGCAGTTCAGTGGCTTCCCTGCGCCTGCGACCACTGTCTGGCTCCGAAGCCGACATCACGGTGCTGTCGCCGGCCCTCGAAGCCGCCCATGAGCCCCTCGGCCCGGCCAGCTTCCCGCCGCCTCGCCCGCAGCAGGCCGCCAGTCACGAGTCCGCGCTGTTGTTGCGTGACGCCCTGCTGATGTCGCTGCGCCGGGGCGCGGGCCCGTTCCGCAGCTTCGGGCACCTTGCCTTCCAACCTCGCGCCTATCAGCTGGTGCCGCTGCTGATGGCGCTCAAGCAAGACGTCGTGCGCCTGCTCATTGCCGACGACGTAGGCATCGGGAAGACCATCGAAGCCGGCATGATCGCGCGCGAGTTGCTCGACCGCGGTGAGATCCGCCGCTTTGCGGTGCTTTGCCCGCCTCATCTGGTCGAGCAGTGGGTGCAGGAACTCGACGAGCGCTTCCACGTCAAGGCCGTCGCTGTCACCGCCGCCAGCGCCGCGCGCCTCGAACGGGGCCTGCCCATCACCGACAACATCTTCACCGTGTACCCCCAAACGGTGGTCAGCCTCGACTACATCAAGAGCGACAAGAGACGTGGCGACTTCGCCACCCGCTGCCCGGAACTCGTCATCGTCGACGAGGCGCATACCTGTGTCGGCAACGACGCTGGCCGGCACCAGCGGCATGACCTGCTTCGGTTGCTGGCGGGAGATGAGCAACGCCACCTGCTGCTTCTGACCGCCACGCCGCACTCCGGCGACGAAGCCAGCTTCCACAACCTGCTCGCCCTGCTCAACCCGGAGTTCCTGGCCCTGGCGACGCTCTCGGGCGCGCCGCGTGACGCACTCCGCCAGCGGCTCGCAGCCCACTTCGTGCAGCGCCGCCGCCAGGACATCCGGGAGTGGAACGATGAAGGTGTCTTCCCCCGACGCGAAGTGGCCGACATCCCCTACGGCTTGGGCGGCGCCTGGCAGCGCTTTTTCGATTCCGTCATCGACTATTGCTCCGAAGTCGTGCTGCGGGCAGGCACCGACCAACGGCGCCAGCGCCTCACGTTCTGGGGCACCTTGGCACTGTTGCGCAGCGCCGCCAGCAGCCCGGCCGCTGCGCTGCGATCGTTGCGCACCCGCATGGCCACGCAGACTGACGATGCCGAAGAGGCCGCGCTCATGGCGCGCGTCTTCGACGGCAGCGAAGAGGCCCTGACCTCTGACGATGTCGAGCTTCCGTCCGACAACGCGGACCCGGCGCTGGTGGATCTCATGTCCCAGGCTGAGCATCTGCTCGGCGATGGCAACGACCCGAAGCTATCGGCGCTGATCGCGCACCTGAAGTCTGAGCTCGTGCCTGACTTCGCGCCGGTGGTGTTCTGCCGATACATCGCCACCGCACACTACCTTCACCAGCACCTGAAGACCCGCTTTCCGGGTGTCACCGTCGGCGTCGTCACTGGCGAACTCGCGCCCGAGGAGCGCAAGGCCCGCGTCGCTGAGTTGGGCGAGGCCGAGCGCCGGCTGCTGATCGCCACCGACTGCCTGTCGGAAGGCATCAACCTGCAGGAACACTTCAGCGCCGTCGTTCACTACGATCTGTCATGGAATCCCACCCGCCACGAGCAGCGCGAAGGCCGGGTGGACCGCTTCGGCCAGGAGCGTCCGGTCGTCCGCGCCACGCTGATGTACGGCCGCAACAATCCCATCGACGCCGTCGTGCTGCAGGTCATCCTGCGCAAGGCGAAGAAAATCCGCGATGAGCTGGGCGTGCCCGTCCCGCTGCCCGACGACAACCACTCGCTGACCCAGGCGCTGATGCAGGCGGTGCTGAGCGACCGCCGGGGAAGCACGCGCGACCTCTTCGACTTCGAAGACATGCCTGCGGCACAGCAGTTCGACGTGGCCTGGACGGACCTGGCCGAACGCGCCAAGCGCAACCGAACCGTCTTTGCCCAGCAGACCTTCAAGCCGGACGCCGTGCTGCCGGAGTGGCAGAAGATGCAGGCGGCTCTCGGCAATGGGGCTGACGTTCAGCGCTTCATCGACCGCGCGATGCGCCGCCTGGGCGCCGCGCTGGAGCCGCGGGGCGTCGACCCGCGTAGCGGGCGCCGCGGCTGGCAAGCCAGCCTGGACTCGCTGCCTGAAGACCTGCGGGAGCGGCTCTACGCCGAAGGCTTGCGCGGCCGTGTCGGCATCGGGTTCGAGGTTCCCGCGCCCCAAGGTGCACGCTTCGTTCATCGTAGCCACCCGCTCGTCGGAACACTGGCGGAAGGCCTGCTCGAACGCTCGCTGTCGGATGCGGGCCTCGACCCAGTGCGCGCCGCCAGCGGTGCGGCCACGCTGGGCCGCACAGGATGCTGGGTAAGCCCGGCGGTAGACACGGTCACCACCGTGCTGCTGCTGCGCCTGCGTCACCAGATCGGCCACGCCGGAACCGACGACATGCTGCTGGTTGAGGAAGCGGCCGCCATCGCGCTTTGCGACGGGCCAGGCACCTACAAGATCGTGACCGGCACCGACCCGCTGGAGTGGCTGCCCACCCCGCCGGCCGAAGCCGTCGACGACACCGTGCGCGAACAACGCGTGGCCTCGGCCCTTTCGCAGTGGCCGCTGTGGCAGCCCATGCTCGCGGCCTTCGCCGAGGAGCGAGCCCAGGCATTGCTCGCCGATCACCAGCGCGTGCGCGCTGCATCACGCACCACAGGCCGGCCTCGCCAACAGGTGAAGCCGCTGTTACCGGTGGACGTGATCGGCGCCTTTGTCCTGCTGCCCACGCTTGATCTCTGACCCTTCTATGCCCACGCGCGAGGCCTCACTCCAAATAGACACGCTTTCCATCGAAGGCGGGCTCTTCACCGCTGAATGGCTGGCCAAGGTCGCCGCACAGAAGGCGCCGGCCCAAGCGGATGCCGACTACGCCGTCCGCGCCGGCTTCAGCCTTCGCGAAGAGATCGCCCTGGGCTGGCGCTCGGCACAAGCGCTCTGGAATCAGTTCACTGCAGCACGACAGCAGCCCCGGCACGATGCCTGGGCCGTCACGCAGCGCTTCACCACCGAACTGCTGCGCCAGTGCTTTGCGTTCCAGTTGCATGCCGCCACGCAGCCGCTGGAACTGAGCGGTCGCCGCTACACGGTGCCGTTCAGCGCGGCGGGCGGACGGGTGCCGGTCGTCATCTCGCCGCACGACGAGCCGCGCCCGCTCGACACCTCACATGATCGTCTCGGCGACAACGCCGGAGACCGAATCCGACGCCGCAGCGCCTTCGGCCTGCTGCAGGAGGTGCTCAACGGCCAGCCTGAGGCGCTGTGGGGCTTGTGCACCAACGGCCTGCTGCTGCGCATCGCGCGCGACAACGCCAGCCTCACGCGCCCTGCCTAGGTCGAGGTCGACCTGGAGCGGCTGTTCACCGAAGAGCGCTTCGCCGACTTCTCCGTCCTGTGGCTGCTGCTGCACGCCAGCCGCTTCGGCACCGCCACCTCCGAGGCCAGCCACTGCGCACTGGAACAGTGGCGCGCGGCCTGCCGCTCGGAAGGCGCTCGGGCCCGCGAGACGCTGAGCGCCAAGGTCGAGCAGGCGCTGCTGGTGCTAGGCCAAGGGTTCATCAGTCACCCAGCCAACAGCGCGCTGCGCGATGCGCTGGCCCGGGGCGAACCTGACGCGCAGGGCTACTTCAACGAGCTGCTGCGTCTGGTCTATCGCCAGATCTTCCTGCTCACGGTGGAGGAACGCGACGCCCTGCATCCGCCCGGTGCCGACCCGCAGGCCACCGCCCTATACGCCGAAGGCTATGGCCTGCGCCGTCTCCGTGATCGCGCCACGCGACGCAGCGCGCATGACCGGCACGACGACCTGTGGCAAGGGCTGAAGCAGGTCTGGCGAGGTCTGGCCCAGGGCCAGCCGCTGTTGGCGCTTCCGGCACTGGGGGGCCTGTTCGACGCCCACCAGTGCCCGACGCTCGACGCCTGTCGGCTGGAGAACCGCCACCTGTTGTCGGCCCTTTTCCACCTTGCGTGGATGCGTGAAGAGCCGGGCTCCCCGCTGGTGCGGGTGAACTGGCGCGACATGGGGCCGGAAGAGCTGGGCAGCATCTACGAAAGCCTGCTGGGACTGGCCCCTCAGCTCACCGACCAGCACCGCACCTTCACGTTCCAGAGCGGGGCCGCCAGCCGGGGCAACGCGCGCAAGACGACCGCCAGCCACTACACGCACGAGACCCTGGTGCAGTTGCTGCTGGACGAAGCGCTCGAGCCCTTGATCGACCGGACCTTGTCGGCCCACCCCAGCGGTCAGGGCGCGGTCGATGCCTTGCTGAACCTGTCCATCGTCGACCCTTCCTGCGGCAGCGGCCACTTCCTGCTCGGCGCGGCGCGGCGCATCGCGAAGCACCTGTCGCGCGTCACGGCCGAGATGAACGGCCACGGGCAACCCAGCCCCGCCGACGAGCACCATGCCTTGCGCCAGGTGGTGGGCCACTGCGTCTTCGGCGTCGACCGCAACCCGATGGCGCTGGAACTGTGCAAGGTGGCGTTGTGGCTGGAAAGCGTGGAGCCCGGGCGGCCCCTGGGCTTTCTGGACGCCCACCTGCGCTGTGGCGATGCGCTGTTGGGCGTGCACGACCTGTCGGTGCTGCGCGCGGGCATTCCGAACGAGGCCTTCGCACCACTGAAGGACGTGCTGGCCGACAGCGGCATCGCCGGCCAATGGGTGGACGACCGTGACGCCGGCTCTGCCTTGCGCCGCCGCAACGCCGGCGAGCGCGCCAAGCCCACGCTGCCGCTGGCCGGCCTGAATCTCGGCATCCCCGAAGAGCTGGACGCCGTGCTCGCCCGCTTGAACAGCGACGACCAGGGCCTGGCGGACGTGGAAGCCAAGCGCCAGCTGTTCGAGCAGACACGGGCCGACGGCACCTTGACCTGGCGCCTGCTGCGCGCCTGCGACCTGTGGACCGCAGCGTTTTTCAGCGTCAAGCGCCCCGTCGAGCGCCAGGGGCGCGAACGCACGCCGACCTCGGACACGGTGTGGCGCTTCCTGGCCGATCCCTCCAGCCTCGCAACGCACATCGCCGAGGAGGCCGAAGCACTGCGCAAGCAGTACCGGTTCTTCCACTGGCCGCTGGAGTTCCCCGAGGTCTTCAAGCGTGGCGGCTTCTCGCTGGTGCTGGGCAACCCGCCTTGGGAGACGATGAGTCCCGACGCGAAGGAGTTCTTCGCCAAGCACGAGCCCGACATCGCGGGCATGCCGCCCGATGAACAGCAGGCCCGCATCGCCGAACTGCTGACACTGCCTGCCATTTGCGAAGACTGGGAGCGCCACGCGCGAGAGCTCTATGCGGCGGTGCGCTTCATCAAGGAAAGCGGGCGGTACCGCATGTTTGCCGCCGGCAACCTGGGCAAGGGTGATTTCAACGTGTATCGGCAGTTTGTCGAGCTCGCGTTGACCTTTCCCCAGCCCTCTGGCGTCGCTGCGCAGATCGTTCCGGAGAACTTCTACAACGGGGCGAACGCTTCAGCGATCCGAGTCTCGCTTCTGAGCGAGTTCCGCCTGGAGGCCTTGTACGGTTTCGAGAATGCGCGGGGGGTCTGGTTTCCCGGGGTCGATACGCGGATGAAGTTCGCCCTCTACGGTGCCGTTCGAGGCGGGACCACAGAAGAGTTTCCAGCGGCGTTTGCCATTAGCTCGGAGGCCCGTCTTCAAGCTGCACGCGAGCAGCCGCTGCGCCTTCCCACCGCGCTTCTACGGGAGTTCTCCCCCGAAGCTTTGGCTGTGATGGAGTTCTCCAACCAGCTTGAGATCGATATCGCAAGGAAGATGTACGGCCGCTTCCCAAGGCTGGGTGACAAGGTCGTTGGCCTCCCCGACTGGGTCCCCGCAGCCGAAGTGCACATGGGAAACGACAACGAACTCTTCACGCCTGATGCGCGGGGCTGGCCGCTTTATCAAGGCAGCATGGTCACGCACCATGACTACCGCGCCAAGGGCTACCTGTCCGGCCACGGCCGAAACGTGACTTGGGAGCCTTTGTCGTTTGGAACCGCGGCGAAGAGCATTCGCCCGCAGTGGCGGATCCTCGAAGAGAAGATCCCGAACAAGATCCGCGACCGGGTTCGACGGTACCGCATCGGGTTCTGTGATGTCGCGCGTGCCGATGATCAGCGCAGCTTGATGGCCGCCCTTGTTCCTCCTCGAACGGTGTGTGGCGACAAGGTGCCCACCATCGAGTTCAAGCCAGCAGAGCCGGCGGTGATGATCCTTTGGCTCGCGGTCGCGAATTCGCTGGCAATGGACTTCGTGGTGCGGATGAAGGTCTCGCTGAAGATGTCGATGTCCCTCATGGCGACCTTGCCCTTCCCACGGCAGGTCTCCTCCGGCGATGCAACCGCGCGCGCTTGTGCCCTGGCTGCACGCCTCTCATGCACCGGTCCGGAGATGGCCGACTTTCACGCCACCCTGCAGCATCACACTGCGCTCGTGGGGCTGAACCTGGCGCCTTGCGACGACCCCGAGGAACGGGCGCGGCTGGCCGCCGAACTGGACGTCGTCGTCGCTCGAGATCTCTTCGGTCTGACGCGAGACGAGATGCGTTACCTGCTGGAGCCACGCGATGTGCTCGGCCCCGACTGCACGGCCGAAACCTTCGCCGCGCTGCGGCGCGCCGAGGAGCGCGATCACCAGGAGTACCGCACGCGGCGGCTGGTGATGGAAGCCTGGGATCGAACCGTCCATGCCGCTGTTTGAGCAACTCGACGGCCCGGCGCTGGCGCAGCGCATCCGCACCGCGCGGCGCCGCGTGTTGCTGGCCTGTCCGGGCTTCGGCGACGACGTGGCATCCGCGCTGATCGCGGCGCACCGCTTGGCGCCGCCGGTGCAGGTCAGCGTGGTGGTCGATGGCACGGACCAGGCGGCCCGCCTGGGCTACGGCCACTTCGACGCCGTTGCCGAACTGGCGCGTGCCGGCGTTGAAGTGCGGTTGGAGCCAGGCCTGCGGCTGGGCGCCTTGGTCATCGACGATGCCGCCTGGTGTTTCGCGACCCCGCCCCTGCTGGTGGACGCAACGATGGAGCGATCCACGGCGCCGAACGCGATGCGGATGGGGCCCGACCAGCTGTTGCAGGTCGTGGCGGCGCTGCAGCCCGCTCGGCCAAGCGATTCAGTGGCAACACCAGCTCCGGAGATCGGTGCCGTCACGGCGTCGCCGCAGCAGATCGCCCAGACTCAGGAGGCCCTGGCCGCTGACCCGCCACAGCGTTTCGATGTGGCGCGCAAGGTGCAGGTGTTCAACGCCTTTGTCGAGTTCGTGGAACTGGAGCTGCTCGGCACCCAGATCACGCGGCAGCGTGTGCAGCTGCCGCCGGAGCTGCTGCTGGCGGTGAGCGACCAGGCCACGCGCGAGCGCCTGACCACGAGCTTTCGCCTGGTCGACCCCGAAGCCACCATCGGCAAGGGCGCCGTCGCCTTGCGCAAGAAGATCGACGCGCTGCGCAAGACGCAGAATCTGCACGCGTTGAAGGACTTCGGCACCGTCAGCCTGCGGTCCAACCGCAAGCGGCTGGAGGCGGCCGTGGAGGCGCTGCGATCCGAGGTGCAGGCCTTCGCCAACAGCGTACGTGAGCGCCTGGGCAAGGAGATCGAACACTCACGTCAGCAACTGGTGCGCAGCCTGGTGCCCGCATTGAAGGCCAAGCCGCCCGACGCTTTGCAGTCGGGTGTGGTGGGCAAGCCGACGCCCGAGCAGATCAAGCGCTGGGTCGAGGTGCAGCTTGATCGCACCTTCCCCGACGTGGAGTCGCTTGTGCGTGATATGCGCCTGGTCATGTCGATCAAGGCGGTGACCTACGAGACGCTGAACGACCCGAAGTTCCAGGCAGCGGTTCGCTCGGCATACCCGCTGGTGGACTTTGACAAGCCCTTCCGGGAGTTCAGTGCCGCGCCGTCGAAGCCCCAGCCCGAACTGCCGGGCATGCGCTGAACAAGAACCACACGACAGGAGGAACAACGCCCATGGCCGAAGCCAACGCCACCCCTGGACCGATTGCGGTGACAGCCGAGGACGTGCTCGAAACGTTCGGGGTCATCGAGCAGCGCGCTCGCCAGGGCCTGCAAGGCGACACCTACCTCAGCGCCGAGTCGATCGGCGTCATGAACCCGGCGCGGGAAGCTGCAGCGCTGCAGACACTGGAGCGCATCAACAGTGAGAAGGCCGGAGCCTATCTGGCACTCAGCCGCGAGCCGGCGATAGCCCGTGTGGTGGTGGCCGACGAGAGAGGCGCGCTGCGCACCTACTACGTGTGCCGCGCCTCGCCGCCCGCCAGCCTGAGCGGTATGCCGCTCATCTCCTACCGCTCCCCCATGGGTGCTTTGGCCTCACGCACGGTCGGCGCCACCTTCCGTCGCCCTGACGGCATGGAAGTGGAGCTGCGCCAGCGGGCCCGCCTGTTTCCCGTCCGCCAGGACGCCTGGGACTCGCGGGACAGCATCTTCGAGGGCGACGACTTCGCCACGGTCACGGTGCGGTCGTTGCGCGAGCTGCTCGCGCCGCCTGCCGCGGACCTGGAAGACGACCCGTTGGAGGCGCTGCTGGCCGCCGAAGAACAGGCGGGCAATCTGATCGCTGGCGTGCGCCGCAGCGTCATCACCAAGATGGGCCTGCGCGACCGCCCAGTGCTCGACGAGTACCAGGACGGCATCTTTCGCCTGTCGTTGGCCAGCCGCTTGTTGATCCTGGGCCCGCCGGGCACCGGCAAGACGACCACGCTGATCCGCCGTCTGGGCCTGAAGCTGGATGCTGAGTTCCTGGACGAGGACGAGAAAGACCTGGTCCGCCGGCTGGACGAAGCCAGCGACCTGCCGCATGCGCAGAGCTGGCTGATGTTCACGCCCACCGACCTGCTGCGCCACTACGTGAAGGAGGCCTTCGCGCGCGAGGGCATCGCCGCGTCGGAGCAGCGCATCGGCACCTGGGCGGCCTATCGGGTGGACCTGGCACGCAACCGCTTCGGCATCCTGCGCACGGCTGCCAGCAGCGGCATCTTCGTGTTGAAGGAATCTGCCGCCACGCTGACCCCTGCCGCGCTCAAGCGGCCCACCGAGTGGTACGCCGACTTCGACCAGTGGCAGAAGGCGGCCTGGCTGGAAGGCCTGCGCCAGGCGGCGCAGGCGCTGGCCGACGACCCGGACCCGGCCGTTGCCGGGTTGGCCGCACCCGCGCTCGAGGCACTGGCCGGTGCCGGGCCGGATGAGGTAGGCACGGTGGTGGTGACGCTAAGCGCCGCTTCGCGTGCTCTGCTGGACCGCATCGCGGAGATGCGCGCCTTCACCGACGGCAAGCTCAAGGAGGCCTTGACGCTGCAGTTGCGGCGCAACCGGGCTTTCGTCGAGGAACTGGCCCGCTTCATCGACACCCTGACCGATGCCGCAGGCGATACGGACGACGACGACGACGACGACGCCGAAGAGGACGATGACGACGACGTGGTCGAACTCGACGCTGGCCGGATCAAGGCGACGGTTCAGGCCTACGAACGGAGCCTGCGGTCGTATGCGCGTACACGCGCCAAAGGCAAGTCGCTCAAGAGGGGGCGCCGCGCCAGCCGCATCGTCGAGTGGCTGGGGGAGCGCGGGCTGGCGCCGGCCGAGTTGGCGGCGGTAGGGCGCAGCTTGGTGCAGCAATCGCTGGCGCGCAAGCTGGTGAATCCAGCTCGCAGCTTCGTGAACCAGATGCCGCACCGCTACCGCAGCTTCCGCCGCGTGCGCCAGGCCGAAGCCAGCTGGTACGCGCCGACCGGCAGCTACCTGAAGACCGACCTGCACCCGCTGGAGCTCGACATCGTGTTGTTAGCCCTGCTGCGCAACGGTGCCGCGCTGCTGCAGCGGCCGGCCGTGCAACGCGGCATCGCCGACGCACCCGAGTGGGCTGCGCTGCGCCCCCTGCGTGGCGCCATGCGCCACCAGGTGCTGGTGGACGAAGCGACCGACTTTTCACCGGTGCAACTGGGCTGCATGGCCGCGCTGGCACATCCCATCGGGCGCTCATTCTTTGCCTGCGGCGACTTCAACCAACGGCTCACCACCTGGGGCAGCCGCAGCCTGGACGAGATGCGATGGGCCTGCCCCGGCATCGGTGACCAGACCATCCACATCTCGTATCGACAGAGCACGCAGCTCAACGAACTGGCAAAGGGCATCGTGCGTTTGGGCGGGGGCGACGACAGCGCCATGGACCTGCCCGAGGGCGTGGACAACGATGGCGTGCCCCCAGTGCTGGTGGAGGGTGTGTCCGCGACAGCAGACCTGGCGTCGTGGCTCGCTGACCGAGTGCGCGAGATCGAAGCCTTCGTCAAGAGCCTTCCATCCATCGCGGTGCTGGTCATGAGCGAGGCCGAGGTCGAGCCGTTGGCCCATGCGCTGAGCGAGCGCCTGGCCGACCACAACATCAAGGCCGTGCCTTGCCGCGACGGGCAGACGATGGGTAACGAGAACGACGTGAGGGTGTTCGACATCCAGCACATCAAGGGTCTGGAATTCGAGGCGGTGTTCTTCGTTGGCATCGACAGGCTGGCGGCCGAACAGCCCGAGTTGTTCGACAAGTACCTGTACGTGGGCACGACCCGCGCGGCGACCTATCTGGGCATGACTTGCCAGGAATCGTTGCCGGCCGCGCTGGATGCGCTCAGGCCGATGTTTGCAGCGCGCTGGTAGCGGCGGCGATAGAGGAGCGCGACGATGCGACTGGATACAGGCAACGTGCTGGCGGCGAAGATGAACGCGCACCGGCATCAATGGAACGGGTCGATCTGCGCGCAGCCCCAAGGGTGGAACTGCGGGGCCGATGCCACGTTCCGGGAAAACTACTGCGCCGCCGGCGTGAGCCGCTGCTTCCACATCGATGTGTTCAAGCCGGTCTCGCCGCGGTTCGTGGTGCCTGACACCACGGTCATCCAGGCGGTTCGCGAGCAACCGAGGCTGCTGGACGACCAGATCCTGGTGTTCTACGGCGGACGCTTTGGGGCCCAGCAGGGCATCGTCCAGGGAGATGTCGAGCACGCTCTGTACGGCCTGTACCGGGTGAAGGACGCCGTGCTGGACGACAGCCGGACTCCTCACCGCCTGCTGGTGGAGCCGCACCGCGACGGCTGGGCGATGCTTCCGCGCTTGAAGCTGGGGCAGGCAACGCTGCGCAGCGTGCATGGCGTGGCCTACCTGAAGCAGCTTCGCGCCAAGACTTTGGCGGACATCATCACCCAAGCGCTGGAGGAAGTGGGTGCGCAGAAGGTGGATGGCTGGACTGCCGAGCATGAGAAGAACCTGAAGCGTGCGAGCGAGCAGTTGCCGCAGTGGTTGCGCAAGGCTGAGGAGGCCTGGGCCAAGCTGCCGGCGCCACAACCACTGCAGAGGGTCATCCAGGCGCCGGCATTCCCCTCGGCAATGGCCGAGAAGCTGTCCAAGCTGAAGATCGTCACGGCGCCGCCGGCCGCAACTGAGCCTGCTGTGCACACCGTGCCCGAGCCGGTCCTGGCACCGCCTCCAGAGCTTGAGTCGGTCCAGCCGGTCGAGGTGCCCAGTGCGGAGCCGCCCAAGTCGGAGGAGGTGTCCTCTGTGGCGCCTGCGGAGTCGGTACCTATCGATACGCCAGCCCCGGCCGCGCAGGCGGAGGCCGGCAATGTGGCCGAAACCCCCGCCGTGGAAGCCACAACCGCCACAGTCGAAACCCCATCGGCCGCCGACCCCGAGTCTGAGCGCCAGCCTGTGTCGGAGCCCGAGACAGGGACTGCGCCCGTCGCCATCCCTGAACCCGATGCCGCCGCGGTGTTGGCCGAGCGCCTGGATGCAACGCTGATCACAGCTCTGAGCGTGGCGTTCTTGACCAAGAGCTTGGTCATCCTGACCGGCGCGCCCGGCGCCGGCAAGAGCTGGATTGCCAGCCGCTTGTTGGACGATGCCATTCGCGAGCGAACCGTGATCGTTCCGGTCGCCTCCACTTGGCGTGGGCGTGAGGATCTGCTGGGCTACGTGAACCCGATCACCAGCAGCTTCGAGGCCACGGAGTTCACGCACTTCCTGTGCGACGCAGAAGAGGCCTGGAATCGCGGCGACAGGCGAGCACGCTTGGTGGTGTTCGAGGAGTTCAACCTGAGCCAGCCCGAGCATTGGCTGAGCGATCTGCTGGTGCGCTTGGAGTACGACCCCGAGCTGAGTGCTGACCGAAAGGTGGTGCTGGGCGGCAGTGCGATTGCAGGCCGGCCGAGTCGGCCATGCGAGGTGGTGCTGGTCCCCAGCCTGCGATTCGTTGCGACGCTGAACAACGACCACACGGTCAAGCCCTTGTCGCCACGCGTGCTGGATCGGGCGGCCTTGATCGAAGTCTCGAGCAGCGGACGCGTGGCGCTGGAGCGGGCAGGGCTGACGATTGCTGACGACCTGGCCGACCTGGTCGACGACCTCAATGACTTGATCGCGCCACGCGGTGCTGCGTTTTCGGTGCGCTCGGCGCGTTCGCTACAACGAGCCCTGGCCGCCAATGCGCTGAAGCCATCGCATGCGCTGGACCTGGTGTTGGCGCAGGAGGTGCTGTCACGGGTGCGTCTGCTCGCCGGGGACCCGCGCGACGAGCAACTGCTTTCGCGCTTGCAGACGTGGAGCCAGAAGCCCGAGTGCGCCGACCTGACGGTCTGCGCCGCACGCATCGCCGACTGGGCCGAATCCTTGGCCGCCGGCCGTGACGTGTTCCAGGCATGAGCATGAGCCCGCCAACATGGTTGCCGCGTGTGGTGGACGACCTGCGCGCGGTGTCTGCCGACCTGCTGGAGCCCGGGCTAGCCAAGTCAATGCCCTTGGGCATGAACGGGGGGCATGGACCCTTGTTGCGCGGACTGCTCGCGCTGACTGACGCTTTCGTGGAATTGGCTCCTCGGGTGCTGGCGGAGGTGGACGCCACGGCAGACGGCACCGTCGGCGAGTGGCGCGCCGTGCGCGTGCCGCGCGGCGCCCAGCCATCCCGCGCTCCCTACGACTACGCGCAACACGGCGGCGCCCATGTACCCATGCGCTGGCTCCGTTTCGAAGCCGCCGAGCGGCCCAACGAGCCGGCCTTGCGGTGGGCATTGCACATCGCACTCCGCATGCAGCAGGAGTTGCTCAAGCATGCGGCACGACTGGAGTCTCAACTGCAGGAGGCCCTGCTGGTGCGCGCCGGTGAAGACGAGTACGCGGTGCACGATGCCGAGACGCTGCGCCGACTGTCAGGGAGCGTGCAGCAACGCCTTGTCGGGCTTCGCCAGTGCGAAGCCGGGATACGCAGCGCTGCGGGCCGGCGAATCGCTCCCGGCGACCGTTCGCCCTCGCCGTACCCGCAGCAGCCCGCATGGTCACGCCTGAAGCGCATCGCCCGTGAACTGCTCAACCCAGAGGCCATGTTGGGCACCGTGCTGAACCAGGTGCTGGCCGAGCCCATCCCGATGGCGGATGTGCCGTTTCTGTACCAGCGCTGGTGCGGTCTGCAGCTGCTCCTTGCCTTTGAGCGCCAGGGCTGGGCGCGACGTGGCGACTTGGTGGGCCCGCTGTTCCTGGGTGGCCGAGTCGAGTTGGTGCGCCCGGATGCGGCCGACGTGGTGGTGTGGATCGAGCCGCGCGTGTCGCAGGCGACGATGGCCCTCACGGGCTGGGGTGTACCCCGCGGCAAGCGAGAGCTGACACCTGACTTTCTGATCACGTGCGGTGCGGCAGGTGTCCGCGATGCCTTCGTGCTCGATGCAACGTTGTCGCGCAAGGATGACATCCTGGACGAGAAGTCCAAGTACCGACTAGGCATCGTCGGCCTGGACACGCAGTTCGTCGCCGGCGTGCCGGTGCAGCGGCGGCCTCTGCGGTCTTGGGCGGTTGCACCGCTGCAAGGCTCGAGCTGCCGGCTGAGCGATCCCGAGGGGCGCACGGGGAGCATCCCGCTGCGTCCAGTGGATCTGGATCTCGGGCCTCTCGACGCCTGGGTGGCCGATGTTTCGCTGCACGCGCGCCGCCAGACGGTCGCCCCCGAGAGGGAGGCTGCCTGAGATGCAGCTGCGGACCCTGGGGCTGCTGGAACGCGGCGAGCTTCGCAAGGCAGCGATCGACTGCGGCTTCGACATCGTGCAGGAGGAACCGGCCTGGGTCGCCGCAGCCAGCACGCACTCGCCCTTGAAGGTTTGGTTGGGCCAGGTGCCACATGGCGTGGTGGCGGGGCTGTCGATGGCAGCCGTGCGCGCGGAGTTGCATGCGGGCGCGGAGGTCGCGGTGTCGCCACCCGCGCCGGCGGCCGCTTGCTGGCTGGTGTTTGACGGCGTAGCGGCACTGGACGCCACGCTGCTGCACGCCTGGCAACTGTCACGCGCGTTGCCGAATGAACTGGAGCGGGAGTTCCAGCAGAGGGTGGCCACCGTGTCGGCAACCGAGCGCGATGCGACGGTGAAGCAGCGAATCGGCCAGGATCTGTTCCGTGAGGGCTTGATGGTGCTGTGGGAGGGTCGCTGCGCCATCTCAGGGCTGGACGAACCGTCGTTGCTACGCGCCAGCCATGCGTTGCCCTGGGCTCAGGCATCGGACGCCGAGCGGCTGGACGTATTCAACGGGCTGCTGCTGGCGGCCCATCTGGATGCCGCGTTCGACGGCGGGCTGCTTGCCATCGACGAGGACGGAACGGTGTTGCTCTCTCCCAGGCTGTCACCTGCGACGACTGAAGCTTTGGCTGTACGGCCTGGCGCACGCGTGCGGCTTTCGGCCGGGCATGCGCTCTACCTGGGTTGGCACAGGCTGAGCAAGTTCAGGCGTTGAGCGATGGTGACTTGTTGAACCTCAGGTGGGGGCCCTGGGGACAGCCGCGAGAAAGCGACCACGTCTCGTTCTCAGACCTTTGGGTTGACCTCGGCTGCCGCGACCGGAACCTCTTCGTCCATGGCCAGTTGTCCTTGTGGATCAACCGGCGGCCAGCGCCCCTCTCTCACCCGTTGCTCGAACCACCGGTGCATGGCCGCGTCATCGACCGCGTACTCCCCTCGCGCCGACTTCCACACCAGGGCCGGGTTGCGTTCGCGCAGCGATTCCAGCGCGCGTTGTGCCATCTGCGGGGTCACCCGCCCCGTCACTCGCTCACGGTAGAAGCGCAGCGCCTCACCGTCATATGGACGAAAGCGCGGCCCCTGGTCCAGGAGTCGCCACAACACGGCCTGCTCCAGGGGGCGCAGCGCCAAATATTCGGATTCCATCTGCGCCTCGTCGGCCTGCTGGCGTTCCTTCGCAGCCTGCAGCACCGCCTGCTCGAAGCGAACACCCTGCAGACCCGACAACGGGCTCAGTGCCTGACCCAAGGCCTCCATGAAGAACTGCGGCCGGTGGCCAAAGCTCTCGAAGGCCTGGAGCAGCGTGGCGCCGTCCACCGGCGCCAGGTCGGGCCGCTGCGCGGTGATGAGCCGCGACACGTGGTCGATGAAGTCCTGGCCCAGCGGTGGCATGCGCGAGATCTGCGAGCCGTAGAACGGCGCGCCGTTGGTGTTGACCAGCCGCAGCAGCTTGTCGCGGTCGGAGCCCGACATCACCAGCATCAGATTCACCTCGCCCGGCCGGTTGAGCTGGTCACGCGCAGACTTCAGCGCCGACATCGTGGCTTCTCCGGCCTCGCTGGTCAGCGCGTGCTGCGCCTCGTCCACGATCAGGGCCACGGGCGCCTTGGCGGCCTCGTGGAGCGCCCGCAGCGCGTCGGGCAGCGTCACGCCGTCGATCTTGCCGATCTTGCTGACGTCGATCTTCAGCGCCCCTGCGATAGTCACGCTCTCCAGGCCGGCAGCCTTGGCCGCGCGGCTCACCACGCCGAGGCGCGGCGCCAGTGCGCGGGCGATGGCGTCGGCAATCAACGAGCCGGGGTCGCGCCGCGGGTCAGCCCACAGGTCCACGTAGGCCACCACGGCACCGGCTGCCTCCAGCGCCGGCTTCAGGTCGGCCTGCAGGAAGGTGGACTTCCCCGTCCGGCGGGGGGCGGCCAGGAACAGGCCGTTGTGCGCGTCGCCGAAGACAGCCTGGCCCCGCAGGGCGGCGACAAGCTCCTGGGCCAGGACTTCGCGCGGAAAGTGGATCACTTTATCTCCAAGTATCGGAGATCCGATAATTTATTGGAACAGCGATAAAAGTCAATAACCGCTGTCAGCGCCGCTTGCCCGCGCCCTGGAAGCGCCCCGGCCCTCACCGCCTTCGATTCCCTTCGCCGAGATCAACCTACGATCGCGCACCTGCTCTCCCCATCGCAATGATCCCGGCGTTCAACCACTCGCACGTCCTGCCGCCCTTCGAAGGGGACCGGCTGTCCAGCGCCAGGAGTTCACCCTACCCTGTGACGGCGAGCGCCCTGGTTCAGCGCATGGCAGGCAGCCGGGAGAGATCCGCCATCCTGGCTGGCCTATTCCGGTACCGAGCGGCGCTGAGGGCGCTGGGCTTCAGCCGGGGCTTCCAATGGCTCGATGGCAGCTTTGTCGAGGACGTCGAGGCCCGGGAGGACCGCCCCCCGAACGACATCGACGTCGTCACGTTTGCCCATCCACCAAACGGCATGCCGAAGGAGCAGGTGCAGCAATTGCTTGTCGACCACCCGGAGCTGTTCGATCACGACCGGTGCAAGGCGGGATTTCACTGCGACACTTCGATCGTCAATCTGACAACCTCGCCGGAGTGGCTGGTCACGCAGACCCGCTACTGGTACGGCTTGTTTTCGCATCGTCGCGGCGATGCCTTGTGGAAGGGGATGCTTCAGCTGCCCTTGGAATCCGATGACGAGACCGCCACGGCATTGCTGGACGCGCGGTTGAACCCTGGGAGTGAAGATGCTGGCGCAACTTGAAAGGCAGTTCGTGCAGGCCGACCTGGCACAGGCCCGGCAACTGCTGGACGAGAGTTCCCGCCAAGATGACCCGGTGGCCGAACATCAGTACCGGCAGAGAGTGGCGCGCCTTGAGCGCGAGGCCGCAGCGCTGGAGCAAGCTGCAGAAACGGCCGCCGCTGGCGTGGCGCTGTTCTTCGGCGGGCGGCCTGTCGTGGGCTCGCACGGCATCAAGGCATCCTTCGGAACACAGGCTATCGGCCAGTTCCAGAAGCTGGTCAGCCAGCGGTACGCAGCGGCCGAACTCGGGCCCCTCTCGCCGCGCGGACGCGTTCCGATGAGCGAGGACACGCAGTTGCTCGTCACCGACGTCGTGCGCGGCTCCTTCGGCTTTGTGCTCCAAGGCACCGAGCCCGCGGCCGGCGACACCTTGCTCAAGCAGGTGGTGGACGAGGTGGCCGACACGCTGTCACGCATGGCCGCCGCGGACGATGCGCTGTTCGACGAAGCCTCGTCCCGCGTCGACAACCGCCAGCTCGGCGCCCTGAAGGAGTTCTTCAAGCTGCTCGATGACGAGGGAGCGAGTCTGCGCGTCGTCGAAGGTCAGCGCGACTTCGAGCTGACGCCCCAGGCCGTGCAGCGCGCCCGGCAACGGGCCGAGGCCTTGTCCATCGACGACCGCGTGGAAACGATCGAGGGCGAGATCATCGGCTGGGCCGAGTACTCGTCGCGGTTCGAGTTGCGACGCCACGCCGATGGCGGCGTCGTGATGGGCACTGTGGCGCGTGATGCGATGGAGCACCTGAGCCCCGCATTGACCAACCCGCTGCATTGCCATGTTCGCGCGCTGCTGAAGGTGCGCGAAGTGCGCGCGCGGAACCGCGCGCCGCGCAAGACCTTCGCGCTGCAGTCGATGGAAGCCATCGCGCCGCCACCGGGCTGGCAGCCTCGCGCGGTTCAGCAGCCGTTGTAAACAGAGCGCAGGGAAACGGGCACCAGCCGTATCCGGCCTGTCAGCAGCGCTCGCTTCGCCCGCTACTCAGGAAGAACCCGCCTCGGCCAGCACCTCCGCCCGCACGTAGGCCTTGAAGTCCGCCACGGCGGTGAAGCACCGGTAGCCCGCCTGGCTGGCCACGGCCACCATCGGCGCCTCTTCGTGCAACAGCACAGCCACGGGCTGGCTCAGCTCTTCCTGCAGGCCCTGCGGCCACGCCAGGTCGAACACCGCGCGCTGTTCGCCGGTCACCGGGTCGGCGAAGTCGAAGCTGACCACGCCGCGCGGCAGGCCCTGGGCTTCTACCCAGTCGTTCAAGGCTTCGAGCTGATCCTCTTCCTCGTCGCTGGTCACGCCGCCCAGCAACGTGGGCGCCGTGGGGGCAACAGCAGCCCGGGCCTCCAGCCAGCGCAGGTCGCCATGCAGCAGCTCTTCCATGCGCCGGTTCATCTCGGCGGCCAGAAGCGTCTTCCGCGCCTCCAGGAAGTCGCGGAATTTCTCGATCTTCCACAGCTGCGGGTCCATCGGGATCCACTGCGACGCGAGGGCGCCGGGGTGGCTCGCCTCGAACTCGGGGAAGTACTCCTGGGGCAACCGGTCACTGATCTTGAGGTTGGTGTCCTTGGTCTGGAAGGCGAAATTGGCCAGCGCGTTCACCTCCGGCCGGCGGAACTTGGCCTTGTGCTTGTAGAGCTGCGCCTTCGGGAAGATGTGGTGCACTTCCAACTTGCTCATCTTGCCCAGCATGCTGGCCTTCAGCGGCAGCCCGCTGCCCCAGTCGCGCGCCTCACCCATGCGCGTCAGCAGGTACAGCACCGGGTAGAAGCGCGCGCCGACACTCCAGCCGGTGAAGTGCCCCGGCTCCACGCGCAGCCCGCCATGCCACAGGCGCAGCTGCTCCAGCAGCTTGTCGAGCCCGCCATCGTCGCCTTCCAGCGCCTCCAGGTCCTGGTCGATTAACGATTCGGTCGAGCCCGAGAACCGGCCCCACATGCCTGCCTGCAGGAACCAGAACAGCAGCTTGTCGCGGTCCTTCTCGTTCAGCGGACCGGTGTGCTTGTCGAGAAAGCGAACCATCACCGGCACACCGAAGCGGCCAAAGAACACCTGGTCGTGGTCCAGGCCCAGCCGCCCACCGATCAGGTTCAGAGACGCATCGATGTGCTTGGTGGCGCGCTTCAGCGCGACCTGCACCTCGTCGGCCGTCTTGTCGTGCAGGTGCAGGAACTTTGCCTCGCCGGTGAGCACGGTGTTGATGGAGCGCAGCAGCCAGTCCAGGTTGAAGTGGAAGCCGGCGCCCGTCCAGCGCTTCAACTCCGCCTTCATCTTGTCGCGCGCCTCGGGCCAGTCGGCGCAGATCTTGGCCAGCGCCAGGTCACCTTTCGACAACTTGGTGCCGCCACTGTTGACGCGGTTAAAGATGTCCACCACCACGTCTAGCGTCTTGTCGGCGCCGGTCACCTCCTCGACGTGCAACTCGATGTCGCTCACGCTCAGCAGCCGGCTTAAGCGCGCCACGTAGTCGCCCACCTTGGGCGCAAGCGCCGGCTGCGTGCTCAGCCGGGTGACGAACTCGCCCAGGCCGGCCGTGCCCTTCTGCATCAGCGCCGTGACGTCGATCCAGCGCGCGTCGTCCTTCATCGTCACCGGCTGGTAAAAGGCGAACTTCTCGTCCTCCAGATGGAAGTGCAGGCCGGTGAAGGCCTGGGCATTGCCATCGAAGAAGCGAGGCGGCTTGCCGCGGATCACGCCGTACAGCGAGGTCATGCGCTGCTGCCCGTCGAGCAGCAGCTTCACGACACCCGGCGCCAGCGGGCCTTCGCCGCGGTGCGCGGCGGTCTTGCTCTCGGTGGCCCACACCAGCAGGCCGCCCACAGGGTGGCGGCGGTACAGCGATTCGAACAGCCCGCGCACCTGGTCGCGGTTCCACACATAGCCGCGCTGGAACTCTGGCAGCGCCATGTGCCGGCTGTCGATGTGATCCAGGATCGTCGAGATCTTCATGTCAGGCGGATCCTCCCTGTCAGCAACACCTGCATCATGCCCTGCTGGAGTTGGCGGGTTTTGCCGCGGCGGGCTTCGAGCGCGGCGAGTTCGGAATACATCTCGGACAGCATCTCCGAAATCCATCTCTGCGCGGTGAGTGATCGCATAGGAATCACGGTTGATGCAGGTGGGGACGACCTGCATCACTTGACCCTTCGAAGCTGCACCCGCCCCTCCATCTGGGCTTGTGCCGTCTCGAAAGCGCGCTCCACGTCGGCCGACAGGCCGCACCGAAGAAGCCATCGGCCCAGGATCCACATTGGCGGGAAGCCCACCGCCGCCAGAGTGGCTAACGCGCCCGCCGCGAGCGACCCCATGAGCCCGGCCATCACACCAACGATCACGAGCAACGTGACCGCCACGCCATCACACCGCCGCCATAGCAGCGGCGGGTCACTGCGCACGAAGTTGACCTGCGCGCCCGTCGACAGGTTGCGCAGGCCGACCAGTTGCCTGCGGTGCAGCACGGCCAGCACCCGGTGCCCGCGGCGGGCCGGCATGGCGCGGGTGTGCACGACGAGCTTCACCTCGATGCCCCCGGTCGAACGGATCCACAGCTCCCGCCGCTCGCGCGCCGGGTACTGCTCGCACCAGCGCATTGGCACGTTGATGAAGCGCTGGACTTCGGTCAGCTCGCCGCTGACCCAGTGAAAGGTACGCATGGTCTTTCTCCGGATGAAGATCCGGCCACCGTCCCATGCGACGACGACAGTTCAACCCCATGCACGCCGGCGAGCCGGACTTCGGCGCGTCACTGTCACGGCAGTGGTTTTCGAGTGCCACCCCAGTGGCGCCGCAGTGACACCGGACAGAGGCGTGCCGCCGAAGGTGTCACCGCAGTTGAACTCGGGTGACATCGCGACGCTGCCCTCGCGCTTGAAGGCGCGGCTCAGGACCTGAGCATCGAATACCCGGTTCACCACCAGAGGCCAATCGCGCAGTCGTCAACCCCAGGGGCGGCGCGCGCCCTGCCGGCATTCCGCAAACAGAGCCGCCTTGCAGGTGCATCACTTGCCCATGCAAGTACCCTCGAATCCGGCCGATTGCGGCGGGCGTCTGCGCCAAGCCCGTTGACGACGCACTCGCCCGGCGCGTCCACTACAAGCTCCCTTGGGCCTCCCTCATGGCCTGCTCCGCTGGAGCGAAGAGGCGTCGCAGTCGTTACCTGCCCTTTGAGGCCTGGCCCTGAGCCAGGCTGGCCGTGACCCCCGAGGTCGCGGACGTTGGTTCCCCTTCGCAGAGCTGAATGCTGCAGCCCACCGGCCACCGCGCCGGGCGCTCCTGAAGCGCGCTGCAGACCGTGCCCAAGCCGTGCCGGCACCTGATGCCTCGCACAGCGTCTCGCCATCCGTTCGAGCACCGGCCGCCACTCGTGGGCGGCCCGGCGCATGGTCGTGCTTGCCCTGATGGGCTCCGCCGCGCGCCGCCCTCGCTCGTGCACCTGACACCGCCCCGGACTCTCGGTGAGGGGCGGACCCATGCAGGTGGATGGCGCTGCGAAAGCGCAGAGACCTGATCCATCGAAGGCAGCAGGCCCGACCTGGCTGCCGATGCCGCCCGCCCCCGAGGCTGGCGCCATCACCCACCCCGTGCCGCGCGGAAACCCGCGCACGGGCCGGATCAACCCGTTCCCATTTTTAAGGATGACCGAGCCAGCCGACGGCACCGCCGCCAACGCTGGCGAACCCCTGGGTCGATGCAGCGCTGACGTGGCGCGCGCCGCATCGCAAGCACAAGGCCACGGCCGCGCCCGGCGACGGAATCTGCCGGGCGGGCGCCTGCATCGATTCCACCCCTGGCGCGCGCCATGGCGACATGGAAAGGGACGCGCGCCGATGTCGATCCTTCAACCGGAGCTGACCATGCCCCGCCTTTCCATCGATCCGCCCAGTTCCAAACCTCTCCAACTTCGCCCGCCGCCAGTGGGCCGCGCCGCCCACCAACCGCCACGCCTGCGCGACTGGGCGGGCCTGACCGACGCCGACGTGCTGGGGCGCCACCGTCCCGGCCAGGCCGACCCACTGCAGGTGCTGGAGGTGCTGCTGCGCCTGCACAACCAGCAGCACACGTCGCGGCAGAAGACCGTGTCGCACAAGACCCGGCAGGATCGCGCCGACTTCCTGCGTCGCTTCTACGCGGCCCTGCACGACCGTGCCGGCTTCAAGACCCTGCCCGACCCGCGCAACCTGGGGCAGAAGCACATCCGCGCCATGGTGAAGGTGTGGCGCAGCGACAAGCTGAAGCCGGCCACGATCCAGACCTACCTGAGCTTTCTGCGCGGCCTGGCGCTGTGGACCGGTAAGCCCGGCTTCGTGCGCGGGCCGGCCTTCTACGGCCTGGAGCTGCACGAGTACCAGCGCCACGAGGTGGCCGAACGCGACAAGAGCTGGTCGGCCCAGGGCCTGGACATCGACGCGCTGCTGCAGCGCGTGAGCGCCTACGACGCCTACGTGGGGGCGTCGCTGCGCGTGATCCACGCCTTCGGCCTGCGCAAGAAGGAATCGGTGATGCTGCGGCCGAACGCCCTGGTCGTGCCGTTCGAGGCCACAGGTCTGCCGCCCGAAGAGCGCCAGGCCGACCGCTACCTGTGGGTGCGCCAGGGTGCAAAGAACGGCCGGCCGCGGTACCTGCCGCTGGACACTCCGCAACGCCAGCAGGCCATCGCACACGCGCAGCATGTGGCGGGCATCGACGTGGAAGCCCACCTGGGCCGGCCCGACCGGTCACTGAAGCAGAACATGCAGCGCTTCGCCTACGTGCTTCGCAAGTTCGGCTTCACCAAGAGCAAGTTGGGCGTGACGGCGCACGGCCTGCGGCACGAAGCGCTGATCGGCGAGTACGTGGTGCGAACCGGTCAACAGCCGCCGGTGCGGGGTGGCACCAGCGATGGGTCGGGTACGGTGAAGGCCGCGTGCCTGGCAGTCTCGAGACTGGCCGGGCATTCGAGGCCCAGAGCCAGTCGTGCGTACCTTGGCGCCATCCTGTTCCGCGTGAAGCGCTCGCCGTTGGCGGACGCTCAGTAGCCGTCAACGGATTCGTCGTCGGATCAAGGTCTCTTCAACGGCACAGGCTCTGATCTGCGCGGGCGCCCTACCGCTCACGCGTCATCGATGTCGGGAAACTTGTCCGGGTCGACCAGGTCCCTCAGCGGCACGCCGACGGCCTTCGCAAGGACTTCGGCGTTGTCGATCGAGATGTTGATGGCGCCTCGCTCGACGCGGCTGATGTACGCGCGCGGAACCTCTGCTTCGAGCGCCAGACTTTCCTGAGTCATGTCCTTGAGTCGTCGTACTCGGCGAAGGTTTCGCGCGAACACTTGGCGAGCGGTGAGGGGCGGCTTTGACTTCGGCATCTCGCCAAAGCATGGCTCCGTCGAGACACATGAGCCACGCTCCAAACTGCACAATTTGTGCCTTTTGTGATACCTTTGTGGCCCACGGAGGTTCGTTGTGAGTCCGATGGACCTCCACGCGGGGGTTGCCGCTCCCGTCCACGTCCACACCGGGAGTGAGCCATGACCGCCACTGACGCCACCACGGAGCAGCCAACCGTTCTTCAAGACACATGGGTTCTGCTCGACGAAGCCTCACAGATTCTGCTTCGCGCCGAGGCCATCGTGGCGCTATTGGGACTCGAGTCTGACGCGGCGCAGAGTCACTCGTACGCCGCTGATGTCGCTGGTGATCTGCTTGACAAGTTGAAGAGCAAGCTGGCAGAGGCCCAACAAATGCTTCGGCCGACCCGTGGGCGCCGATCAGGCGTGCTAGCCCGTCGCAGGTGAGTTCGCCTCGCCTGGCGATGCCACCGGACTTGGCGCCGGCGCATCATCAGCCACCTCGACGAACAGACCAGCTGGTAATGACTTTCACGCCCCTTACCGCAGGAATGTGTGCCACCTTGCTGTGTAGCCAACGTCGGCACGGCCGGGAGGCGGCAATTGTCCGCAAGCTGGCAGGCGTAGCTTGAAGGCGGTACTCCAGCGGGAGGCAGCAAGAGACTGAACCAAGTCACTCGCAGCTCACTGCTTGGGCGGCTCCTTTCGCCGAAACGAGTCTCTCAAGGCGGCTAGCTAGCCAAGCCTACTGCTTCACTTCGAGCATGGCCGCTCGACCGTGGCACCCGCCATGTGGAAGCCCTCACGCCCGCTTCTGCGAGACTGCAGGCGCTCAAGGCCTGTCGTTGCGCCCCAGAATGCCGGCGATGATGGTTGCCATGCGCCTGTAGCCTTGCCGGAGGATCAGGGTACCGACTGACGCAAAGACAAGCACTCGCGATGAGTTTGGGCGATGCCAGCTGCGTCAAGAGCGAAGTAAGTGGCCCTGATACATGCGTTGGTAGTCGATTGGCGTCAGCGGAGGATGACGAGACATATAGGACTGAGGTATGGCAATTACCGCGGCGGGGCCACGATCAACCCCTTCGCGCCAACGCTGGTGACGCCCGGGCGCTCGGTGAGGGTGTTACTCACTGGATCAAACACCCATTGGCTGAGCCGCCGGCCAACCTTCTCCTCGGGTGCCGGAGCGTCGACCTGCGGTTCGGTGCGGACCTTGAGCAGCATGGCTGAGTCGTACGACATGTTGTCCGCGAGGGCGGCATTGGCCCTTGCCAGGATTACGTCGTGCTCCGGATGCGCATTGTCAAGCGCGGCAAAGGCCTGGTTCAGCAGGCAATAGGCCGCCACCTCCGGGCGCTTGATCTTGTACAGGACGGCCACGGCTGCAGCGTAGAGACGGTCACCGGCAGCAATCTCACCCAACTGATAGGCCATAAGGCCCTCGGTGGCCAGCGTGAACGGCTCGAATTCGCCTCGCTTAGTCGCCCTAAGCCGGCGCAGCATCTCCGCCGCAGCGACATAGTCTCTGCACAGCACCTGAACATAGGCCAGATTGATCAGCAGGCCCTGGTCGGTTGGATCCGCCAGCAGGCCTGCCCGGATCCAGCGCAGCGCCAGTTCATGTTCGCCTTGGTAGGCGTACAGAGTGGACAGCATCTGCACTGGCCGGCTCGAGAACGGCTCCAGCACATGCCACTCGTGTGCGTGCCTGACTACCTCGGTTGGAGCTGCGTTCACCCATGCCTGCAGTACTTGAGCCTCGCTTGAGGCCGCGATCGCGCGCTCAATCGCGACGCCATCCAAATGCAGGTCCAGTTTGGGGCGCAACTCCAACGCCTGGGCGATCACATTGTCGTTGGGCGCCAGCAGCGCCTGGCGCTGGCCCCTCGTCGTTTCGTGTGGAACCCGACGGTCAGAATCGGTAGTCGTCGTCGA
>VFQM010000681.1_pt1 | contig 35475 bp, 32 predicted proteins | sample 3512391 | NCBI WGS metagenome assembly VFQM01 (sample SAMN10412369, study PRJNA504923) | tailings metagenome | isolation source: Replicate 1 from Balatoc abandoned mine | place: Philippines
TGGTAAAGTAACGGTAAAGTCTGTTGTACTGGTTGCGATCTGAGTTGCCACTTCAACAGTAATTTTACCTGTAGTGGCACCACCAGGAACAGTGACTGTCAGACTTGAGGCACTTGCTGCCGAAACACTTGCTGCTGTTCCGTTAAACTTGACAATGTTATTCGAGGCTGTTGTTGAAAAGTTAGTTCCAGTAAGGGTTACGTTGGAGCCAACTGAACCAGAGGATGGACTAAAGCTGGCAATGACAGGGATAACCTGAAAATCTGTAGCGCTATTGGCAGTTGATGATCCTACCTGCACAGAAATTTTTCCGGTAGATGTGGCCGCAGGCACGGCAACGGTAAGGCTGGTGGTTGTGGCTGCAGTAACGGTGGCTTGAACACCATTAAACCGCACAGTATTTTGATTAGGTGTTGCCGAAAAATTTAAGCCTGTTATGGTTACAATGGTTCCTGCGGTTCCGCTTGCAGGTGTAAATGAGTTGACAGCTGGTGCTAATGTTACAATAAAATCTGTAGCGCTGATGGCTGTTTTATCATTAACAGTAACGCTGATTTTGCCTGTAGTTGCTCCAACAGGTACAGTAGTTGTTAATGAAGTGGCAGTGGCAGCTGTGACCGAGGCTGTTACTGTTCCGAATCTTACTTCATTATTTGCTGGAGTAGTGCTGAAATTAGTTCCGGTGATGGTTACAATGGCTCCCACTTCTCCACTTGCAGGAGTAAAACCTGCAATACTGGGCGCGGGAGACGCTGAATTGTCATCTCCTCCGCAAGAAGTAATCAGGCCCATCAATAAAATGATTACCAATAAGTTACTAATTTTTTTCAAAAGCATCATAGATCATTAGGTATAGGTTCGTAAAACTACGACCACACCTCTTTGACTTTAGAAGCACTTTATGAACAACGCTATTTTCTTTGTGAACAGCAATGAGATTACCTGAGTACCCCCAGGCTGTCTAGTTCTTCAGGAGAGACAGAAGGCGGTAGCTGATTGTTAAGAATTTTAGAAACAACGAAGGATCCGGTTTGACGTGCTTTTTCGGCAGTGGAGAAACCGATATTACCTGGTAATCCGGGTATAGTGGGTTGGTAGATAATTTTCTCACCATGCATAAAGATTTCATACCCATAGCTTCCATTGCTTTGTATGAAAGTCTTCACTTCAAAATCTCCAATTGTTGAGATTGGTTCAGCTGAAAAAACGCTGTCACTTGTTGAGGCAGTACTTAAGGGAACTTCCTTAGGATTACGTTGAGTACAAGCGGCAAGTATGAATACAGTGAGGAGTATAGATTTTTGCATCTGAAGAAAATAGTAATCAAAAATAAACTTAATTGACAGTAACTGAAAAAATCAATACGTTAAATATTTTTTATAAAATAATGATGAATGCTCTTGTTTTAATTCACTTCAACCAATCTTATTGAGATAACCGGTAAAAAAAGAGACTGCCTGAACAGGCAGTCTTCTCCATCAATCCAGTGCACTAACGAGTTATTACTGTACCTTGAAAGATGCCGAGACAGTTTGTAATGTAATAGTGGTATTACCAGCTGTACCCGAAGTTCGTGTTAATGTATAAGGTCCATTAGCAGAAAGTGTATAGGCTGTCGGGCTGCCAGAAACGCTGAACGCTGTGGTCGGATTTGAAAAAATAGCAATCTGTTCGCCAGCCGCATTAAGGAAATGCACGATGATTCTTCCTGATTGGGCACCTGTTCCTACATTTTCAGATACCAAGGGCATGCCAATAAACATACGTACGGTAGTGGCACCAAACATTGTAGTAGGTTCATCAGCTGCTAACAACAGTTCCTGATTATTCCGCGTACTCGGGGTATTAGTAGTATAAGCGGCCAGGTTAGTTCCAAAATTGATTGTTTGTGCATCAATATTTCCGCTCATGTTATTAAGATTACATTGCGTAACATTCATTTGAAGTTCGTTACTGACTACACCTCCATGCCCGGTAGAGTTTACCCGGAACCTGCGTGTACCATTTCCGAGGTCGCGTAAGAACATCGTAACTATTGTGGAGCCCGTATTCTGAAGTTCGGTCACTTGATTAGTGGATAGGGTCGCAACCGTAGTAGAGTTTCCACTGGCAAAAGTCTGATCGTTGTTGGACATCTGTATTGTGAAGCTGGTACCGGCATTGAAAGTGCCTGTCTTCGATACGCTCAGCGTGTAAGCAGTACCATAGGTTTTGCCTGAATAGATCTTTGTGAATGCAGGGGTGCCTGCAGCAAATGAAATGGTGGGTAAGGCGCCAATAGCAAATGATGCGGTTGCGTTACTGGTAACAACAGGTGATGCAGTTGTTGCCCTTATTTTATAACCTGCTCCCGCGGGTACATTGATAGGAATAGCCATGGTTAAGGATTGATTCTGCTGCGATCCCAAAAGCGTTGTATTGACAATTCTTAGATCGATAGGGTTAGCAAAACTTCCTGTGGCATCGCTTAGCTGAACTCGAAGTTGATTAGAATTAAACCAGGGACCATTTGTAGCATTCACAGAAACTAAAATATCACCTCCTGCTACAAGGTTTCCGGAAACCACGGGTGTAGATAAAGTTGGTAGTACGACAGAGATCGGATTTGAAGGTGTACCATTGATAGCAGGATTTGTAGATACCCAACGATAACGGTAACCGGCACCCGCTTGTGTTGTAGGAGGTAGAAAACTCCCGGTAAGGGATGCGTCCAGCACCGTATTAGTAATAGTGGCCAGTATTGTGGCTGAATTAAAATTACCAGAAGCATCACTGAGTTGGAGTTTGAACTGATTCCCATTGGCAAAAGTGCCTGTCAATGTCGTTGTAATGGTTAAAGTACGTCCAGGGATAAATGTTTCTCCGGCATTGGCCGTTGCAACTGAAGAAATAGTAATAGTGGGTGCAGTAATGGACAAGTTAGTGCCATTGTCCGGGCTTGTAGTGGCTGGTGTGCTGGCAATTACACGAATGCGATAGCCGGTGCCATTGGCAATACCAGCAGGTAAGGTTGCCTGAATTGTGCCAGCTGTAGTAGCACTTAATGTACCAATAGCTGTAGGGTTAGAAAAATTTCCTGTACCATCACTTAGTTGAGCAGTAAAAATATTTCCGGTTTTGAATGAACCGGTATTGGTAAAGCTAATGCTTATTGCTCCTTCAGGCTGAAATATGCCTGTTATTGTAGGAGCAGAAAGGGTAGGAGGAGCAGGATCATCGCTGGCGCATGAGGTAAACAAGATGCTTCCTAAAAGTAGGAAGTAAAGAAAGAACATTCGTTTCATAAGCGGATTTTCAGTTTAGGTGTGTAAAACTATGACGCGCTTTACTAGCCCTGTGAAATCCTTTGTAAACGACTACATATACCTTGCAAACCGCTATTACTGAACTGGGAGCATAATGTGTACTGTGGTACCGCGCAAGCCATTACTTGCATTATCCGTAATTGTAAAACGATGTCCCGGCTTTTGCAGGTTTAATAAGTTGAATCTTTCCTGAATTAACATCAAACCTCTGGACGGCTTCGATGTTGCTGTGTCAGATTTTCTTTTGGTTGCTTCGTTAATACCAATACCGTCATCAATGATTGTAATATTAAGCCATTTTTCAATTTGGCGAATAGAAATACATACCGATCCTTTCTCCTGACCTGGCAGTATGCCGTGCCAAATTGCATTTTCTGCAAAAGGCTGTATGATTAAAGAGGGTACTTTTAAATTAGCAGGATTAACAGAAGGATCAGTTTCTATTGTGTAGGTTAATTTTCCTTCACAACGCAGTACTTCAAATTCAAGATATAGTTCAAGGTTTTGCAATTCTTTTTCTAACGATACGCTACTGGCTTCGAGTAATTCAAGATTTACCCGCATGAGTCTGGCAAACTTGGCAAGATACCCAAGCGTTTTTCGTTGGTCGTTTCTAACAACAAAAGCCTGAATAGCATTCAGTGCATTATTCAGAAAATGCGGATTCAACATGTTACGCAATACCTTGTGTTCTAACTCAGCTTTGCGTTGTTGTGCTAAAAATCGCTTTTGCTTTCTGCGATCAATTCGCCTGATCAACAGGTATGCGATAATACTTGCCGACAATAATATAAAAGTAAGCACACTGGCAATACCAATGTTTGTGCGGTGCCATGGTGTTGAGATTAGGTAAACTATAGATAGCGGGGGCGATTGCAATTGATTTATTTCATCCCTCATTTGCAGTTCTATGCGAACCTCTCCATAAGGAAGTTCTATAAAATTAAGTTTTGCTGTATTATCTGCTCTTGTCCACGTTTTGCCATTCAACCGATAAAATAGTATCCAACGATCCGTTTGTCCGTAATGTGGTGCTGAAATGTTTAATGTTAAAGTGTTGACTGATTCTGTCAAGCGATTAATACGATCTGTAAAAAAAGAATGCATCCTTCCATTTACCAAGTGTTCCGTAATGGTGATTACAGGTGGTATAGTATCAGCCATCGTCAGTATACTGGCAGCGCTTAGCCGAGTTACACTGTTATTGGAAAGCAGATAAAAGATATCCTTTTGTTTGTCGTAACTAAGATCGATCAGATCTTGCGGAATACCGTGACTTTCAGAAAAGATGCTTAGCTGCCGGCCATCGTACCAGAGCAGGCCTTTAGAGGTGCTCGCCCAGAGGTGCTGTCTTTTGTCAAACAATAAGGTATTGCAACGCAAGCCCTTGTAGACCGTGTATAGCGTCTTTCCGTTATAACTTAACAAACCGTCATTTGTGGCTACCCATGTTGCTTTTCTCAACGTGTCTGCCAATATCATGTTTACATATTCATCATGGAGGCCCTGCAATTTTCCCAGCCTTATCCAACCCGTATCTTTTGCAATAAATAGACCGTCATTTGTACCTACGGTTAGTTGTGACAAATGATTTTCACTAACCGATCGAATGATTTTATTATCAAACGGTTTTACAAAATTGAATTCTTTGAAATCAGGATTTACCTGAGCAAGACCGGTACGCATACCAAACCAGTAGTTACCCTGTTTATCTTTCCAACCCGATGTTTGCGAGCGACCAAAGATGAGACTGTCTATTTCATTTTTTCTTAAGCGATAAACACCGTAAAGATTTCCTACCAATACTTCTTTCTCCTGACTATCGGTATCCTGTAAATAGGTAATACCGCTTTGTCGGATAACTGCCGGTAACGATTGAGCTTGTTTTTCTGTTAGGGTATTATCAAGAGCCTGAACGGGTTTATTTAAACTATTGACTAATACATTTTCTGTATAATCAGTTTTTGAAATAGAGGGCGACAGAAAACCTTTCAATGTGAATACGGTTGCATCAATATTGGGCAGGCACCATAAGCCTTCTCCGTGTGTTGCCAACCATAATCGGTGAGCCTTGTCCTCGTAAAGATCATTGATGACCACGCCTTCAAGAATTTTTTTAGAACTTTTCAAATCCTTACTGAAGTGCCACAAGGTACCATTGTCTTCAGCCACAAGTACGGTGCTGTCATGGCGTAGCAACATATTTTTTTGTGATAGAATGAATTTGCCAGGCTTAATAATTTTTGTTTGGAGGCGCTGCATATCTACTAGTACCAATCCGATTTGACTGGCACCATAAAGCAGTAGATTACCACCTGGTAATTCTATACCCGATTTTACATACTCATTATTGGTTAATGCCTCTCCCTTGAGCGGAATTCGTTTAAAGACTTTTTCATTTTTATTATACAAGTAAATTCCATAGCTAAGCAACAAAGTACCTTTGCTGGTTTTAATAATGTCAGAGGCTTTTTTGTTAGGATGTGAAATTAGGTATGAAAAGTTTCTAACTGTGTCTTTTGTTACCTGATATAAGTTAAGGCCTCTGTCCACTACCCATAATAAGGTGTCGTCCTGAAGAATGTTAATGGGGAAATCAATAGAAGGTGCAAGTTTGTTGAGTGTATCAATCACAGCACCCTTCATGGTGTGCAATCCGCCACCAAAAGTGGAAACAATCAATGCAGAATCATTTTCGGTTACTCCAAAAATAAAAGTAGAGCGCAGCCCATCATTTGCGCCAAAGTTTTTAAATTCTTTTCCATCATAGCGGGTTAAACCATTATCGGTAGAGAGCCACAAAAAGCCCTTCTTATCCTCATAAATCCTATAAACAATACTGTGCCCTAAACCGTCTGTTGTATTAAACCGGATGAGGGGAGAATCTTGTGCCCTACAGATTACAGGTATAAGGAAGAGAAAGAGAAATAACTTTTTCACAAGTATTTTTTAAGATTAGCCTTAAACTTTCTTCCAACTTTTACATGTGTGTCAGCGGTTAAGCTTAATAATCCCTCATTGCCTGTCCATTGGTAACTCACAATATGTTTCAGGTTAACTACATAAGAACGATGAATACGTACAAAATCAACTGAATTAATTTCTGTTAAGGTGCTGGATAGATTTTTAGTAATCAGTAATTCTTTGCCTGTTGAAGTGTACACAGCTGTATAACTACCCTGAGCTTCGAGATAAATGATATCGCTAATTTTAATCAGGTGGCGTTCGCCATGGTGAAAAAAGGAAATGGTTTTATCAGTCTTATTTTTATACAAAGTCTGTACTATTTTCTTCTCGCACGCCTGTAATTCATCCAGGTCAATAGGTTTTAATAGGTAATCGAATGCCCCTGCTTTTATGGCTTTGATTCCGTATTCATCATAACCCGTTGTGAATATTACCAGCGCACTTCGATTGCCATGGAGTTGTTCAAGTAAAGCAAAGCCGTTGGTATTAGGCATGTTGATGTCAAGAAAGAGCACATCAGGAGAAAACAAGTTGATCAGGCTTAATGCTTCGTTGGCATTAGCCGCTTGTCCGACTACTTTTATTTCAGTGCAATAAGTGCTGATGAGGTTGTTGAGAAGTTCACGGTCAAGCGCTTCATCGTCAACGATCAATGCGTGGAAGGGGGGCTTCATGGAAGAAAAATAAAAAAAGCCGTTCGAATTTCGAACGGCTTTTTAATTATTTAGCTTGAATTACTCAGCTACTACAGAGATTTTAATCTCATGCTTTACTTCTTTGTGAAGGTCAAGCATTACTGAGTAGGTACCTAATTGCTTAGGGCTTTCTTTCAATACTACTTTTCTGCGGTCTACGTCAAAGCCTTTTGCTTTTAACGCATCAGCTACCTGGATGGCTGTAACAGCACCGAAAATACGGCCTGTCTCGCCAGCTTTAGTACCAATGGTAAGTGTTAAGTCACCAATGTTCTGAGCTAATGCATCAGCATCCTGCTTTAACTTAGCGGCCTTGTGTGCCATCTGGCGGATGTTCTCCGCTACCATTCTTTTATTTGAATCTGTTGCTACTGATGCTACACCAGAAGGGATCAGGTAATTGTTGGCATAACCAGGTCTTACCTTTACCACATCATTTTTATAGCCCAAACCCGCAACGTCTGTTTTCAAAATTACTTCCATGATTCTTTCGTTTTCGTGTTGGACAATTATTTCAAGCCATCGCCAGTGAAAGGTAGAATCGCCATGTGACGTGCACGCTTAACAGCCTGTGCCACGCGAGTCTGAAATTTCCAGCTGGTTCCGGTTAGTCTTCTTGGAAGGATCTTGCCTTGCTCGTTGATAAACTTCAGCAAGAAATCAGGATCTTTGTAATCGATATACTTGATACCGTTTTTCTTAAAGCGACAGTACTTAGGTTTTACCTCAGCGCGCTTGATTGGTTCGTTTTGTAAGCTCATCGTGCTAATTCCTCCTCAGTTTTTCTAACAGGTTTTACTTTTCCTTTGTTAAACTCGCCTTTGCGTCTGCGTTCATTGTATTTAACAGCGTGCTTATCCAACACGGTTGTTAAAAAGCGCATAACTGATTCGTCTCGTCTGTACTCTGTTTCCAAAGTGTTGATTACAGAGGGGGCTGCGGCAAATTCGATCAGTGCATAGAAGCCGGTTGACTTATGCTGGATTGGGTATGCCAGTTTCTTAAGTCCCCAATGCTCAACGTTTACCACGTTAGCATCAGCCTTCTTCAACACCTTCACAAACTTGTCGACAGTATCCTTCATCTGATCTTCAGACAAAACGGGATTTAAAATGAATACCGTCTCGTAATTGTTCATGTTTTTGTGTGTTTTTAAAATGAGGTGCAAAGATAGGAAATGTGCCCGAAATGGTAAAATACTGTGGGAAGATTGTTTTGTAGAATATAGAATACAGGATTTAGAATATAGAATGGCTTTTTTAGTGCTTAAATTATTGATTTACAGTATTTTATGATTCAAGCTTCAAGCTACACACTTTATGCTGCAAGCCTCTAGCCACGAGCTTCGAGTTTCGAGCCTCTAGCTTCTAGCTTCTAGCCTCTAGTCTCGAACCTCCAGCCTCAGGTTTTACAACTATTTAATGCCTAATCTTGTCTAAACGCTAAAAAACTCGATATGGAGAGATTTGCCTCAGTTTTCCTTTTTACAGGAATTTTGCTTTCGGCCTGTGTTAATGCCCCACAAACACAGGAAAACGCCTGTACAGTAAAATGGCAATTGGTGGAAATGAGTGGTAATATGGCCAATGTGCCACCACAGAAAGGTGAGGACATGGGTTGGCAGGAATCATACATCCTGCATGCTGATTCGACTTTTACGAAAGAGAGGCGCGGAGATAAGCAGTTACAGGCATCGGGTAGGTATAAGATGATAACCATTGGGGAGGAACAATTTATCGAATTCAGTTACAATGCTGCCAACGAGATTGTTGGTTCTTGTATGGCCGATGATAAAGAAACTTTACGATTGTCGAACGGCAAATTGTACGGAACCTGGCAGGCTTGCGATGGTCCGGGACTTACCTACGAACGCATGACTGTTAACTGCGAAGATTAATCGCATCAGTCTTTTTAAATTTTTGTTGAGGCTTAGCAAGTGTTCATCGGCTGTTCTACCTTGCTGCAGCATATGTGGACGAGTTATATCAAGCAATTCGAAACGTACCTGAAGCTGGAGCGTTCACTTTCTTCAAATTCCATAGAAGCCTACAGTCGCGATGTAGAAAAACTGGCGCAGTTTACGGAAATGACTTACCCGAATACTTCAGCCTTGAAATTAACGTATCCCCAATTACAGGCTTTCATCCAATACATTTCCGAATTGGGCATGAGTGCCTACAGTCAGGCGCGCATACTTTCGGGTATAAAAGCATTTTATAAATTTCTGATTGCTGAAGAACTGATCAGCGATGATCCTACCACTTTATTGGAAGGCCCTAAACTTGGGCGTAAGTTACCCGATACATTAAGTGTAGAAGAAATTGATAAACTCTTTGCGGCTATCGATTTATCAACTCCAGAAGGGCAGCGCAACCGCGCCATCTTAGAGGTCTTGTATAGTTGTGGCTTACGTGTTTCTGAATGTGTGGAACTGAAGATTAATAATTTATACCTGGAAGAGAAAGCGGTAGGCTTTGTGCGCGTGATTGGAAAAGGCAATAAAGAAAGATTGGTGCCTATTGGTCAGGATGCAACAAAGTACCTCACAATTTATTTGCAGCAGATAAGGCCATTAATCCCGGTACAAAAAGGATTTGAAACGCATGTATTCCTGAACAGACGAGGCAAGAAACTCACCCGTGTGATGATCTTCACCATTATTAAAAACCTGGTTACCGCCTTTGGTTTAAAGAAAACAATTAGTCCGCATACCTTCCGACATTCATTTGCTACTCACTTGATCGAAGGCGGTGCCGATTTACGTGCCGTACAGGAGATGCTTGGACATGAGTCGATTACAACTACTGAAATTTATACGCATTTAGACAGGGATTATTTACGAAGTGTGGTTCAACAGTTTCATCCTAGGAGTTAGTTATTGGTTGATGGTTGTTCGTTGCTAGAAATAAGCGAACAACGAAGAACGAACAACTAGCAACAATCATTACTTTTGCACTGATTTGATTATTGCCATGTATAAGCTATTACTCCGCCCGTTTCTCTTCCTCTTCGATCCTGAGAAAGTTCATCATTTTACATTTCGCTTACTTACCATAAAAGGAATGATGCCAGGTTTTAAGGCTATTGTTTCCAGTTTATTTAATTACGAGCATAAAAACCTGGAGCGCACGCTTTTCGGTATTAGGTTTAAAAATCCTGTAGGGCTCGCAGCGGGTTTTGATAAAGATGCTAAACTGATTGATGAACTGGCTGCCTTTGGTTTTGGCTTTATCGAGATAGGCACCCTTACACCAAAAGCGCAAGCAGGTAATGATAAACCTCGTTTGTTTCGTTTGCCGAAAGATCAGGCTATTATTAACCGCATGGGTTTTAATAATGGAGGAGTAGCTGAAGCTGTAGAACGTTTGAAGAAGCGATCGTCTAAGGTGATTGTAGGCGGTAACATTGGCAAGAATAAAATCACACCCAATGAAAATGCACTGGACGATTATGCCTATTGTTTCGAACAACTTTATGCACATGTCGATTATTTTGTTGTCAATGTAAGTTCACCGAACACACCTGGCTTGCGCGAATTGCAGGAGAAAGAACCCCTTCGAAAACTCTTGTCGTATATGAAAGGCTTGAGTTTAGCGAAGCCAACACCAAAACCTGTTTTATTAAAAATTGCCCCCGACCTTACCGAGAGCCAGTTGAACGATGTGATTGAGATTTTGAAAGAAACCAATACTGACGGTATTATTGCTACTAACACCACTATTTCACGCGAGGGCTTACGCACACCTGCTGCCGAAGTGCAGGCAATTGGTGCTGGGGGTTTAAGTGGTAAGCCACTGACCCAACGGTCGACTGAGGTGATTAGTTATTTAAGAAAAAATCTAGGTAAGACTTATCCCATTATTGCTGTGGGAGGTATTATGACACCGCAAGATGCTATTGATAAATTAAATGCCGGTGCAGACCTAATTCAGGTTTACACCGGTTTTGTTTATGAAGGGCCAGGTTTTGTAAAAAAAATAAACAAAGCGATTGCCTCAATCTCTTAACCCTTACTTTCTATCAACATTGGTCAGCATTAACTTTTGTTATTCAATCGGAACAACAGTCACTGATTCTTTAACGTATTTGGGTTATGCTGTTTCGGTCTGAGGGGACTCAGATCTAGGAGTAGTGTTTGTAAAAAGAATTAGCAAAGCAATTGCGAGAAACTATTAATTCTCTTTGTCCGGAATAACGGCTATGGCTTCAATCTCAATCAAATAATCCGGATGTACGAGTGATTGTACACCAACCAGGGTACTGGCAGGTGGATTTTCTTTGGATAAATATCCTTTTCTTACCTCGCGCACAATATCAATATCACTTGGTTTATAGTTAACTACGTAGGTAGTCATCTTTACCACATCTTCAAATCGGGCACCGGCAAAACGTAAGCAATACAAGAGGTTATCATACACTTGTTTTGTTTGTGCTTTTAAGTCTCCTTCACCTACCACTTGTCCGGCCTCATTAACAGGCACTTGTCCGGAAATATAAATGGTTCTACCCGAGGCACTCACTACTGTATGCGTGTAGCCACTGGGTTTTATTCTAAAGGGATTGATGAATTCCTTTTCAACAGATTGTGCCAACAGGATGGGTGCACTACTGAATAAGATGAGGATGATAAGTAAGTGTTTCATAGCTGTATTTTTTTATTGAAAAAAATCGGGGGCCTGATCGCCTTTGCAATCATAACCCTATAAACGAATGCCTTAAGTTATTCTTTCTTCTTTCGCTTTCAAATCTAAAAGTATACTTTAGTAAAAGTAAAATACCGAGTCATGACACCACTTTTCAAAAAAATGAATTTTAAAGAGCAAGAAGCGATTTTCGCCATACAAGCACCCGAAAGCTTTTCTGCTGAATTAAAAGAAATGGGAAAAGTGACTGCTATTAAGACAAGCTTAAAGGGAGCAAAGGCTATTCCTTTTTTCATAGCCTTTGTCACCAAACAAAAAGAAGTTGATGATTTAGCAGAACAAATTGGAAAGTTGGTGAAAGCAGATGAGGTGATCTGGTTTGCTTACCCAAAGGGTACATCAAAAAAATATACCTGTGAATTTAACCGCGATAATGGCTGGAAAGTCTTAGGCAAACTTGGCTTTGAAGGGGTGCGTATGGTGGCTATTGACGAAGACTGGAGTGCCTTGCGCTTTCGCAAGGCAGAGCATATTAAAACCATGACACGCGCCTTCGCTATGTCAGATAAGGGTAAGGAAAAGGTTAAGAAAACCGTAAAAAAGACGGCAAGAAAAAAGCTTCTATAAAGGTTCTTACTGTCAAAATTCTTTTTTTTAGCTGATTATCATGCATATACTTTTAGAATGGTTACCACTTTCTGATCTTGCGCATCAAGGCTAAACGATTAAAACCTATGACTAAACCCCTTTACATTTTAGTGCTGCTTATTTGCCTCGCAACGGTGCCTGTATGCGCCCAAATACATTTAGGAGCTACCTCTGCTTACAATGCAACTTTTGTATTAGATAAAGGCTTAAGCGAAGACCCCCGCTATAACTCAACGTATACCTATCAGTTAGCACCTATAGGTTTCAATTTTGGGGTTGACTTCGGAAGAAAATTCGGTTTACAACTGGAGTCTATTCTATCCAACCAAGGTCAGATTTATGAGCTGGTAGATGTTGCCGGTAAGGTAGCAGGTGAACGCAAAATAGATTTGCAATACATTAACATTCCTATGATGATGAAATTTATGGGCGGTGGCGATGGCAAGGCAAGAACTAATTTCAACTTTGGTCCCCAGCTTTCTCTATTAAGCAAAGCCAAAGAAACCTTACAAGCTAATGCCGGTACTTTTTCTATTCCGGAAGGCGTAGATTTTGCGGCCATACAAGAGGAATTCCCTTCAGCTGTTAATAATGGCGATGGTACTTATGATATCCCGACTACCCAGTCACCAAAAGATATTTTAACTAAAGAAGCTAATGATTTTCGCAATGCAGAATTTCAATTAGCCATGGCTTTTGGTTTCGATCTGGATTTAAGTAAGCACCTATACTTGTCTACTCAGGTGCGCGCCAATTACAGTTTAACAGACATGCGCAATGGCGATGTGATTGATGCTTTAAAGGCAGGTAATGCCGGTGATATTTTTGGCTCAAGAGCAAACTTACTGGTAGGTGTGCAGTTGGGTTTACACTGGTACTTCGGCACCTTGCGTTCTTTTAAGAATAAATAAGACTTTATATATACATGCTAGAAAGCCATCCACATTCGTGATGGCTTTTTATTTATATTAAAAGTCATCTCAAAATACTTCTAAAATTATCATCGCGTCATTGCGATGAACGAAGCGTTGGATGTGTGCTGGGGTGAGGAAGCAATCTATTTACGGGAATTTTAGTAACCAGCCAGATTGCTTCTTCCGATTTTATCAGGTTCGCGATGACAAGTTCTCCTATTTTTGAGATGGATTCTAACGACTTTGTTTTTATAAGCCCTGATTAGCAAAGCACTAAAACTGTATATTCGCCCCATTCTATGCAGAGTTCAAAACATGTAGCGTCAGGGATCGCTGCTTTTCTTATCTGGGGCTTTTTTGCCATTCCTTTGCGCGCACTCAGTGATTATTCTGCAGGGCAGATTCTGTATTTCCGTATTTTGCTATCACTGGCAGTCCTCATCTTTGTGGTGGCAGGCTTCAGACGTAAGCAAGTAGGAGAGGCTTTGCAGCTTTTGAAAAGTTTTACAAAGCGCAAGCGCTGGTTGGTAATTTTACTCACCTTGGGTGGAGGTCTTCTGCTGACGATTAATTGGCTTACCTTTATTTACATTGTCAATAACATTAACATCAAGACCGCCTCTTTCTCTTACCTGATTTGTCCGGTAATTACCGCAGTGTTGGGGAGTTTACTTTTGAAAGAATCCATGACACAACAAAAATGGCTGGCAGTGGCTTTATGTGCGCTTAGTTGCGTGCTTATCGGTTTGGGTTCAGCATTAGAACTTGGCTATAGCTTTCTTACCGCCATTACCTATGCGCTTTACCTGATATCGCAGCGCAGAAACCAAGGCTTTGATCGGATGATTACCCTGGCTATACAAGTTGCCTTTTCCTTACTAGTGCTCACTGCCTTAGTACCTTACTTGTTAGCCGAGGTTCCACAAACTGCTGACTTTTATGTAATCATTTTTATTGTAGCCGCATGTTTTACTGTACTACCGCTTTTCTTAAACCTCTATGCTTTAAATAAAGTAGATGCAGCTACTATCGGTATAATTATGTACATCAATCCTTTGTTAAACTTTACAGTAGCGATTACCCTATATGGAGAAAAACTAAGCCTGATTCAGGTGATCGGTTACACAACTATTTTTTTAGCCTTGATACTCTTTAACTATTCAAGTCTTAGAAAGTTGTTTAAGCCAGCTATTGTAAAAAATTAAACAGCATCTAAAAAAAGCAAGGCTACTCTCTTCTCTAATCAGTCGGAATTCGAAAGTAGTAATTCTTATAAAGCTGTTAATCCACCTCTTTACTTAAAATCCGTCTGACCGCTGTTTACTTCAGTTTTCAGCGGTCTGACGGATGGTTAATTTGTAAAACTAGTGGTATCAAGAAGGACCAGCAGCTTTAGATATTATCTGCTTCATTAAACTTTAAAGAATAAATAAATGGCCAGTACTTGCCGGTAACAAGTAAGGACTTAGTGCCGGCATGCCAGGCTATACCATTTAATACGTCCATAGAAGGATTGACAATTCTGGCTTGTGATACAAGATCAGATAGATCCATTACACCAACAACTTTACCATTGCTAAGATCAATTTTTACGATGCTACTACTTTGCCATACATTGGCAAAAACAAAACCATCGATATATTCCAGCTCGTTTAGCTGATTGAGAACCTTGCCTTCATAGGTTACAGACAATGATTTGACCACACTTAAATTAACGGTGTCAAGGAAATAGAGTTTATCGCTACCATCACTCATAATAAGGTGCTCATTATTGTGTGTAATGCCCCATCCTTCTGTTGTGTAACTAAAATCTTTTAGTTTTTTGAAAGTATTAAGATCGTAAACGAAGCCAATTTTACTTTGCCAGGTGAGTTGATAGATTTTGTTATTGAGAATGGTAATTCCTTCTCCGAAGTATTGATTGGGCAGCATCACTTTCTTGTCCGCTTCACCAGTGGAAATGTTGACAATCCCTATCCATGAATTATTTTGTCCGGTGCTTTCATATAGCTTACCGTTGTGGATAGTGAAGCCTTGTGTGAAAGATTTTGTGTCGTGCGGGAAGCTGCGTTGAACCTTATAAGCAATGCGTGGGGTTTGAGCCACAGTACTGCTTTCCTTTTTTTCTTTATCGGAAGAACAGGCGCTGACTATCCATGCAGTAATGAGTGTGAAGAGGAGGAGACGATGTAACATGGTTAACAAATGATGGCTAATGCATATGCAAGCTAATTTTTTGTTTCTGATAATAAAATAGTATGCGGTATTTAAAGATATCAGGGTGTCTTTAAATTATTCGGATGTAGAGTAATAATCTCATTTTTACGCTTAGGTCGTATTGCTTCACATACACATTCCTGGTTCTAATGAGCCACAGTAAATTCAATGTATTCAGCGGTAAAAAAGAAAACCTTCGAATAATCCTGTTGCCAGTTAATTCGAAGGTTTTTTTACATCTTAATAAAAGTGATTTTAATAGGCTCTCTCAACCGTTCCTGAGCCGTAAATCTTTTTTGATGTATTTTTTGTATTGCCTTTATGCTTTAAGCTTCCACTACCTAATACGAGGGCATCGAGTGTGGTAGTGACGTTGAGTTCGCAACTTCCTGAACCACTCAGCTTTGCTTTAGCTGTTTCCAAGGGGCAATCAAAAGCATAGAGATTACCTGGTCCGCTGAGGAAGGCATCCAGGTTGTTTGCATAGCCTTTTAAAATCAATTTGCCAGGGCCACTTACTTCAGCTTTAACCTGATCACCTTTTACATCAACATCAATGCTGCCACTACCAGATACAAGTAAAGAAATATTAGAGGCGGCAATAGAGTTTTCGGATACAATTTTTCCACCACCATTAACCTGAAGTTCACTGATGTTTTTCACACTCACGTAAACCTTCATGGTGGGATTTAATTTAATATCATCGATTTTTGCCCAAATGCTTTTGTTAGGTGCTTCTGGTTTGCGTTCAATGTTGATCAGTAAGACACCATTTTCAACCTTGATATCGGTTAGATCATAAATTTCGGTAAGCGCCTCAACCGTCACTTCTTGTTTATTGGTTTGCTTTAAGTAAACAGTATAGTTTGAGTTAACAGCGATGCTCTTAAACTCAGGTAACTCAAGCGTTTTCTTGGTTACTTGCGCCAAACCGAGTAGGGGCAACAACAGAAATAATAGAATGGATCTTGTTTTCATATTCGATAAATTCATGAAGTTAAATTACAGTTTAACCGCAAAAGGAAACCGGAATTTATCGATAAAAAAGACGCTTTATCTCTTTTCTTTGAAGATTGCCCTGTAAACCAATATAAAAACCACAAGCCCCACACAAAGGGCAATGGTATTACCGAGGGTTAGAAATTTAATAGCGTGCATAGTTCAGGTATGCTGGTAAAGGTACACTTAATTTCATTTCAGGATCAACAATAGGTGCTTTTCTCTCGACTTGCAAAGGCACCACACCTGCCCATATGGGTAGCTTGTAATCTTCTTCATCATCTTTCGGGGCACCTGTTCTTACCTTGGCAGAAGCTTCTTCAATATTAAACTTAAGCACCATGGTGGCCTTCCATTCATTGTCAGTTGGCTTGCGCACATCATCCCATCTGCCGGGTTGCATTTTATTAGTAAAGACTTCCAGCGATTGATAGATTTCCTCTTTATCGTCAACGCGAACAGCCTCACTAAACATCACCACTGAGCGATAGTTAACAGAATGATGAAAGGCAGAGCGTGCCAGCACTAAACCATCGAGGTGCATAACGCTGATGCAAACTTTAGCTTTATGCTCTGCTAAATAGCGCATGTAGTGACTACCCACTGAGCCATGAATGTAGAGCTGATCACCCATTCTGCAAAAGCCTGTAGGTATCTGGAAGGGTTCATTATTTTGTACAAAGGCAACGGTACAGACGAGTGCTTCATCCAAGATGGCATAGATAGTGGCTTCATCATAGACACCACGCTTGGGTAAGCGCGTAATGCTGGTCTTATCAGTTTTTTTGAGGGTCATGGTTAGTAATGAGAGTTGTGGTTGGTTTAATGTTTTACTTTTTCGGAATTACAATCTGGAAGTCCTACTAAAAAAGGAGTTAATTTCCCTCATACCATAAAAACCTGCTCTGTCTAAATCGAGGTTACATATCTTTGGAGAGAGTTTTTGAATGGCAAAATTGGAAGGATAGTCATTTTTTTTTATAAGTTTCAATAAATGAATAAGGTATATCGAGGCTAAATCCCGTCAGCATTAGATTATCAGAAGAATGCTCAAAGTCACCCCATTCCTCTTTAATTATCTCCTGAATCAAATCTTTTTGCTTAGCTAACTTCTCAATGTCCTCATCTTTGATAATATCATTTACACTAAAACGGTATTGTAAATCTATATATCCATTACATGTAGGTAACCTTTTGGAAAGTGAATGTCCTTCGCGATGTATTTTAAATTCTGTAGAACTCTTTAAGTCCTTTCGAAAATCAGAAATAGAAACTAAGGAATATTTATTGTCAATCTTTTTATGCAATATTGGTAATGTATCGTCATGCATTTTAAATGTCATCAATAAGCCGTGGTACTTAGGAAAAAACAACACGCCATATTTTGAGGATTCAATCATTTCTTTTTGTTTCTTCGCCCATTCTAACATACTTTCATACGAAACTGATTTCGCAGACGAGTCCCGTTTAATAGATATCACCTCATTTGTATTTATGTAACCTGCAAAACCAGTAATTTCTTTAATCCGAATACCATTTGATACTGTTACAGCCGAGGAAATTGATGTGTTATTTATATCTGGCAGTATAGTTAGTTTGCCATGAACTGTTTTATTATCCTCAATTGGAATTAGTTTTAGATTAATTTTCTTAAGTACATTTATATACTCCTTGATATTAGATTGATTTTCTCTCGGTATAAATACATAATCAAGCAAATCATTAATATCAAGTTTCATTAAATGCATCGGTGGTATTACATTAGTGGTCCCATCAATATCTCGGGTGGAAATCTTTACGTTACTTGCTGGTGTAAAAAACTTTATAAGTGTATATAATTTATTTTCAACAAAATTCGAGTTCCCAATAAATCCTTTTTTATCATAAGGGTTTACATCTAATTCTATTTTTATTGATGTGCCTCTATCGATTATCCTATTTTTTTCAGTAAGCGCTGGTGTTCTTAAAATAGGATTTGAGTTAATACCATCATAGAAATCTAGAGTTTTCATGTTATCAATCGATTCTCCAAATTTCCAAGATGTAACACTTACTCTTTTTCCAAGCATAAATACAGCGAAAAAGCCGATTCCAAACTTTCCAATAGATTCAAACCCTTTAGTTTTTATTCCTTCGAACTCTAGTTTAAACTTATTGCTCTTCCAATACGAACCTCCAAAGTCAAGTAACTCGTTAGTTAGCAGTGTTTGACTCATACCAATGCCATTATCAGTCACAGTTAGAAAGTATTGATCCTTCTCTTGAGAAAGATCAATTTTGATTTCACCAACTTCAACATTATCTTGGCCAGTATGTATTCGATAAAGATTTATAGCATCTATGCTGTTTTGAATTAATTCTCGGACAGCAATATTAATATTGCCATAGATTTTAATGCCTCCAAGTTCGTTTGCTATGTGAATCGGGTTTGTGACTCTAATATTCGTGTCTATAGAAGTCCATCCTTCTGTTCTTACGTATCTTTTTCCTAAATCTAAAGTATCATTTATAGATTTAACACCCTTTGCTTGAAAGCTATTTTGTTGTTTGATTTCGAAAAATTCATTAGCAGATTTCAATTCTTTGTCAAGAATTTTTAATGCCTCATAACAATACCACCAGGCTTTTTGCTCTTTCTCATAAAATGGGGAATTAGTTGAATAGACTAATAAATTATCTTCTGAGAGGACTGGAAATCCAAGCTTTTTTTGAAAAGTCCAATGTTCTCTCGAAACCCCCTCCATTTCTTCAATTAGTTTCTTGGATTTGGGAGTTCTTAAATTGTCTATATGTGCAGCGTCAGCAGTTCTTAAGATAAATGAAAGTTTTTGACAATCAATGGCCCAATCTGTTGGGAAGTTTGGATTGCAGTATCTAGCACCAAACTCTCGTTCTATGTAATTTATATTACAAGTGTGACTTTTAGCTATCTTACCTATGATTAGACCTAATTCTTCTCTTATCGAAGTATCACTAATTAGATAATTATTATTTTTGAGTTTTTCAGTTGAAGCGCGAAGTGCGTAATCACCGTGTCTAAATCGCACAACATAGAAAAGCGCATTCTCAACGTTTTCTTTGTTGTTACCATATTGTTTTAGGTAATCTAAATATAACGGATCATTCTTAATTTCTTCAATATTATTAAGTATTGAATAGCACATATCTGAATCATGTATTAAAAACGTAATATGAAGAACGAACGCTTCTAATGGATTCAAGAAGATTTGTGACTCACCAATGATTATTTGGGCATAATTCCATAACATCCTTGAATGAGTTAATGAATGATCGGTTAATAGTGGGAAATCAGATCGAATCTTTTCTAAATAGCCTTCTATTGATCGTTCAATTGAATTAATATTTTCTTTTAGAAATATGATTTTATCTTGGTTTTTCCATACTGAAATATCAAATGACTTTCGAAATAGTTTGTTATTTGTTTCTAAATCTATCATTACTTAGATTCTTTAATATTTCACAATTGTACTCGGGGATAATCACCTAAATAATGATCATACTCATTTGAATGAATTCAATTTTTCCATCTGCCACACAAAAGAGAAATTTGAACACCTATAGTTTGCGTTATTCTATTCCATAACAAGTTGTCTGAAAATACCTATAATTTAAAATTTCGTTAGGGTATTTTATATTTAATAAGTCTTAAAACTTTTTAATGCAAACTTCGCTCTTCCGCATTTACAATTTGAAAGACTTATAAAAGAATTTTGATTCGTTTAATTTTACAAAAAATAATATAAAGACCAATTGTACTCAAATGAAGGTTACGGATCTCAAGAAATTCTTCCGAAATAAAATTTATAAGAAAAGACAACTAAATTCTATAACCGCTTCTCATAAAGTTTCTTTACCTCCTTATGAGGTTTTATTCGGCCTGCTTTGAGGTCAGCCAATCCTTTGTCGATTGCACTGATTTCTTCATCCGACACTTGATCCCACCAATCTGTTTTCAGGCGACTATCCTTTAGCATTTTAAGTCTTTCGATAGATGCCTCATCTTTTAAAGTGGTTACCCACTTGATAATTTCAAGTTTATCCTTCTCAATATTGATATCACCTATTTTAGCTTTCATTACTTCTAATTTAAGTTTTTTTAATTTAACTACCGCAGCGTAAAATTCCATCCATGGTTATCCTTCTCCAAACCCAAGCGCATATTGGTGAGTTTCTTTTTTACTCGTGCTTGTATGCTACCTTCTGAAGCAGGAGGGAGGGTGTAGTCTTTACCGTGAATGTTAATAGTGGCAATGGGTGCTACAATGGCAGCAGTGCCTGCCCCAAAGGCTTCTGTAAGCGCACCTTGCTGATGTGTTTCAATTAATTCTTCCACACTTACTTTTCTCTCTTCCACTACTAAATCCATTTCTTTAGCAAGGGTAAGAATAGAGTCGCGGGTAATGCCGTCCAGTATGGCAGTGGTTAATCTTGGCGTAACAAGTTTGCCATCAATCACGAACATGACATTCATGGTTCCAGCTTCATCAATGTACTTATGTTCTTTAGCATCTGTCCAGAGTACTTGATCGAAACCTTCTTTTCTTGCCATTTGTGTTGGGTAAAAGGACACACCATAGTTACCGGCACATTTGGCAAAACCTGCTCCGCCTTCAGCAGCCCGCACATAGGTTTCTTCAACTTTAACGCGGAGTGGTTTGCTATAATATGGTCCTACAGGACTGGTCATGATCACAAACTTATATTGATCAGAAACTTTCACACCCAATCTTGCTTCTGATGCAAAAACTACAGGACGAATATACAGTGAGGCACCTTCACTGGTTGGAATCCAGTCGCGGTCTACATCTATTAAAGTAGTCAGACTTTGTTCAAATAAATCGTAAGGTATAGGTGGCATGCACATGCGCTCCAGCGACCTGTTCATGCGCTCGTGGTGGCGCTTTAATCGGAAGATGGTGATAACACCCGAAGAAGTTTTGTAAGCCTTCATGCCTTCGAAAATGGCCTGGCCATAATGAAGCGAAAGAATAGCGGGCGACATAGCCATTTCTCCATAAGGAAGCACTGCTGCCTTTCCCCATTTACCATCCGCATATTCGGCCACAAGCATGTGGTCGGAAATATGTTGACCAAAAGCAAGATTGTTGAAATCAATTTCACTCAATCTTGATTGGCCGGTGCGTTGAACACGTATGCTGTTGGCTGCGGTTTCCATGGTAATTTGTTTTGATGAAGGTAAACTATTCTATTGTTTTTAAACCAATCGCGCTTACATTTTTTTAATGACTTCTTGTACAATATTGAAGGCCTTATCCATGTGATTGCTGTCAGTCAGCCAATTGGAAATGGCGGCTCGGATAGCGGGTCTTCCTTTATAGACAGTGGGTGTAAAAAACACCTGGCCATGGTCTCTTACAAGACTTAAGAAATGACTGATTTGTTGTGAACTCACCTGTTCCTTATTTAGTGTGAAGCAAACAATGTTGAGCCGTACAGGTGCGAGCAGTGTAAACTGAGTTGATTGTTTAAGGAGTTCACCAAAATGTTCTGCGGCTTCGCAGTTTCGTTGAACAATTTCAGCGTGCCCTTCTCTGCCATAAGCCATGAGGGTAAACCAGGTGGGTAGTGCCCGCCAACGTCTCGAATTCTCAGGTGTGTAATGAAAGAAGTCAGGGCTTACACTCGCATCGCTGAGGTAAGCTGCTGTATTCTGAAATACTTTTCCCTGCAGTTTTTTGTGTTTGGTAAACTGCATGGCCGCATCGTAGGGAACATTCAGCCACTTGTGCGCGTCAATGGTAATGCTATCGGCATAGTTAATGCCCTGCATGAGATGATGATGTTTTGGAGAAAGGGCAGCGAAACCACCAAAGGCAGCATCGACATGCAGCCAGAAATTATATTTCTCCTTCAGCTTACCCAAGGCAAGTAAGTCATCAAAGTCACCAGTGTTAACAGTGCCTGCATTGGCAATAACAATAACGGATTGTTGTGTGTGACTACTTAAAAAATTTTCGAGCTTATCGATATCAATAGCTTCACGTTCCGGTATCGTATCGATGTTTTTCCAGTTTTTGCGGCCTATGCCCAACATGGAGAGTGCTTTGATGCTGCTGGAATGTGCAGTGGCACTTACAACCTGTAGGGGTAGGGTTGATGCTCCATCCTGACTGACATCTATCCCTTGTTGTTCACCAGCCCATTGCCTGGCAATGGCAAGGCTCACAAAATTAGACATGGTGGCACCAGTTACAAAGCTGCCATCAAAACTTTCTTCGAGATCAAAAAGTTGTTTTAAGAAGGCTATAGTTTGGTGCTCAAGTAAAGGTGCAATAGAGTCGTGGCTACCAAAGGCATTTTGATCGAAGATACTGACTAACTGATCGCCAAGGAGAGAAGCTGGTGTTGATCCACCTGTTACAAAACCAAAATAGTTAGGGCCGGTAGAGTGAGCCAGTTTTGGTACAATGTTTTCTTTGAAATACTGCAACACTGAGGCTGTGCCAGCACCTTTATCATGTAATTTTTTGTTTTCAATATTGTCGACATAGCGTCCCGGCCTCGCCTGATCAATATTTTTAAAATGGTCGGTGGCCATTTTTTTTACCTCATCCAAAAGTGCGGATAAGTGTTGGAGATCGCTTTTTAACAGCTCGTGCATCTTATTCTTTGTCGAGTAATCTTCGGTGATAATTGATTTGCCCCAGGTGATAACTGAAGTGGGCAGTAAGGTGAATCAGAAAAAACTCAGTGGTCATTTCTTTTTCAAAAACTACGAGTGGATAATTTTTTGATAAGATGCTGTCATCCAAAGTATCCATCACCGTGCTGATCATATTACTGGTATCATCAATTTTCTCCAGCAGTTCAGCTCTTGAAATATTTCTTAATGAGAATTCTAAATCGCGCTGCCGCACATAGCCAGTATTGCCTAAAGTTGCACCGATGTAAGTATTTAAATTACCAGCCAGGTGGAGTACAAGATTACCTGCCGGATTACTGATGTTTGGAACCACCACCCAAATATTTTCCTCTTTTTTGTAAAGTGTAATTTCTTGGCGAAGCTTACCTAAGTCGCGAAGCAGGATTTGCTTGATGGTTTGGATCAACATTTTAATTTGAAATTTGAAATTTGAAATTTGAAATTTGAAATTTGAAATTTGAAATAATCTACTCAATCCTCTTCTTCATCAAAATATCTGTCTGCACATCGTAGCCGAGTGTAAAAGTCTGTTCGCCAAATTTTTCAAAGCCCCACTTTTCGTAAAAGGCAATAGCCCTTGGGTTGTACTCCCATACGCCAAGCCAAAGTGTATCAAAGCCCATAGCCTTAGCCATTTCCAAACTATACTCCATTAATTGTTTGCCGACTTTTTTGCCTTGATAAAATTTTCTCGCATAAATACGTTGAAGCTCCAAGGCCTTGTTGTTTTTAAGTTCTATCGGATTTTGGGAAGAACGAAGTTTGGCATAACCAGCCAGGCGATCACGTTCGAAAGCCATTAAAAATGTTGTACCCGGTTCTGCCAGCTCTTGCAATAATTGTTTTTCAGTGAAGGCCTTGCTTACATATTGCTGCATGTCTTCTTTGGTGTTGGCATGCGCAAAGGTTTCAACAAAAGTCATTCTGCCAATAGCGGCTAATTTTGCGGCATCATTTGTCCCTGCCTTGCGAATACTAATTCCTGATGCCAAGCGTGTAAGTGGGTTTTGTAATGTCATGATTTAAAAGCGTCAATTTCATTTTTATGTCGCTTCGTTTATAGGGTCCATCCAGGGGTACTTCAACGAAGCCAAGTTTCCTGTAAAGTTCAATCGCATTTTTCAGCGCAGTGTTCGAGTATAGAATGATGGCTTGTGCCTTATCTTTTTTTGCTTTTTCTATAGCGGCTTCAGCTAAGGCTCTACCAATTTTCAGGCCTTGATATTTTTCATCAACTGCCATTTTGGTAAATTCGTACAAACCTTCTTCTACAAATTTGAGGGCAACCGTTCCTACAATTTGATTTTGGTAACGGGCCATTAATATCTTACCTCTATTACGTAAAATATGTATTTCTGGTTCTTGCAATACTTCAAAGTCGATGGGTTCCATCCAGAAGTATCTTTCGATCCAACTCCGGTTAAGCTTTTCAAACCAAGGTTGATGTTCCGATTGGTAATCGATTATTTCGAGAATTGAGCCTTCCATAGATTTTTCAATTGATATCCTCTGTTAACTAAATAAATTCCTGCAATGGTGATGAGCATAGCAATACCTATTCTGATGTTTAATACTTCATCTAACACCAACCAGCCTAATATTACCGCTACCAGTGGATTGATATAAGCATACATGGATACAATCGTCATGGGTAATTTGCGAATTGCATAGGCATAACAAGTATAGGCTATCAATGAACCGAAAATAACCAGGTAAAGCATGGCATAAAGAGCTTCTGGCGACCAATGCACGTTGCTTAGATCATCTGTTAACGGACTTAAGATCAACATAAACAAACCACCAAAAAACATTTGTAAGCCAGCATTCACAAAAGGATTGGTATTGATGTGTTGTTTCTTAATCCATACGCTGCCACTGGCCCAACCGGCAGTTGCCAATAGAGTCATACCAATACCCAGTAAATAGTTGCTATTGGTGAGATCACTCAGGTTATTACCAAAAATGAGAATGATACCCAATAAACCCAGTACTGTTCCTGCCAGTATGGGGAGCGTTGGTTTTTCACCTTTATCAATTGCAACATTGATAAGAATCACCCAGATGGGCATGAGAGAGCAGAGAATAGCGGCAATACCACTGGGTATATGCATTTCAGCCCAGGCCACTAAACCATTACCCATCGTCATCATTAAAAAGCCGGCAACAGCTTGTTGCCAGAGAATTGATTTTGAAGGAAGCTTTTGCCTGCCCAGGGTTAACATAAAGATCAATAGTATAAGTCCCGCAGTGGTTTGTCGTATGCCTGAAAACAGAAAAGGTGGGAAATGTGTAACCGCAATGCGAAGCGCCAGGTAGGTAGTGCCCCAAATGATGCACACAGCGGCCAAAGCCAGGTAAGCGAGGAGATCTTTTCTCATGTTGTAAAAATGATGAACAAATTTGTGGATAATACGTGTAAAAAACAGTTTCAGTTTTATTAATTTTAACCATATCAGTTTAATAAGCCGATTAGCCGGATATCATCATGGAAGAGGTATTAATAAAAGAGGAACATAAATATGTAGAGGTAGCCGACCGTATTGAAAGGCTCATCGAAAATGGTGCTTTAAAGGTGGGTGATAAGTTATTGTCAGTTCGGGCCTTGAGTAAGGAGCAAGGCATTAGTGTGAGCACGGCCTTTCAGGCTTACTATCAATTAGAAAGCAAGGGACTTATTGAAGCAAGACCACAGTCGGGTTACTATGTCAGGTTTTCACCTGGTCATGTATTAGACTTGCCCAAAGTGAGCAGTCCCTTACATGATGCTGTGCCTGTAAGTGTTGACGAAATGATTGACAGTGTTTACAGCGATTTGAATAACGAAAAACTGATTCACTTTTCATTGGGTGTGCCTTCTATCTCTTTACTACCGGTGGCACGTCTTAATAAATCTTTATTGCATGTTACCCGCGATTCCAAGAGCAGTTGTTTACACTATGAGCACGTACAAGGCAATGCGGCCTTGCGCAGGCAAATTGCAAGGCAGGCTTTTAATTGGGGAGGTACACCCTCAGAAGAAGAGGTAGTGGTAACAGCCGGTTGTGTTGAAGCGTTATCGCTTTGCATTAAAGCCATTACTAAACCGGGCGATGCGGTGGCCATTGAAAGCCCGACTTACTTTGCCATTTTTCAGGTGTTGGAAAGTCATGGTTTAAAAGTAGTGGAGATACCAACGGACCCCCTAACGGGAATTGATCTTGCTTATTTGGAAAAGGCCATTCCGCGCTTTGATGTAAAAGCCTGTCTTTTTGTAACAAACTTTAATAATCCTTTAGGCAGTTGCATACCTGATGAAAAGAAGAAGCAACTGGTAGAGATGCTTGCCAAAAAAGAAATTCCCTTAATAGAGGATGATATTTATGGGGAAATGTATTTCGGAAAAACCAGACCGAAGACCTGTAAGACTTTCGATAAAAAAGGATTGGTCCTTTATTGTTCATCCTTTTCCAAAACACTGGCACCGGGATATCGCATCGGTTGGACTATACCTGGAAGATTCAAGGAGAAAATTATTCAACTGAAAAGGATGCACACCGTTTCAACCAACACCCTGACACAGGCTGCCATTGCACACTTTTTAGAGAACGGAAGATTTGAATTACACTTAAGACATTTGCGAAAAGCCTTACACACACAATCCTTACGCTACATACAAGCGGTGTGCGAATACTTTCCGGATGATACAAGGATGACCAGGCCACAAGGAGGTTTTGCTTTGTGGATAGAAATGAACTCGCGTGTGGATGCCTACAAGTTGCATAAGAAGGCCTTGAAGCAAACCATAGGGATTGCACCCGGACAAATTTTTTCTTCGCAGGCACGCTTCAGCAATTGCTTCAGAATGAGTTATGGCGAGCCCTGGAGCGACAGAATTGAGCAAGGCATCAGAACATTGGGCAAACTGATCCATCAATCGATATGATTTCTCTTGATAAGCGGTATGCTCATTCGCCATAAACCTTGTATCTTCCCACATTAATACTATTATAGAATCTCATGAAATATAAGTTACTCTTCATTTTAGTCTTGCTGGTGCAAACTTCATTTGCACAGTACCCTGTTATACTTTCTCAACGCGAGCAGGCACGTGTAATTGACGAATTACTTGAAGACCGTTTGCGAAATGTATTGCCAGGATTAATGCGCAATACCGGTATTGATATGTGGGTTGTGATTTCGCGTGAGTACAATGAAGATCCAGTTATAGAAACCTTACTACCGGCTACCTGGTTTGCCGCAAGACGTACTACCATGCTGGTGGTGTTCGACAAAGGCAACGGGGCCGAACTTGAGTATCTGGCAGTTGCCCGTTATGATGTAGGCAAAGTTTTTAAACGTGCCTGGGATCCGGAGGCACAACCTGATCAGTGGTTACAATTGGCAAAAATTATTGAAGAGCGTAATCCTAAAAAAATAGCGGTTAATAAATCTGTCCATGTTGGTCTGGCAGACGGCATTACCGCCAATGATTATGAACAACTGGTAAAATCACTAAAGAAAAACTTTCAGAGCAAAGTTATTTCTGCTGAGCCCTTATCTGTGGCATGGCTGGAAACAAGGTCAGAAAAAGAGATGGCCATCTATCCGCAAATCTGCAGGATAGCCCACAACATTATACAAGAGGGTTTCTCTGAAAAGGTAATTCATCCCGGCATTACCACTACCGATGATGTGGTATGGTGGTACCGCGAAAAAATAAAAGAATTAAAATTAGACACATGGTTTCAACCCTCTGTTTCTATTTCGCGTAATGAACCTGAGGCCATTTTTTCTAAAAGACCCACACCTGTAGTGATACAACCCGGTGATTTATTGCATGTTGATTTTGGTATTACTTACCTGAGATTAAATACCGATACACAACAACATGCCTACGTGTTAAAAGCAGGTGAAACAGATGCACCAGACTATTTAAAGAAGGCACTAGCCACGGGTAACAGGTTACAGGATATCTTAACGAATCAGTTTAAACTTGGTAAAAGTGGAAATGAAGTGTTGGCTGCAGCCCGTGCACAAGCCATAAACGAAGGCATCGTGCCTAGCATTTATACACACCCGATTGGTTTCCACGGTCATGCGGCAGGCACTACCATTGGTATGTGGGATATGCAACAAGGCGTGCCACACAATGGGGATTACACCTTGCACTATAACACAGCATATTCAATTGAATTAAATGCCACTGTAAAAATTGCAGAGTGGAATAAAGAAATACAGATCAAATTAGAGGAAGACGGCTACTTTGACGAGACAGGCTTTCGCTACATTGATGGCAGGCAGAAAGAATTGCTACTGGTACAAAGCCCGAGTACAATCAACAGGCAATAAGTCCGAAATATTCCGATCTTTGGTGTTTAACCTGACATGATCCTCTTTCGCTGGTGCTATACTGCTTTCGCTTCGGTAGTCTTTGTATTACTATTTACTTTATTATTTCCTTTCTTCCTGATTCCTATATTTTTCCCCAAGCTGCACGCTTTAACAGGTGTGCTTAATCGTGTGTGGGCTTATTTTTTCTTTACCCTTATTGCTATGCCCTTCCGCCTGGAGGAGAAAAAGCGACTCGACCGCAAGCGACAATATATTTTTGTAGCTAACCATTTTTCATACCTGGATATCGCCAGCATGGGCTTTAATCCTGTTAACGCTGTTTTTGTTGGTAAAAGTGATATGGAAAGTGTGCCCTTATTCGGTTTTATGTATAAGAAACTGCACATCACCGTAGACCGCGGTAGTTTATCCAGTAGGGTAAATACCTTGAAGCGTTCTATGCAAGCCATAGATGAAGGAAAGAGTTTGGTTATTTTTCCGGAAGGTGGAATACTAACACATCATGCACCCAATATGATCAGGTTTAAAGATGGTGCCTTCAGGGTGGCTATTGAAAAGCAAATCCCTATAGTGCCCGTTACCATTCCGAATAATTGGATAATTTTACCGGATCAAACTCCGTTGTTATTGCGTTGGGGACTAATGAAGGTTGTCTTTCATGAGCCTATAGAAACCAAAGGCATGACGCTGGATAATTTGACAAAGTTAAAAGACGATATTTTTAACATTATCGATAAAGAACTCAAGCATGAAAGTTGATCGTGAAACCCTTGATAAAATGGCGCACCTTTCTCGCCTGCATGTAGAGGAAAAAGATGCAGAGAAGATGATGGAAGACATGTCGAATATTTTGAACTGGGTAGGGAAACTCAATGAAGTCAACACAGAAGGAGTAGAGCCCTTAACCAGCATGAGTCTTGAGTTTAATATCATGCGCGAGGATGTGGTAAAAACAGACATTACCAAAGAAGATGCCTTAAAGCAGGCACCCTCAAAAAATGAAGACTTCTTTCGCGTACCTAAAATGTTGGAATAGTTTTGTTTAAATGAATGGATAGCACTGCCCCACAACAGGGGCTTTATTTTTATTGAGAAAGCAACTATGGATAAGCTTTGGTTTTGGAAAAATTGGAATACAACTTATAAGCAGCACACTTACCTGTTGATGGCTCTTATGGTGGTCTCTTTTGTGTTTTTTGCTTTTTATCATTTTAAAGGCGTTGATAGTGTAATTAGTTGGGAGAATTTTCAGGAGCAGAAAATTGTAGAGACAAGCATACACGAATTTCAGCTGGGGCCTTTTGAGATTACAGTACCTGTAAATGTGTACGTGCTTTTTGAATATTTTCAGGGAGGTAAACTTCAGCCTAATCTTTACATCTCTTATGTATTTGTATTGGTGATGGCCATAGCCTTTGTTTACCTGGTTACCATTTTTTCAGCATTAGAAAAATTCTGGTACTTTGTTGCGAGTGGTTTAGTTATTCTGTTTTTAGTAAGCCTTCGGTTGGATGTATTGAAAGTAGCGGGCTTAGGTAATAATTGGTTCACCATTGGTACCATTGCAATTTATGTATTACCTAGTTTCTATTTTAATGCCTTTCATAAAGCAGCAAGCTTTCAATTCAGGCTAATAGTATTTGCGCTGCTAACCTTATTGGTGGCTATGGTGATTTACTTTATGGCTGGGGTAAAGTTGCCATTTATGTATTTAAGCGTAACTGCCTACGTGCCTGCTATGGTGCTAACCTTGATTTTTATTATGATGGTGGCACACGAAATCCCTGCAGGATTTTTATACCTCACTACACAAGCCCAGGCGTCAAGGGGCTTAAGACATTTTTTAGTAATTACCCTTATTTATTTATTAAACCTGGTCTTGATTTACGGACACGATCACGGCTTCATCACCTGGAATATTCTTTACCTGGATATCTATCTTATCTTTAGCGTTACAGTGTTTATTGGTTTCTGGGGTTGGAAGCACAGAGAAGTACTGTATCAGGGATTGATGCCTTTTTATCCTTTTGGCGCTTACTTCTACCTGGCCATGGCAAGTATTGCCTTGATCACCTTTGCTTTCTTATTCGGTACAGCCAACGATGCACCACTGGAGGTACTGCGCGATATCCTTGTATTTAGTCACCTGGGTTTTGGTTTGATCCTATTACTCTATGTTTTTTCAAATTTCTTAAAACTTATCGACCGCGATTTATCTGCCTGGAAAGTTTTATACAAGCCTAACAGAATGCCCTACGAAACATTCAGATTGGGTGGCATCATTGTAGTAGTGAGTTTACTCATCTATAATGATTGGAAAGATTACGTCAATAATTCCTTTGCCGGTTTCTGGACTTCCATGGCCGATCTATATATAGCCATAGGAGAGGAGGAGGTAGCACAACTCTATTACGAACAAGGCTCAACTTATGGCTATGCTAACCACCACGCTAATTATGCTAAGGGTTATTATTATTCAGGCGAGTTTCAATGGCAACAAAGTCATGATTATTATACACGAGCCAATTTAAAAAGGCCTACTGCTTTTGCTTTAGCCAATGATGCTAATGTTTATAACTGGGAGGAGAATAATTTCAAATCTATTTTTAGTCTGAAGGATGCCTTAAGGAAATTACCAGATGATCCTTATCTGATCAATAATTTAGGACTTTTTAAAGGGAAGATGCATGAGTTAGATTCTTCTTTCTTTTTATTAGGTGCTTCACGCAATCATACTGCTACCAAGCCTGCCGCTGAAACTAATTTTACAGGTATAGTGGCAACGGAGCTTTTGCCGATTTCACCCGATTCCTTATCATCACTTTTTAAAACCGACAATAAAGGTGTCAATGCAAATTTATTAGGCTTGTCTGCCATCACGCGTTTACCTCTAAACAAACAGGTAGATGTTATGAAAGAAGGCGCTCTTTCCCTTCATGATGCAACCCTTCTTCATAATTTCATGCTGGCAAAGTCTTTAACCATTAGCGCTACAGAACTAGATAAAGCAGAAGTGCTGGCTCGAGATTCTGCCAATGTAGATTATGCGGAGGCTTTAAAAGTAGCCTTGGCACACGCGCATTATTTGCAAGGCAATGTTGCAAGAGCTTTACAGCTGATGAGTGAATTATCCTTTGTGAGCGCATCGAATCAGGGTAAATATAATTTTGTGGTTGGCTTATGGTTATTAGAACAAGGTGACCCCGAGGCGGCAGCACTCGCTTTCAGGTATGCCTTTAATTATAATTATAAAGATGCCCAATTCTACATGGCCATTGCGGAAACCGAAAGTGGAAATCTTGGTGAGGCCTTAACTTTATGGGAAGGATTAGTAAATGCTGCCGATGAAGGGGAAAGGAAGTTGGCCAATACGATGACACAAGTCTTGCGCATGAATTTACAAGAGGCCATTAAAAGTACTGATGCTATAAAATATCAATACAGTCGCTACAGGTTAAGTACAAGAGATACTACCATGCTTACCGTGTTGGTCAATAGTATGGTAGAGGCAGATTATAAAGCGCAGAGTCTTACTGAGATGGCGGTACGCCAACTTGAGGCAGACAGACCCGGTACAGCACAGCGTTTTATTAAAGAAGCGCTTAGCCTTAGCGTTACAAGTTCTGCTGTACGCACCTTTATACAATTTACACACTTGCGTGTGCTGGCATCGCTTGGTGAATTAGACGCTCTTGCTGCGCAACTGAGTGATGTCACCTTTTCATTAAATCGGAAGCTGGATAAACTGTATTATGAAGGTTTACTCAATGATGCAGGCGGTGAAAAGGCACTGGCAGATAAGGCTTTTGCACAGTTAGCACATGCCAATCCTTTTTTTGAAGAAGGTGTAATTACTGCAGCAGAATACACACGTAAATTTTCAAAAGACAATGGCGCAGCCTATGCCATTCTTTCGGAGGCGGTGCAGGTGAATAAGTCTTCTGTCCGTTTATGGAAGGCCTATATAGGTGAAGCACTCAGGCTGGGTTACGATGATTATGCCCTTAGTGCGAGAACAACGCTACAGCGCTTGATGCTGAAGTAATGCTTATGGGGTCACTGAATAAGATAGTTTAGTTGCTAGCTTCGAGCCTCTAGCCACTAGACATGTGGGCAAAGTGAGTTAATTGATGCTATCGGATAAACAGCTTAGCTTTAAAATCAAAAAGCCACCTGTTTGCATCAGATGGCTTTTTGATGAAACGAGCGACTGGAGCAATGTATATCCCAGTATCTCGAATTACTTTTTCTTCTTGGAGGACTTCTTTCCTGCTTGCTTCTTGCTGCTGGTAGCTTTCTTGCTTTTGGCTTTTTTACTTTTGGCCTTTTTACGCTTAGTCTTTCTGTTTTCCAGCTTGATATTGTCTTTAATGGTTCTCCAATAATCAGCACTATAGCTTACTAAAATTTCAGAACCAGCGGCAATGTCTTTCATGGCATCGATATAGCACCGACCCTTACTGATGATGTATTCAGCATTGTTACGAATACCATCTATCTTAGACATACCCCGTGCATCATTGGCATAGCGGCCTAGTGCATCTTTGTGAGGCAGGGCATCAATTACGTTGTTTTTAGTGATGTAAAAGATGTAACCATTTTTACCGTCATCATCTTCCACTTCAGCCCAGGTTGTTCTGGTGCCTTTGTATTCGACTATGCGTTTACCTTTTGGAATATCTACTGTTGTAAACAAGCCTTTTCCGGCTCCGGGTAGGGTCGACTTTTTTACTACTAACTTCTTTTCAAGAAATGCCATGTATTCTATTTGCTAAAGCCGCGCAAGATAGAACTAGAATCGGATAATAAAAACAGCCCTTGATGGATGGTGTTTTACCATTTTGACTTTACGCTAGACACCCAGTTGTTTTTGTCTTTTGATTATATGTGCCAGCGTGCTTTTCTCGAGTACTTTCAGGGTTTGGTCCCTTACCTGAATGAATGCATCCCTTATACCACAAGTAGTTTCATTCTGGCATTCATCGCATCTTTCGTAATAGTTGAGCGAAACACAGGACAGCATGGCTATTGCCCCATCCATGTGTCGTATAATGTCGATCATATTAACATCCTCAGGCTTTTTGTAAAGGTAGTAGCCACCGCCTTTGCCTTTTTTGCTGTGCAGGATTTTGGCATTTCGGAGTTCGAGTAAAATGGCTTCCAAAAACTTCTTGGGTATTTTTTGTTTCTCAGAAATCTCCTGGATATGAACCGGACCTTGCTCGTAGCGCTCAGCCAGGTATATTAATGCGTGTATGGCGTATTTACATTTTTTAGAAAGCATGCTTGGCAAGATAGGTTTTAGCTCAGAATAGTAAAAGTTTTGCTGGATTTTGGTGCTGGCTGTAAATTATAAAAGCTGCCTCCGCCTGAGACAGCTTTTACACTCGTTGTGCAGCAATTAGGAAAATTTAGATGGGCTCCTAAATGCGGAGCACTAAGGTATGGATATCTTTTTCAAAAAGTCAAGTCATATCAAGAAAAGTTTATCCTGAGTAAAGTAATTGTTTATCTCTGTAAAGCTTTTTACATTTGCGACCCGCTAAAAAGTAGTTTTAGTCGAGGCCAGGGTGGTGAATCTGCCTTTTTACGGGTAATCCACTTTAGGATAATGCTTTTAATTGTTTTTGCCCAGGTGGTGAAATTGGTAGACACGCCACTTTGAGGGGGTGGTTCCGTAAGGTGTGCTGGTTCGAGTCCAGTCCTGGGCACTTGTAGTTGACTTAAGGCGCTGTATATCAGCGCCTTTTGTTTTTTAGTGTGGCTAAAAGTGTGGCAAAATTTTCACATTTTTTTTACTGTTCGAGATTTGAGGTTATCTTACAATAATTAACGGGCTCTTAATCTCATTCCTAATTTCCATGTACTTAAGAACGGATTTAACCGAAAGGAACATATGTTCTATTCGCATCAAACTAGCCTTATCAGGTTATATATTGGCTATACCGTCAAACTATTCATTTTTCTAAACTAAGTATAACACTCCTAATACTTAAGCGGTATATGAAAACAAACATTTTTTGTAATAGAAATTAAAAGAATAATATAAAACAAATGTTCGAACAGACTTTTAAAAACATAGACGACATACTTTACAAAGACGCAGGTGCAGACAGCGAACTGGACTACATTGAACAAACCTCTTGGGTTTTGTTCTTGCGTTACCTTGACCATTTGGAAAGTGAAAAAGCAGACGAAGCCGCTTTGGAAGGAAAAGAATATAAATTCATATTAGACGAACAATTCCGTTGGCCAAATTGGGCAATGCCTAAAACGGCAGAGGGAAAACTTAACCACCACAAAGCTATGACTGGACCTGACTTGGTGCAGTTTGTGGACTTGAAGTTATTTCCCTATTTGGCGAGTTTCAAACAAAAAGCCATTGACAACCCGAAATCCATTGAATATAAAATCGGAGAGATTTTTAGCGAACTGAAAAACAAGGTAAAAAGTGGCTACAATCTTCGTGAGATTATTGAAATGACTGATGAACTGCCTTTCGGCAGTTCTAAAGACAAGCACGAACTCAGCCACTTGTATGAAACTAAAATCAAAAACATGGGCAATGCTGGTCGCAATGGCGGACAGTATTATACACCACGACCTTTGATTCGTGCCATTATTGAAGTGCTGAATCCACAGGTAGGCGAAAAGATTTATGATGCAGCTTGCGGAAGTGCGGGCTTCTTGTGCGAAGCATACGCATACATGTATGACCGCATGGAGAAATCAACCACCAATCTTAAAACACTGCAAGAAAATACACTTTACGGAAAAGAGAAAAAGAATTTGGCTTACATCATTGGTGTAATGAACATGATTTTGCACGGCATTGAAGCACCAAACATCATTCACACCAATACGCTGACAGAGAATATCAGAGACATTCAGGAGAAAGACCGATACAATGTAATTCTTGCCAACCCACCGTTTGGTGGAAAGGAACGAAAGGAAGTGCAACAAAACTTCGACATCAAAACCAGTGAAACGGCTTCTTTATTCTTACAGCATTTTATCAAAAGTTTGAAAGCAGGCGGACGAGCAGGTATTGTTATCAAAAACACTTTTTTA
>VFQM010000682.1_pt1 | contig 35450 bp, 31 predicted proteins | sample 3512391 | NCBI WGS metagenome assembly VFQM01 (sample SAMN10412369, study PRJNA504923) | tailings metagenome | isolation source: Replicate 1 from Balatoc abandoned mine | place: Philippines
CATTGTCCGTCTCCATGATCGACGGACTCTACCCAAATCTGGAGGAAGGTCAGGGTCTCAGGTCAACTAACGTCTCGGCTTGTGCCGTTCGCGTCTAGCAACTGGAACTCACCTTCAACAATTGTACCCCGGCGGCTCCAACTGGCGTTGTCCTTAACCAGTCTGAAAGCCTGCTGCTCAGTTACATTTCCAAATTGCTGTACGAACCCTGGTGAGCGGATGAAATATCGAACTTCCTCTCCATTCGGACCAGAGCCTATTTCTGGGTGGCGGGGATGGCACGAAACCAAACCGAACACTGGATCACTTGGATCTCGCTCTTCTACAGTCCGCCAGAGCGACGACGTTATTGTATTCCCATATCGCTTAGAAAGTGCGGTTATCGACTTGAAATTGATCGGCAGATCACGAGCCTCTGCGGAATACCTACCCCTCATGAAAAGCAACTGTGCGGCGGCATAATTTGCCTCAGCTTCAATCAACTCATGACAGGTGGGGTCCAACGTGAACTCCGTGTCCCCGAATAAGGCTTCCTTATGCCAAGGAATAAGGCTGTGTCCAATTTCGTGACCTTCAATCCAACGGTGCTTTAGTTTAGGAATAGCATCGTCGATCATTATCCGTTTCGCATCTGGCATCCAAAGGGCGGACAGGTTGGCCTTCTTTAGGGCATCGAAAAGCAAGCCCGGCCTAAGAATCAATTGCTTGGCCCCAACTTTGACCCTATGCACTACATCCCCGAGGACACTGTGATTAGAACTACTGTAATACTGAAGATCCAGACGGAGGGCCTCTCGGACAATCTCTAGCGAAAGCGGGGGCTCCGGAGAGCCCATTTCACGCAGTAGCTTGTCTACAATTCCGTCAATATCACTCCTTTCGTACGCTCCCACTTCCACAGCCACGACTTACTCTCCACCATGATCCGAGAGGAATTTTATGTACCTATTCAATTCTCTCTGCTCTTCAGAGCTAAGTTTCACCATTCCGTCCGATTTTGCCGCGAACCTATAAGCCTCTTCTTGAAATAAACTATCTCTCGTTTTTGTCGCTCCAGATAATTTCATGAGAGAACGCTCCGGCACCTTGAATACGACAGAAAGCTGATGAATTGTCCTAGGCCGAGGAACATACCGAGGATCTTGCTCAATCCCTCTAACCTCAACCTCTTCAATGCGCGCTTTCTCGGATAGCTCGGCAACTGAAAGTTGTTCTCTACGCCTAAGTTGACGAACAAAGAAGCCAAAGGCTTCCTTCAATTTAACAGACTCCAAATCATCGGATGATTCAGCAATTCTGAGCGAAGAAATACTCGTCAAACCTCCGGTATTTACTCCAGCCTCAAATTCCATATCGGGACTGGAGGCGATTTTTTCGCGCAACCGCTCGCGCGAGATTGCCAGCTTCATTGCTACCTCCTGTGTGGTAATTATTTGTTGATTTAGGAGATGAACGCCTTAGCCTGAGACGAGGTCATCTCAAAGTAATGCATGTTCTTGTTGGCATCGAACCCCAAGTCGGTCATGCCGCAGTAGTCGCGATACCAAGCCTCTGCTCCAGACAGAGCATGCAAGCCGATGCGGCCTTCATTGTGAAACTCAAAGCTCACTGCCACTGCTGCTTGAAGAAGCAATTCTCCAACCCCTTTGAACTTAGCCGATTCAACGAGATTCTTACGATTCCACGGAGCAGTAGAGAGTAACTCGACCTGCACGAGAGGCTCGTCTTTTTGCGATTCTTCTCGCGCGAAACCGACGGACGACAAGATCATCAAGCCTTGCGTTACATCGGAGCACTCAACCGAGAAGCCAATATAGCCACCATGATTCTCAATGTACGCGGCCTTCTCAGGCCACTTCCAATGCGAATCCTGGAGACCGAACTCCTTCAGCGCCTCGACGGTGTATTTGCCTTCGGTTTTCAGCTCTTGTTTTTTTGCGTCGAAAACCGGCAGCCACTTCTCTTTGAAGTCGAGCACATTATTCGCTGCGATATCACGGAAGAGCGTGCACTCAACAAGGCGCCCTTCATGCCTATCAAACAGATCATACGAGGACGAGACTCTTGTCATAGAACCATCAATTCCGCTTTGTCCTTGGTGATAGGATCTTCTACGAAAACCTTTTCACCATCCACCATCCGCGTCGAGATCGAATGATACAAACGAAGAGCCTGCTTGAGGATTGCTGTCTTTGAAACAGACCGCTCCAACGCCAATTGCTCTAGGAGTTCCATCTCCCGATCACTAAGCGTCAGAGTCATCGACTTTTTCTCGGCCATGAGCGCGCGTCCTCTCTACGGGTTTCGTATATATCATATACAGATTACGTAGATCAAGAGCGCTTGTTACCTTTTTGTTCGTCATCAGAGCGATCCCGATTACGCCTCGAACCGACTGGTGAAGGCTGATGCAAGCGACTTGAAATAGATGCCAAGTGCCTTTTGAGCGATAGTGGGCACTCCCTCCGGACCTACCAATCGATTTCGTATCGCCCCAGAACGCTACAGCATTTCCGAAGCCGGAAGCCGACGGGACTACTCTCAGCCCCACTTCGGTCTTTCGATATCAAAAGTCCCACAGTCAGCCGAGATCCCGATCTATGATCGGCGGGCGTAAAAAGCAGTTTCGAGCAATCGGCTGCCGAACTACTTACGTGCCATGGACCACCGTCCCTTTCCCCCACCCAACATTGCATCCCCCCGCAACTCCGACGACACTGCCCCGCGCGGAAAAGTCTGGCGGCTAGATGCATGAGGTCGTGACACTGGAGGGCTGGTCGTCGCCTTTTGTCGAGGCGGTGACGCGGACCCGGTTTGGCAGCGGCGGCTCTGTGAAGATGCAGCCGGACGGGTGCTGGGACGTTGTCATTTTCAGGAATGGCGACACGACGTCAGTGCTGCGCACCGGGCTGACCACCGCTGCGGTGACCCATGACTATGCCGCCGGCGACGAGATCCTGGCGATAAGCTTCAAGCCGAGCAGCTTCATGCCGCTGATGCCGGGCGAGGTGATGCGCGACCAGGGGGTGGTGCTTGAGCTGATCGGCAAGGACCGCTTCCGGCTCGGGTCCGACGTGCTGGAGATCCCGACTTTCGATACCGTCGACGGCTTCGTGCGCAAGCTGGTGCGCAACGGAAACGTCGAGGACAACCGGGTGGTCGCCTCGATCGTCTCGGGGCATCCGATGGCGATGTCGGAGCGGACGCTGCAGCGGCATTTCCTGAAGACGACCGGCGTCACCTACAAGACCTTCACGCAGATCGAGCGCGCCCAGAAGGCGCTTGTGCTGCTGCAGCAGGGGCGGCCGGCGGCCGACGTCGCCTTTGCGCTCGGGTTTGCCGACCAGCCGCACATGATCCGCTCGGTCAAGGCGATCATGGGCGTCACCCCCGGGCGGGCCGCCCGCAGCTGAAACTGTCGGAAATATTCAATCCGCGGGAGCCTGCCGCCGGCTAGAAAAGACCCACTTTCAACCCCGTGCACAGCCCCGCAACGATGTTCGAAAGGGACAGTGCGCACAGCAAAAGTGGACACGCGGCAATGTCTGACATCACCCCCTTCACGATCGCCATTCCGGAAGCAGAGCTGGCCGACCTCCAGGCGCGGCTCGCCAACACGCGGCTCGCCAACGAGGTTTCGGGCGCGGGCTGGAGCTACGGCATGGCAAGCGCTTTCGTCACCCGCGCGATCGAGCGGCTGAAGCACGGCTTCGACTGGCGCGCCGAGGAGGCCGCGATCAACAGCCACCCGCAATTCGTCACCGAGATCGACGGCCAAAAAATCCATTTCCTGCATGTGAAGTCGGGCGTCGCCGATGCGGTGCCGCTGCTTCTGCTGCATGGCTGGCCGAGCTCATTCGTCGAGTTTTTGGGCGCGATCGGGCCGCTGACCAAGGCCGGCTACGATCTCGTCATCCCGTCGCTGCCCGGCTTCGGCTTCTCCGGCCCGACGCGTGAGGCCGGCTGGAACGACGGCCGCATTGCCAGCGCCATGCTCGAGCTGATGACGCGCCTCGGCTACACCAGCTTCGGCGTGCAGGGCGGCGATGCGGGTGCGATCATCGCACCCGCCATCGGCCGGGCAGCACCCGATCGCGTCATCGGCGTGCATGTCAATGCGGCGACGATGGGCTTCATTCCCCTTGGGCCGATCGAGCCGAGCGAGATCGCCACGTTCAGCGATGCCGAGAAGGGCCGTTTGCAGCGGCTGCAGCAGTTCATGGCCGAACGCTTCGGCTTCAACGCGCTGCAGTCGAGCCGGCCGCAGACGCTGGCCTATGGCATTTCGGACTCGCCGGCGGGGCTGATCGCCTGGCTGGGCGACATGTTTGCCGGCTTCGGCGACAGCCCTGACGCGGTCGAGCTCGACCGGTTCCTGACCAATGTGCTGGTCTACTGGTTCACCGGCACGGCGGCCTCGTCGATAAGGCTCTACTACGAAAACGCGCACGACCCCGAGGCGTGGTCGCCGAAGCCGAATTCGGGCGTGCCTACAGGCGTTGCCGTGTTCGCCCGCGACGAGGTCGCCATCCGCCGCTACGGCGAGGAAGGCAACACGATCGTGCGCTGGACGGAACTCACCAGCGGCGGCCACTTCGCCGCGATGGAAGTGCCCGAGGTCTGGGCGGAAGAGGTGGCGGCGTTCTTTGCCGGGCTGCGGGGCTAGTGGCGCAACGACGCCACCTCTCTGACCAGCGCGACCACGCGCTGACGATCGCCGGCTTCAGGCTGCGCCCGCGGCCTGGGGCCGGTCCTGCTCGCGCCAACAGGCCGGGCCGGGCGAAGTGATGCGGCGGATGGGCGCTGCCTGATCCTCCGGCGCCGAACTGCCGAACGGCGGCCCTCGCTCCATGGCATCTAACAGCAAGAGATTGGCTGCTCGCAGCAATCTCCGCTTCCGTTGCATCGCTATCTCAGCCGCATCGTCAAATCCAATGAGGACCTGAAGATGAATAGGCTTCTGAAAACGACCGCAACGACTATCGTGGCCGCGATGGCGGCCGCATCGCTGTATTCCTCTACCGCTTATGCTGGCCCGGCAACGAACGTGCACCAGCACGCCACGCAGCGCGCAAAAAAGCTCGAGTGCTGGAAGTTTCTGCTCTGGACCAATTGCCCGCTCACCCACAGCTACACGAGCGGCTACAGCTTCCCCGGCCCGGTAGGCCATTCGACGCCTGAAGGCACCAAGCCCAGCGAGGGCAGCAGGAGCTACGGACAGTCTCACAACAAGAGCTCCACGCACAGCAACGGCACCAGCTATGACGCGGGCATCACCACCGGCAGCATTGGTGGCAATACCGGCGCCGGGCAGAGCACGCACAGCGACGATAGGCCAGGCGCCGCAGCAGGCAGCAATCCCGGCGACAACACCGGCTCCGTCAACCAGGGCAGTGAGGCTAACAACAACGGTAACGGCGGCGGCGGCGGCAACGGCAACGGTAACGCCAACGACAACGGTAACGCCGGCGACAACGGCAACGGCAACGGCGCCGGCAGCGACAACGGCAACGGCAACGCCGGCGACAACGGCAACGGCGCCGGCAGCGACAACGGCAACGGCAACGGCAACGGCAACGGCAACGGTAACGGCGGCGCCAACGGCAACGGTAACGGCAACGGGAACGGGAACGGCAGCGACAACGGCAACGGTAACGGCGGCGGCAACGGTAACGGCAACGGTAACGGCGGCGGCAACGGCAACGGAAACGGGAACGGGAACGGGAACGGGAACGGAAGCACCGGTAACAACGGCGACAAAGGCGGCCACCCCAACAACGGTTATGGCAACGGCGGGGGCGATGGCGTTCCCGGAGGGTCTGACAAGACCGATACCGACCGCTAACCGCTGAGCATTTCGCCTAGCGGCGGACACGCCTCCCAAATGGGACGGGCGGAGGCAACGACGGCGCCGGGCAGCGGCCAGTGCGGCCGGCAGTGAAGGGCAAGTGGAAACACTTGCCCTTCCGACATTCAACCAGAAGACAAAGCCTTCACTTGCCCGAACATGGGCCACGGGAACGGCCGCCTGGGCACGGAGCGGGCGCGTTCCTGGCGACGAGGGGCAGCGATGCTCCGTCGCAGCGGATTTCCGGAATCTCCGGCCGACAGTGGCGGCGACCCTGCCATTGCGCTGACCCGCCATGGGGCACTGGCACAAACCTCCGGGTGTATATTAGAATCTGACGGGCCGACCAGGCCCGGAGGATCAGGCGATGCCAACTTCAATTGGATTGGCTGCTCACCTGGCGGTCGGCCAACTCGAGCGTCGCGGCATGGACCCCGCGCCCCTTCTTGCACGGTCCGGTCTGTCGCAAGCTGCCGTCGCCAAACGCGAGCACGTCAAGGTCAAGTCGGTGATCGACTTTCTCGATCGCGTTTCGCTTGCCGTGAAAGACGAGTGGCTCGGCCTTACCATGGCGTCGGATTTCGACCTGCGCGAGATCGGCATGCTTTATTATGCGGCGGCATCATCCAACCGATTTGGCGACGCGCTCAAACGCGTCGAACGCTACGTGCGCATTGCCAATGAGGCCCTGGTGGTGCGGGTGGCTCATGGGTCAGCTTGCCGTATCAGGCTGTCCTATGTGGGTGTACCCCGGCACGTGGACCGACACCTGATGGAGACCTTCGCGGTCACGCTCCTGCGGCTTTGCCGCCAGCTTGCGCGGCGGGATGTCGTGCCCCTGTCGGTCAGTTTCGCCCATCACCGCCCGGACGGCCGCAGGATGCAGCGTGCCCTGGGCTGCGAGGTCAACTTCGGTGCCCCCGAGGACGCCATGGATTTCGACGCGGGCGTGATGGACCTGCCCCTGGCTGGCTATGATCCCTACCTCGGCCAACTGATGGTGAAGGCCTGCGAGGATGCCATTGCGGCGCGCGCGGCCAGGATCAGCCCGTTTCGAACCGAGGTCGAGAACATCATCGCGATCCAGCTGCCCCACGCCGAGGCGCGGGCCAAGGCGGTCGCCCGCCAGCTCGGCCTTAGCGAGAGGACCTTTGCCCGCCGGCTGGCCGCCGAGGGCCTGAGCTTCGGCGATATCCTCGACCAGTTGCGGCGCGATCTCGCCCTGCGTTATCTCCAGGAAAAACGCCCGGCGTCCCAGATCGCCTGGCTGATCGGCTTCAACCAGCCCAGCGCATTCAGCCACGCGTGCCGGCGCTGGACGGGTAAGAGCCCGCTGGAGTTTCGGCGCAGCTCCGAGATGTCGCTGGCTTGAGTGCGACAACGGTTAAAGCTGGATCACGCCGATGGTGGCAGGCAAGTGCGTCCTCAGCGCGGCCCAAACGCCGCAAGGAATATGCGCACGCTCTCCTCGGCGTGACGGCGGCAGGCTTCCCGCGGCAGGATGGCGCCGTCGCGTCGTTGATCGGGCCTTGGGCCAGCGCTAGCGGTTCGCTTGGACGCAGCTTTGGGACTACTTGCAGTTCGCGCAAGCGCGAGTCAAATATTGCTGCAGAATCAATACTGGCATGCAGTTGGAACTACCGTTCCCCGTGATGCTTGGGGGGGGAACGATGTATTCTATTCTCGACGGACTTTGGCCCGATTGTCGTGGCGTGGGTAAGGCGGCCGCCAGGTTGCGCGCCTGCTGCCGGGCAGCAAGTACACTCCTGATCTTGTTCGCTGTCGTTACTCTTGCGTCACTGTGGCAAACCCAGCCGGCTGTTGCGCAATCCCCGGGGTGCAGCGCAATCAATGCAACATGGGGCGGCGGCGTCACACTGACGGAAGGCGACGAACTGTGGAACCAGTTTCGCTATACCGCCCCTCCCCCCAACGTCCCTTATGACGGCCTCAGTGTTCTGGCCGGTGAGAAAATCACTTATACGGTTACTACATCTGGCGCGGGCGACCCCAACCCCAACGTCAACTCGGGCTTCGCCATCTACAAGAACAATGGCACCGGTTCCAGTGACATCATACTAGAGAGATTTGCTCAGCTGGGAGATGAACTGAGCCTCAGTGGGACACATGTCGTATCAGCGGATGACGACGGCTACGTCATCTACGCTTGGAGCGGTTCAACTGGCGGAACCGTGCTTGCTAACGTCACTTGTTCAGCCGCCACGGCACCCGCGATCACCGCGCAGCCATCTAACTCCACGATCGCGGCCAGCGCGAACACCACCTTCGCCGTAACAGCCTCCAACGCCGTCGGCTACCAGTGGCAGGTCGACCAAGGCGCAGGTTTCAACAACATCAGCAATGGCGGCGTCTACTCTGGCGCGACCACCGCGACCCTGACCATCACCGGCGCCACCGCCGGCATGAACGGCTATCTCTACCGCGTCGTCGCAACCGGCCTGGCGACGCCCGCCGCCGTGTCGAATTCAGCGACGCTGACGGTCAACAGTCTACCGGTGCTGACGCTGATGCCGGCAACGGGTGCGCTGGCCGCCGGCACGACGGGGGTTGCCTATCCCGGCGTGACGATCTCGGCTGCTGAAGGCGCCGCGCCCTATAGCTACGCCGTGGCCTCCGGCGCGTTGCCGGCCGGCCTGTCCCTGGATGCCGCGACAGGAGCAATTTCCGGCACGCCAACGACGGTCGAAACTGCAAGCTTTACCGTCACCGCCACCGACTCCAATGGCAGGACCGCGACCGCCTCCTACACGCTGGCGGTGACGGCCGGCCAGCCCGTGGTGCCTGACCAGACGGTCGCGGTCGCCGGCGGAACGACGCCTCCGGATGTGCGGCTGGACGCCGGCGCCAACGGCGGGCCGTTCGATGATGCAGAACTGGTTTCAGTGGAGCCCGCCAATGCCGGCCGGGCCGAGATCACCTGGGGCGATTATGCCGCTGTCGGGCCGATCGCGCCGATCGGCTGGTACCTCAAGTTCACACCCGATCCGGCCTATTCGGGGCAGGTCCGAGTCCGGTTCCGCCTGATCAGCGCCGCGGGCAGCGCCACCGGCACCATCACCTACATGCTCGGCCATGACGCCGCCGTGGTTGCCGGGGCCGTCGACAGACTGGTGCGTGGCTTCGTGCAATCGCGCCAGGGCATGATTGCCTCGACCATCGAGTTGCCAGGCCTGCAGGAGCGCCGCCGCATGGAGACGTCCGCGGCGCCCGCCAGCGCCCGGTTCACGCCGTCGGCCGACGGCCTGACCCTCGGCTTCGCCACCAGCCTTGCCGAGGCGCGGGCGGCTCAAGACAAGGCGGACGGCGCCGGCGCGGCAGACGCCTCGCCCTTCAACATCTGGGTTGAAGGCGCCTTGCTCGCCCATAACCGCGAAGAAAACGGCGGCCGCTGGGGCAGCTTCGGCATGGTCTCGCTCGGCGCCGACTATCTGGTTTCCGAAAAGGCGCTTGTCGGCCTGTCCTTCCACTATGATCGCATGGCCGATCCGACGGACGAGGACGCCGAACTGACCGGCAATGGCTGGCTGGTCGGCCCCTACGCCTCCTTCGAGATCGGCAAGGACGTGTTCTGGGACACCAGCCTGCTCTATGGCGGTTCGGCCAACGACATCGGCACGCAGTTCTGGGACGGCAGCTTCGACACGAAGCGCTGGCTCTTCGATACCTCGATCATGGGCCAGTGGCAGCTCGACGACACCGCCGTGCTGACGCCCAGGCTGCGGGCGGTCTACTCCTCCGAGAAGGTCGAGGACTACGCGGTCGAGAACGGCGCTGGCGACAGGATCGAACTCGACGGCTTCACGCAGGAGCAATTGCGGGTGAGCCTGGGCGCCGAGATCGCCCGTTCGTTCACACTGGAAGACGGCTCGGTGCTGACGCCGAAGCTCGGCGTAACCACTGGCTTCTCCGGCCTCGACGGCTCGGGCCTTTTCGGCTCGGTCTCGACTGGCCTGTCGATGCAAGCCGTCAATGGCTGGGCGATCGATGCGGCCCTGTTGCTCGACATCGAGGGCGAGGGCGAAAAGGCGGTCGGGGCCAAGCTGGGCGCAAGCTCGCGCTTCTGAGCGCACTGGGGCGGCGCAATCGCACGCCGAGCGCACAGCCTGGCGCCGGGTACAAAGTCGGCGCAAGGCAGACGCGCGCAGTCAGCGCGGCCCAAACGCCGCAAGGAATATGCGCACGCTCTCTTGTGCGTGGCCGCGGCAGGCTTCCCGCGCAAGGATGGCGCCGTCGCCCAGCAGCATGGCGTCGTTGACCGGGCCGCCCATCACGAGCCAGTTGAAGAAGCCTGCGGCGGCTTCGAGGTCGTCGGCTTGCAACTGGCCGAGCCGGCGATAGCGCTCGAAGGCGCGCGACAGGCGATCGATCGAGCGCTGCGGGCCCAGCGCGTGCAGCGCCTTGCCAAGCTCGGGAAAGCGCTCGACCTCACCGATGACCAAGCGCCGGAGCTGCATCAGCCGCGGCGTCATGACGATGGTCAGCTGGAGTTCGGCGAATTCCAGCAGGTAGTCGGCAATCGGCCTGTCGTCTTCCGGCTCTGGCACCTGTTCCTGATGTTCGTCGCCGGCAATGCCCGTCAGGCCGCGAACGACGTCGAGAAACAGCGCCTCCTTGCTCTGGAAATGCGCGTAGACCGTCTGCTTCGAGACGTCTGCCCTGGCCGCGATCTCATCCATGTTGGTGCCGAGAAAGCCGTGCTTGAGAAACAGTTCGGCTGCCGCCGCGACTATCGATCTGCGCGAGCGTTCCACGCGCGTCTTCACCCCGGCGGCCATCGGCACCCCTCATTTGCATCCACCCGGCAGGCCGGGGCCGTTGGCCAGGATAGAGCGGAACGGTTGACTAATCAAACTGGACGGTCCAGTCTAGTTAGCAACGGAGGAGAGCAAGGATGCCGAGGCAGGAAAGAGCTATCCGGACGGTTGCATGCCGATGCGGCGGGGTGGAGCTGGAGGCCAGCGGCGCGCCGATCCTGACTGCGACGTGCTACTGCGAGAGCTGCCAGAAGGCCGGTCAGCAGTTCGAAAGCCTGCCCGGCGCGGAAAAGGTGCTGGGCAGCGACGGCGGTACGGACTTCGCACTGTTCCGCAAGGACCGCGTGCGCTGCCTGAACGGACAGGATGCCCTGGCGGAGAGACGGCTCAAGCCGACGAGCAAGACGCGGCGCGTCGTGGCCACCTGCTGCAACTCACCGATGTTCCTGGAATTCACCAACGGCCACTGGCTGAGCATCTACAACGCGCGCCTGCCGGCGGACGCGCGGCCGGCGGTTGAGATGCGCACGATGACCGCGGACCGCAGGCCGGGCGTCGAGTTCGACGACGGCCTTCCCAGCTACTCAAGGCATTCGGGACGCTTCATGTGGAAGCTCATGTCGGCCTGGGCGGCGATGGGGTTCCGCAGCCCCAAGCTGGACTATGTGAGGGGAGAGGGCGATGTCCAAGGCTGAGAAGATCGAGATCAGGAACGTGATCTCTCCCGGCCATGTCGTGCGCGTCGACAAGGCGAAATACATGGCCATGCGCGCGGCGCTGCTGTCGGTGCTGCCGGCCGCTTCGCCCGGCTTGACGGTCACGGAGGCCAAGGCGGGCGTACTGCCGCTGTTGCCGCAGGACCTGTTTCCCGGCGGCGAGAAGGCCGGCTGGTGGCTGAAGGCCGCGCAGCTCGATCTCGAGGCGCAGGGCATCGTCCGGCGCGAGGCGACCAAGCCGCTGCGCCTGCACCGCGCGTAGAAAACCCTTTCCGAACGAACGGGCGGCGGCCGCTTAAATCATCTCAAGCGGACGCTTGCGCGACGGCGGCGGGAAGAGCCGGTCGAGCTCGGCGAGGTCCTCCGGCGTCAAGCGAATGTCGCGGGCGGCGGCGTTCTGGCGGACATGTTCGAGCCGGCTGGCCTTGGGAATGGCGATCACGCCATCCTGGGCCATGACCCATGCGAGTGCGATCTGGGCCGCCGTTGCGTCGTGGCGAGCCGCGATCGCGCCGAGCCCGGCGTCATCGGCGAGTTCGCCCTGCTCCACCGGTGAATAGGCCATGGCCGGGATGCCGCGCCCGCGGCACCAGGGCAGAAGGTCGAACTCGATGCCGCGCCGGGTGAGGTTGTAGAGCACCTGGTTGACCTGGGCGTTGCGGCCGCCCTGCAGTCCTTCCAGCTCGTTCATGTCGGCGGTGTCGAAGTTGCTCACGCCCCAATGGCGGATCTTGCCGGCCCGCTGCAGCTCCTCGAAAGCTGCAACGGTCTCGGCGAGCGGAACACCGCCGCGCCAGTGCAAGAGATAGAGGTCGATGCGGTCGGTGCGCAGGCGCTTGAGGCTTGCCTCGCAGGCGCGGATGGCGGCATTCCGTGCGGCGTTGGACGGCAGCACCTTGGAGACCAGAAAGACCTCGTCGCGGCGGCCCGAAATCGCCTCGCCGACGATCTCCTCGGAGCCCCCGTCGCCATACATCTCGGCGGTGTCGATGAGGGTGAGACCAAGGTCCATGCCGAGCTTCAGGGCGGCGACCTCGTCGGCCGCCCTGCGCCTGTCCTCGCCCATCATCCAGGTGCCCTGGCCGAGCACGGGGATCGCCTCGCCGGACGGAAGCGACGTGGTTGCGTGGGGCATGATGGGCTCCTCTCCGTTTCGAGCCCGACGAGCTTACTTCGGAGGGTTGGCCTCGAGCCAGGCCTGCATGCTCTTGATCTCCGCTTCCTGGGCCGCGATGACCTCCTCGGCCAGCTTGCGCATCTCCGGGTTCTTGCCGTGCTCGAGCTCGATCTTGGCCATGTCGATGGCGGCCTGGTGGTGCGGGATCATGCCGCGCGCGAAGTCGACGTCGGCGTCGCCCGACATCTCCATGGACGACATGGTCGCGTGCATCTTGTCCATCGCGGCCTTGTAGGCCTCCATGGCGGCGCTGTTCATCGCGGGTGCGGCCATGCCGCCCATGTCCATCTTGCTGTGGTCCATCTGGGCGTAGCCCGTGCCGATGGCTGCGAGGCCGACGAAGGTGGCGGCCGACAGGGCAAGGGCGGTCTTGCGTGCAAAGGTCATTCCAGTCTCCTCGTTTGACATTCCTTAACGCGTCCGTAGCCGATCGGCTCCGTCACAGCTTCAGATTGCGCAGCCGCAACGAATTGCCGACGACCGAGACGGACGACAGCGCCATCGCGGCGGCGGCGATCATCGGCGACAGGAGCGTGCCGGTGACCGGGTAGAGCACGCCGGCGGCAATCGGCACGCCGAGCACATTGTAGATGAAGGCGAAGAACAGGTTCTCCTTGATGTTGCGGAGCGTGCCCTTGGCCAGGCGCCGCGCCCGGACGATGCCGGTCAGGTCGCCCTTGACCAGGGTGATGCCGGCGCTCTCCATGGCGACGTCGGCGCCCGTGCCCATGGCGATGCCGACATCGGCGGCGGCGAGCGCCGGCGCGTCGTTGACACCGTCGCCGGCCATGGCGACGCCCTCGCCCTTGGAGCGCAGTTCGTCGATCAGCGCCTTCTTGCCCTCGGGCAGCATGTCGGCGCGCACCTCGTCGATGCCGAGCTTCTGGGCGACGGCCCTGGCGGTGCGGGCGTTGTCGCCGGTCGCCATGATGATGCGCATGCCGAGGTCGTGCAGGTTGCGGATGGCTTCGGCCGCGGTCGCCTTGATCGGATCGGCGACCGCAACGAGGCCGGCCGGCTTGCCGTCGACGGCAACGAACATGGCGGTCTTGCCATCGGCGCGCAGTGCATCGGCGCGTTCGGAAAGTGCTGCGATGTCGAGGCCGAGATCGGTCATCATCGCAGCATTGCCGAGGGCAACCTTGCGGCCCGAGACCATGCCCGACACACCCTTGCCGGTGACCGACTCGAAGTCCTGGGCATCGGGCACGGCAACGCCGCGCTGCCCTGCTCCCTCGACGATCGCCTCGGCGAGCGGATGCTCCGAGCCCTTCTCGAGGCCGGCCGCCAGCGACAGCAGCTCGCCTTCGGCAATGCCGTCGGCAACGACGACGTCGGTCAGTTGCGGGCGGCCCTCGGTCAGCGTGCCGGTCTTGTCGACGATGAGCGTGCCAACCCTGGAGAAGCGCTCGAGCGCTTCGGCGTCCTTGATCAGCACGCCGGCCTGGGCGCCACGACCGGTGGCGGTCATGATCGACATCGGCGTGGCGAGACCGAGCGCGCAGGGACAGGCGATGATCAGCACCGCCACCGCCGAGACGATGGCGAAGACCATGCTCGGCTGCGGACCGACCAGCGCCCAGACGATGAAGGCGACGATGGCGATGAGCACCACCGTCGGCACGAAATAATACGAGACGCGATCGACGAGCCCCTGGATGGGGGCGCGGCTGCGCTGCGCCTTGGCGACCATGTCGACGATCTGCGAGAGCACGGTGTCGGCGCCCACCTTCTCGGCGCGCATGATCAGCGAGCCATTCTTGTTGAGCGTGCCGCCGGTGAGCTTCTCGCCCTCGACCTTCTCGACCGGGACCGGTTCGCCGGTGATCATCGATTCGTCGACCGAGGAGCGGCCCTCCAGCACGACACCGTCAACCGGGATGCTGTCGCCGGGACGGACGCGCAGGCGGTCGCCGCTGACCACGGTTTCGAGCGGAACCTCACTCTCGCTGCCGTCATCGGCGATGCGGCGCGCGGTCTTGGGCGCCAGGTCGAGCAGCGCGCGGATGGCCGAGCCCGTGCGCTCGCGTGCCCTGAGCTCCAGCACCTGGCCGAGGAAGACCAGCGCGACGATGACGCTCGCGGCCTCGAAATAGACGGGCACCGAGCCGCCATGGCTGCGGAACTGTTCCGGGAACAGGTCGGGGAACAGGGTGGCGACGACGCTGTAGAGATAGGCCGCGCCGACGCCGAGCGTGATCAGCGTCCACATGTTGGGGCTGCGGTTGCGGAACGAATCCAGGCCGCGCTGGAAGAAGGGCAAGGCGGCCCAGAGCACGACCGGGGTCGCAAGGATCAGTTCCAGCCACGCTGCCGTGCGGTCACCCAGCCATTCGCGGACCGGGACGCCGAACATCGGCCCCATGGCGATGACCAGCAGCGGGATGGACAGCACCGCACTAACCAGGAAGCGGCGGGTGAAGTCGATCAGCTCGGGATTGGGGCCTTCCTCGCCCGTCGGCACCATGGGCTCGAGCGCCATGCCGCATTTGGGGCATGAGCCGGGCTTGTCCCTGATGATCTCCGGGTGCATCGGACAGGTATATTGCGTGCCCTTGGGCATCGCCTGCTCGGCCGGCTTGCCGGATAGGTACTTCGCCGGTTCGGCCTTGAACTTGCCCTCGCAGGTCGGCGAGCAGAAGTAGTAGCCGGAGCCTTCGTGCTTTAGGAAATGCCGGGCGCTGGAGCGGTCGACATTCATGCCGCAGACCGGATCGGTGGCGCTGACGTATTTTTCCGGTTCCTTGGCGAACTTGTCGCGGCAGCCGGCGCTGCAGAAGTGGAACAGATGGCCCTGGTGCTCGAGCGTCGGCTTGCCGGCGGCGGCGTTCACGAGCATGCCGCAGACGGGATCGCGAAGCACATTTTCCGGGGTTTCGGAGTCTCTCGACGAATGATCGTGGTGGTGATGATGTTCATTCATAAGTAGAATCCACGTCTCTAGTAGAAGAATCTACGCTTCTCTTGCCGAATCGAGCATATGGGTTCCAGCTGGCGGAAGGTCAACGCACCAGCCGGGCGGCGCTTCGCCCCAGGGAGCGGCGGCCCCATACCCATCGCAAAAAAATCGCGCTATAGACGCGGCCTCAAGGGCGAGGCCATCCGAGGTACATGACGACTATCCCGCTCAAGTTGGAACAGCTGATCGACGCTGACGAACTGCGCCGCCAACTCACCGCGCTGACCAGCGAGAGCGGCGGGGACGGTACCGCGCCGGCCATCCGCGCCAAGGCGCTCTTGCTTTTCAAGGAGCGGATCGCGGCCGGCAAGAGCGTCGCCGAGGCGATGCTGATGGAGGACGAAGGCGGCACGGCCTGCGCGACGCGGCTGTCCCACCTGATGGACGAGATCATCCGCGTCCTCTACGACTTCGCCGTCACCCATGTGTACCGGGCGAAGAACCCGTCGCAGGCCGAGCGCATGGCGATCGTTGCCGTCGGCGGCTTCGGACGCGGCACCCTCGCTCCCGGCTCTGACATCGACCTCTTGTTCCTGCTGCCCTACAAGCAGACGCCCTGGGGCGAGCAGATCGTCGAGTACATGCTCTACATGCTCTGGGACATGGGGCTGAAGGTCGGTCACGCCACGCGCAACATCGACGAGTGCCTCAGGCTGTCGCGCAGCGACATCACCATCCGCACGGCGATCCTGGAGGCCCGCTACCTCTGGGGCGAGAAGAAGCTCTGCGACGAACTGATCTGCCGCTTCGACAAGGAGCTGGTGAAGGACACCGGCCCCGAATACGTGCAGGCGAAGCTCGCCGAGCGCGATGCCCGCCACGCCAAGGCCGGCGAGAGCCGCTATCTGGTCGAGCCCAACATCAAGGACGGCAAGGGCGGACTGCGCGACCTGCATACGCTGTTCTGGATCGCCAAGTACTACTACCGTGTCCGCACCGGTGCCGAACTCGTCGACAAGGGCGTGTTCAACGAGGGCGAATACGGCCAGTTCGTCGAGGCGGAAGACTTCCTCTGGGCAGTCCGCTGCCACATGCACTTCCTCACCGGCAAGGCCGAGGAGCGGCTGCATTTCGACATCCAACGCGAGATCGCCGAGCGGCTCGGCTACACGACCCAGCCAGGCCTTTCGGCGGTCGAGAGGTTCATGAAGGATTACTTCCTCGTCGCCAAGGAAGTGGGTGACCTGACCCGCATCTTCTGCGCCGCGCTGGAAGAGGAGCAGGCCAAGGACGCGCCGGGCTTCCACGGCCTGCTGCAGGGTTTTACGCGGCGCCGGCGCAAGCTTGCCGGCACCAGCGACTTCATCATCGACAACCAGCGCATCAACATCGCCGACGACAAGGTTTTCGAGCGCGATCCGGTCAACATGGTGCGCTTCTTCTGGTTCGCCGACCGCCACGGGCTGGAGTTGCACCCCTACGCGCTGAAGCTTCTGACCCGCTCGCTTGGCCTGGTCGACAAGAGCCTGCGCCGCAACCAGGAAGCCAACCGGCTGTTCCTCGACACCCTGACCTCGGACCGCAATCCGGAACTCAACCTGCGCCGCATGAACGAGGCAGGGCTGCTCGGAAGGCTGATCCCCGACTTCGGCAAGATCGTCGCGATGATGCAGTTCTCGATGTACCACCACTACACGGTGGACGAGCATCTCTTGCGCTGTATCGGCGTGCTGTCCGAGATCGAACACGGCGACGGCGAGAAGATCCACCCGCTCAGCCACTCGCTGATCGGCGGGCTGAAGAAGCAGCGCGAGGTGCTCTACGTCGCGGTGCTGCTGCATGACATCGCCAAGGGCAGGCCCGAGGACCACTCCGAGGTCGGCGCAAGGATCGCGCGGCGCATCTGCCCGCACATGGGGCTGACGCCGGCCGACACCGAGACGGTGGCCTGGCTGGTGGAGAACCACCTGCTGATGTCGATGACGGCGCAGACGCGCGACCTCAACGACCGTAAGACCATCGACGACTTCGCCAGCGTGGTGCAGTCGGTCGAACGGCTGAAGCTGCTGCTCATCCTGACGGTCTGCGACATACGCGGCGTCGGCCCGGGCGTCTGGAACGGCTGGAAGGGGCAGTTGCTGCGCACGCTCTACTTCGAGACCGAGCTGTTGCTCACGGGCGGTTTCTCCGAACTGTCGCGGGCCGAGCGCACGGCGGCGGCGCGCGAGACGCTGTCCGAGGCGCTGGCAGGTTGGCCCGAAGTGGAGCGCGAGAAATACGTCAAGCTGCACTACGAGAACTACCTGCTGACCGTCGACCTCGAAGACCAGAAGCTCCATGCCGAGTTCATCCGCTCGGCGGACGAGGCCGGCAAGCAGCTCTCGACCATGGTGCGGACGCGGGAATTCGAGGCGGTGACCGAGATCACCGTACTGGCGCAGGACCATCCGCGGCTGCTGTCGGTGATCACCGGGGCGTGCGCCGCCGCCGGCGGCAACATCGTCGACGCGCAGATCTTCACCACCGCCGACGGACGGGCGCTTGATATCATCCTGATCTCCCGCGAGTTCGACCGCGACGAGGACGAGCGCCGCCGCGCCGAGCGCGTCGGCGGGCTGATCGAGGACGTGCTGTCCGGCCGCAGCTGGCTGCCGGAGATGATCGCCAAGCGCACCAAGCCCAAGCGCGGCCAGAAGACCTTCCGCATTCCGCCGCGGGCCGAGATCCGCAACACGCTGTCGAACCGCTTCTCGGTCGTCGAGGTCGTCGGGCTCGACCGCCCCGGCCTGTTGTCGGAGATCACCGGGACGCTGTCGGACCTGTCGCTCGACATCGCCTCCGCGCACATCACCACCTTCGGCGAGAAGGTCATCGACACGTTCTACGTGACCGACCTGACCGGCCAGAAGATCGACAATCCCACCCGGCTCGAGAACATCCGCGCCCGCCTGATCGCCGCGCTCGACGGAGGCGCCAGCGAGCGCGCCAAGACCAAGGCAGCGGCGGCGGAATGAACGCGGCCATCATCCCGACCCAATCCGCAAGGCATCGTCGCATCCCATGTCACTGGTAAAGAAATTCGCGACCGTCGCGTCGGGCACGCTGATGAGCCGCGCCTTCGGCTTCATCCGCGAGATGCTCATGGCGGCGGCCATCGGCACCGGACCGGTGGCCGACGCCTTCTATGCGGCGTTCCAGTTTCCGAACACCTTCCGAAGACTGTTCGCAGAAGGTGCGTTCAACGCCGCCTTCGTTCCGCTGTTCTCGAAGGAGATCGAGGCCAACGGCGTCGACGGCGCCAAGCGCTTCTCGGAAGAGGTCTTCGGCGTGCTGTTCAGCACGCTGCTGGTGCTGACGATCATCATGGAACTGTCCATGCCGTTGATCGTCCGCTACCTCGTGGCACCGGGCTTCAGCGACGCGCCCGAAAAGGCGGCGCTGACCGTCTCGCTCGCCACGATCATGTTCCCCTACCTGATCTGCATGTCGCTGGCGGCGATGATGAGCGGCATGCTCAACTCGCTGCGCCGCTACTTCGCGGCGGCGATCGCACCAGTGTTCCTCAACATCATCCTGATCGGCGTGCTGGGCTACGCCTGGTACCACGGACTGGACCCGCTCGCAGTCGGCTACGGCCTGTCCTGGGGCGTGCTCGCGGCAGGCATCGTGCAGCTGGCCATCGTCTGGATCGCCGTGCGCCACGCCGGCATCTCGATCCGCTTCCGGCGGCCGCACATGACGCCCAACGTCAAGCGCCTGCTGTGGCTGGCGCTGCCGGCCGCCGTCACCGGCGGCATCACCCAGATCAACACGCTGATCGGCACGGCCATCGCCTCGGGTGGCGAAAGTGCGGTGTCGTCGCTCGCGCTCGCCGACCGCATCTACCAGCTGCCGCTCGGAGTGGTGGGCGTGGCCGTTGCCATCGTGCTGCTGCCGGAACTGGCGCGCGCGCTCAAGGCCGGGCACATGGTCGAGGCCTCCAACCTCCAGAACCGCTCCGTCGAATTCACCCTGTTCCTGACGCTGCCGGCAGCAGCGGCGCTGCTGGTGATCTCCGAACCGATCGTGCGCGTGCTCTACGAGCGCGGCGCCTTCGCCGCAAACAACAGCACGCCGACCGTGGCCGCCATCCTCGCCATCTTCGGACTTGGCCTGCCTGCCTTCGTGCTGATCAAGGCTTTTACGCCCGGCTATTTCGCTCGCGAGGACACCAAGACGCCGATGATCTTCGCCGCGATCTCGGTTGCCGTAAACATCAGCGTGGCGCTGACGCTATTCCCGTCTATGGGCGCGCCCGGCATCGCCACTGCGTCGGCGATCGCCGGCTGGGTCAATGCCGCGATGCTGCTTTTCGTGCTAATCCGCCGCGGCCACTGGTCGCGCGACGCCGGCCTGATGCGGCGCATTCCGCGCCTGATCGTGGCTTCGGCCGCGATGGCCGGGGCGCTCTGGTTCGCCGCCCGGCAGGCCGAGCCCTGGCTGAGCTCCAGCGCACCCGTCTACACGCAGGCGACCGCACTCGCCATTCTCGTAGTGGGGGCGATGATCGTCTATTTCGCCGTCGCCTTCGGCATAGGCGGCGCGGATTTCGGCATGATCCGGCGGAACGTCAGGCGCGGCGACGCAGCGTCAGCAGTGCAGGCGGAGGAGTAGTCGGGAGCCCGAGCGAGTTCAGGTTTCCTGGATCGGGCCAGGCTACGCAATGACCCGCAGGTCAGTGAAGCGAAACTCGTCGGCTGTCGAGAGAACAGAGACGTCATAGTGCCGCGCGCAGGCGTAGTGAAAACAATCAGCCAAGTTCAACCGCATGTGACCGGAGCGGAAACGGCGGGCCGCCTCAAGCGAAAGCTGCACGGAAACTGCCGAAGGCGGCAAGTCCCGCACCTCGATCCCTCGCGCCTCGAGGAACTCCGCGACCAATTGGCCACTGGTCTCGATTGGCAACGCGAGCTTGTCTGGCCGCGCCAATGCCATCGCCGCCTCCCAAACGGCGATGGGAGAAGTGAACCGCTCCGACGCGGCATCCAATGCGACCGCACATCTCTCGGCTTCCGGCTCGTCGCTGAGGATCGCGATGACCGCGGCGGCATCGACAAACATCATTCGTCTCCAGACAGTTTGTCGAAAACGCTGCGTTCAAGCGGCGTGCGTGCCTCCTTGGATAGCTCAACTCCGAAATTCGCGCGCAGGCGCGCGGCGGTCTCGCGCGGCGTCTCCATACTGCGCCTACGTTCGATCGCCTCGCGCATGGCGATCACGACTGCCTCCGTCAGACCCACGCCTTCCAGGCGTGCGAGCGTGCGGGTGAGTTTGTCGGCTTCCTGATTGCTGATGCTGATCGTCATCTCAGTATCTCCGCGTGTAGAATAGTTGCTCTACATGCTCCAATCAACATCCGCGTCTGGGCGCCCTCTGGCTCTTGCAGCGGGCCAGCGCCTCGTTCATAAGCGCGTCTCGCATTTCGCCGCGCGCGAAACGGCCCTCCACAAGCCACGGGATCAATCATGACCGCCTTCAAGCCTCTCGTCTTCTCCGGCGTCCAGCCGACCGGCAACCTCCACCTCGGCAACTACCTCGGCGCCATCCGCAAGTTCGTAGCGCTGCAGGAAACCAACGAATGCATCTATTGCGTCGTCGACCTGCACTCGCTGACCGCCCAGCTCGTCCATGACGACCTGGAGGGCCAGACGCGCTCGATCACCGCAGCATTCCTGGCGGCAGGGATCGATCCCAAGAAGCATATCGTGTTCAACCAGGCTCGCGTGCTGCAGCACGCCGAGCTCGCCTGGATCTTCAACTGCGTGGCGCGCATCGGCTGGATGAACCGCATGACGCAGTTCAAGGACAAGGCCGGCAAGGACCGCGAGAACGCCTCGCTGGGCCTGCTCGCCTATCCGAGCCTGATGGCGGCCGACATCCTGGTCTACCGCGCCACCCATGTGCCGGTGGGCGACGACCAGAAGCAGCACCTCGAGCTTACCCGCGACATCGCCCAGAAATTCAACAACGACTTCTCGGCACGCATCGCCGAGCTCGGCCTCGGCGTCGAGATGCAGATGGGCGAGGAGACGGTGAACGGGTACTTCCCGATCACCGAGCCGCTGATCGGCGGTCCGGCCGCCCGCATCATGTCGCTGCGCGACGGCTCGAAGAAGATGTCGAAGTCGGACCCTTCCGATCTGTCGCGCATCAACCTGACCGACGACGCCGACACGATCTCGAAGAAGATCAAGAAGGCCAAGACCGATCCGGAGGCACTGCCGAGCGAGACAGACGGCCTGAAGGAGCGCCCCGAGGCCGAGAACCTCGTCGGCATCTATGCCGGCCTCGCCGACATGTCGAAGGACGACGTGCTCAAGGAGTACGGCGGCCAGCAGTTCTCGGTGTTCAAGCCCGCGCTGGCCGATCTCGCGGTCGAAAAGCTGGCGCCGATCGCCGGCGAGATGCGCCGCCTGATAGCGGATCCGGGCTACATCGACAGCGTCCTGCGCGACGGCGGCGACCGTGCCCGCGTCATCGCCGAGGCGACGATGAAGGACGTGCGCCACATCATCGGGCTGCTCGGCGACTGATTGCGGCCGGCGCCGGCCCGCTTGCGGGCAGCCGGCGCCGGTGGCAGATTGCTGACCAAAACGCCACGCGCAACAGGGTAGCAAATGGTCTCCAAACGCCTCAGCAAGGAAGCCGGTCACCGGCGCAAATTCCTGGCGATCATCGACGAGACGCCCGAATGCGAGCGGGCGGTGGCCTATGCATCCAAGCGCGCCAAATCCACCGGCGGCGTGCTCGTGCTTCTCTACGTGATCGAGCCCGACGACTTCCAGCATTGGCTGGGCGTCGAGAAGATCATGCGCGAGGAAGCGACGGCGACAGCAAACGGAGTGCTTGACGCCCAGGCGGCAAAGGTCCGGGAGAAGCTGGGGGTCGAGCCGGAACTGGTGGTGCGCGAAGGCAAGCCATCGGAGGAGATTCACAAGCTCATCGAAGAGGACCAGGACATCGCCATCCTGGTGCTGGCGGCTGGTTCGGGCAAGGAAGGCCCGGGGCCGCTGGTCGCCTCCATTGCCGGCAAGGGTGCGGCCTTCCCCATTCCGGTCACTGTCGTGCCGCAGAACCTGTCCGACGAGGACATCGACAGCCTGGCCTAATAGACGGGGCGCAACATATTGGCGCGGAGGCGCGCCAGCGGCTTGAATGTCGGCCGTCATGAGCCTAATTAGAACTATTCCAAACTGACAGCCCGCCCAAGCGGGCGCGGAGACGTGGCCATGTTCATCCAGACCGAAGCGACCCCCAATCCGGCGACGCTGAAATTCCTGCCGGGCAAGGAAGTGCTGGTGGAAGGCACCGCCGATTTCCGCGACGCCGACAGCGCCCGCGCCGCCTCGCCGCTCGCCGGCCGGCTGTTCGACATTCCCGGCGTGACGGGCGTGTTCTTCGGCTACGACTTCATCACCGTCAGCAAGGACGGCGGCCCGGACTGGCAGCACCTGAAGCCTGCGATCCTCGGCTCGATCATGGAGCACTTCATGTCGGGCGCGCCGATCATGGCCGGCGAGAGCCAGGCCGGCACGGGCCACCATGACGACGGCGAAGAATTCTACGACCAGGCCGACGCCGAGATCGTGGTGACGATCAAGGAACTGCTCGATACCCGCGTTCGCCCGGCTGTCGCGCAGGACGGTGGCGACATCACCTTCCGCGGCTACGAGAACGGCACCGTGTTCCTGCACATGAAGGGCGCCTGCGCCGGCTGCCCGTCGTCGACGGCGACGCTCAAGCACGGCATCCAGAACCTGCTCCGCCATTTCGTACCGGAAGTGCAGCAGGTCGAGCAGGTCGCCTGACGCTCGCAAGCATTTCATCCGCTAAAGCGGTAACAAAAAACCGGGCCAAGAGCCCGGTTTTTCATTTGCGACGTCCGTGTTGCCTGGACGGTTCGCGGTTATATTACGATGACCTTGGCGCCGACTTCGACGCGGTTGTAGAGGTCGATGATGTCCTGGTTCATCAGGCGGATGCAGCCCGACGACATGGCCTTGCCGATAGAGTTCCATTCCGGCGTGCCGTGCAGGCGATAGCCGGAATCGCCGCCCTTGTTGAACAGGTAGAGCGCACGCGCGCCCAGCGGGTTCCTGAGGCCGGGTTCCATGCCGCTCGCATATTTGGCGAGCTCGGGCTGGCGATCGATCATCTCGCGGGGCGGGGTCCAGGTCGGCCATTCGCGCTTGAGCGCGATACGGGCTGTGCCCTGCCACTCGAAACCCTCGCGGCCGACACCGATGCCGTAGCGCATGGCCGTGCCCTCGGGCTGGACGAGGTAGAGGAACTTCTCGTTGGTGTCGACGATGATCGTGCCGGGCTTCTCGGCGGTCTCGTAGCGCACCAGCTGGCGATGGTACTTGCGCGGCACCTTGCTGATCGGGACGGTCGGGATGCGGTAGCCGGCATCGACGCGCGAGCCGTAGTCGTTGGAGAACATGCGCGACGCGCCATCGGTCGAGCAACCGGCGATCGCGGTGGTCAGCGCCAGGGCGGCGACTATGGCGTAGGATTTCAAGCGCATGCGGAGTTCCCGAAGAGAGCGACGCCCGGGCCGATTCGGCCTCATTTTCGCCACCATTCTTAACGGTCGGCCATTTTGCTTGCCAAGCGAAACGAAGGCGCAAAGCCGGTTGCGCAATGACGTGAGCAAGCAACTATTGCAATTCGGCAACACGCAGGACGGGAGAGGCCAGTAAATTCAACGAGAAGCAGCGACGGAAAGCGACATACACTTTTCCGTCTGCACGTCTTCTGGATTAATCCAGTCGACGGGTTCAAAACGTGAACAAATGATGCAATGATCGGTCCATGCCGATCATTTCGCCGCTTGCCACAAATCCCCTCGTCGACGGCCGCCAGTCGGAACGTGCCTTGATGGTGCGCCGCGGCGTGCAGCGACTGCTCACGCAGATGGGCGCCCATGTCCTGCCGGAGCTGTCGCTGGCGACGGGCCGGCGCGCCGACCTCGTGGCACTGACCCGGCAGGGCGACATCTGGATCGTCGAGATCAAGTCGTCGGTCGAGGACTTCCGCACCGACCGGAAATGGCCGGACTACCGGCTGCATTCCGATCGCTTCTTCTTCGCCACGCATCCGGAAGTGCCGGCCGAGATCTTTCCCGACGAGTGCGGTTTCATCCTGTCGGACGGTTACGGCGCCGAGATCATGCGCGAGGCGCCCGAGCACCGCATGGCGGCGGCAACGCGCAAGGCGCTGATGCTGCGCATTGCGCGAGCGGGCGCCGCGCGCCTGCTCGCGGCCGAACTCGCTGGCGTCTCGGTGCCGGCGCTGGACGGCGAAAGCGAATAGCCGAAACTAGCGCGGCGCGCGCTTGGCGAGGATACGCTGCAGCGTGCGGCGGTGCATATTGAGCCGGCGGGCGGTCTCGGAGACGTTGCGCTCGCACATCTCATAGACGCGCTGGATGTGCTCCCAGCGGACGCGGTCGGCCGACATCGGGTTTTCCGGGGGTGCTGCGCGGTCGCCCGACGAATTGGTGAGCGCGGCATAGACGTCGTCGGCGTCGGCCGGCTTGGAGAGGTAATCGACGGCTCCGAGCTTCACCGCGGTGACTGCGGTGGCGATGTTGCCATAGCCGGTCAGGATCACGGCGCGCGTGTCCTCGCGGCGCTCGCGGATGGCCGCGACCACGTCGAGGCCGTTACCGTCGCCCAACCGCATGTCGACCACCGCATAGGCGGGCGGGTTGGCCCGCACCTTGGCGACCGCCTCCTCGACGCTTTCCGCCGTCTCGACGGCGAAGCCACGGCTTTCCATCGCGCGGGCCAGGCGCGTGAGGAACGGCTTGTCGTCATCGACGAGCAGTAGAGAATGGTCTTCGCCCGGCAGCCCGCCAGCAATGTCCTGGGTGGTCATCGCAGCCTATCCTTTTTGTCGTTGATCCCAGTCGTTCTATCGTTTTTCCACGCAGATATAGGTGCAAAGGCCGGATGTCCAATGCCAGGCCCGTGAAACCGCTTGCCAATCGGCTCAGGCGGTATCGAAGATGGTCGATCCAGCTGGCACCGGATTGAGGAACACGGCGCGGGCCCAGGAGATCGTCACCACGGCCCCCTCGCCCGGTCCGCTCGAATTGGTGAAGCTGATCTCGGCGCCGGAGCGCTCGAGCAGGGTCTTTGCGATGAACAGCCCGAGCCCCAGGCCGCCGCCCGGCTCGGCGCCCTGCCGGGTCGACATGTAGGGCTCGCCGATACGGTCGATGATGTCGTGCGGAAAGCCGGGGCCGTCATCCATGATGCGGAAGTTGACGGCCTCGTCGTCCCAGTTCCAGTGGATGGTGACGCTGCTGTGCGCGAAGTCGACGGCGTTCTCGACGAGGTTGCCGAGGCCGTAGATGACGCCCGGGTTGCGGTGGCCGACCGGCTCGGGCCCGACGCGCTCGCCCGGCTCGAGCTTGATCGCGATGCCGAAGTCGCGATGCGGGGCGATCACCTCCTCGACGAGCGAGGTGAGCGGCATGCGGGCGAGGTGCTGCTCGCCCTCCGACGACAGGCTGGTGAGGCGCTTCAGGATCTCGCGGCAGCGCTCGCTCTGGCTGCGCAGCAACGTGACGTCCTCGCCATATTTCGGGTCGTTGCCCAGCGCCCGCTCCATCTCCTTGGCGACCAGGGTGATCGTGGCAAGCGGCGTGCCGAGCTCGTGGGCGGCGGCGGCGGCGAGGCCGTCGAGGGCCGAAAGATGCTGCTCGCGTTGCAGCACGAGCTCCGTCGCGGCGAGCGCGTTGGCGAGCAGGCGTGCCTCCTCGGCGACGCGGAAGGCATACATGGCCGTGAAGGCAACGGAGCAGCTGACCGCGATCCAGATGCCGGCGGTGTAGATGAAGGGCATGGCCAGCACGATGCCCTCGTGCCAGGGCAACGGCAGATGGAAGAAGGCGAGCAGGGTAACGATGACGATGACCAGGGCCGCCAGTATGGCGGTCAGCCGCAGCGGCAGCGACGTCGCCGAAATGACCACGGGGACTGTCATCAGCACAGAGAAGGGGTTCGACAGCCCCCCCGTCATGTAGAGCAGGCCCGCGAGTTGCAGACTGTCGAAGGCAAGGATGCCGAAGGCCGCGATCGGCCTCAACCGGTGCGTCGCCGGATAGCGGAAGGCGAGGAACAGGTTGAGCCAGGCGGAGGTGGCGATAAGCGCGAAGCAGACGCTGACCGGCAGCGGGAACTCCAGCCAGTAGGCGACGACGACGACGCTGATGCTCTGGCCGACGATGGCGAGCCAGCGCAATCGGATCAGGGTGTTGAGACGAAGCCTGTGGCTGTGCTGCAGGTCGGGGGTACGGCTCGGCGCGTTCATCAGCGCTATATGCGCCGGAGACGCCGCCGCGCCAAGCCCCGCAAGGTACGGCTCTCTACGGCTTTTACGCTCCAACGCGATCTTTTCACACCGAACAGGCGCGCTCGCGCGACGCGTGCGCTTGGGATCACGTGCCGCGCGGCTTGGCGCGGCTGGTCGCCTGCGCCTCGAGCGGATTTTCGGGCCATACATGCTTGGGGTAGCGGCCGCGCATGTCGGAGCGCACATCGGCCCAGGAGCCGCGCCAGAAGCCGGGCAGGTCTCGCGTCGTCTGGATCGGGCGATGGGCCGGCGACAAGAGTTCGAGGGTGAGCGGCACGGTGCCGCCGGCGATCGACGGATGCTTGTCCATGCCGAACAGCTCCTGCACGCGGACGGCCAGGACCGGCCATTCGCCATCGTAGCGGATCGGCACGTGGCTGCCCGAGGGCGCGTTGAAATGGGTCGGCGCCAGCGCCGCAATCTTGCGCTGCAGGTCGTGCGGAACGAGCGACAACAGCGCGTCGTGCAGCACGCCGGAGCCGATGCGGGCGAAGGATGCCTCGCCGCGCAGGAAGGGCAGCAGCCAATCTTCGAGCCGTTCGAGCAGGGCTTCGTCCGACATGTCGGGCCAGGGGTCGCCGAGGCCGCGGTGCAGCCAGGTGAGGCGCTGGCGCAGGATTTCAGCTTCCTTGCCCCAGTCGAGCAGGCCGAGGCCGTGGGTGCGCAGCGCGGCGAGGATGGCAAGGTCAGCCTCCTCCCCCTTGGGCGCCGGCAGCATGCGCTCGGACAGGGTGACGGCACCTAGGCGGACAGTTTCGCGGACACGCACCGAGCGCTTTTCCCTGTCGAAGCTTGCCTCGGTGCGGCGCTCCAGATGCGAGGCCAAGACGGCGCGGATGTCGGCCTCGGACACGGCGGCGGCCGAGGCGATGCGGGCGTTCTGCGCCTTGCCCTGCAGGTCCGCAACGACGAGGTATGGCTCGCCGGCGAGCGGATCGGCGGCGTCGACGGCCGCACCGCTGCCATTGGCAAGCACGAAGCGGCCACGCTCGCCGCGCGCCTTGGCGACGCGGTCGGGCCAGGCATAGAGCAGGAGGGTGCCGACGCTTTCCTCCCCCGTTGAGGGGGAGGTGCCGCCAGAGGCGGCGGAGGGGGTCGGTTGAGGCAAGACACGGACTTCCGGCACTCCGGGAGCGGTTCGCGGGTCCGGGCGCTGGCGCGCGGCATCGGGCGACCCCTCCCCGTCGCTTCGCGACGACCCTCCCCTCAAGGGGGAGGGTAAAGCCCGTGCCAGCCGCTCAGCCAGTTGTCGCGCAGCATTGGCGCGGGGCGAGCGCTCGGAACGGAAGCGCTGCAGGCGGCGTTCGAGGTCGGTGCTGTCGCCGCCAAGGCCGCGTTCTGTCATCAGCACGGAGAGTTGGGCCGCTTCCAGACCGGATCCGGAGCGAGCCGCTTCGGCGACCATGTGGGCGAGGCGAACGGGCAGCGCCAGCTTGCGCATCGCCTGACCGGATGCGGTCAGGCGACCATCGGCATCGATGGCGTCGAGTTCGCGCAGCAGCGTCCGTGCCTCGGTGAGGGCGGGCGATGGCGGCGGATCGAGGAACGCGAGCGTCGCCGGATCGGCGACGCCGAAGGCGGCGCAGTCGAGCACGAAGCCGGACAGGTCGGCTTCGAGGATCTCTGGCGGCGAGAAGGCCGGCAGCGCCGCGGTCTGCTCGGCGCGCCAGAGGCGGATGGCGATGCCCGGGCTGGTGCGCCCGGCACGGCCGGCGCGCTGGTCGGCGGCGGCGCGCGAGGCGCGCACCGTCTCCAGGCGGGTCAGGCCGCTCGACGGCTCGTATTTCGGCAGGCGCGACAGGCCTGAATCGATGACGACGCGAACGCCGTCGATGGTGATCGAGGTCTCGGCGATGGCGGTTGCCAGTACCACCTTGCGGCGGCCGGCGGGCGCCGGCCGGATCGCCGCGTCCTGCGCCTTGCCATCGAGTTGGCCATATAGGGGAACGACGTCGACATCGGCAGCCACGCGGCCGTCGAGGCGCTCCGCTGTGCGCTCGATCTCGCGCTGACCGGGCAGGAAGGCAAGCACGCTGCCCTGCTCGCTTGCCAGCGCGTCACGGATGGTTTTGGCCATGGCGTCCTCGATCGCCACGCCCGCCGGGCGCTCGTCGTAGCGGATTTCGACCGGAAAGCTGCGGCCTTCGCTCTCGATCACCGGGGCGCCATCCAGCAGCTTCGCCACCCGCGCGCCGTCGAGCGTGGCCGACATGACGATGAGCCGGAGGTCGGGGCGCAGCGCGCCCTGCACGTCGAGCGCCAGCGCCAGGCCGAAATCGCCGTCGAGCGAGCGCTCGTGGAACTCGTCGAACAGTACGGCGGCGACGCCCGGAAGCTCGGGATCGTCGAGGATCATGCGGGCGAGAACGCCTTCGGTGACGACGAGGATTCTGGTCTTCGCGCTGACCTTGTTTTCCATGCGCATGGCGTAGCCGACGACTCCACCCGGCTCCTCGCCGAGCAGCGATGCCATGCGGCGAGCGGCGGCGCGCGCGGCAAGCCGTCGCGGCTCGAGCAGGACGATCTTGCCGTCGCCGCGCCATGGGGCATCGAGCAGGGCCAGCGGCACCAGCGTCGTCTTGCCGGCACCGGGGGGCGCTACCAGCACGGCGCTGTTGCCGGCCGAAAGGGCATCCGCCAGTTGCGGCAGGACCGCCGTCACCGGCAGGTCGGGAAGCTTGGTCATCAGGTACGTTCCGCCTTCTCCGCCGCGCGGGCGGCCCGGCCGCAATATCAGCGCAAGCCGGCACGAGGCAACAACGGCATCCCCGCCAATTTCAGCGGCAGGCCGCGCGGGGGGAGTTCGATCGGAACGAAACTGCCGGATCCGGCTGTTGCACCAGCCGAAGCCCGCGGTCCTGGAGTCTTTAGAACCTGACGTTCAGGCCGATGGTACCTGTCGTGAAATCGGCGTCGACAGCGTGCCTCAGCACATTGAGCACCTGCGGAAAGGTTTGCTTCTCAAGGACGAAATGACGAAGCTCGAAGTTGATCGAGGCCTTTTCCGCAAACGCATACTCCGCGCCGCCGCCGATGACATAGCCGGAGTGTGTGCGGCGGGGGTAAGAAACGTCGAAGGACGTGGAAGAGTCGTAGTCGTGCTCGATGCCGACCAGCGCCCCGCCGGCGGTGCCGTAGACCAGTGCGCGGCCGAAAGCCAGGCCCACCTGGGCATTGGCGGTTGCCAGCCAGTCTACGTCGAACCGGGCGCGGTTGCTCTTGCCCGCGATGCCGTTGACGTTGGCGAGGGCCCCATCCACGGACACGCCCACGACCGCCGGCCCGTACTGGTAGCGATAGCCCGCTCTCAGACCGGCGAGGCCTCCGTCGATCGCGCCCACATCGGGGATGCCGACAGGGACGTTGGTATAGGTCGCATCGCCATTGGCTCCGCCTGCAAAGGCGCCGACATAGGCGCCGGACCAGTCTACGGCGGCAGGCTTTGCCTCCTGCGCAAAAGCAGACCCGGCGGCCACGGCCATGACGGCCGAGGCAACGGCAAGACGTTTCATGATTTCCCCCTCAGACGACTGCAAGTCGAATCTGTATAATTGGACTGGATACAACCGAGATCCCAGCTGTCAACAAGTAGTTCATCTCACCCCAAGCCTGCCGCAACTAAACTGATCCTCCTGTCACACTCGGTCGCCAACTGTGATTGCCGCGGCCCTTGCTTCGCCGGAATGAAGCTTAACGTGACGCTTCGTTGATCGTTTTGCGACAGGAGGAGTCCGTGGCGGAATTTGCGCATCCAGCATTCAGCGGCGCGGCGACAGGGCCGCGCCGCGGCCAACTCAGCTTCCTGGTGGTGGCGCTTGTGCTTGTCGGGGCCGTGACCGTCGCAGCCGCGCTCGCGGCGGTGCTGGCGCCCGGCATCCGGTCGCTGCTGCTGCACGAGGACGGCATCGTCGAGACGGCAACCGTCGTGTTCCTGGCGATGGCCGTGCTCGGCGCCGCAGCGGCGACGGTCCGGCACGGGCTGCGGGTGTCTGTCGCGCTCGCAGGCCTGATCGGCCTGGCCGAGCTTCTGGACGAGACCAGCTTCGGGTCGCGCCTGTTCGGCTTCGAGCCGCTGCCGCTCTATGGCGGCGGGCAGCTCGACGGTTTCCACGACCTTCTGATCCTGGCCTACCGCCTGCTGCGCGACGTAAGCCAGGGCCTCGCCTGGCTGCTGGTCGGGCTGATGCTCGCCCTGTCGGCGGGGCTGGTGCTGTTTGCCCTCCGCCAGATCGCGCGAAATATGGCGGGAGCAACGACGTGGCTGTCCGGCCACGCGCTGCTCTTCCTGCATGTCGGTTTCATCGGGCTGGCGCAGGTCATCGACATCGCGACGTCGTCGCGCGCGCTCTCCGCCGTCGAGGAAGTGCTCGAGATGAACGCGGCGATATTGCTGGCGTTCTATGTGGCGCAGGTAGGGTGGGTTAAAGCGAAGCCCAGTTGAAGACCATTATATGGTCCAAAAGAATACGTTGGAATTTCTTATATTGGCGCTAAATTCGCGCACTACTTGCTACGATTTCTAATATTGTTCTAATTTATGACTTCGCACATGGGGACGAGAATGGCCGAAGACCACCTCGACAAAGAAACTTCTGTTTCGGCCGAAATTACGCCAACCAGCGTCTCGGCCAAGGCCAAAAGCAGGACAATTGCAGCTTTAGATCGGTTCTTTGGCAATATCATTGATAGGGCCAATGCGCCACTTGAATCAAAAACTGCAGAGATTCGGGCTTTGTCGGATGCTCGTCTAAGAACCATAAAGCTCGTGGAGGAGCTTGGTTCGAAGCTTCTGCAGAATGACCCTGAGATAGCCACTCGTGCCATCGAACGACACCTTGACGGTGCATTGCGTCGTCAAGTGAACAAAGAAGCGGTCGTCAAAGCTGCCTTAAACGACCTTCAAAACGAACCGCCCTCTGGCGAGCAGTCGGCAACGGGCGGCGAAGAGTTAGACAGCGGTTTCATGAACCGCTTTGAGCGATATGCAGAAGACGCGACCGATGAGCAGTTGCGTGAGAAGTGGGGACGGGTGCTCGCCTCTGAAATTCGTACACCAGGCACCTTTTCTAGCAAGGTGATGCGAATTGTGGACGAGCTTGACGCGTCAACGGCTCAATTATTTGAACGCACATGCAAACACCGGCTCAGCAATGTAATAATCAAATCGATTTCCGGTGAGTTAGCGTATTCAGACACGGCAAGACTAGTCAACGCAGGATTGATATTCGATCCAGGTTTCATGGGAACTTTGCGAAAATTTTCCGAAACTACTGACGAGCATGGCAATGAATTTTGGGCAATCGACTTTGGGCTGGCATTGGTAGCTGTACCCAAAGGGCTTTCTATTCCGTCAGGTATCGATCCTGTCCCCATCAAATGGACTTCCAATAATAACGTCCCTGGAGTTCCAATCTACGCATTGACGGATGTGGGTCAGGCTGTGGCCACAATTCTACCGAACGTCGAAGAGACCGCACTGAAGGATTACCTGGATCGCTTAGCTACGTACCTTTCTCCCACGCAAGTACTACACCTTCGAGGCGATGGCAAAATGGCCTCACTAGTAGACAGCCGTCATTTCTCCGAAAATAAAATGACTGTACAACTCAGTCCTTTTGCACAATCTATGGGATACAATGAGGTGCGCTGAACGCCCCCTCTCCGTCACGACTGCGTCGTGACACCTCTCCCCCACTACGTGAGGGCGAGGAACCCAAGCTGGACAAGTCTTACCTCACCTTCACCCAGCTCCGCTCGGCGAACGACTGCGCCATTGCGTGCACCGTGCGCTCGATCTCCAGCCCCTCGTCGAAGTCGATGACGCGGGCGGGTGCGTCTGAGATGCGGGCGAGCAGTTCGCGGCACTCGATGATCTTGAGGTCGTTGAAGCCGAGGCCGTGGCCGGGCGCGGGGATGAACTTGCCATAGGGCTCGTGGACGGGGGCGGCGAGGATGGTGCGGTAGCCCTGCTCGGTCGGCCGGTCGGAGGTCACGTAGAGCTGGATCTCGTTGAAGCGCTCCTGGTCGAAGACGATCGAGCCCCGGGAGCCGAAGATCTGCACCTGGATGCGGCCCTTGCGGCCCCAGGCCGAGCGGTTGACCAGCAGCGTGCCGGAGACGCCGTTTTCGAGATGGATCAGGCTGGAGGCGATGTCATAGGTCTCGACCGCGCGGCGCCCGCCGCCGGTCACCTGCCGGTCGGGATAGGGTTTTGCCATGTCGCACATGACCGACGCCACGCGGCCGAACAGCGTAGCGATGATCGACAGCGGATGGACGGCGAAATCGTCGAGCGCGCCGTAGCCGGACTTTGCCTCGTGCTTCCAGAAGAACGGGGCTTCGGGGTCCGCCATGAAGTCCTCGTCCATCTCGATACGGAGATGGTTGACCTCGCCGATGATCTTCTCGTCGAGCAGCTGGCGGATGTGGCGGATGGCCGGGCTCTGGATGTAGTTGTAGCCGAGCACGGCCACCTTGCCCGACCTGGCAGCCGCGGCGGCCATCGCCTCGGCCTCGGCGAAACTCGGCGCCATCGGCTTCTCGCACCAGACGTGCTTGCCGGCCTCGAGGGCGGCGATCGCCATTTCGGGATGGAACTGGTTCGGCGTGGTCAGCGACACGACCTCGACCTCGGGGTCGGCGATCACGGCGCGCCAGTCGCCCGACGCCTTGTCGAAGCCGAGTTCGCCCGCGCGCTGGACGGCGAGAGCCGCGTTGGACTCGGCGAGATGGACGAGCCTGACGTTTGGAACGTCGCCGAACACCGCACGCACCGAGTTCCAGGCCAGCGCATGGCACTTGCCCATGAAGCCGGTTCCGATAAGCCCTACACCTGTCACTTCGCTCTCTCCCGGTTTATAGAAGCGATATCGCCACAGACGGAGTGAATAGTCGAATTTTGGCGAAAATGGAACATACGGTTCATTTTATTTGGACAGTCGGCCACGCCGGCGTTATGGTGGACGAGGTGGAGGCGAAATGGACGACATGGCGGACACGATTTCGGAGGCATTGCCGCGCGATTTCGAGGCGCTGAGGGCGCTGATCCTCGACCGCCGCGAAAGCCTGCCCAAGCGCATCGCCCAGGTGGCGGCCTATGCGCTCGACAATCCCGACGAGATCGCCTTCGGCACCGCCGCCAGCATCGCCACCTCGGCGGGCGTCCAGCCCTCGACGCTGATCCGTTTCGCCCAGCACCTCGGCTACGACGGCTTCACCAGCCTGCAGCAGGTTTTCCGCGAGCGGCTGAGGGAGCGGACCACTTCCTATGAAGAGCGGCTGACGGTGGTGCGCGGCAACGACGACGGCACCAGCAACCGCCGCATCGTCGACGGTTTCCTGGCAGCCGCAAGCAAGTCGATCGACGTCATGAACCGCAACCTCGACGACGACACGCTGGACCGGGCCATCGACCTGCTCAACGGCGCCGAGACGATCTATGTGCTGGCCCGCCGCCGCTCCTATCCGGTCGCGAGCTATATCGCCTATGCGCTGGGCAAGCTCGGCGTGCGCAGCCAGCTGATCGAATCCGCCTCGGGACTGAGCCCGGAGATCATCTCCTTCGCCACACCGAAGGACGCCGTCATCGCCATCAGCTTCTCGCCCTACGCCTCGGCGACTGTGGAGGAGACGCGGCTGCTCTCGGCCAACGGCGTGCCGGTGGTGGCGATCACCGACAGCGCGTTCTCGCCGCTGGCGCAGTTCGCAACCGTGTGGTTCGAGGTGGCCGAAGCCGATTACGGCGGCTTCCGCTCGCTCGCCGCGACCATGGCGCTGGCGATGGGCCTGACGGTGGGCGTGGCCGAACTGCGGCGCGGACGCAAGGGGCGTAAATCAGGCGGCCCAAGGGGCTGAACCGGCCTTCGGACTGCGCCCAGCGCATGGCAGGTGCCCGCAAACGTCATGCCAAGGTGCTACCGGGGCGAAAAATGGTTGACGCAAGGGCGATAGTGGCTCAATCCCAACTTTAGCCATCTATCGTATGAGAGAGCCCCCATGCCTGCTTATCGTTCGCGCACCACCACCCACGGCCGCAACATGGCGGGTGCCCGTGGCCTTTGGCGCGCCACCGGCATGAAAGACACCGATTTCGGCAAGCCGATCATTGCGGTGGTAAACTCCTTCACCCAGTTCGTGCCGGGTCACGTCCACCTCAAGGACCTCGGCCAGCTCGTCGCCCGCGAGATCGAGGCGGCCGGCGGCGTGGCCAAGGAGTTCAACACCATCGCCGTCGACGACGGCATCGCCATGGGCCATGACGGCATGCTCTATTCGCTGCCGAGCCGCGAAATCATCGCCGACAGCGTCGAATACATGGTCAACGCGCATTGCGCCGACGCCATGGTCTGCATCTCGAACTGCGACAAGATCACGCCCGGCATGCTGAATGCCGCCATGCGCCTCAACATCCCGGCCGTCTTCGTTTCCGGCGGCCCGATGGAGGCCGGCAAGGTCGTGCTCAACGGCAAGACCCACGCGCTCGACCTGATCGACGCAATGGTCGCCGCCGCCGACGACAAGGTCACCGACGAGGACGTCAAGGTGATCGAGCGCTCGGCCTGCCCGACCTGCGGCTCGTGCTCGGGCATGTTCACCGCCAACTCGATGAACTGCCTGACCGAGGCGCTCGGCC
>VFQM010000684.1_pt1 | contig 35442 bp, 33 predicted proteins | sample 3512391 | NCBI WGS metagenome assembly VFQM01 (sample SAMN10412369, study PRJNA504923) | tailings metagenome | isolation source: Replicate 1 from Balatoc abandoned mine | place: Philippines
GCCCGGAATGGGCGGCTTGAGCCGGCCGGGATTGCCAGTGCGCAGCGCAACAAAGCTCTGGTCGAGCGAGGAGGCGAGCAGGGTCGCCTCGGCATCGCTTTCCGCAGTCAGCACCGTCATCGCCGCCATGACATGCGGCTTGTCGAGCGCGGGTGAGGGGGTGAAGCGTTCGCGGTAAAGCTTGATCGCGGCATCGAGGTGATCGGGCGCGAAGTGCGAGGCGAAGGCATAGGGCATGCCCAGCGCCGCGGCGAGCGAGGCGCCGAACAGGCTGGAGCCGAGGATCCAGAATTCCAGCGCCGCGCCAAAGCCGGGGGTGGCGCGCAAGGCCAGTTCCGGTTCGCCCGTCACCAGCGCGCGCAGTTCGATCACGTCCTGCGGGAAATACTCGGACGCGCGCATCAGGTCCTTGCGCAGCGCCTGGCCGATCCGGCTGTCCGCCCCCGGCGCGCGGCCCAGGCCCAGGTCGATCCGCCCCGGAAACAGCGCATCGAGCGTGCCGAACTGTTCGGCAATCACGAAAGGGTTGTGGTTGGGCAGCATGATCCCGCCCGCGCCGATCCGGATCGTGGACGTGGCATGGCCGATATGGGCGAGCGTCACGGCGGTGGCGCCGCCGGCGATGCCGTCCATGCCGTGGTGCTCGGCCACCCAGAAGCGCTTGTACCCGGCTGCCTCGGCCGCGCGGGCCAGGCTGGCGGCGCTGGTCAGCGCTTCGGAAATGGTCCCGCCTTCGCGGACCGGGATCAGATCAAGGACGGATAGCGGGATCACCGGCCGGATGGTGCCGGGTCCGGACCCAACTGGTCAAGATAGGATTGCGCGGTGCGCGCGGTTTCGCTGCCGGGCGCGGCCTTGACCACCGAGAGCCACGAGCGCCGGGCGGCGCCTTCATTGCCGGCGAGCACTGCAATCACCCCGGCCTCAAGCCCGACCTCGGGATCGAGCGGCATGAGCTGAGCGGCGACCTGGATCTGCTGCTGCGCCTCGGCCAGCTTGCCCTGGCGGCGCGACAGCGTGGCCGAAAGCAGCCAGCCCTGACCGTTATCGGCGGCATTGGTGCGCGCGGTCGCCAGCGCCGTTGCCGCATCGCCATCGCGCTTCAGCGCCACCAGCGCGCGGGCGCGGTCGATCGAGATTTCACCGGCCAGGCGCGGATCGGCAGCGCCCAGTGCCTCGCCGTGGGCCTGGTCAAGCCGCGCCAGCGCTGCCTCGGGCTTGCCGGCGGCGAGCAGGGCATTGCCGGCCATTCCGCCCAGCCGCGCGCGATTGGCCGGTTCGCTCGCCGGGGTCAGCTCGCGCGCCTCGGTAAAGGCCGCCTCGGCTTCGTCCCACTTGCCCTGCGCGGCGAGCGCCATGCCGAGGCACTGGCCGGGTTCGACCCGGGCCGAACCCTTGAGGTCCTTGATCCAGCGTTCGGCATAGGCCTGTGCTTCGGCCGGGTTGCCCGCCAGCAGTTTGCGGCACTGCGCAGCCGGGCTGAGCGGCGCGGGCGGGGCAGCGGCCTCGGTCTTCTTGCGCGGAATCTCGAGCGGGGCCTGTGGCAACGAGCCGCCCGCGCCAACGCCGACGCTGGGGCCGACCTGGGCGATGAGAGGCAGCAGCAGGGACAGGATCATGGCAGCTCCGCAATCGTCCGCAGCAACAGCGCGATATCAGCATCGCGGCTGAGGCGGTGATCGCCGTCCTTGATCAGGGTGACCTGAACATCGTCCGAATGGAGCTGCTCGGCCAGCGTCAGCGCCAGCTCCCACGGCACATCGGGATCGCGCTGGCCGTGCAGCAGCCGGACCGGGCAGGTCAGTGCAATCGACCCGCCAAGCAGCCGCTGCGCCTGGCCATCGGCCCAGAACGCGGCATGGGTCGGGGTCGGTTCGGGGCCATAGGGATTATCCTCGAACACAGTCTCGCCTGCTGCCAGCGCGGCCTGCTGATCCGCGTCATAGCCCCAGTCGGTAAAGTCCGGCGCGGCGGCGATGCCGATCAGCCCCGCCAGCCGCTCGCCCAGCGCGAGGCCGACCAGCAGCATCAGCCAACCGCCCATCGAAGAGCCGATCAGCACAACCGGCCCCTCCACCTCTGCCGCGATCAGCGCCAGCACCTCATCGCGCCACCTGGTCAGCGTGCCATCCGCAAAGTCCCCGTCGCTCTGCCCGCAGCCCGAGTAATCGAGCAGCAGGCAGGCCCGCTCTTGCGCCGCGGCCCAGTCAAACACCGCGGTCGCCTTACCGCCAGCCATGTCGGACATGTAGCCCGGCAGAAACACCAGCGTCGGGCCGGTTCCGGCGGTGTGGCGAAAGGCGATGCGGGTGCCATCGGGCAGGGCGTGAAAGCGGGTCTCGGTCATCGGCCCCTCCTGCGCCATTGCCCCGTCACAATTCAAGGCTAGTGTCATTATGACGGAGTTCGACCCACCGAACCGTCACCCCGGGCTTGACCCGGGGTCCCGCTGCCATTCCGGACGTCGCAGCTTGTCGCGGCGTTGCAAGAAGAAAGCGGGACCCCGGGTCAGGCCCGGGGTGACGAAAATGGCGTCATGGACTTCCGGGCCAGATGACTTGTCTGTGCGAGGGATGAGGGAGAGACCGATGTTGCCAGAGCCGCCGCAGGCACCGCTGCTTGCCGCCAACCGCCGGAGTGCCCTGAAGTTGGGTCTGCTCGGCTTTGCCGGGATCGGCGCGCCAGCCCTCGCGCAGGTGAACAAGGGCTTCACCCACTGCGTCGCCAGCGGCGAGCCCGGACCGACACAAGTGCTGCTGTGGACCCGCTATGCCAGCGCGGAGGAAACGCCGCTCAAGTGGGAGCTGGCCGAGGATGCCGATTTCACCCGGATCGTCGTCCAGGGCGATGCCACCGCCTCCCCCGCCAACGATTGCTGCGCCCGGGCCTGGGCCAGGGGGCTGAAGCCGGGGCGCTGGTACTTCTACCGCTTCGTCGCGCCGGATGGTGAGAAGTCCCCGGTTGGCCGGACGAAGACGCTGCCGGTGGGCAAGGTCGACAAGTTCCGGATCGCGGTCTTCTCCTGCTCGAACTTCGGCTTCGGCTGGTTCAACGCCTATGGCCATGCGGCGGAAGCGGGCGATTTCGACCTGGTGCTGCACCTGGGCGACTATTTCTACGAATATCCGCGCGGCACCTATCCCGATACCAAGGAAGGTCTGGCCGAGCGGCTGCTGCCGGTGGGCGAGGCGGTGACCCTGGCTGGCTACCGCGAGCGCTTCTCGACCTATCGCAACGATCCCGACCTGCAGCGGCTGCACCAGCTCTATCCCGTGATAACCATGTGGGACGATCACGAGGTGGCCAACGACGCCTGGAAGGACGGGGCGGAAAATCACCAGAGCGACAAGGAAGGCCCCTATGCCGTGCGCGAGAGCGTGGCCGAAAAGGCCTATCGCGAATGGCTGCCGGTGTCCGAAGCCTATTGGGCGCAGTACGAGATCGGCAAGCTTGCCACGCTGTTCCGGCTCGAGACCCGGCACCTGGCGCGCGACAAGCCGTTTGACCTGGGCGACCTGATGAAGGGCAAGCGCGGCCCGGAACTGGAAGCGGCGCTAGCGGCGTTCCGCGATGGTGCCTGGCGCGATCCCAAGCGCACCCTGATGGGGGCCGAGCAGGAGGCCTGGCTGGCCAAGGGCCTCAAGGGCTCCACCAAGGCGGGCAAGCCCTGGCAGGTGCTGGCCCAGCAGATCATCATGGGCCAGTTCGGCTTCGGCAAGGACCTGATCGCCGGCATGACCAAGGATGTCGACCCGGGCATGCGCGCCCGGATCCTCGCCGCCAACCGTGCCCAGCAGAGCGGCATTCCCTATGCGATGGACATGTGGTCCGGCTATCCGGCGGCGCGCGAACGGCTTTACCAGTCGGCGCTTGATGCCAATGCCAACCTGCTGGTCCTGGCCGGGGACAGCCACAACGCCTGGGCCTTTGACCATGCCCATAAGGGCGAGCGCGTCGGGGTCGAAATGGCCGGGCAGAGCGTGACCTCGCCGGGGTACGAGCACTACCTCGGCTGGATCAAGCCCGATGCGCTGGCGCAGGATGTGATGGCAGCCAGCCCGGCGCTGAAGTGGTGCGACACCAGCCAGCGCGGCTACCTGGCGGTCGAGCTGACCCCCAAGGCGGCGACCGGCGAATATCGCTTCCTCGCGACCGTGCGCCAGAAATCGACCGCGCTGGCCGGGACCAAGCGGATGACCGTGCTGGCGGGGCAGCGGAAGTTCAGCTGACCGGCTAGTCCGGCCAGCCGAGCGACCATTCCTTGGCCTTGGTGTCCTGCTTGCAGGCCGTCTTCAGCGCTGCGAACTGCGCGGGGGTCAGGGCCGTGCGATAGGCCTTGCCCGGCTGCACGGCCTTGGCAAAGGCCTGCTCGCGCTCACCCGAATCCGGGTGGCTGTTGAGATAGGACAGCTGCTTGTTGCCGGCGGTCGGATCCAGCTTGCGCAGCCGCCCGAAGAAGGCCGCCGTTGCCGCTGGCGAGATATCCGCCTTGGCCAGCCGCATCCGCGAATATTCGTCCGCCTCGCGCTCGGCCTCGCGCGAATAGCCCATGGTCGCGACCCCGCCGAGCGTCCCGCCGATATCGCTGTTGGCCCCGCTCAGCAGGATCGACAGGCCGAACTGGCGCAGCAGCGCCTGCATCACGTGGCGCTTGCGGACATGGCCCACCTCGTGCGCCAGCACCCCGGCCAGCTCATCGGGTGACTTGGCTTCCTGCACCAGCTTATCGAACAGCAGCACCCGCCCGCCAGGCAGGGCAACCGCATTGACCATGTCGATCTTGGCCAGCTGGACCGTGATCGGGCTCTTCCCGTCATCGACATCGCGGGTCAGCGCAGCCAGGGCGGCGTCACCTTCCGGGGTCGAACAGGTGAACTGCTCCAGATCGCCGACCAGCGCCGAACCGATCCGCTGCTCCCAGCTTTCCGGCACCATCGGCCCGAGCCAGCTGGGCGCGGTCATCACCGCCGCCACGGCCACGGCGCTGACCAGGCCGAGCACGACGCTGGCGCGGACCAGCCCGAAGCGATCGATCCAGCCGCCATATTTGCCGCCCTGCGGCATTCGCTCCAGCACGGCCGGCGCGGCATCGGCCGGGACCAGCAGCCGCCAGCCGGCCCGCTCACGGTGGCCATAGACCAGCCGGTCACCGCGATGCTCGTTGAAGGTCAGCGCCGCCGCCGGGATCACTTCCGCCGCGCCTTCGGCCCGCGCGATCTCCAGCCCGGCGGCCTGCCAGCGCAGCGTCACCGGGTGGCGGATCGCGCTGGTCCCGTCGAACAGGTCGGCGGCGGCGCTGCCTTCCATCGTCAGATCGCCCCCATGTCAAAGGCGTCGAGCAGGCCTTCGCCCTCGCGCAGTTCCTTGGTGGTCGACTGGGTCAGGTGATCGACCTCGACATAGCCGAAGGCGTGGAGGTGCCGCACCCCGAAGGCCCAGTGGCGATAGGTCAGGAAGATCACGCCGATCCCGAGCGTGAACAGGATCAGCGCGGCATCGCCAAGGAACAGCTTGAGCCAGTCCTTGGTCGAAGCGGTAAAACCGAAGGTCAGCGTGTGGAGGCTGGTCGCCTCGACCATCTGGCGGAAGAACTTGGCATAGTAGGCCAGCACGATCAGGCCGAAGAGGAAGTAGAAGCCAAAGACCGTTACCAGGCCAACGATCAGGTTCGTGACCGGATTGGGCTCGCCCCCGCCGGCTCCGCTGGCCATTGCGATCGGCATGACGACGATGAAGATTCCGATCAGGCCAATGAACGGCGCGGCATAGCACAGCAGGAAGCGCCCCATCAGCCCTTCGACCCGGCCCTCGGCGTCAAACTTGTAAGGGCCGAAGCTCATCGCCTTCCAGCGCTCGTTCCACAGCGAGACCATCGACCAGGGGATCAGCAGGCCCAGCGCGATAGTGCCGACGAAGTTCTTCCACATGTAGGAGACGCCGTAAGCCATCCCCGGATCATCGCTGCCACCGCGAATCCCGCGCCAATAGGTGCGCGCCAGCCGGTAACGCAGCGCGCGGAACCGGGCGACACCGACCAGCCAGTAGACCAGGATGACGAACGCCAGACCCAGCACCCCGGCAGTCAGCCCGTCACCATTCAGCACCAGCCGCTGGATCAGGAAGTTGAAGCCGATCAGCGGCAGGCCGATCAGCAGGAAGACCATGACTGCCCCCTTGAACAGTTCCATCCCCGTCCCGGCCCATTCGAACCGGTCATCGATGAAGCGGGTGCGCGACCACAGGTAACGCCGGGTCCGCGCGGTCGCCCAGAAGCGGTAGATCCCCAGCGTAACGATCGTCAGCAGCAGGTTGGTGAAGGCAATCGGCGCATATTCCTGCCAGGTGCCGTGGAATTCGAAAGCCTTGTCAGACTGTGCGTCGTTCTGTTCTTCGGTCATGCGCTCCCCCCAAGCGGTTTCGTGCCCTGAGAGGAAACCATTGCCGCGCAAACGTAAAGCCAAAAAACGTCGGCCGCTGTCCGGCAACTGGACAGTAACCCCTGACCTGCTAAAAGCGCGGTCATGGTTCTGCGGATCGCCCTGACCCTGACTACTACCACCCCGGCTTGCCGGGGGCGGAGCGCGTTGGCCCAAGGCTGAACGCTGCCCCGCCGTCCGGTTTCGGGCGGCTGGTGTCTCCTCCCGAAATCGTCCTTTCCGACACCGCCCCTTTGCGGAGCGCCCCGCTTGTGCCAAAGCGCCCGCAAATCAGACGAGTGCCTTGCAATGTCCGAACTGCTCAAGATCAGCCTGCCCGATGGTTCCGTGCGCGAAATGCCGCTCGGCTCGACCCCGGCCGATGTCGCCGCGGCGATCGGCCCGGGCCTCGCCAAGGCGGCGCTGGCCGCCAAGGTCGATGGCGAGCTGGTTGACCTGAGCCGGCCCTTCACCGCCGATGCCCAGCTCGCGCTGGTGACTTCGCGCGACGAGGCCGAGGCGCTCGACCTGGCGCGGCATGACTATGCCCACGTCCTGGCCGAAGCGGTCCAGGCGCTGTTCCCGGGCACGCAGATCACCTTCGGCCCCAGCACCGACGATGGCTTCTATTACGACTTCGCGCCCAAGGACCGGCCCTTCACCGAGGAAGACCTGCCGGCGATCGAGGCCGAGATGCGCAAGATTATCCAGGCCGACAAGCCGCTGCGGCGCGAGGTCTGGAGCCGCGAACAGCTGATCAGCCGCTGGAAGCAGCAGGGCGAAAGCTTCAAGGCCGAATGGGCCGCCGAACTGCCGGGTGATGAGCCGCTGACGGTCTACTGGTCGGGCGATGACTGGCTCGACATGTGCCGCGGCCCGCACCTGCCCTCGACCGGCAAGCTCGATGCCCAGGCCTTCAAGCTGACGCGCGTGTCGGGCGCCTATTGGCGCGGCGATCAGAACAACGCGATGCTGAGCCGGATCTACGGCACCGGCTGGCTCAACAAGAAGCAGCTTGATGCCCACCTGACCCGGCTGGAGGAAGCCGCCAAGCGCGATCACCGCAAGCTGGGCGGCGAGATGGACCTGTTCCACCTACAGCAGGAAGCCCACGGCTCGGTCTTCTGGCACCCCAAGGGCTACCTGATCTGGCGCGAGCTGGAGGCCTACATGCGCCGCGCGATCGATGGCGCCGGCTACCGCGAGGTCAAGACCCCGCAGGTGATGGACGCGCGCCAGTGGGAGCAATCCGGCCACTGGGGCAAGTACCGCGAGAACATGTTCGTCATCCCCGACGAGGTGCCCAACACCGAGGACGAAGGCCCGGTAATCTCGGGCGAGGCCGACTGGATGGCCTTGAAGCCGATGAACTGCCCGGCCCACGTCCTGATCTTCCGCCAGGGGATCAAGAGCTACCGCGACCTGCCGCTGCGGATCTACGAGAACGGCTGCTGCCACCGCAACGAACCGCACGGCGCGCTGCACGGGCTGATGCGGGTGCGCCAGTTCACCCAGGACGATGCCCACATCTTCTGCCGCGAAGACCAGATCGTGGCCGAAGTGCGCGCCTTCTGCGAACTGGCTGACCGGGTCTACAAGGACTTCGGCTTCACCTACTCGATCAAGCTGGCGCTGCGCCCCGAAAAGCGCTTCGGCAGCGATGCCGATTGGGACAAGGCCGAGAACGAGCTGCGCAATGCCGTGATCGAAGCGGGTCTCGCCACCGAGGAATACGGCTGGGAAGAACTGCCGGGCGAAGGCGCCTTCTATGCCCCCAAGCTCGAATGGCACCTGACCGATGCGATCGGCCGGACCTGGCAGGTCGGCACGATCCAGTCCGACCGCGTCCTGCCCGAGCGGCTTGATGCGAGCTACATCGGCGAGGACGGCGAAAAGCACCGCCCGGTCATGCTGCACCGCGCGATCTTTGGTTCCTACGAACGCTTCATCGGCATCCTGATCGAGCACTTTGCCGGCAAGCTGCCGGTCTGGCTCGCCCCGGTCCAGGCCGTGGTGGCGACGATCGTGTCCGACGCCGATGGCTATGCCGCCGATGTGGCCGAGCAGCTCAAGGCCGCGGGCATCCGTGCCGAGACCGACTGCCGCAACGAGAAGATCAATTACAAGGTCCGCGAACACTCGCTGCAGAAGGTCCCGCACCTGCTGGTGGTCGGCAAGCGCGAGGCCGAGGAAGGCACCGTTGCCGTCCGCACCCTGGGTGCCGAACACCAGAAGGTCATGCCGCTGGCCGAGGCGATCGCCATGCTGAAGGCTGAAGCCACCCCACCGGATCGGCGCTGATCTTGCTGGGGCTGGGGGCAGACCAAATCGCCGTTGCGCTGGTTGCTGCCCTGGCGGCAGCCTTTGTGCGCGGCCTGGCGGGCTTCGGCATGGCGATCCTGCTGGTGCCGGTGCTGGGTCTCGCCATTCCGCCGTCCGAGGCCGTGGTCACCGCCAACTGGCTGGGCATCTTCATCGGCCTGGTCGGCCTGAAGGCCATGCTGGGCGCGAGCGAGCGCTCGGCCTTCGTGATTGGCGGCCTGGCGATGCTGGCAACGCCGTTGGGGGTCTGGCTGCTGTCGATCACCGACCCGGCGCTGGCGCGGCTGATCATTGCCGTCGTCGCGCTTGGCGCATTCGTGATGGTGCTGCTGCCCAAGCGGCCGGATGGGCATCAGCCTTCGAGCGTTGAAGTGGGCGGGACCGGCGTGGCCTGCGGCGTGTTGACCGGGTTTGCCGGAATGCCCGGGGTGCCGGTGGTGCCGTTCTACCTGCGCCGCCAGCTGGCGCCGCAACTGGCGCGGGCCTCGATGATGACGATCTTCCTCGCCACGTCGGTCGCGGGCGTAGGCTCGGCCGTGGCACTCCGGGTCGCGACCTGGCGCGAACTGATGCTGGCGGCCTTGCTGTTTCCCGGGGTGCTGATCGGCAACACGCTGGGCAACAAGGCCTTCGGCAAGGTCAGTGATACGGCCTGGCGGCTGTTTGTTGGCGTCGTGCTGGGGGCAACGGCACTGGCCGCGCTGTGGCGGCTACTGCACGCTTAATTGGCGAGGATCAGCGCCAGCGCGCAGCCGCAGACAACCGAGCCGCGCAGCAGGTCGCGCGAGTGGGCAGCAGCGAAGGCAAGGGCTTTGGCCATGGGCGGCATTATCCGCCCGCGCGCTTACCAAAAGTTTAAGCGCTGGCGCTCGCCGACATGACCTGGCGACCATCGGCTGCGAAGGAGCCCAGTTCGATCGCCTCACCCGCGCCGCGCATGACCAGATGGAGCGGCTCGTCCGCCACGGCCGGGCTCATGCCGCGAAAGGCGAAGGACTTGAGCGCATTGTCGCCCAGGGTCCGCTGCGCCAGGTCGAGCAGCAGAGTCGCGGTTAGCGGCCCGTGGACCACCAGCCCGCGATAGCCCTCTTCGCTGGTGGCATAGGGCATGTCGTAGTGAATGCGGTGGCTGTTGAAGGTCAGCGCAGAGAAGCGGAACAGCAGCGGTGCGCCGGGCTCGATCACGCGGTGCTGGTCCCAGCCGGCGGGATCGAACCGCCCCTCGCCCAGCGGCGGCGGGGCGGGCGGGGTGCCGGGGGCAGCCGGTTCCCGATAGACCAGCGACTGGACCTCTCGCACGGCGAGGCCGGCCGGCCCATGCGTTTCATGCGCGACATCGACGAAGACCAGCCTGCCGCTGCCGCCCGACTTCTCGGTGACAGACAGGACACGCGAGGTCCGCGTCACCGCCTCGCCAACCTTGAGCGGGGCGAGGAACTCGACCTTGCTGGAAGCCCACATCCGGCGCGGCAGCGGCACAGGCGGCAGGAAACTATCGGGGCTATCGTCGCGGCGCGGATGGCCGTCCGGGCCGAGCTGCGCCGTCGCGGCATCGGGCGTGCAGAGACACCAATGGAAGCCTTGCGGGACCAGGCCATCGGCTGGAGCAGCACGGTCCAGCGTGGCGCACCAGCGGGTGAACAGGCCCGGGTCGGCATGATCGCTGCGCTGCTCCTCGCGCCCGATCCACGCTTGCCATTCGCTCATCAGTTGCGTCCTTCCAGCAGCCCGCGCGCGATCACTTGCGCCTGGATTTCGGCCGCGCCTTCGAAGATGTTGAGGATGCGGGCATCGCACAGCACCCGGCTGATCTCGTACTCCAGCGCATAGCCGTTGCCGCCGTGGATCTGCAGGCTGGCATCGGCATTGGCCCAGGCGGCGCGCGCAGCCAGCAGCTTGGCCATGCCGGCCTCGATATCGCAGCGCTTGCCGGTGTCCTTGGCCCGCGCGGCGGCGTAGGTCAGCTCGCGCGCGAGGACGAAATCCGTGAGGCTCATCGCCAGCTTGTCGGCCACGCGCGGGAAGTGGAGCAGCGCCTTGCCGAACTGTTTGCGCTGCTGCGCATAGTCCAGCCCCAACTCCAGCGCCCGCTTGGCCACGCCCACCGCGCGCGCCGCTGTCTGAATCCGCGCGGCCTCGAAAGTCCGCATCAGTTGCTTGAAGCCCTGCCCTTCCTCACCGCCGAGCAGGGCATCGCCGGGCGCCTTCAGGCCATCGAACTGCAGCGCATATTCGCGCATCCCGCGATAGCCGAGCACCTCGATCTCGCTGCCGCTCATCCCTTCGGCCGGGAAGGGTTCGGCATCGGTCCCGCGCGGCTTGGGCACCAGCAGCATGGAGAGGCCGGCATAACCTTGGGTGTCCGGTCGGGTCCGGCAGAGCAGGGTCATCAGGTCTGACCGGCTGGCGTGCGTGATCCAGGTCTTGGCACCGTCGATTACCCACGCACCGTCGACCAGCCGGGCGCGGGTCTGGAGCGAACCGAGGTCAGAGCCGGTATCGGGTTCGGTAAAGACAGCCGTGGGCAGGATCTCACCGCTGGCGATCTTGGGTAGCCAGTGCTGCTGCTGTTCGGGCGTGCCGCCCATGGCGACCAGTTCGCCGGCAATCTCGCTGCGGGTGCCGAGCGAACCCGCGCCGATCCAGCCGCGCGACAGCTCCTCGGTGATCACGCACATCACCAGCTTGCTCAGGCCCAGCCCGCCGAACTCGGCCGGGATCGTCGCGCCGAAGGTGCCAAGGTCGGCCATGGCCTGGACTGTGGCATCGGGGATCAGATCATTCGCCAGGTGCCACTTGTGGGCCTGGGGCAGGATCTCGGCCTCGGTGAAGCGGCGGAACTGGTCGCGGATCGCGTTGAGATCGGCTTCGGGCAGACCCTCGCTCGGCCACTGTCCCGCCGCCAGCGCAGCGGCAACGGCTGTGCGGGTTGCGGCATGGTCGCGATCGATCAGGTCGGCGCAGGCCAGCGCCAGGTCGCGCGCTTCGGCGGCGAGGCCAAGGTCGCCGGGACGCAGCAGCTCGTTCTGGCCCATTGGCAGGCCGCCGGTCAGCTGGGCGAGCGTTCCGGCAAAGCCCAGCAGCGCGACCTGCCGGTCAAGCTCGGTCCCGCCGCCATTCGCCGCGATCCAGTCCGCCACCGCTTCGAGCGCCGCGACCGAGGTCGCGATCCAGGCAAAGCCATGGTGGGCGCGCTGGTTGGTTGCGGGGATGTCCGCAAGCGCCGCCCGGGCGAGGTCGCGATAACCGCGCGCCGCGCCGAGCACCTTGCCGAGGTCGATACTCATGCCTTCTCGAACACCGCCGCGATGCCCTGCCCGCCGCCGATGCACATGGTTTCAAGGCCGTACTTCACGTCGCGGCGCTGCATCTCGCGGGTCAGGTTGGCGAGGATCCGGCCGCCGGTCGCGCCGATCGGATGGCCCAGCGAAATGCCCGAGCCGTTGACGTTGAGCATGTCGTGCCGGCTGTCATCGTCCGACCAGCCCCAGCCCTTGAGACAGGCGAGGACCTGCGGCGCGAAGGCCTCGTTGAGTTCGATCAGGCCGATGTCATTCCATGACAGGCCGTTCTTGGCGAACAGCCGTTCGGTCGCCGGCACCGGGCCAAAGCCCATCCGGCTGGGATCGCACCCAGCCGCCGCCCACGAGTGGAAATAGGCGATGGGTTCGAGGCCCAGTTCCTCCAGCTTGTCCTCGGCCACGACCAGACAGGCCGCTGCGGCATCGTTCTGCTGGCTGGCATTGCCCGCCGTCACCACGCCGCCCTCGATCGGCCGCAACTTGCCGAGCGTCTCCATGCTGGCATCCGCGCGGTACCCTTCGTCATGCGCGAAGACCACGGGATCACCTTTCTTCTGCGGGATCTCCACCGGGACCAGTTCGTCCGCGAAAAGCCCGTTGGCCCAGGCCGCCGCAGCGCGCTGGTGGCTGCGCGCGGCATAGGCATCGCAGGCCTCGCGGCTGATGTTCCAGTCCTTGGCCAGGTTCTCGGCCGTTTCGATCATGCCGCTGATCACGCCATAGCGTTCGATCGGCTGGCTCATCACCCGGCCCCGCGTCAGCCGGTCATGCAGCGTCAGGTTGCCGGCGCGCACGCCCTTGCGGATATCGGTGCTGTAATGTTCGACGTTGGACATGGATTCGCAGCCGCCGGCGACGACCACGTCGGAGACCCCGGTCTGGACCATCATCGCCGCATTCACGATCGCTTGCAGGCCAGAGCCGCAGCGGCGGTCGAGCTGATAGCCCGGCACTTCCTCGGGCAGGCCGGCGAGCAGCCACGACCAGTGCGAGATGCAGGGCGCTTCGCCGTTGCCATAGCCCTGGGCGAAGATCACATCGTCGACCCGCGTGGGATCGATCTTCGTGCGCTCCATCAGGGCTTTCAGGATCGTCGCGCCCAACTGGCCGGCGGTGAGCGGGGCAAGCGACCCGCCGAACTTGCCGACGGCGGTGCGGATCGGGGCGACGATGGCGGCGCGGCGCAGTTGGGTCATCAGGTGCGGTCCTTGTCTGAAGTGGCAACCACGCCGCGGTCGATCAGCGTGGCGATCTGGCCCGAGGAAAGCCCCAGCCGCTCAGCCAGCACCTCCTCGCTGTGTTGGCCGAGGTACGGCGCCGCCTGCGGATCGCCGGCCTCGCGATCGGGGATATTGGCGAAGCTGCGGGTGGCGGGATATTCGAAGCCGCTGGGGTTGGCCGGCGATGGCCCGAACAGCGGGTTGTTGGTGACGAGATCGGGGTCAGTTGTCATCTCGTGCATGGTGCGATAGCGCTCGAAGGTCGCCCCGGCCTTGGTCAGTCGGGCCGCCAGGTCGGCATAGTCGAATGTCTCGGCGGCCTGCTGGAACAGGTCGAACAGGCGGTGGCGGTGGACGAAGCGCCAGTGATCGCTGGCAAAGAAACTGACGTCCAGTTCCGCTTCCAGCGCGGCGACCGCATCGGCCAGGCCAAAAGCCTCAACCGTTGCCTTCCACTGCTTGGGGGTGAGCGCGGCGACCATGAAGCGGTGCCCGTCGCGGCTGCGGAAATCGCGCCCGAAGGCACCCCAGATGGCATTGCCGATCCGCTCACGGTCGGCGCCGCGATAGAGCATCTCCGCCGCCGCCCCAGCATTGAAGGCCGTGCCGATCGCCACATCGCCCAGCGGCACGCGCAGCTCGCTGCCCTCTCCGGTCGCATCGCGGTGGCGCAATCCGGCCAGCAGCGCGAAGGCGCAATAGGCCCCGGTGATGAAGTCCCAGGCGGGCAGGATCTGGTTGACCGGCGGGGCGGTGGCCGGGTCCCATTCTTCCGGACCGGTCATCAGCGGATAGCCCGAGGCGGCATTGACCGTGAAGTCCATCGCCTGGCGCCCGTCATGCCAGCCCATGATCCGCACCGAAACGAGCTCCGGGCGGCCCGCCGCGATCTTGTCATGGGCCATGAAGCTGTCGACCGGCAGGTTGGTGATCAGCTGCCCGGTGGCCTGCGCCAGCTGCACCGCCAGCTCGCGCCCCTCGGCCGTCTGCAGATCCAGCGCGACGCTTTTCTTGGCGCGGTTGAGGTTCTCCCATGAGAGCGAGCGGCCCTCGGCGGTCATCATGTAGCGCTTGTAATCAAGCCCGCCGCGCCGATCGTCGATGCGGATCACCTCCGCTCCCATCTGGGCGCAGTAAAGGCCCGCCGTGGGCGAGGCGACGAAGGACGAAACCTCGACGATCGAAAGGCCGGTGAGCAGCTGGTACATGGCTTACCAGACCGACCCTTCGCTGGCGAATTCGCGCAGCAGGTGCTTGGCGATCTGGAGCTGCATGATCTGGCTGGTGCCTTCGTAGATGCGCAGGATGCGGGCATCGCGGAAGAACCGCTCGGCCGGATACTCGGCCAGGTAGCCCGCCCCGCCATAGACCTGGACGCAGCGATCGGCGACCCGGCCGCAGGTTTCCGAAGCGAACAGCTTGGCGGCCGCGGCCTTGCGCTGGATGTTCTCGCCCCGGTCGGCCCGTGCGCAGGCATCGGCGATCATGCATTCGGCGGCGTAAAGTTCGGCCTCGCTATCGGCCAGCATGGCCTGGATCAGCTGGAAATTGGCAATCGGCTCGCCAAAGGCCTTGCGCTCGGTGGCATAGCGGATCGCGGTATCCAGCGCGCGGCGGCCCATGCCGACGCTCATCCCCGCGACCGACAGCCGCCCGTTGTCGAGGCTCTGCATCGCGATCTGGAAGCCGCGCCCTTCCTCGCCGCCGACCAGCGCCGAGCCGGGGATATGGACGTCTTCCATGATCACATCGGCGATATGCGCGCCGGACTGGCCCATCTTCTTGTCGGGCTTGCCGATGGTGATCCCCGGCGTGGTCATGTCGACAATGAAGCACGAAACGTGCGCGTTCTTGGGCAGCGCCTCTTTCGAGGTGCGGGCCATGATCAGGCCGATCTTCGCCGAGGGGCTGTTGGTGATGTAGCGCTTGGTGCCGTTGAGCTTGTAGCCGTTGCCATCGCGCACGGCGCTGGTCTGCATCGCCGCGCTGTCCGATCCCGAACCCGGCTCGGTCAGGCCGAAACAGGCAATCTCGCCGCTGGCGATGCGGGGCAGCCACTCCGCCTTCTGCTCGGGCGTGCCGAAATTCTTGATCGCCGAACCGGTCATCCCGATGTTGATCGAGATGGTCGAACGATAGGCGGGCGAGGCATAGCTCAGCTGCTTCACCGTTTCGATATACTGGCTGATGTTCATGCCGGCGCCGCCGAACTCTTCGGGGATGGTGATCCCGAACAGTCCCATCTCGCGCATTTCGGCCAGGATATCGTCGGGGATGCGATCCTGAGCAATCACGTCCTCTTCCGCCGGGATCAGCCGCTCGCGGACATAGCGGCGCAGCTGCTCGATGAACTGGTCGAAGATTTCGGGGTCCATGCCGGGGTTCATGGGGCTGTTCCTCAGATCGGATCGTAAGGGAAGACGTGGGCCGAAACTTCGTCGGCGCGGGCGAAGCTGGGCTTGAAGGCGGGGATCAGTTCATCGGCGATCGACTCGGGCGTCCAGCCTTCCAGCTTGGTCATCGAGCGGATCGGGCGCGGCTTGTTGTAGAGCACGATCTCGTTCTTGCGGACTGAGAAGATCTGGTTGGTGACCTCCTGGCTGGCATCCGAGGCGAGGTAGACCACCAGCGGCGCGATCTTGTCGGCGCTCATCGTCTTCAATCGTTCGACCCGCTGCTTCTGCTCGGGCGTTTCGGCCGGGATCGAGGCGGTCATCCGGCTCCAGGCGAAGGGCGCGATGCAGTTCGAGCGCACGCCGGCGCGGGCCATGTCGAGCGCGATCGACTGCGACAGGCCGACGATCCCGAGCTTGGCCGCCGAATAGTTGGCCTGGCCCACATTGCCGATCAGCCCCGAGGTGCTGGTGAAGTGGATAAAGCTGCCGGACTGCTGCTCCCGGAAATAGGGCGTTGCCGCCTTCGAGACATTGAACGTGCCGTTGAGATGCACGTCGATCACTGCGCGCCAGTCCTCATGGCTCATCTTGTGCCAGATCGTGTCGCGCAGGATCCCGGCGTTGTTGACCACTGCATCGATCCGCCCGAACCGCTGGACCGCATCCTCGATGATCGAGGTAGCGCCGGCCGGATCGTTCACGAAAGCGAGGTTGGCCCAGGCCTTGCCGCCTGCGGCCACGATGTCGTTGACGGTTTCCTGGGCCGGGCCTTCATCCCCGCCCTCACCGCCGCCGCCGACGCCGGGATCGTTGACCACCACGGCCGCGCCATGCTTGGCGCAAAGCAGCGCGATCTCGCGCCCCACGCCGCGCCCGGCACCGGTGACTGCGACTACCTTGCCTTCAAGCATTCCCATCTCGCCGACTCCGCGTTCTTAATCGTTCGGTTAATCCCCTACGGGGACGGCGGCGAAAATCAACTGGCAGGAATGAGGTACTTGAGCGGTATTGCCGGGTCGGCCAGCGCCGCCGGATCGGCCGCGACGCGCTGTTCAACCAGCTTGCGGCCCTGGGCATAGTCCTTCGCGCAATTGACGCTGTCGAGCGCGATGACCTTGCCCTGCTTAAGGTAAACTACTGTGAAGCTGCGCGCCCCGGGATCGCCGCGCAGCACGGTGGCATCGTGCCCGGTGGAGAGGCCGACGGTCTGCAGCTTGAGGTCATACTGGTTCGACCAGAACCACGGCGTCGCGCCATAGCTGGCGTCCTGCCGGGTGATGGTCTTGGCCACCACGGTCGCCATGTCATTGGCGTTCTGGACCGACTCGAGCCGGATCACCGCGCCGTCGGCAAAACCGTTGGCATGGGCGGCACAGTCCCCGATCGCGAAGACGTGCGGCAGGTTGGTGCGGCACTGTTCGTCGACGTCGACCCCGTTGCCGCCCGCGGCACCGGCTGCAACGAGCACGCCGATCGAGGGGATGATGCCGATGCCGACAATCACCACATCCGCCGGGATCACCGTGCCATCAGCCAGCTTCACGCCCGAAACGCGGCCTTCGCCCTCGATCCCTTCGACCGCCATGCCGGTGCGCAAATCGACGCCGTGGGCGCGGTGTTCGGCCTCATAGAAACGCGACAGGTCCTCACCCGCAACGCGCGCCAGGACGCGCGGCAGGGCTTCGAGCAGGGTGACCTGCTTGCCCAGCTTGGACAGCACCGCCGCCGCTTCGAGCCCGATATAGCCGCCGCCGATCACCACGGCGCGCGCCACCTGCGGCAGTTCGGCCATCAGCGCATCGACATCGGCGCGGGTGCGGACATAGTGAATGCCGGCGAGGTCACTGCCCGGGCAGGACAGCTGGCGCGGATCACCGCCGGTGGCCCAGATCAGCTCGCCATAGGTCAGGCTGGAGCCATCGGCGCAGGTCAATTGCCGCGCTGCCGGATCAACCGCAGTGACTTCGCGCCCCAGCAGCAGCTCAACCTGCTTGTCGGCCCAGTATTCGCGCGGGCGCAGGTACAGCCGCTCGAACGGCTTTTCCTGGGCCAGGTATTCCTTTGACAGCGGCGGGCGCTCGTAGGGCGGCTCATCCTCGCGCCCGACGATCGCGATCGACCCGGCGAAACCCTGCGTGCGCAGCGCGATCGCGGCCTGGGCCCCGCCATGTCCGCCCCCGACAATCACGACATCAAAGTGCTGCATCTGATCCCTGCCCGACTGGAAATTGCCTGTGCGACCCAATGGCCGCTAACAAGATTCCCCCGGCGTCACAAGGCGCGCGCGGCAAGGCGGGCCAGCGCTGCGGGATCATCGATATCGATCAGCCAATCCGGCGGGCAGGTGACGGGCTCTGCGCTGCCCAGCAAATGCCGGGCACCCTGATCGCCGGTCGCGGCCGCCAGCTGGGCGAAGTGGTCCCGGCCGAACAGCACCGGGGGCGAGCGCTGGCCAGCCGCTTCGGAGGCAACAATCGCCGTGTCGCCCAGCGCCGCACCGCGTTCCAGCAGGGCCGCAAAATGGCTGGCCGGGACCAGCGGCATATCGGCAAGGGCGATCAGCAGCGCGTCAGCCCCGGCCGCAACCGCCAGACGCGCCGCCATTGCCAGCGAGGTGCCCATGCCCTCGCGCGCCCGCTCATTCACCGCGACTGCGAACCCGCTGGCCCGCCAGGCGGCTGCACAAGGGTGGTCGGCTGACGCGGCGATCACCCAGCGCTGGTCAAGCGGCAGTCCGGCCAGTGTGGCAACCGCATAATCGCCCAGGCGCCGCCCCTTGAGGTCCGCCGCCAGCTTGTCCTCGACGCCAAACCGGCGCGACTGGCCGGCCGCGAGCACCGCGGCGGCGACCCGCAGCTCAGCCAAGCGCGGCCTCGAAATTGGTCACCTGATAGGCCCGGACAATCTCGGCCAGCGCCGAGAGCGCCAGCGTTTCCGGGTCGCGTGAGGAATGGAACAGGCCGATCGGGGCATGGATTGTGGCCAGCCGCGCTTCCGCAACCCCGGCAGCCCGCAAGGCTTCAAGCCGCGCGCCATGGGCCCGCCGCCCGCCCATCGCGCCAAGGTAGAAGTGCGGCAGTTCCAGCGCGCGCTGCAGCAGCGCCAGTTCCCAGTCGTGATCGTGAAACAGGAAGGCAATCGCGGTCCAGGGATCGCTGGTGAGCAGGGCCGTGTCGGTCGTCCGCTGCAGCCGATGCGCCGCCACGCCCAGCTCGCCAAGGCGCGCCAGCACCCGCTCGTCCGGGCTCAGCGCGGTAACTTCCAGCTCCAGCGTCTGCGCCAGCTGGGCCAGGGCCACCGGTCCCTCACCATGCCCGATCAGGACCAGCCGGGCGGGGGGCCAGTGCCCGAAGCTGGCCGTGCCCTGTTCCGGATCGAAAGGAGCAGCATGCCACCCTTCCGCAAAGCCTACCCCGTCCGGACCAATGGTCACCGCAAACGGCTGCCGCGCCTCGCTCGCCGCCAGACAGGCCTGAGGCAGGGCAGCATCGGTCAGCGGCTGAAAATGGATATCAAGCCCGCCGCCGCAGGGCAGGCGGATGTCGAGATAGGGCGAACCCGCCCCGAACCGCACGATCCGGGCCGTCCCGGCGTTCAGCGCGTCCAGGGCCTCGGCCACCACGGCATTCTCGATGCAGCCGCCCGACAGCGAGCCGACAAAGCTGCCATCCGCCGCCACGGCCATATGCGTGCCGGGATTGCGCATCGCGCTGCCTTCGACCGCCAGCACGGTCACCAGCACGCACGGCTCGCCCGCGCCGATCCGCTCGGTCAGGAACCGGAAGATCCGGCGCTGGTCCATGCGGGGTGAGCGCTCAGGTCTGCGGCGCGGTGGGCGCGGGTGCCGGACTCGGCGCTGCCGCCGGGCCGGGCTGGCGCACCACGATCTGTTCGACCGGTGCCTCGGCCTTGGAGCCGCAAGCGGCGAGGGTCAGGGTCGCAATGACCAGCAGGGCGGAACGATGCATCAGGCGTCCCCTCAGGCGAACTGCTTGGCGATCGGCAAGGTGCGGATGCGCTTGCCACTGGCCGCGAAGACCGCGTTGGCCAGGGCCGGCGCTGCCGGCGGCAGGCCCGGTTCGCCCGCACCGCCCAGCTTCTCGTGATCGCCATTGATGATCTCGACCGCGATCACCGGGCATTCGTCCATCCGCATCATCTGGTAATCGTGGAAGTTGCTCTGCTCGACCGCGCCGTCCTTCAGCGAGATCTCGCCATAAAGCGCGGCAGTCAGCCCCATGACGATCCCGCCCTCCATCTGGTTGCGGAAGCCATCCGGGTTCATCGCATAGCCCGGATCGGCGGCGCACCAGACATTGGTCACCTTGGGCTTGCCGCCGGTCATGTCGACCTCGACCACTTCGGCAACGATGCTGCCGAACGACTGGGTCAGCGCCACACCGCGCCCGCGACCCGCCGCAGGCTTGGTGCTCCAGTTCGCCATGGCGGCGACCTTTTCCAGCACCGCCTTGTGACGCGGCGAATTGCCCAGCATGGCGAGGCGGAACGCGACCGGATCGCGCCCCGCCGCATGGGCTGCCTCGTCGATGAAGCTCTCGATGAAGAACGCCTGCTGGCTGTGATCGACCGAACGGAAGGCCGCAAAGGGCAGGTGCAGCGGCGCCTCGGCGACGCGGATCGACTTGTGCGGAATGTCATAGAACGCGCAGTCACAGGCCTCAGCCGGATCGTGCCGCTGGGTGAAGACGTTGTTGTAAACAACCAGCCTGCCCTTGGCGTCGAGACCGCCGGTGAAGCGGCTCATGTCGGCGGGGCGGAACAAGCCCTTCTGGGTGTCTTCCTCACGCGACCAGATCATCTTGACCGGATAGCCGGCGGCCTGGGCAATCCGCACGGCCTGGATCACGTAATCGGTCTCCAGCCGCCGCCCGAAGCCGCCGCCCATGATCGGGTGGTGGACGGTGACATCGTCCGCAGAAAGCCCCAGCGCCTTGGCCGCAGCGCTGCGCGCGAATAGCGGGACCTGGGTGCCGGTCCAGATCTCGCATTTGCCATCGCGGACCCAGACGGTCGCATTCATCGGCTCGAGCGGGGCATGGGCCAGATAGGGCGCCTGGTATTCGGCGCTCAATTGCTTGGACACGACCTGCATCGCCTTGGCCACTTTGCCCTTGCCGATCACTTCATCGCCGCCGGTCTCGCCAGCAGCGTCAAGCGCGGCGGCAAAGGCGGCGGACTGATCGGCGCTGGAGCGGATCTTGCTTTCGGCCGCGGTGTATTCGGCCGTGATTCCGTTCAGCGCCTGCTGCGCCTGCCAGTAACTGTCAGCCACGACCGCGATGAAATCCCCCATGTTGAGGATCTGCAACACGCCGGGCATGGCTTTGGCCGCGCTGGCATCCATCTTGGCCACCTGGGTGCCCGGCACCGGCACGCGGCGCACGGCGGCATAGGTCATGGTCTGGCCGGGGATCTTGGTATCGATCCCGAATTCGGCCGTGCCGTTGACCTTGGCCGGAATATCGGTGCGGGGGGCGTCGGTCCCCATCAGGCGATAGTCCTTGGGCGCCTTCAGCACCGGGGTCTGCGGCATGTCCTGCTCGGCCGCAGCGGCGGCGAACTGGGCATAGGGGGCCGACTTGCCCGAGGCCTTGTGGCTGAGCGTGCTGTTCGCCGTGACGATCTCGCTGGCGGGAACGCCCCATTCCTTGGCCGCCGCGCCGATCAGCATCTGCCGCGCGGCCGCGCCGGCAATGCGCATGGTGTGCTGGCCGGTGGTACGGATCGAGGAGCTGCCGCCGGTAATCAGACCGTCGGCCAGCTGACCGATCTTGGTGAACAGGCCGTTCCAGGTCGGCTCGAGCCAATCCGGCGCGCTGACCGTGCCGCCGGCGATGAACATCCGGATCGTGTCGGTCACGACATAGCTGCCGTCGGTCGGCGCCTGCATCACCTTGACCAGCGACCAGTCGGCATCAAGCTCGTCCGCCAGCATCTGCGCCAGCACCGAGTGTGCGCCCTGACCCATCTCGCAGTGCGGGACGATCGCGGTGACGACATTGTCGGCATCGATCTTGAGCCAGGAATTAATCAGCTGCTCGCCCTCGCCGCCGGCAACCTTGGGACCGAGTTCGCCAACCGGATTGCCGGGGCGGACGCCAACGCCGATCAGCAGCGCACCGCCGGCGAGGACCCCGGCGCCGATGAAGCCGCGCCGGGTCCACTTGGCGGCGCGGCTGCGCGGGGGTTTGGCCATGTCGTTCATGCCGCCTGCTCCCCGCTCTGCGCCGCGCCCTTGGGCGGCTCGATCCCGGCCGCGACCTTGATCGCGCGGCGGATGCGGACATAGGTGCCACAGCGGCAGAGGTTGCCGGCCATGGCCGCGTCGATCTGTTCATCGCTGGGGCGCGGATTGTCACGCAGCAAGGCAGTGGCCGCCATGATCTGGCCCGACTGGCAATAGCCGCACTGCGGCACCTGCTCGCTGATCCAGGCCTGCTGGACCTTGCTCAGTTCGCCCTCGGGACCGGCGATCCCCTCGATCGTGGTGATCGCCTTGCCCTCGGCCTCGGCAATCGGGGTCGAGCAAGAGCGCACCGGCTGGCCATCGAGGTGGACCGTGCAGGCCCCGCACAGCGCCGCGCCGCAGCCGAACTTCGTGCCGGTCAGCCCCAGCTGTTCGCGCACCACCCACAGGATCGGCATGGCCGGATCGGCCTCTACCGAGGCGGGCTCGCCGTTGATCGTGAACTTCACCATGCCGCCTGATCCCCTTGTTTGTCGCTAGCTAGCGCGGAAGCGCCCCTGCGCTCAAGCGTCAACCGCCCGGGCTACCATTTCCCGCAGGGGCAGCCGCGCCGCCATCCGCACCGCCAGCAGCGCCGTGCCGCTGACCTTGCGCTGGACGAACAGCGTTTCGGCCGGCGGGATGTGCCAGGCGGCCCGGTCTGCCGCGACCGTTTCGACGCTGCGCCGCACCTCGGCGACGAACGAGCGATCGGCAAATTCGAATAGCCCCGGCCGCCCCAGGTGCTGCATCAGCACCGCGATCATCGCATCGAAAGCCGGGGCGTGCCGCTCCAGCGTGACGGGTGAGACGAAGCCGACTTCGAGCAGCGCAGCCTTCAGCGCCGCCGAATCCTCGGCCAGGCCAGCATGCATCAGCCGGCGATAGGCGGCCGTGGTCGCTTCGGGCACCGGGCGCGCCGCGCCGAAATCGAGCAGCACGATCCGCCCCGTATCGGCCTGCCAGCGATAGTTGGCGAAGTTCGGATCGGTCTGCATGAAGCCGAACTCGAACAGTTCGCGCAGCACGAGGCCGAGCAGCGCGCCCATCGCCGCATCGCGCGTGGCCTGGTCGGCGCCCTCCAGCGTGTCGATCGGCGCAGCCGGGATGAAGTCCATCGCCAGCACCCGCTCGCCCGACAGCTCCGGCACTGGGGCGGGCACCACGAAAGCCGGATTGCCCGCGAGCAGCGCGCCATAGCGCCGCATCTGTTCGGCCTCGCGGATATAGTCCGCCTCTTCGCGCAGCTGCTGCTTGGCCTCGGCCAGCAGCGGCGCGATATCGAGGGTGTCGGGCAGCAGGGTGGAGAGCCGCAGCAGCGTCGCGACATTATCGACATCGGCATCGATGCTGGCGGCAACGCCGGGGTACTGCACCTTGATCGCCACCACCCGGCCATCGGGCAGGGTCGCGCGGTGGACCTGGCCGATCGAGGCGGCGGCAATCGGCGTCGCCTCGAACCGGGCAAAGCGCTTGCGCCAGTCCTTGCCCCATTCAGCGATCAGCACCTGGTTGAGCTGCGATGGCGGCATGTAATGCGCCGCATCCCTGAGGCGCGCCAGGATCGCGGTCAGCTCGGCCGGGAGCAGATCCCCGGCATCGAGCGAGATCATCTGCCCCAGCTTCATCGCCGCGCCGCGCAGCTTGGACAGCTGCTCGGTCAGCCGCAGGGCATTACCCGGGGTCAGCAGCAGGTCCGACAGCTGCGGCCGCTCGCCCGAAGCCAGCCGCCGCGCCCCTTCGGCCAGCATGCCCCCCGCGATCCCGCCGGCAAGCTGCCCGAACGAAGCCAGCCGCGACAGCCGCGCCGACGGCACCTTGCGATAGCGGTTGTCGCTCATCGCAGCATCGCCTGCAGGCGGGGCCGCAGCTTCAGGAAGCGCAAGTACAGCCATTCCAGCACCCGCAGCACCAGCGGCACCCGCGCCGCCTGGCCCAGCGGCCAGAGCAGCGGCACGGCCCGCCACATCGCCGCAAAGGCCGCCGCGCCTGACAGCAGCACGCCATCCTCCCGCGCATGGAACCGCGCCAGCAGCGCCGCGCGGTCAAGCGGGCAGGCCGCGCCAGGATCGGCCACATCGGTAAAGCGAATCCGCCCCACCCGGTCTAGCCGCCGCATCAGCGCAATCTCGCGCGCGCACAGCGGGCAAGCGCCATCGAACCAGACTTCAAGGGAGGCAGACTTGTCCATACCGCCCCTTGGCATGCCTAGCTGGGTAGAACCATGCAGCCCATGACGCATCTTGACGCGGCTGCAGCGGCAAGCATGAGGCATGTCGCTAGAAGCTGGCGGAGCGGGAGGGATTCGAACCCTCGATACGCTTTTGACGTATACTCACTTTCCAGGCGAGCGCCTTCGACCACTCGGCCACCGCTCCGCATGCACTGGAAGGCTCGCCCCTAGCGGCGGGATTGGCGGGGCGCAAGCATTGGCGGCAGGGCAGTGCGTTCCTATCTCTCAGCCCATGGAACGAACCTTTGGCCTGGCGCCCGACGCCGCCGAGATCGAGGCGCTGGCCGATGCGGCCCTCGCCCGCTTGCCCCAGCCCTTTGCCGCGCACCTTGAGGGCGTGGCATTGCTGGTCGAGGAATTCGCCGATGCCGAAACCCTGGCGCTGCTGGGGATCGAGGATCCGTTCGAGCTGACCGGGCTCTACGAAGGCGTGCCGGTGGGCGAGAAGCACTCCGCGCCGAGCGGCACCCTGCCCGACCGGATTCGCCTGTTCCGCGCACCGATCCTGGACGAATGGATCGCCCGCGGCGACGAGCCGCTGGAGCATCTGGTGGCGCACGTGGTGATCCACGAGGTCGGGCATCACTTCGGGCTGAGCGATGCCGATATCGAGGCATTGGAGGACGCGGCGGATTGATCTCCAGGTCCCGTTCGTGTCGAGCGAAGTCGAGACACCCGGCCCCAAGTGTCTCGACTTTGCTCGACACGAACGGATGTGGGGTTGCTAGGTCGGGATTTGCTGGCAAAGTCTGCGCCATGCGCAAACACTTGATCCCGCTCGCCCTCCTGCTGGTCGCCACGCCGGCGCTCCCTCAGGCCTCCGCCAATGTCGCCGCTGGCCGAACGCAGCCTTCGCCGCTCGCCCCCAGCGAGATCGTTGCAGCTTCGCCCAAGGCGGACTGGACGGCGATTGCCGCGTCGGACCTGCTGGTGATGGAGCTGACGCCTGATGCCAAGGGCAAGGCCCGCCGCGTGGTGATCCAGCTGATGCCCGCGCCGTTCAGCCAGGGCTGGGTGGGTAATATCCGCAAGCTGGCGGCGGCGCGGTTCTGGGATGGGACCAGCATCAACCGGGTGCAGGACAATTATGTCGTGCAGTGGGGCGATGCCAATGCCGAAGACAAGGCCAAGGCGAAGCGGTTGCCGGGGGACTTGGCGGTGGTGCCGGAGAGTGAGTACGCGGTCACATTTGCCGGACAAAAATGGCCTCTCGCAATCTTCATCCGGTCTTGCCTACTGGCAGGTGGATACAACGACCATCCGTTTAGCGATGTAAATGATCCGGACTTCAAAGCGGCATTGCAGAAATGCCATTCACCTGATTCATATAGTGTTACTACGTTTTTTGGCGGTGGCTTTGCGTTCGCCTTGGGGCCAGACACGGTGCCAAGTGGTGATACGATCTGGCCCGTCCACTGCTACGGCATGGTCGGCGTCGGACGCGACATGCCACCCAATACCGGGACCGGGGCCGAGCTCTATACCGTGATCGGCCATGCCCCGCGCCATCTTGATCGCAATATCGCGCTGGTCGGCCGGGTGATCGAGGGGATCGAGCACCTTTCCAGTCTGCCGCGCGGGACCGGGGCGCTGGGGTTCTATGAAACGCCGGAGGAGCGAACCCCGATCGTGTCGGTGCGGATCGGCAGCGAGGTGAGCGGCCTGCCGGCCTACGAATACCTCTCGACCGAAAGCGAGAGCTTTGCCCGCTATGCCGATGCCCGCGCCAATCGCCGCGATGCCTTCTTTATCCGTCCGGCCGGCGGGGCGGACGTGTGCAATATCCCGGTGCCGGTGCGGCGGGTGAAGTGATCACTAACCCGTTCGTCATTCCCGCGAAAGCGGGAACCCAGAGCCTACCAACACTGGATCCCCGCTTTCGCGGGGATGACGAATCTTGGGAGTGGGCTTGTGATTGAACGGATCACCCACACCGGAACGCTCTGGCGCTGGCAAGGCGGTTCGGGCGGCTCGTGGCATTTCCTGACGATTGACGGCGAGGCTGGCGAGGCCTTGTCCGGCACGGCGCTGATGCGGCGGATGGAGAAGACCCTGGGCGGGTTCGGCTCGCTCAAGGTCAGTGCCACGATCGGCGACAGCCAGTTCCGGACTTCGCTGTTTCCCAGCAAGGAGCTGGGCTGGCTCCTTCCGGTCAAGGCCAGCGTCCGCAAGGCCGAAGGGATCGGCGAGGGCGACTCCGTTGCGGTGACGCTCGAAGTTTAATTTGTTTGCTCTGCTCCGGCTGCGCCTCCGCAACCGCGCTAAAGCCGCTCCGCCTCGGCCACGGCATCGCTGGCGCGCAGCGCCGAGACGATGCGGGTGAGGTGCGCCAGGTCCGTCACGTCGAGATCGACGTCATAGGTGCTGAACAGCTCATCCCGGCTGGAGTTTTCCAGCGCGGCGATATTGGCGCGGTTGCTGGCGAAGATGCCCGCTGCCTCGGCCAGGGTGCCGGGGCGGTTGTGCAGCACCATGCGGATCCGGGCGATGGCGCCGGTGGTCCGCTCGCCCCAGGACAGATCCAGCCAGTCAGCATCGACGCCGCTGGCGAGCGTCAGGCAGTCGATCGCGTGGACTTCCACCCCCTTGCCCGGCACGCGGACGCCGACGATCCGGTCACCCGGCACCGGATGGCAGCATTCGGCGAGGTGGAAGGCGACCCCGGCGGTCAGCCCGCGGATCGAGATTGCGCGTTCCTGCTTGGGCCAGTGGTCGGGATCGTCCATCCCGCTGGTGCTGCCGGGGACCAGCGCTTCCATCACTTGCCGGTCGGCCAACTTGGCCGTGCCGATCGCCACCAGCAGGTCTTCCTCGGTGCCAAGGCCCAGCCGCTTGACCGCATCGCGCACGGCCTTCTTGCCGATCTTGCTCGGGAGGCGATCGGCGATCCCTTCGAGCAGCTTGCGCCCGATCGCGGCGACTTCCTCGCGCTCTTTTGCGCGCACGGCGCGGCGGATCGCAGCGCGAGCCTTGCCGGTGACGACGAAGCCAAGCCACGAGAGCTGCGGGCTGGCGGTGCGGTTCTTGATGATCTCCACCACGTCGCCATTGTTCAGCGGCGTGCGCAGCGGCATGTGGCGGCCGTTGATCTTGGCCCCGACCGCGAAGTTGCCGAGGTCCGAGTGGACCGCATAGGCGAAGTCCACCGGGGTCGAGCCCTTTGGCAGCTGATGCAGCGCGCCCTTGGGGGTGAAGGCGAAGATCCGGTCCTGGTAGATCGCGAGGCGCGTATGCTCGAGCAGTTCCTCGGCATCGTGGCTGGCATCGACGATCTCGATCAGGTCGCGCAGCCAGCCAACCTGGCCATCGGGCTGGTCGCCCTGCTTGTAGGCCCAGTGCGCCGCCAGCCCGAACTCGTTGGTGCGGTGCATGTCATGGGTCCGGATCTGCACTTCCATCCGCATCGAGTTTTCGAAGATCAGGCTGGTGTGGAGCGAGCGGTAGCCGTTCGACTTGGGCGTCGAGAGGTAGTCCTTGAAGCGGCCCGGGATCATCTGCCAGGTCGAATGCAACACGCCGAGCGCGCGGTAGCAATCAAGCGTGTTCTCCGTCAGCACGCGGAAGGCCATGATATCGGTGATCTGTTCGAAGCTGACGTGGCGTTCGGCCATCTTCTTCCAGATCGAATAGGGGTGCTTTTCGCGCCCGGACACTTCGACCTTCAGCCCGGCCTCGGCCAATGCCTGCTTGATCGCGAGGGCGATGGCATCGACCTGCCCGCCATCGGTATCGCGGATCTGGGCGAGCCGCCCGGTGATCGTCGCATAGCCTTCAGGCTCAAGCTGCTCGAAGGCCAGCAGCTGCATCTCGCGCATGTATTCGTACATGCCCACCCGCTCGGCCAGCGGCGCGTAGATCTCCATCGTCTCGCGCGCGATCCGGCGGCGCTTGTCGGCGCTCTTGATGAAGTGGAGCGTGCGCATGTTGTGCAGCCGGTCAGCCAGCTTGACCAGCAGGACGCGGATATCCTCGCTCATCGCCAGCAGGAACTTGCGCAGGTTTTCGGCCGCGCGCTCGTTCTCGCTCATCGCCTCGATCTTGGAGAGCTTGGTGACACCATCGACCAGCCGGGCCACGTCAGGGCCGAACAGACGCTCGATCTCGGCTGTCGTCGCGAGCGTATCCTCGACCGTATCGTGAAGCAGCGCGGTAATGATGGTATCCTGATCGAGCTTGAGCTCGGTCATCAGGCCCGCCACCTCGACCGGGTGGCTGAAATAGGGATCGCCGCTGGCGCGCTTCTGGGTGCCGTGTTTCTGGACGGTATAGACATAGGCCCGGTTGAGCATCGCCTCATCGGCGTCCGGGTCATAGGCGAGCACCCGCTCGACAAGTTCATACTGGCGCAGCATTGCCGCCTATGTGGGGGGAGAAGGGCAGCAAGGGCAAGTGCTAAGCTTGCCGGGCCGGGATCAGGCCGGGGCCGAAACCTTCGCGCCCGCGCTGCCGGCGGTGCTGCCGGCGCCGAAGCGGGCATTGATCCAGCCGCGGGCCGGATGTTCCAGGTAAAGGAAGCTGAAGTGGGCCAGGCCCAGGATCGCGAGCGCCGCGCCGCCCGAAACCAGCGGCCACAGCGCGCGGTCGACCGGTTGCCCGTTGAAAACGAACACGTTGATTGAGGCATAGACCGGCGCGTGGAGCATTTAGATCGAATAGCTGCGATCCCCCAGCCAGCGGAACGGCGCGCTGCACAGCGCCTGGGTGCGCAGCGCCAGAACCAGCAGCGCAGGCCAGGCGGTCATGCACAGGAAGGTGCCGCGACTAAGCGCACCGGTCGAAGGGACCAGCAGTGCCGCCAGGGCAACGGCAACCAGCACGGGCGCCGGCACGCGGGCGAGCCGTTCGCGATTCTGCCAGACAAAATGGCCGGCAAAAAAGCCGAACAGCCCGCGGCCGATATGCGCGGCGACGCTATCGCCCCCCATGGTCATCATCGCGCCGATGAACATCAACGTGATCGCCGCCCGCTGAAACAGGCGCGGCCCGCGCAGGGCAGCCGCGATGAAAGCGACATAGCAGATCATCTCGACCGAGATCGACCAGGACGGGTAATTGAAGCTGTAATCGGCGTTGAGCCCGCTTTCCTGCAGGAACAGCAGATTGAGTACGAAGTGGTATGGATCCGCGCGGACAGTGTCCCAGGTCGCCGGACGGCCGAACCACAGGATCGCGGCACAGGCCAGCAGGGTGGCAAGGTGGAGCGGATAGAGCCGCGCCAGCCGGGCCAGCATGAACTTGCGGAAGGTCACCCCCGCGCGCAGCCCCGCGTCGCCAAGGTAAACGTGGCTGAAGACGAAGCCCGAAATCAGGAAGAACAGGTCAACCAGCGTCCAGCCGTAGTCGTGAAGCCAGTTGAAGACCGGCAGCCCATCGAGCGGGCCGGTGCGAAATTCGCCCAGCACGTAGTGAACGTGGAACACCAGCGAAACCAGCAGGGCGGCCAGCCCACGCAGCGCATCGATCTGCGCGACATGCGGCACGGCGGCTGACGGGGCAGGCTTCTGGTCCATGCGCCGACAATAGGCTGGCAGGGTTAAAATTTTCCGAGCCGGGGATTGGGCGGGCGATCCGAACTTCAGCTCCAGGTGGCTTCCGGTGGCAGGCTCATCAGGATGGCATCGATGTTGCCGCCGGTTTTCAGGCCGAACAGCGTGCCGCGGTCATAGACCAGGTTGAATTCGGCATAGCGGCCGCGCCATTCGAGCTGCTGTGCCTTGTCGGCCGGGGTGAAGGGCATGCCCATCCGGCGCCGGACCAGCATCGGGAAGCACGCAAGGAAGGCTTCACCGACATCGCGGGTAAAGGCGAAATTGGCCTCAAACCCGGCATCGTCGGCGCATTCCAGATGATCGTAGAAGATCCCGCCAACCCCGCGGTGAACGCCGCGGTGGGGGATGTAGAAGTACTCGTCGGCCCAGGCCTTGAACTTGGGGTAGTATTCCGGATCGTGGGCATCGCAGGCCGCCTTGTAAGCGGCATGAAAGTCAGCCGTATCCTCTTCGTACGGGATCGGTGGATTGAGATCGCCGCCGCCGCCGAACCAGGCCTTGGTGGTGGTCAGGAAGCGGGTGTTCATGTGCACGGCCGGCACATGCGGGTTGGCCATGTGCGCCACCAGGCTGATGCCGGTGGCGGTGAAGCCGGGCTGTTCGGCACTGGCCCCGTTGACCGAGGGGGCGAACTGCGGCGCAAAGGCGCCGTGGACGGTCGAGACATTGACGCCGACCTTCTCGAACACCTTGCCCTTCATTACCCCGCGCGTCCCGCCACCGGGGTTGGGGTTGCCCGCCTCCTCGCGCTGCCAGGTCTGATAATCGAACCGAGCCGGGCTGCCAGCCTCGGCCTCGATCGCTTCGAACTCGGCGCAGATCCGGTCGCGCAGGCTTTCGAACCAGGTCTTGGCGCGGGCAGTTTGGGGGTTCCAGTCGGTCATGTCCCGCCCTTGCCAAGCAACACGGCTTCCGGCAAGGAAAAGCCATGGTTCCCTTTTCGTTCGCGGGTGAGGATATGGCGCTGCTGGAAGGCGGCGCATTGTATTGGCCGCGTGAGCAGGCGCTGCTGGTGGCTGATCTGCACCTGGAAAAGGCCAGCTTCTTTGCCCGCTTCGGGCAGATGCTGCCGCCCTATGACAGCCGCGAAACGCTGGAGCGGGTGGCCCGCGCGATCCGCCTCAGCGGCGCAAAGCGGGTCTTCACCCTGGGCGACAATTTCCACGATGGCGAGGGTGCCAACCGGCTCGAGCCGCACGCCGCCGGCATGCTGGCGGCGCTGACCCGGGTGACCGACTGGGTCTGGATCGGCGGGAATCACGATGCCGGTGCAGCGCCGGGGACGATGCTGGAGGAGTTGGTCGTCGGCCCGCTGGTCCTGCGGCATGAAGCGCGCGTCGGAGAAGTCCGCGCCGAACTGTCCGGCCATTTCCACCCCAAGCTGCGGATTGCGGCGCGTGGACGCTCGGTCGCCCGGCCATGCTGGGCGGCGAGCGAACGCAAGCTGATCCTGCCGGCTTTCGGCGCGCTGACCGGCGGAATGGACGTGGCCGACCCGGCGATCATCGCCGCGATGCAGCCCGCGCGCATGGTCCACGCGGTGCTGCCGGTGCGCGGCAAACTGGTCCAGGTTCCGGTCTGGCGCGAAGCGGCGTAATTTCGCGGCTTCCACCCGGCGGGGATTCGGATTAAGGACGCGCCACTGAGACATTGCCTAAGGAGCAGGAACTATAGCACCCCCACCCCGGCGCATGCTGGCCCCCCCCGTGAAGAGCGGGCCGCGCTACAACCAGATGATCACCTCGGACAAGGTCCGCGTCATTGACGAAAACGGTGAGAACCTTGGCGTCATGTATACCCGCGAAGCGATCGAGCAGGCAGCCGAAGTAGGGCTGGACCTGGTGGAGATCTCTCCCAACGCCGATCCGCCGGTGGCGAAGTTCCTTGATGTCGGCAAGTTCCGGTATGAGGCCCAGAAAAAGGCCAATGCCGCGCGCAAGAATCAGAAGACGCAGGAGATCAAGGAGATCAAGATGCGTCCGAACATCGACGATCACGACTATGACGTGAAGATGCGCGCGATCCACAAGTTCATCGGCGAAGGCGACAAGGTGAAGGTCACCCTGCGCTTCCGCGGCCGTGAGCTCTCGCACCAGCAGCTGGGGATGAACCTCCTCAAGCGGGTGCAGGAAGACACCGCCGAAGACGCCAAGATCGAGGCCTATCCCCGCATGGAAGGCCGCCAGATGCTGATGGTGCTGTCACCGAAGTAAGCCTGGCTCCGGCCGGAACACAGGGGGAGGAAGCATGACAGCGGCGCGCATCGCCTTCTGGCTGGGCCCGCTCGGCTTCCTCTTCACTCTGCTGACAGCTGCTCCCGCCGGGATGCCCGACGCCGCCTGGCCGACCGCCGGGCTGGTCTGGTGGATGGCAGCCTGGTGGATGACCGAGGCGCTGCCGCTGTCGGTCACCGCGCTGCTGCCGTTCATCGTGCTGCCGCTGGTCGGCGTGGCCGATGCCAACAAGACCGCCTCGACCTATTATTCGCCGGTCATGTTCCTGTTCCTGGGCGGGGCCTTCCTGGCGCTCGCGATCGAGCGGACCGGGCTGCACCGGCGCCTCGCGCTGGCGATCCTGGCGCGCGCCGGACATTCGCCGTTGCGGCTGCTGCTGGCGGTGATGTGCGCGACGGCGCTGATCAGCATGTTCATCTCCAACACCTCGACCGCACTGATCATGATGCCGATGGCGCTGGCCATGCTCGCCTCTGGCGGGGTGCGCGAGGGCGAGACGCTGGGCATGGCCGGGGCACTGCCGATGGGCGTGGCCTTTGCGGCGACGCTAGGCGGCTATGGTACCATCGTCGGCACCCCGACCAACGCGATTGCCGTGGCCCTGCTCCAGAAGAGCCTGGGGGTGGAGATCAGCTTTGTCGAATGGTCGATGTACGGGCTGCCGCTGGTGGCGCTGGCCGTTCCACTCGCCGCACTGATCATCGCCAAGGTCCAGCGGATCGGCGAAAGCGCCTTCGATCCCGCCGCTGCCCGCGCCGCGATCCACCTGCCGCTGGCCTGGACCACGCCCGAGAAGCGCCTCGCCCCGGTCTTCGGCCTGACGGTGCTGGCCTGGGTTTCGATGCCGCTGCTGAAACCCCTGTTCCCGCCCGGCGGACTGGATGACGGGACCATCGCTGCGCTCGCCGGACTGACGCTGTTCTTCATCCCCGACGGCACCGGCCGCCCGCTGCTGAAGTGGGACGAGGCCAACCGCGCACCCTGGGGCGTGATCCTGATGTTCGGGGGCGGCCTCGCGCTCGCCATGGGCATGACCGAAAGTGGGCTGGCGGACTGGATGGGCCGGATGCTGCTGCCGCTGAAGGCCGTGCCGCTGCCGATCGTGGCACTGGTACTGGTCGGCTTCGTGGTGCTCGTTACCGAGTTCGCCAGCAACATCGCGGCCGCCAGCGGGATCATGCCTGTGGTCGGCGCGCTGGTGGTGGCATTGGGCGCAGACCCGATCCTGCTGGCCCTGCCGGCCGCGCTGGCGGCTTCATGGGGCTTCATGCTGCCGGCCGGGACCGGGCCCAATGCGCTGGCCTGGGCAACCGGCCATATTGCCCTGCCGCGCGTGCTCAAGGCCGGGCTGCTGCTTGACCTGGCCGGGGTTCCGCTGATGGTCGGCGTGGTCTGGGCGGTTGCCGCGCTGAGCTGATTTCCCCAGTCCATTCCGGTTACAGTTGAAATCAGTTTTGCGGCCCGTTAGTCTGGTGCCATCCCGGACCGGGCGGAGATGCGCACCTGCGGAGGTTAGGCGCGCCAGGGCCCCCGGCACCGCTTCAGCTCCCGCCTTCCTGGGAGCGTCCGCGCCCATTCCAAAGGCGCAGCAGGAAGGACGCCAGCCATGGCCGACACGCGTAAACCCAAAGCCGCGATCACCCATATCGGCAATCACGAACTCTCGCCCGCCACGTTGATGATGAGCCACGGCTATGATCCGGTGCTGTCGGAAGGCAGCCTGAAGGCCCCGATCTTCCTGACCAGCACCTTTGCCTTCCCCAGTGCCGCCGATGGCAAGCGCTTCTTCGAAGGGATTACCGGCAAGGTTCCCGGCGGCACCGATGGCCTGGTCTATTCGCGCTTCAATGGCCCCAACCAGCAGATCCTCGAAGGCCGCCTCGCGCTGTGGGACGGCGCGGAGGAAGCGCTGTGCTTTTCCAGCGGGATGACCGCGATCACCGTATTGATGCTGGCGCTGTGCAATGCCGGCGACGTGATCGTCCATTCCGGCCCGCTCTATGCCGCGAGCGAAGGCTTCGTCGCCAAGCACATGAGCCGCTTCGGCGTAACCTATCGCGACTTCCCGGCGGGGGCGACCCGCGAGGAGATCGACGCTGTGCTGACCGAGGCCAAGGCGCTCGCCGCCAGCCAGGGCGGCAAGGTGGCGATGATCTACCTCGAAAGCCCGGCCAACCCGACCAATGCCCTGGTCGATGTCGAGGCCGTGCGCGATGCCCGCGATGCCGCGCTGGGTGCCGACTGCCCGATCGCGATCGACAACACCTTCCTTGGCCCACTGTGGGCCCGGCCGATCGACCAGGGTGCGGACCTGGTGGTCTATTCGCTGACCAAATACGTCGGTGGCCATTCCGATCTTGTCGCAGGGTCGGTCTCGGGCGCGAAGAAGTGGCTCACCCCGATCCGGATGCTGCGCAACACCATGGGCGGGATCGCCGATCCCAACACCGCCTGGATGCTGCTGCGCAGCCTGGAGACGGTCGAACTGCGAATGGCCCGCGCCGGTGAGAATGCCGCCAAGGTCTGCGCCTGGCTCAAGGACCATCCGAAGGTCGCCGGCCTGGGCTACCTCGGCATGATCGACGATCCGCGCCAGCAGGACATCTATAACCGTCACTGCACCGGCGCGGGCAGCACCTTCTCGCTGCTGCTCAAGGGCGGCGAGGCAGAATGCTTCCGCTTCCTCGATGCGCTCAGGATCGCCAAGCTGGCGGTCAGCCTGGGCGGGACCGAGACGCTGGCCAGCCACCCGGCCAGCATGACGCACCTCTCGGTTCCGGACGAGCGCAAGGCCGCGCTGGGCATCACCGACAACCTCGTGCGGATCTCGATCGGGATAGAGGCGGCCGACGATCTGATCGCTGACTTCGAGCAGGCGCTGGCGGCGGTCTGATCCGCCGCCAGCCGCCCGCCGATCAGAGCTTCATCGGCTGACGCTGCCAATAGGTCAGCGAGCGCCACAGCCATTCGAACGGGCCAAAACGGAAGTACTTCAGCCAGATCACGCTCCAGATGAATTCGGCCACCCAGATCGCGCCAACCACGTAATAGAGCTGGTGGCGTTCAAGCTGGCCGAACAGGCCCAGGCCTGGCCCGAAGCTGTAGAACAACAGCGTGCAGATGATCGTCTGCATCAGGTAGTTGCTGAGCGCCATGGTCCCGACCGCGGCCATGCCGCGCTGGAACGCCTTGAACAGGCCAGACTTGATGAAGGCCAGCAGCAGGCCAAGGTGACCGATCACCATGGCGAGGCGGCTGATCTCGTATGTCGTGTCGGCCTGGCGCGCGGCGACCAGGTCAAAGCCCGAACCGACAATCAGGTTCATCTCGTAAAAGCCCAGCGGCAGGCCAATGCCGTAGCCCGCCACCACCATGCCAAGGTAGAACTGCATCGAGCGCTCTGCCCCCAGCACGCCCAGCTTGAGCAGCGCCATGCCGATCAGCATGAAGGGCACCATGTCGAAGAAGAAGAAGAACGGCAGGCCGATCCACTGGAATTCGAAGCTGCCGGGCAACTGGCCGC
>VFQM010000688.1_pt1 | contig 35395 bp, 33 predicted proteins | sample 3512391 | NCBI WGS metagenome assembly VFQM01 (sample SAMN10412369, study PRJNA504923) | tailings metagenome | isolation source: Replicate 1 from Balatoc abandoned mine | place: Philippines
CTATTGCCTGCGCAAATCGCAAGCCTCATGAGCATCCCATATGCGAGATTCACCTAGGGGAGAGAGGGGGAGGCGCCGAAGCGATTCGGCGCCTTTCCTTTTGGCGCGGAGCCTCTCGTCCGCCAAAAGGGAGTTGACTTCCGGCACCCAAAGGATACTAATTTAGTATCCTTTAATATGGCGATACGGGAAGGAGACGGGATGTCCTACAGCGAAAAGGTGCTCGAGCATTATGAGAATCCGCGCAATGTCGGATCCTTGCCGAAAGACGATCCCTCCGTGGGGACGGGCATGGTGGGGGCCCCGGCCTGCGGGGATGTGATGAAGCTGCAGATCCGGGTCAACGAGCGGGGGGTCATCGAAGACGCGAAGTTCAAGACTTACGGATGCCTAGCCGGGAATGTCCTCATCAACACCCCGACCAAGGGGATCCCGATGCGCGATCTGCGCATCGGGGACGAGGTGCTGGCGTGGAATGGGCATTTCATCTCCGCGGCGAAGGTGGAGGGGATCCGAAAAAGAGAGGTCCCGCTCTCGGATCTCCGGAAGGTCGTCCTCCGGAGGGAGAGCTCGCGCCGAGGGGTCAATCCGCTGCCCTTGGAGATCATCTGCGCCAAGGACCATGTGTTCTGGGGAGCCCAGGGGGCCCCCGTTCCGGCGGAGGAGCTCCGGGCGGGGATGGAGATCCTGGAGATCACCGAAAGCGAGCTGCGATCGATGACGAATGTCCGCAAGCGCTCCGGGCTGCGGGAGCGGATGTCCAGGAGAATGGCCGAGTTCAATCGGCATTTCGACCACGCCTCGCTGCCGCAGAACAGCAAAGGGTATGTCCATGGGGATTCCTTCCGGAGAAAGCTCTCCGAATCGGCCAAAAGACTGTGGGAAAGCGAAGAATACGTCCGGAATTGGCGCGAGGGGATGTCGAGAATCGACTGGAGCAAGCCGACGAAAGTCGAGCTGGCGTTCATGAGGCTATTCCAGGATCTGGATTTGCCCATAGAGAGAGTGGCGGGGAAGAAATGGATACAAACCAGCCAAGGGCCCATGTCGCCGGATTTCCAGGTCAAGGGGAAGAAGAAGCTCATAGAGACGTATTGCAAAAGCCTGCCGGAATTCATGCAGGACCGCAGCGAAGGGTCGGGCTACGAGAGGGAGCGGGCGGCGGCCCTGCGCGAGGCGGGATACGAGACGCTGTTCCTGGCGATCGAGGATATCCTCGAGTGCAACGAGAGGCTGCAGCGATTCGTCCACAATGGGCTGGAGGTTCTCGCGGCGGAGCCGATCCGGCACGGCAATGAGCTGCGGGGCGTCGAGGTGGATCGGGAGAGGAAAATCGCGCTGCTGTATGATTTGGAGCTGGCCGACGGGGCGAACGTGTATTTCGCCTCCAGGGCGGGGTGCCACAATTGCGGAAGCGCGATAGCCTCCTCCTCCCTGGTGACCGAATGGGTCAAAGGGAAGACGCTCGAGGAGGCCGAGCAGATAAAAAACACCGAAATCGCGGAGGAGCTGGCCCTCCCGCCAGTCAAAATACACTGTTCTGTATTAGCGGAAGATGCAATAAAGTCAGCTATTGCAGACTACAAGGCCAAGCTCGCGGCGAAAAGCGGCGAGGGCGGAGATCGGGAAATCCAATCATCATCCATCCTGGGGGAAGAGCGATGAGCCAAAGCGAAGCGATGCGGGGAATCGAGATGACGGAGGCGGCCGCCGCGCAGGTGGCCAAATCGCTGGCCGGGCGCCCGGAGGGATCCGGGGTGCGGCTGGCCGTGCGGACGGCGGGCTGCTCCGGGATGGCCTACAAGATGGAGTTCGCCCCGGAGAAGGAGGAGGGGGACTGGGAGCTAGCCCAGGGCGGAGCGCGCGTCTTCGTAGACGCCAAGAGCATGGCGTATCTGAGCGGGTGCCGGCTCGATTACGTCAAGCAGGGGCTCTCCGAGGGGTTCCGCTTCGAGAACCCCAACGAGAAGGCCCGCTGCGGATGCGGGGAGAGCTTCAGCGTGTGACGGGGGCGCTGGCCTCCGGCAGGGGGGCTTCCGGAGCGGGCTCGGCGGGGGCGGGGCGGGCGGCCAGGGCGGCCCGCGCCTGCTCGCCGAGCTTGAGCGCGTGCGGCTCGAGGGAGGCCGAGAGGCTCTCGAGCGCCGAGGCCAGCGAAAGGGTCCCCTCGGGGCAGGCGAGGCCGCCGAAGAATCCGGAGCAGGCCTCGCGGAGATTGTGGGCGTAGGCCAGATGGGAGGTGGCCTCGGAGCGTGCGGCGGAGACCGCGGCGCTCGAGGCCTCGTCCAGGGCCGAGGGGCTCGACAGGGGCAGCGCGGGGCCGGCGAGGGCGGAGAGCCAGGCGAAGGCCTCCGCCGAGGAGGGGGTCTGGCCGGAGGCCGCGCGGGCCCATTCGCGGCGGTGGCAGTCCGAGCGGGCCTCGGAGGGGAGCGCGGCGCAGGAGGCGGCGGCGTCGGCCGCGTCGGAGAGCTCCTGGTTGGAGCGGGCGATGAGCGACTCGGCCTCGGAGAGCGAAGCCTGGAATTCGGCTTTGGCGAGGATCAGGGGCAATCCGAAGAAGAGGAAGCCCAAAGACGAGATCAGCAGCAGGCCGAAGAGGAGCTTCAGGGGGGAGAGGCGGCGGGCGGGGGCTTCGGCGGAATGGGAGGCGGAGGCGCTCATGGATCGGATCCTTTGGTCGGGTCGTGTCGAAGGGAGAGGATAGCATGAATATGGATCATGAATCAAACGGATCGGGCGGACGGGCGGCGCGGAGGGGGGATGGGCGGCGAGGGGGAGGTTTGACTTGCCTTCTTCCGGCTGGTTGGATAAAAAGCGAGGCTCGGGCCGAAGGGTCGGCCGTCTCAAGAGGGGAAAAGGAAATGGGAAAGCAATCTGGATTCAGCCTGATCGAGCTGATGATGGTGGTGGCCATCATCGGGATCCTGACGATGGTGGCGCTGCCGGCGTATCGCTCGCATGTGGCGGACGGGACGCGCTCGGAGGGCCAGCAGATGGCCCTGGCGATTTCGAACAAGATGAACCAGTATCTGCTCGACGCGCGGGCCTACACCGACAAGCTCGACGCGACGGGGCTGAACATGGTGATGGATGGGTGGACCTGCACGGCCGCGCAGTGCGAGAACGCGAATTTCACCGTCGCGGTCTCGGGCGTGTGCGCGACCGAGCCCTGCCCGGATCCGGCGGACCTGCTGGTGCCGCCGCAGTTTCTGGTGACGCTGACGGGCAAGGCGGACAGCCCCAATGACGGCGAGAGCTTCACGGTGGACCAGACCGGGGCGAAGACGGCGACGATCGCGGGCGTGACCAAGAACGGATGGAAGTGATAGGGAAGCGGCGGATCGCGAAGCGATCGGGGCGCGAATGGAGAAGGCGATGAGCAAAAGCGGCGCGGCGGGAAAGCAGAGGGGCTTCACGGTCTTCGAGGCCCTGATCGTCATCGCGATCATGGCGGTCCTGCTGGGGGTGGCCGCGCCGAACCTGCGCACGTTCGTCTCCGACGCGCGCGTCAGCGGGGCGGCGACGGACCTGATCTCCGACATCTACGTGGCCCGCAGCGCGGCGACGAAGCTGCAGTGCGACGTGCAGATCATTTCGGAGCCGACGGGGAGCGCGAGCTGGGCCGGAGGCTGGAAAGTTTCCTATATGGCGGAGGATCCGGCGGGGGGAGACCTGGGGTGCGCGGCGACCGGCGGGGACGAGGTGGTGCTCAAGCGGCGCGATCCCCATGGCGGGGATGTGGTGATCGCGGGGCCCGAGGGCGCGGTTGTGTTCGGCTATGACGGGCGGCAGGTTGGAGCGGAGCGGAACTGGGAAATCCAGGCGCCCAACGCGAATGACAAGGTGCATATGCGTTGCGTGGAGATTTCCCCGGCCGGGAAGCCGCGCGAGCAGAAGGATGTGGATTACAACAACGGGAACGGCTGCTGACCGAAGGCGCCGGCGGAGCCGAGGGCCCGCGAGGGCGCGGGCGAGAGCGAGAAGGGGATAGCGATGGGGAAGAGTCGGATGGGGATGCGGGGACGGCAGGGGGGCGTGGCGCTCATCGAGGTGCTCTTCGCCGCCTTCATCATTCTCGTGGGGGTGCTAGGGCTCATCGCGATCCAGGCGCGCGTGGCGCTGAGCAATCTGGAGTCGTATCAGCGGGCGCAGGGGATCACGCTCGCCAACGACATGGCCGCGCGCATCTCGCAGAACCGGACGGTCGCCGGATGCTTCGTCTTCACGACCGATTCGACCAACGGGGTGCCGTATCTGGGGCAGCCGGCGACCGCCGGGGATCCGAACCTGGAGGACGCGGCCGGCTGGGTCTGCGACGGCGGCAATGGCGGGACGGGAAACCCGACGGTGGATGATCTGGCCGCCGACGAGATCCTCGAGTGGGATCTGGCGCTGAAGGGCTCCAGCGAGGTCAAGAACGGGAACGCGGCCGGCGCGATGCTCGGAGCGCGCGGCTGCGTCGGGCGCGAGCAGGAGGCGGAGACGGGGATGTGGGTCTACACGGTCGCGGTGGCCTGGCAGGGCAACAGCGCGACCTTCAGCCCGACGAGCTGGGCGAACGCGCCGGAGGTGGCGCGCAACTGCGCGCTGGGGCTGTATGGGGACGACGCGATGCGCCGGGTGGCCTGGACGGCCGTGCGCGTGGCGAACATGGAATGACGAGCCGGAGGGCGCCGAGGGACGGCGCCGGCGGCGGAGACGGAGGAAGAGCGATGCGAAGCGGCGAGGGGAATTTCGGGGGTCGGCAGGCGGGCTTCACGATCATGGAGCTGATGATCGGGCTGGCGGTCGGGCTGATCCTGCTGGTGGGGCTGGTGGCGAGCTTCGCCTCGAGCCAGCGGGCGCAGAAGGAGATGGCGCGCGACGCCGAGCAGATCGAGAACGGGCGCATGGCGCTGGAGATCCTCCAGAAGGACCTGTCGCTGGCGGGGTATTACCACAACATGTATACGCTCGCGATTCCGGCGGCGATGCCCGACGACTGCGAGGAGGGGGACGACGCGGCGGGGATCGCGGCCTTGCGCGCGGCGACGGGGATTCCGGCCTCCGCCTGGGCCGCGGCCGACGACGCGACCAAGCCGGCGCCGCCGGCGGGGTCGACCTGCGTGTCGGGGGGGATCCTTCCGGCCTCGCAGGTGGTGGCCGGATCCGACGTGCTGGTGGTGCGCAGGGCGGGGACCATGCCGCTGGAGAGCGGGGACTCGCCGATCGACGGGGAGCTGTATCTGCAGACGGGGGCGTTCGCCGGCGAGATCCAGGTGGGCGATTCGGCGGTGGAGATCGACAACGCCTATGATGACGGGGACCCGGCGGTCCTGCAGCGCGCCGACGGGGAGGGCGCGGCCGGCGGGATGTATGCCGGCGTGACGCGCCCGGAGATGCGCCTGCGGAATCCGGCGGAGGATCCGGACGATCCTTCGGACGACTACATGAGCGGGCCGATCAGCAAATATCTGGTGCGGATCTATTTCGTGGCGCCGTGCTCGAACGGGACGGGGGCGGGCGGATTCTGCCAGGCCGGGGATGATCAGATCCCGACGCTCAAGCGCCTGGATCTGCTCGAGAGCGGCGGCGTTCCGGGGTTCCAGGTCGTCCCGCTGGTGGAGGGGATCCAGGCGATCGTGTTCGACTGGGGCGTGGACACGTTCCCCGCGACGGTGTCGGACCTGACGGGCTTCATCGGGGATGGGCAGCCGGACGGATGGATGCGCGCGGGGATGGCGGTCGGGGATTGGGGGAATGTGACCGGCTCGAGGGTGTGGGTGCTGGCGCGCTCGACCTCGGCGCAGCCAGGGCACAACGACGACAAGACCTATGAGATGGGCTTGGCGGGGGCGTATGGGCCCTACAACGATGCCTTCCGCCGGCACGTCTACACGTCCACCCTGCGGATGGACAATATGGCCAAGAGAAGGGAGCTGCCATGAGGAGCGTGAATCGGAGCCGGGCTTTCGCGCGAAGCGGCGCGCCGGGGCGGATGGGATCGGGAAGCCGGATGGGCAAGCAGCGCGGCGCGGTGCTGATCATGAGCATCATCATGCTGCTGGCGATGACCATCGCGGTGATGGCGCTGATCAACATCTCCTCGAGCCAATTCCAGGTGATCAACAACATGGGCGAGCAGAAGGCGCTCGAGGCGGCCGCGCGCGAGGGCATCGAGATCGCGGTGAACAGCCAGGAGCTTTTCGCGCACGCGGTGACCGGGCAGCCCGGATCCGTGGCGGGGGTCGGATACGATCCGGCTTCGGACGTGGAGGTGCCGCTGCCCTCGAGCATCACGCGCGGCTACGAGGTGACGGTGTCGATCCCGTTCTGCTACGGGGCGCGCACGGCGCCGGGGTATTCGGCGCTCTCGGCGGTGGCGCCGGAGGACACGCACTGGGAGATCGTCTCGACGGCGCGGGATCCGCGCACGGGGGCGGTCGCGCGGGTCGTGGAGGGGATCAAGATCCGCTTCGGCGCGGGCAACTGCGGCGTCTCGCTCTGACGCCCGGAGCCTCGGGGATTCTCCGAGGAAGGGCCGGGGGGGGAAGGGCGGGAAGGCTGGAGACGGCGGAAGAGGCGGATGGGATTGCGCGGAACGTCGGGTTTTGAGAAGGTTGGCGGACGAGCGGCGAGCGCGGACGGCTCTGCGGAAGTGCGTTTCGGGCATCGGCGTGGCGAAATAGGGAAGCGAGCCGGAGTGTCCGGAGATCGGGAAATGGAGAGGCGAATGATGGAGAAAAGCATGCGGATCGGACAATGGGCGAAGAAGGCCGCGGGATTCCTGCTCGCGGCGCTGCTGGCCGCGCCGGCCATCGCGGACGACACGGAGCTGTTCACGCAGCCCCCAGGCACGCCGCAGCCGCCGCCGAACGTGATGATGCTGCTGGACAACTCGGCGAACTGGAGCCGCAATGCGCAGCACTGGCCGGATGGGGCCGGCGGCGAGCAGCCGCAGGGAATCTCCGAGGTGCATGCGATCAAGACGGTCGTCTCCGGGCTGACCAAGAAGGTGACCCTGGGCGTGGCGATGAACGCCGGGGCCGGGTCGACCCGCGGCGGATACATCCGCTTCGGCGCGCGCGACATGACGGTCGCCGCGAACAAGACGGCGCTGATGACGATGATGGACCACATCGCCGCGAACATCAATTCCCCGCAGGAGAAGGTCTCCGACATCGAGGGGGCGGCGGCCTTCTTCGAGCTGTATCGGTATTTCTCGGGGCTGAACAACTTCTACAACGGAAGCTCCCTGGACGCGAAGAGCGACTACGCGGGGAACCCGACGGCCGGGACCACGGTCGCCAACGGGATCACCAGCGGCTTCGCCTACCCGAGCTCGTCCGGCGGCGCCTACGTGACGCCGCTGACGGCGACGAACGCGTGCGCGCGCAACTACATCATCTACATCGCCAACAACGCGCAGGCCGGAAGCTGGAACAACGGAGCGCAGGTGTATGACGGCGTCTCCGCGGGGCTGAAGGTGAGCCTGCCCGACACGACGGCGGCGGACGACTGGTCGGACGAGTGGGCGCGCTTTTTGAACCTCAACGGGGCGGTCTCCCCCAGCGGGGTGAACGGGAAGGTGATCACCTATGTGATCGACGTCTACAACGCGCAGCAGAACCCGACCTACACCGCGCTGCTCAAGAGCGTCGCGCAGCAAGGCGGCGGGCGCTACTTCCAGGCCAGCAACGAGGCGGCGATCGTCAACGCCATCAACACGATCTTCGACGAGATCCAGGCGGTCAACTCGATCTTCGCCGCGGTGTCGCTGCCGGTGAGCGTGAACGTGCGCGGAACCAACCTCAACCAGGTCTACCTGGGGGTCTTCCGCCCGGACGCGAACGCCGCGCCGAACTGGCCGGGCAACCTCAAGCAATACAAGCTCGGCGTCTCGGCCGACGGCGGGCTGATGATGGTCGACAAGAACGGGGCGGACGCGCTGGCGAGCTCGGGCTATTTCCAGGCGGGGGCGGTGAGCTACTGGAGCGCGGCCAACAGCTACTGGACGTTCGATCCGGACTCGAGCGTGGACAATCCGATCTCCGACTCGCCCGACGGGCCCCTGGTCGAGCGCGGCGGGGCGGCGCAGATGGCGCGCTGGGATGTGATCTCCGACGCGCGCCGGCTCGCGGCGGACCGCAAGATCCTCACGCACATCGGGGGATCGCCCGGATCGCCCGTGGCGCTGACCGACGGCTCGGGCAATCCGCTCGCCGCGAAGAGTTTCGACGGATCCAATGCGGCGATCACGCAGGGGTCCCTGCTGGCGGCGAGCGCGGCCGAGCGCGCCGAGATCATCGACTGGGTGCGCGGGGCGGACCTGAACCTCTCGTGGATGAACCCGCTCGACGGGACTTCGAGCGCGGCGGGGATCCGGCCGTTCTCGCACGGGGACGTGGTGCATTCGCGCCCGGCGGTGATCAACTACAACCGCTTCGGCGACGATGACGACGTCGGGATTTTCTATGGGGCCAACGACGGGCTCCTGCGGGCGATCCAGGGCGGACAGCAGACCGCGCCGACCGACCCCGGCGGGGTGGTTTCGCGGCCGGTCGGCGGCGGGGAGTATTGGGCCTTCGCCGCGGAGGAGTTCTTCGACTCCTTCAAGCGCATGCGCGACGACGCGCCGGTGATCAACTGGAGCGGCTCGACCGGAAGCTCGGTGACGCTCACCGGCAAGCTCTCGGCCGGAGCGGCGCGCCTGTCGATCGATCCGGGCGTCGTGGGGGTCTCCGCCGGCATGGGCGTGTCGGGGACGGGCGTCCCGGCGGGCTCGAGCGTGCTGACGGTGGCGACGATCCCGTCGCTGCGCCTGTCGGCGCCGGCGACCGCCAGTGCCGACGGCGTGGCGCTGCAGGTGGAGCTGGGCACAGAGACGGTGGGGACGGTCTTCGGGAGCACGACGCTCTCGAGCGCGAGCATCCCCGCCTGGATGTCGGCCTTCCCGGCGGCGAGCCTGCCGGAGATCGTCGTGGACGGCCCGGGGATCGCGGCGGGGACGCGCGTGGTCTCTGCGGCCTCCACGGGCGGGCACATCATGAGCCTGCCGGCGACCGGGACGCAGGCCTCCGTGTCGCTGTCGCTGGAGAAGGACATCATGGGCTTCGCGATCAGCGGCGGGATCCATCCGAGCTCGAGGGCATACTTCCCCAACGGCTACGCGCCGGTGCAGGCGGGGACGACGCCGGCCTTCTCGTATCGGACGGCGGCGGGCCCGTATGCGGTCGGCTCGACCGTGGACGCGGCAGGCAGCGTGGCCGCCTGGGAATTCGGAACCGCTCCGGCCGCGACGGCGCCGAGCGTCGCCTTGACCGCGAGAAGCGGAGCGCCGATCGGCGGGGTCAAGAAGAAGAACAACATGGCGGCCGGCTTGACGATTCCGGCCGGATCCGCGGCGGCCTCGGCCGTGGTGATGGTGCGCAGCGGCGGCGCGAACGTGCTGCTCAAGAAAGGGCAGATTTTCGCCAACAGCGCGGGCACCCCCTTCTGCGGAGGGAACGTCTACATCAACGCCGACATCACCGTGACGGCCGCGAACACCAGCGTGATCCTCTACAACGGCGGATCCGCGGCCTGCACGATCCCCGGGGCGAGCCTGGCGAACAACACGAAATACACCGTGATCGACAAGGTCTCGGTCCTGGCGGATCTGCTGCGCAATGAGACCCGGGCGCCGATCAAGCAGGATCCGTGCGGAACGCCGGCGTGCGCCTCGACCGTGGCGACGGCCGGGGACGGCTGGTCCGTCTCCGGCGGCTTCACGGCGACGCTCGCGGCCGGCGGCGGAGCCGCGTCGATGCCGTATCTGGACCTGAGCGCCGGCGCGTCCTCCTCGACCAACGCGACCGGCGGGGAGGCGATGCGCTTCGGGTTCGACACGACCGGGGATCTGGCCAACGGAACGACCACGATCGCGAATATTCCGCCCGCGGCGGGGACGCTGATCGCGACGGGGATGAGCGTCGCGAGCCCGAGCGGATTCGTGCAGGGCGGGACGACCATCACCGGCTCGATCCTGCCGGGGATCCAGATCAGCCAGGCGGCGACGGCGACGAATCCGGCGGCGGTGGTGCGGCTCTATCTGCCCATCACCGGGAACCTGACGCTCGGGTCGGACGTCGTGGGGCTGCCGGCGGTGGATTCGGGCCTGGCGATTTTGGCGAGCGCGGGCGACGCGGTGCTCGGGGCCAATGTTCCGGTCGGGGCGACGTTCGTGTCGCGCTCGCCGATGACGACGTTCGTGACGATGGATTCGCTCGCGACGGCCAGCGGGGACCAGTCGCTGACCTTCACCAGCGCGACCGGGGCCTCGGGCGGTCCGAAGCCCTACTTCTTCGACGGCCCGATCGGGATCTGGCGCCAGGACATCGGCAGCGACGCGGGCCCGGCGATCCCGGACGGGAAGATCATCGCGGCGCACGGCGACAAGGCGTGGATCTACGCGCCGATGCGCCGGGGCGGGCGGATGATCTACGCCTTCAACGTGACCGATCCGGCCAATCCCAAGCTCATGTGGAAGAAGGGCTGCACGGATGCGGGAGCGTGCGACGCGGGGTATGAGGATCTGGGGCAGACCTGGTCCATGCCGCAGCCGACGCAGATGCGCCTGGACAACGGCAGCGGGACGATCCAGTTCCGGCCGGTCCTGGTGTTCGGCGGCGGCTACGACGCGGCCTACGAGGACCTCGATCCGGTCCCCGTCGGGGCGACCCGGTCGATGGCGCGCGGCGTCTGGTTCGTGGACGCGGAGACGGGCGAGCCGATCCGGGTGTTCCGCGGCAGCGCGGTGGCGCCGGCGGCGGGGGTCTCCTCCATCACCGGAAAATCGTGGGGAATGACGGCGGACCAGGCGACGGCGGCGGCGGGGATGACCTGCTCGATGCCCGCCGACGTCGCCCTGCTCACCCGCGACCCGGTGACGGGCTACACGGTGCCGGCCTTCCGGGCCTACGCGGCGGACACCTGCGGGCAGATCTGGCGGCTGGACACGGCCGATCCGGATCCGGACAAGTGGATCGTCACGCGCTTCGCCTCGGTGGGGATCTCGCAGGCCGAGACCGACCTGGCGGGGTATGCCGGAGCGGACAAGCAGGATCTGCTGGATCAGGCGCGCCGGAAGTTCCTCTTCGCCCCCGACGTGGTCTACGGGGGGAGCGACGCCAACGGTCCGTTCCACTACGTCCTCATCGGAAGCGGGGATCGGGAGCATCCGTTCCAGGGCTACGGGGACGCGCTGCATCCGCTGGCCAAGTCCGTGACGAACCGGTTCTACATGTTCAAGGACTACAACGACGAGACCTCCTACGCGGCGGGCGTGAACGCGCTGATCCCCCCGCCGGCGGTGAGCTTCGACACGGACGGGGACGGGACGGCGGAGTCGCTCTTCGCCGGCGGAGCGCCGCTGACCCAGGCGGCCCTCTACGACGCGACGGCGGACCTGGTCCGGCTGGGGACGGCCGCGGAGATGGCCACGGCCCGCGAGGCGATGATCTCCGGGGCGGCGGGCAACGTCTACCAGGGCTGGTATATCACCCTGGAGGCCGGGGAGAAGGTCGTCGGCGGAGCCACGAGCTCGGCGGGCTACGTCTACTTCGGGACGAACAAGCCCAAGACCGTGTCGGCGGCCTGCTCGACCAACCTGGGCGAGGCGCGGCTCTATCAGGTCGGCATCAAGGACGCGGGGGCGGCGCCGCCGGATCCCTACACGCATCCGCCCTCGGCCGCGGAGCGCTACCAGGTCATCCCCGGAGGCGGGCTCCCGCCGACCCCGGTGCCGGTCTCGGTGGTGATCGACGGGGAGTTCAAGGAAGGCGTGCTCTCCGGGACGACCGTCAAGCAGCCCGACGACACCGCGATGGGCAGCCGGATCCGGGTCTACAGCCGCAAGGTGATCGACAAGAAGACCTTCGAGTGATCCGAGCCGGAGAAGCCAAGGCCCCGAAAGGGGCCTTCGGTTTTGGGGCGGGCGGAAATTCGGGCGGGTTTTGACAGGGATTTGGATTTTTGTAGTATGAATCGGCGGCCAGGCCGCCAGAGAAACGAATCGGAGAGGCGAGCATGGGATCGAACGCGAAGCGCAGGCGGGAAGCCAAGGAGGCGCGCAGGGATTCGGGCGAATCGGGTCGGGAGGCCGCAGGCGATTCGGCGGGGCCGGCGGCGAGTGCGGGGAATCGGGGGCGGGAATGGGCCGCGCGGATCGCGCTGCTGGCGCTGGCGGCGCTGGCGGCGCTGGCGGCGCTGCTGGCTTGGGGAGGGGTCCTGGGGGCGCCCTACGTCTGGGACGACCATTCCATCTTTCACCATCCGGCCTACCTGCGGCAGGGCTGGAGCCTGGGGGCGATTCTGCATCCGATCCTGGGCAATCCCGAGACGCTCTGGCGCCCGCTGGGGATGCTGGCGCTGGGGGGGTGGATCGATGTGTCCAGCCGGCACGAGGAGGCGCGCGCGGCGGGGCTGGCCGCCTGGGGGCTCTTCGCGGGGGCCTCGGCGCTGTGGGCGCGCTCCGAGCTGCGGCGCGCGGGATTCGGAGGGGCGCTCGGAGCGGGCCTGGCGGCCCTGGCCGGCGCGCTGATCGCGGCGCATCCGGCGGCGGGGCTGGCGGGGGCGTGGGTGTCGGGCAATTTCCACTTGGGGTCGGCCTTCGCGCTGCTTTGCGGGATGGCGCTGGCGGGGCGGCTGCTCGAGGGGGGGCCGCGCCGGCTGCTGGGCCGGGAGATCCATCCGGAGGCGATGGCCGGAATTTCGCTGGGCGCGGCGCTGCTGATCGCGGCGCTGTTCTCCGAGAGCGGGGCGGCCGGCGCGGCGCTGCTGGCCGGATGGCTGGGGCTGCGCGGGGCGGGAAGGCGGGCCTGGGGCGCGTTCGCCGCGGCGGGGCTCTCGGCGCTGGGGCTGTGGCTGGGGCTGCGCTCGGAGTTCATCGGAAGCGCCTGGCCCTCGGGCGGGAGCTTCTCGGGGCTCGACGGGGTCCTCGACGCGGGGATGGCGGCCAAGGCGCTGCTGCTGCCGGTCCCGGCGGGGTATCCCGGCGCGGTCCTGGACGGGGGGGCCGCGCTGCTGGGGTGGGGCGCACTGGCCCTGCTGCTCGCGGCGGGATGGGCGATGGGGGGGAAGGGTCGCCCGGCGCTCTGGGCGCTCGCCGCGGCGGGGGGGTATCTGGCGCTCGACGGGGTCGCCGGGCGGATCGCGGCGCCGGAGGGGCTGGCGTTCGTGGGGGCGAGCGAGCTCGCGCTCGCGGCGCCCATGGCGGCGCTGGGGATCGCGGCGCTGCTGGGGGAGGCGCTGGCGCGCTCGATTCGCTCCGAGAAGGGAGGGCCGGGCGGATTCCGGGCGGCGGCGCTCTCGGCGCTGGCGCTGTCGGCGGCGGCCGCGCTGCTGCTGGGCTCCGAGTCGAGGGAAGTCGCCAAGGCCTGGAGCGGGGATGTCAGCCTGTGGGCGGCGGCGGCCAAGGCGAACCCGGATTCGGGGCTGGCGCGGGGGAACCGGATCGTGTCGCTGGCGAAGGCCGGGAGGGCGAGCGCGGCGCTGGAGGAGGGCGGGAGGTATTGGGAGTCCGCGAGCCTGAAGGGGGAGCTCTCGCGCCATGAGCTCGCGGCGATGGCGAGCTACGCGGGGCTGCTCATCGCCGGCGGGAAGGAGGAGCTGGCGCTCTCGAGGATGGTGCTGCTGCTGCCCAAGAGCGCGAAGGAGCCGCTGGTGGCGCTCAACCTGGCGCACGCGGCGCTGCGGATGGGCAACCCGCTGGAGGCGAAGGCGGCCGCGGAGTTCGCGCTCTCGCATCGGGGAAAGGCCTGGCGCGGGAGCCTGCTCGCCGGGGAGCTCGAGCTGGCGCGGGCGAAGGCCCTGGCGAGGCTCGGCGCCGAGAAGGAGAGCCAGGAGGCGCTCGCGCGGGCGAAGGAGGCCTTCGCCGACGTGCGCTCCCGATCGCCGGCGATCGGGGGGGACTGACCGGCCGCCGGGCAGGGCGCGGCCAATCGCCGAGCGCCCCTTGCGCCGGGGAAATCCTGCCGCATATGATCCGTGAATCGGACAAACAGGTCTGATTGGCGGCGAATGGCCGCGTTTTCATCCATCAGGAAGAGAGGAACGGAAATGGCGAACGGGAACAGGAAATGGGCGGGAGCGGCGCTGGCGCTGGCGCTGGGGTTGGCGGGGCTCTCGGCGGGCGGCTACGCGCCCGAGGCGCAGGCGGCGAGGAGCCGCCCGAGCGCGGCGGCGACGGCGCCCTTGTCGGCGGCGGAGATCGCCGAGCTCAAGTTCATGCGCGAGGAGGAGAAGCTCGCGCGCGACGTCTATTGGCTGCTCGGGGAGAAGTGGGGGCTGACGGTGTTCTGGAGCATCAAGTCCTCCGAGGAGCAGCACACGAGCACGGTGCTGCAGATGCTGGAGAAATACGGGATCGCCGATCCGGCGAGCCCGCTGCGCGGGGTCTTCTCGGATCCGGAGCTGCAGAAGCTCTACGACGAGCTCGCGGCCCGGGGGTCGGCCTCCAAGATCGAGGCGCTCAAGGTCGGAGGGCTCATCGAGGAGGCGGACATGATCGATCTCAAGGACGCGATCGCGACCTCGACCCACGCCGACCTGGACAAGGTCTACGGCAATCTGCTCGAGGGGTCGAAAAACCACCTCAGGGCCTTTGTCGGGGCGCTCGAGGCGCAGGGGATCGACTACGAGGCGCAGCTGCTCAGCCAAGGGGAGGTCGACGCGATCCTGGCCGAGTGAGGGAGATCCCGACGAGCGGAGAGGGCGGAGCCGGAGGGTTCCGGTAGACTCTCCGCTCGGTTTTCGGAGGAGATCGCATGAATCAGGAGAGAATTTTGTCCGAGCAGCGCCTGCGGGCGCTGTTCTCGAGAACGTTCGAGCACCCCGTGCTCAAGGGGAAGATCGACATGGTTTCCCTGGAGTGGATGCTGGAGATGGGCAATCCCGCGCCGCGGGAGACGGCCGACTCCGGGGACGGCTCGGGGGCCCGGGTGAGCATGGAGAAGCTCTGGGAGAGCCTGCTGCGCGACGGGATGAAGGATCCGATCATCCTGGGGGTCGGGCGGGCCACGCGCCGGATCCGGCTGGAGTCGGGCAACCACAAGGCGAGGCTGCTGCTGGAGAACGGGATCCTGTTCGCGCCGGCGGCCTGCTACGTGGGCGACGAGGCGATCACGCGCAAGGAGAACGGCGAGCACGAGGGGCGCCCTGTCCGGCTGTGGCTTCCGGAGGCCTCCGCGTCGATGGGGGCGTATTCGGAGAAGTATTTCGCGCGCCCGACGGAGATCGTCCCGTCGGCGCCGGCGTTCGCCTTCGAGGGCTGGGCCAGGGCGCGCAAGCCGGCCGAGCGCGGGCCCAGGGAGCCGCGCGAGCGCCCCGCGGCGGGAGCGGCGGGATCCGGGGGAGCCGAAGAGGGGAAGTGAGCGCTCGCCTCGGCGCGGAGCGCGGGAAGATGGGCGGCGAGCAATCAGGACCATTTATATCTTGATTAAACATTTGGATTGCCTTATATTCCCCTCACGGCCCGAAAGCGGGGCAGAAACCATCCAACCATCCATGAAAGGAGAAGCGCCATGTTCCATCCCATTTCCATCCCCTTCGGCTGCAAGATGCTCTTCAACACGGTCAAGCTCAAGCCGGGCGTGACGCTCGAGCAGGTCGAGCTGGCCCTGGGCGAGATGTGCAACGTCGTCAAGAACACCTACGGGAACTCCGAGGGCGGGTTCATCGCCGGGCAGGTCTACAAGTTCTCCGGCTTCGTCTCCGACGAGGGATCGCTCGGAGGGGCGGGCTCCGCGGGCGACCACATCGCGATCGTGACCTTCTGGAACACCTTCGAGCAGCACGAGAAGAGCCACGCGGACAGCGTCTTCAAGGAGAAGTTCTCGGCGCTGGGCGAGCTGTGCACCGACAGCCAGGAGCTCGGCTACGAGATGCTCTGGCAGGGCGTCCCGGAGGGGACCTGCGAGGGCGGCGCCTGCGAGTGACGCGCCGCGGCGGATCGGGAAAGGGCTCGCTTCGGCGAGCCATTTTTTTCGCGAGCGGGCGTTGTTGACAGGCGGCGCCGATCCGATAGCGTGTGCGGATTGGCCGGAGGGCGGGGGGAGCATGGAGCCGGAGAGGGACGCGAGCGCCCCGGCGGGGGGATTCCCCGATCGGGAGCCGGAGGCGGAGATGATCGGGAAGGCGAGCCTCAAGCCGCACGCGGGCGGGCTCGCGCTCTCGGCGGCGCTGGCCTGGTATGGGCTGACGTTCCTCTCCTCGGCCTGGGGCCTGCTCGATTCGGGGATCTCGGGCTCGGGATCGCTCGGCGGGGATTGGGCGCCGCCGGCGCCGGAGATCCTCGGCGAGGGGGGCGGGATCGCGGAGCGCGTCGGGGGGATCGCCGGGGAGATCGACGGCTGGGTCCGCAAGACGCCCATCGGGAGCGCGATCGCGATGGCGATTCTGGTGGGGCTGGGGGCGAGGATGGCCTGGGGGCCGATCTGGCGGAGGCTCAGCTACCGGGTGATCCTCACGCGCACGACCATCGGGGCGAAGGCGGGGATCATCGCGCGCGACCGGGTGGATCTGCCGCTCTCCAAGATCGAGAGCGTGGAGCTCTACCAGACGGCCTGGGGGCGGATTCTGGGCTACGGGGATCTGCTCGTGTCGGGGTCGGGGTCGACGAGGCTGCGCGCGCGCGGGATCGCGAACCCGATGGCGATCGCGCGGCGCGCGCAGGAGCTCATCCAAGCGCAGGAGGAGGGCCGGCGCGGGCGCGAATGAGGCCCCGCGGCGCTGCGCGGCGGAGCGAAGTCGGGTAGAATGAGGGCTTCGCGGGTCGCAAGAGGGTAGAGAGCATGGCTTCGGGATTGTCGGCGCGGCAGATTCAGGCGATGATGGGCTTGGGCGGAGCGCCGCACGAGGATCCGGCCCAGGAGAGGCTCGAGGCGGAGATGTCCGAGGCCGTGCTCCAGCGCGGCGGGGCGGACGCGGGCTGGATCGCCAAGGCCGAGGAGCTGCTGGATCGGGCGATGGCGCATCGGCCCAGGAGCGCGCTGCTGGCCAACGACCTGGGGCTCTCGGGGCTGCGATTGGCGCTGGCGATCGACGCCGAGCGGGGGATCTCGCGCGACGCCGGGGAATCGATGCGCCGGCATCCGCGCGAGCATCTGATGCGGATGGGATACCGCAAGGGGCTCGAGGAGCTCCGGCGGGAGAATCCGGCCTTCGCGGCGGCGCTGGAGGGGGATCTGGAGGCGCTCGGAAAGGCGCTCGCCGGGCGCGGGGCGAAGGCGCGGGCGATCCGCCCGCTCTTCCGGGAGCGCAAGGGGGAGAGCGACGACGAGGCGCGCCAGCGCGGGGAGATCCGCTACGCGCCGCTGCACATCGCCTGCCTGAACGATTCGGCCGAGGCGGTGGATCTGCTCATGGCCGCGGGGGCGAGCGCGGGGCAGTTCGTCGGCGGGGTGACGCCCTCCGGGATCGCGGCCTACACGGGGAAGGCGCGCGCGCTCGAGGCGATCGCGCGCAACGGGGGCGACCTGCGCCTGGAGCTGCGCCCGGAGCATAGCGAGGCGAACGCCGGGAGCACGCTGCTGCACCGGGTGCTCGGGCGCAAGATCCGGAATCGGGAGCGGATCGTCGAGCTGCTGATCGGCTCGGGGCAATATCCGGATCCGCTGCCGCGGGACGCTCAGGGGCGATCGCCGCTGACGGAGGCCGAGGACGCCGGCGACGGGGCGATCCGCTGGCTGGAGGGCTTCGCGAGGGCGCGCGAGGAGCGCTCCGAAATCGGCCAGGCGGCCGAGCCCTCGGATCTGCAGAAGCGCCGGCCGGGGCTCTAGCGGCTAGAGGGAGCGCCGCCGCGAGGATCGCCCCGCGGGGGGGAGGCTCTCGGAGAGCGCCAAGGCTTCGCGCTCGCCGCGCCATTGCGGGGAGGGCCAGGTCGCGAGGCCGCCGGCGCGGAGGAACTCGAGCGTCTCGAGGATCGCCTGCGAGCAGGAGGGCCCGTGCGATCCGGCGAGGCGGGGATGGCCCTCGGCCATGCGCCGCGCCGCCCGGGAGACGGCCAGGCGCTCGTCCCAGGAGACCAGGTCGTCGGAGAGCAAGGAGCGCTCGTCGGGCAGATCGGGGTCCCCCAGGGCGAACAGGCAGATCGAGCGGACATGCCGGGAGAAGGAGAGCTCCAGGGGCAAGGCGAGCAGGGCCTTGCGGGTCGGGTCGGATCCGAAGCAGAGGCTCTGGAGAATGCCGGAGAGCTCGGCCTCGAGCTGGGCTTGGGCGCGCGAAGCGCCCGGGGAGGAGCGGCGCAGGGAGGGGAAGAGGCGATGGAGCGCGCGCCGCGGCCAGCGGCTCTCGCGGTCAGCCGCCTCGGAGAGCAAAAGGCCCTCGGATGCGAGGGGAGGGCGGCGGAGGGTCGGTTCGCGAAAGGCCATGGGGAATCCTGGAATGCGGATCGGTTGTTTTATTTGAAAAGGAAGGTTTAATCAAGAGGGGGCGCGGCGGCTTTTTTTGCCGATTTTTGGCCGAAGGGAGCTGCGCGCGAGGGCCCGGCGCGGTAGAATCGCGCTCATTCGAGCAAAGCCGGATTCGGCGAGGAGAAGACAGCATGGCGTTTCGGAAAATTTCGAGCCGGGAGATTCCGGCTCTGGGGGCGGTCCTGGAGGAATACGAGCATGAGCGCCTCGGCGCGAAGCACCTGCACATCCGCCGGGAGGATCCAGAGCGCGGATTCGCGGCGGCCTTCCCGACGCACTCGGGCAAGGACGACGGGGTGGCGCACATCCTCGAGCACCTGACGCTGTGCGGCAGCGAGCGCTATCCGGCGCGCGACCCGTTTTTCGCGATGACGCGCCGGTCGCTGGCGACGTTCATGAACGCGATGACGTATCCGGACCGGACGGTCTACCCGTTCTCCGCGAAGGATCCGGAGGATTTCGCGAATCTGCTGGGGGTGTATCTGGACGCGACCTTGTTCCCCAACCTCGAATATCTGGATTTTCGCCAGGAGGGGTGGCGCCTGGAGGAGAAGGAGGGGAAGCTCTCCTACGAGGGGGTGGTCTACAACGAGATGAAGGGGGCGCTCAGCTCGCCCGGGGCGTGGGCCTGGAAGGCGCTCGAGCGCGAGCTCAAGCCCGGCACGGCCTACGCGGGGATGAGCGGTGGGGATCCGATGAGCATCCCGGACCTCGCGCACGAGGACCTGGTGCGCTTCCACGCGGAGCACTACCATCCTTCCCGCGGGGTGTTCGTCAGCTATGGGGATTTCGATCCGCGGGAGATCCAGTCCGAGCTCGAGCGGGCCTTCGGGCGCTTCCCGGAGCGCCTTGAGCCGCTGGGGCTCTCGGTGGCGAAGGAGCCCGAAGGTCCGAAGCGGATCCGCGAGGCGGTGCCCTCCTCGGCCGGAGCGGACTCGGAGTTCTCGGCGCAGGCGGGCTGGGTGCTCGGAAGCCTGCGCGACGAGGACGCGGCGCTGGACGCTGCGATCCTCGACGAGGCGCTGCTGAAGGATTCGGCGGCGCCGGCGCGCAAGGCGCTGGAGTCGGCCGGCTTCGGGCGCCTCTCGGGGATCTGCGGCGCGGAGACGGGCGAGGCGCAGCTGAGCTTCCATCTGGGGATGGACGGGCTGCGCGAGGAGGAGGTCGAGAAGGCCTTCGCGCTGATCCGGGAGACGCTCGAGGGCGTGGCGCGCGAGGGGATCCCTCGCGATCGCCTGGAGACGATCCTGCGGGATTTCGAGATGGAGAGCCTGGATATCGAGCCGTCGGGGCAGCCGCTGGGCATCGGGCTGATGCTCGAGGCGATTCCGATGGCGCTCGCGGGGATCGATCCGATCCAGGCGCTCGATCCGGCGCCGGCCTTGGCGCGGGCGCGCGAGCGCTGGCTCGGGGGGGATCGGGCGCGGACGATGGCGCGCGAGCTGCTCGAGAGCCGCTGGAGGGTCGAGGCGGTCTTCGAGCCGGACCCGGAGTTCTTCGAGAAGCGCGACGAGCGCGAGGCCCAGCGCCTGCGCGAGGAGGAGAGCCGGCTCTCGCCGGAGGATCGCGAGAGTATCCGGGAGGAATCCGATCGGCTCAAGCGGCGCCAAGGCGGGGACTCGATGGCGGAGACGCTCCCGAAGATCGACCTGGCGAAGGTCTCCCCCAAAGCGGCGCCCTCGCAGGAGTTCCGCCGGATCGAGGGCGAATCCGGGCCGAGCGTGGCGTTCTTCGGCGCGAAGACCAACGGGATCGCGGCGCTGGACCTGGAGCTGCGCCTGGACGCGCTCCCCCGCAGGCTCTGGGGCTGGGCGGGGCTGTGGTGCGCCCTGCGCGGGAGCCTGGGGGTGGGGGCGATGGGCTGGGGCGAGGCGGCGGAATGGCGCTCGCGCCTGGGCGGCGCGCGCTCGGCGACGATGGCGAGCTTCGCCGGGGGCGAGGAGAGCTTCTCGATGCTCGTCTCCCTGCGGGCGAAATCCTTCGATCGGGACGCGGGGGGGCTCGCGGAGCTGCTCGCGAGGAGCCTGCGCGAGCCGCGCTTCGACGAGGAGGATCGGATCGCCTTCCTGCTGGATTCCGGGGCGAAGCGGCAGGCGCAGGGTCTCTCGAGCGCCGGTCCGCGCCTGGCCTCCGGGCGCGCTCGCGCGCCGTTCTCGGCCGCCGGGGAGCTCGAGGAGACGCTCGAGGGCGTGGGCGGGATGGGCTTTTGGCGCATGGCCAATGAGCTGGCGAAGACTCCGGAGGGGATGGCGAGGATCCGCGAGCGCCTCGAGGAGGTGACGCGGTTCCTGGGGCATTCCGAGGCGGCGGTGATCGCGATCGGCTCGGAGGCGGCCCGAAAGGCCGGGGAGGAGCTCGCGAGGGATCTCTCCGAGCTGGGCAAGGCGGAGGTTCGCCAGCGCAGCGGGCAAACCGGGGAGCGCCCGGCCGCGCGCGGCGAGGCGCTGGTCGCCCCGGGGGCGGTGGGCTTCTGCCACGCGGCCTGGGCGGCGCCGGCGCTGGGGGATCCGAGCGCGGGGGCGTTCTCGGCGCTCTCCGAGCTGCTCACCAACGCGCGCCTGCACCGGGCGCTGCGCGAGGAGGGCGGGGCCTACGGGGGCTCGGCGAGCTATTCGGGCAAGGGGGTCTTCGCGATGAGCAGCTATCGCGACCCGCGCGTGGAGGGGACGTATCGGGACTTCCGGGCGGCGCTGGAGTGGGCCGCGGGAGGGAAGGCGTCGGAATCGGAGGTGGAGGAGGCGAAGATCTCCGCGCTGCAGGCGCTCGAGAAGGAGCTCGGCCCGCGCGGCAAGGCCCGCGCGAGCTGGGAGCGCGCGCGCCTGGGCGTGGGGCAGGAGGCCCGCGACGCGTTCCGCGAGGGGATCCTGCGCGTCGCGCGCGAGGATCTGGCGAGGGCGGCCGAGGCGCTCGCGAGCGCCGAGCCCTCGCGCGCGGCGGTGATCGCCGGGCGGCAATCCGAGGAGGCGAAGGCCGCGGGGCTGGAGGTCGGGTCCGTCGAGGCGGCCATCGAGGCGGCCGCCCTCGCGGCGGAGCGCCCCGGGGCCGAGCGCCGGGCGAGGCCGCAAGCGTAGGCGCGCGGCCGGGGCGGAAAAGGGAAGGGCGCCGGGTTTGGGCGCCCTTCTTCCGTCGGGGGATCGGGATCAGGCCGCCGGCGGGGAGGCCGGCTCGGCGAAGATGTCCGAATAGCTCTTCGCGAAGCTCGCGGCCAGGACGGGGATGGCCAGGATCAGGCCCGCGCCGAAGGGCAGCAGCGCGGCCAGCAGCAGCAAGGAGGCGGCCAGGGAGTGCAGGCACAAGGGCATGGCGTTGCGGAAGAAGGCGCGGAAGCTGGCCTTGAGGGCCCCGCGCAGGGTCAGCCCGGAGAAGGCGACCAGGGGAATGGAGAACCACAGCGCCATGAGGGCGGGGAAGATGAGCAAGGAGGCGATGCTCATGGCCAGCAGGAGAATGAGCAGGCCCGCGGCGGCGGAGGGGTCCGGCCCGGAGATCCCTTGGCCGACCCAGGCGGCGGCGAGCAAGGCGGCGAGGAAGGAGAAGGCCAGCGAGGCGAGGATCAGCAGCCAGGAGACCAGCGAGAGCAGGGCCAGCGGGGCGAAGCGCTCGCGGAAGCCGAAGAGGAAATCGCGCCAGGCGACGGGCTCGCCGCGGGCTTGGCGCAAGGAGGCGAGGAGGAATCCCGCGCCGAGGATGGGGAAGAGCAGGTTGGAGAGGATAGGGCCCGCGTAGGGGATGAGCTGGAGCAGGGCCGCGCCGGCGAGGAAGGCGATCGTGGCGAGGATCCAGCGGGCCGGATGGGCCAGCAGCTGGCGAAATCCGTGGGAGATCCAGGAGAAGGAGGCGAAGAATTCGACGCGGCGGATCTCGGGGGCGGAGGGCATGGGGTCTCGATTCGGATGGCGAAGCCTGGAGACTAAATGGGATAGGTGGATAAAGCAAGGGATGCTTGCGGCCCGGGGGAAAAGGAGGGAGGATTCAGGGATCCGAACCCAAAAGGAGGCGGAGATGGACGAGAAGAAAGCGATGAGCGCGTCGAGATCCCCCGCGGGGGCCCCCATCGAATCCTGCGAGAGCGACGATCTGTGCGAAAGCCTCAGCTGCGAGGAGTGCATGGCGCAGATCCCGCCCTCGGCGCTGCTGCGCCCCGAGGGGGAAGACTGCGCGCGACGGCACTGCGGGGACGAATGCGTCGAGCGCATGCGCTCGCGCGGCGAGGGGGCGGCGAACTGAGCTGAAGGATCACGCCGGCGGAGCGGCGCTTGCGGCTCAGAGGCGGCGGGCGAGGCGGCGCGGCGGGGATTCGGCCGCGGCGGATCCGATCAGGGGGGACTCGAAGGCGGCCTTGGCGGAGAGCAAGTCCGCCTCGAATTCCGGATCGCGCGGATAGAATTCCAGCCGGGCGGCAAGAAGGGCGCCGTCCGGGCCGCGCAGGGTCCGGCACTCATATCCGCCGTCGCCGTCGCCGGAGGAGGATACGACGCCGAACCCGACGGCCCCCGCGGAGAGAGAGGAGGTGGCCTCGCAGCAGCATCGGTAGAAGGGATCGTCGAGAGCGGGATCCGACTTGGCGGACCAATAGGAGCTCCCGGAGAAGAATCCGCATTGCCCGGAATCCACGCCGACATCGGAGGCCTCGAGCGCCCATCCTTCGGCGCCGGGAAACTGGGCGAGCGGGGAAACCCCCTCGGCGCAGATCCACAGCTCGGCGCGGCGGGCGCCCCAGTCGCCGGCGCCGCGGAGGACCGACCAGGCGCGGTAGGTCCCGGAGGCGGAGCCGAGATCCGCGCCGTCGCCGGGGGATCCGTAGCAGGGATCGATGGCGATGAGCGAGCCGGAGCATTCGAAGGATCCGGCCGGCAAGACCTGGATCGGGAAGGAGGCGGCCCGGGCGACGTCAGCGAGGCGGGCGGCGGGGACCCCCTCGAAGAAGAATTCCGCGCGGGAGAACGCGCGGGATGGTGCGTTGGGGGAGAGGGCTTCGGAGAGGGCCGCTTCGGCTGAATCGGCCCAGTGGGAGCAGACGGTCGCGTCGGCGCTCCGGCCGTATTGGCCGGGCCCGACTCCGCCGGGCATGGCGGCGAGGAGAGCGAAAGCGGGATCGCCACCATGCGGGGAGAGGCAGCGGTGGCGCTTTTGGAGGCCGAGATCTTCGAGGGCGTCCTCGGCGCGGGAGAGGAGAAGATGGCCATCGGCGTCGCCGGCCAGGGCGAGGAGCTCGGGCGGCGAGGGGAGCAGGCCCGCGCGGATGAGCAGCATCCGCCGGCCATCGGAGGGATCTTCGCCGAGGAAGAAGTCCAGGCGGAGAGAGGGGAGGATTTCCTTGGGAAGCGCTGGATTGCCCATGGAGGCCCTGTCGGAAATTCAGAAAGGGAGATTATCGCCCGGATCGGGCGGAATGGATAGGGGGGAAGGGAAAGACGGGGCGGAGGGAGGTGGCAAAAAGCAACCGAAAACCATCAACCATCCTGCGGCCCTGGGTCGCCTCGCCGTCGGCCCATCAACAAGGGCGCTTTCGCGAAGTGTCCTCAGGCGGGTTCGCCAAGGGCCTGGATCATAAGTTTCAAGGCCCTCCGCCCCGGGCGGCGTGGAGCCGGAGGCGAGCCTCCGGCCCGGCGAGCCGCCATCGCCGGGCTGGGTCAGGCCGCGCCGGCCATGCGGGCGGCCTCCAGGGGGATGCTCACGCGGATCTTGCCAGCGTTGGCGTCGTTGGCCTCGTCGGCGAGGCGGTGCAGGCTCGCCTGCAGGGCGTCGGCCTCCAGGCGCAGCTTCGACTCGAGATCGCGCGAGAGCACGCGCACGGCGATGGCGCCTTGGGGCTCCTCGCGGTAGGCGTAGCGCTGCTGGGTCTCGCCGAAGGGCTTGTAGGTCTCGAGCGCGTCGGGGAAGACCATGTCCGGGCGCTGCCCGGCGAGGATCTCGCGCACGAGCTTGAGGCGGCGGTTGGCGCTCTCCTGGCGCGCGAGCAGGTCGGAGACGCCGCGCTCGGCGTTGGCCCGGCCCAGGGCCGCGCGGATGGCGGAGAGGGCGGAGAGGGCCATCTCCTGCTCGGCGAGGGCCTTGACGCCTTCCTGGGCCCGCTCGGAGAGGGCGGATTTCTGGGCTTCGCCCGCGTAGCCGTTCACGCGCTGGCCGCAGAAGGCGGAGGTGGCGGCGGCGGCGGCCTCGTTGGCCTTGGAGGCGAGGCGCTCGGCGACCTTGTGCCAGCGCGAGAGGGTCAGCTCGAGGGTGATGGATTCGCTCATGGGCTCGCTCCTGTCGGAAGGGGAAAGGCGGGAGAATACAGCGAAAATGATCGGATGGCAAATGATTTTCGCGCCGAGGGGAGGGCGGAGACAATTTGAAACAATTTGCGAAATTCCGGACATCGCCGAGAAACGATTCGGGGCGAAGATGGAGTCCTGGAGAAGGGCGATGCCCGATCCGGCCCGGGTGACCGGGTTTCGTCGAGAATCCAAAGGAGAGCGAAATGAGAAACGCCAAAGCAGCCGCAGCCAAAATCGCCATGATCGGGGCCCTCGCGCTGAGCGCGCCGGCAGGGGCTGGCTGGGAGGATCCCTGGCATCCGGGCGGGCGGGAGAAGCCCCGGGCCCACGGGGAATATGACTACGCGAAGGTGATCTCCGTCTCGCAGAGCTGGATCGAGCGCGAGATCCCGCGCCAGGAGTGCTCGCGGGAGATCGTGGGCTATCGATCGGCCGAGCGCGCCGCGGAGCGCTCCTACGGCGGGGCGGTGATCGGGGCGGTCGCCGGCGGGATCCTGGGAGCGCAGGTGGGCAAGGGCGACGGGCGGACGGTCGCCGCGGCGGTGGGGGCGGCCACGGGCGCGATGGTCGGGGACAGCCTGGGCAACCGGCATCCGGGGAGCCGGCGCGCCGAGCCGATCTACGACACGCGCTGCCGGAGCTGGTCCGAATCGGTCCGCGAGCCCGCCGGGTATGACGTGACCTATCGCTATGCGGGGCAGACCCGGACGGCGCATACCTACCGGGATCCGGGCGAGTGGCTGCGCGTGCGCGTGAGCGTCGACGCCGCGGAGTGAGAAGGAGGGCTCCGGGGCGCCCCGGAGCCTTCGGCCCGGCGGCGCGCCCGGAGAATTGACATGGATTTCGCTCGGATGTAAATCTGTCCCTTTCGGACACAGCGAAGGGGAATGCCATGCCAACGATCGAAATCGGCGGAAAGAGCGTCCAGACGGACAACGAGGGATACCTGGCCAATCTGGAGGACTGGAGCGAGGAGCTCGCGAGCCATCTGGCCGCGCAGGACAAGCTCGAGCTCACCGAGAGCCACTGGAAGATCATCCATTTCATGCGCGAGTATTTCCGCGAATACGGCACCGCGCCGAACCTGCGCATCCTGCAAAAGGCGCTCAAGGAGGAGTTCGGGCCGGAGTGGGGCGAGAAGAAGTTCCTCTTCGAGCTCTTCCCCTACGGGCCGGCCAAGCAGGCGGGGCGCTACGCGGGCACGCCCAAGCCGACGGGGTGCGTGTGAGCTTTCGCGAGCGCGAGGCCGAGAGCGAGGGGCGGCGCCAGGTCGGGGCGCTGATCGGGTGGTCGCTCAAGGCGCTCGTGTCGGTCCAGGCGCTCGCGGCCGGCGCCGCGCTCGCCGCGAGCCTCGCCGGCGTCCCGCTGGAGCGGCAGCTGCTCTGGGCTTCGGATCCGGGGGCGGCGGCGCTATCGCTGCTCGCGGCGGGGGCCGCGGGGATGGCGCTGCTGCTCTGGAGAGCGGCCCGCCCGCCCGGGCTGGCGCGATTCCGATCGATCTGGCTGCCGCTCAAGGTCGGCATGCTGATGTGGATCCTGGCGCCGTCGGCCGCGGGGCCATCGCTGGGCCAGGCGATTTTCCGGGTGTGGGCCCAGGCGGTTTCCGGATGATCGGGAGGGAGCGAAAGCGAAACAAGGAAGCCGGCGCGAGCCGGCTTCTTGTTTCGGGCGCCCGGGTTTCCGGCGGCGAGATTTCAGGCGCGCTCGCGGGTCCGGCGCTGGATGACGCGCCGCTCGGGGCCCTTGTAGTCGGGGTCGGCGGCTTTGCGGCGGTCTTCGCGGGGGAGGGCGCGGGCGATGGCCTCGGCGACGCGGCAGAAGGCCAGGCCTTCGCCGGCGACGGCGCGCAGCCAGGCGGCGATGGCGGAGCTGGAGGCCTCGTCGGAATCCTCGCCCCAAGCCTCCATGGCGTCGGAGAGCATGTTCAGGCAGGAGAGCAGCGATTCCTCGGCGGCCTCGGCGGGGGCGTAGTCGGAGTCGAGGATGCGCCCGCGGGCCATGAGATCCTCCAGATGGGTGCCCAGGGCCTCGAGGGAGGCGCGCGCGCGCGGGATCTCCGCCTCGAGGACGGGCTTGATGTCGAAGCCGACGCGCTCGGCCGGGCGGGAGAGGGCGCCGACGCGCTCGAGGCGGTCGCGGGCGAGGTCGATCTCCGAGAGGAAGGCGTCGTTTCGCATGATGGCTCCTGGTGTGGCGTGGCTGTTGGCGGCCACTCTGCCGCGCCGGGAGGCAAAGCGCAAGGGCGGGTCAGCCGGTGCTCCAGGCGCGCGGGCGCTTCATGCCGGCGATCTTGCAGGCCTGCTGGACGTATCCGTAGGGGAAGAGCTCGAAGAGCCGGCGGCGGGCGGCCGGGCCGAGCCGGGCCTCGAGGCGGCGGATGACCAGCCGCGCGTCAGCGGCGATCTGGCGCTCCTCCCAATGCTCGCGCATGAAGCGGAGAGCCTCCCAGTGGTCCTCGCCCAGGTCGATGCCCTCCTCGGCGGCCAGATAGCGGGCGATCGGCTCGCTCCAGTCGGCCGGGTCGATCAGATAGCCTTCGGCGTCGCGCTCGGGCATTTCGGGGGGGAGGGAATCCTGCGCGGGGGCGCTCATGCCAGTCTCCTGAAGAATGGGGGAAGCCATGCCAGGAACGATAGCGCGGAGCGATCGATTCGGAAAGCGATTTTTTTAGCGATTTGCTATCGGATTTTCCGATGGATCTTCATTATTCCCCGGAGCGAAGCCAGCGGGAGAAGAGCCGCTCCGCGGTGGTGGCTTGGGCCAGGACGGAGAAGAGGACGATGCCGTAGGCGCCGGAGACGATCCAGTCCCGCGCGGGGAGGGCTTCGGGCACCGAGAGGGCCAAGGCGACGGAGATGCCGCCTTTGAGGCCGCCCCAGGTCATGATCTTGATGGCGTGGGGATCGAACTCGCGCCAAGGGCGCAGGGCGGAGACGGGAATGGAGACGCTGGCCCAGCGGGCGAGGAGCGCGGCGGGGATGGCCAGCAGGGCGGCCATCCAATGGGAGGCGTCCGAATCGATGGCGGCCATCTGCAGCCCGATGAGGCCGAAGAGCAGGAGATTGAGCAGACCGTCGGCCATGCCCCAGAAGAGGAAGAGCTTTTCGCGCGCCGGGGCGGAGATGGCGCGGCGCGGGCCATGGTTTCCGATGAGCAATCCGGCGACGACGGCGGCGATGGGCGCGGAGCCGTGCAGGGCCTCGGCGAGGGCATAGGATCCGATGGCCAGGGCGATCGTCAGGAACGTCTCGACCTCGAGATCTTCGACGCCGGAGAGGGCGAGCAGGCAAAGCCATCCGAGCAGGAGGCCGCAGACGGCGCCGATGGCGACTTCGGAGACGAGCAGCCAGGAGACGGACGCCGCGGAGGCGGGCTCGCCCGAGGAGGTCGCCAAGCCCAGCAGGGCGAGGAAAGCGACCACGCCGGTCCCGTCGTTGAAGAGGCTCTCGCCGGCGATCTTGGATTGGAGGCGCTCGGGCAGCCCGAGGCGCTCGAGGATGGCCATCACGGCGACGGGGTCGGTCGGGCTGACGATGGCGCCGAGCAGGGCGCACTCGAGCAGGCCCAGGGGCCAGCCGGCCAGGGCGGCGATGCCCCAGAAGAGGGCGGCGAAGGCAGCGATGGAGATGGCGACGCCGAGGGTGGCCAGAGAGAAGACCTCGATCCCGTGGCGGCGCAGGGAGGAGAGGTCGACGTGCAAGGATCCGGCGAAGAGCAGAAAGCAGAGCATTCCGTGGAAGACGGCCTCCTGGAAGTTGAATTCGGCGACGATGCCGGCGGAGAGGGAGCGCGCGGCGGGCCAGAATTGCGCGAGCAAGGCGACGAGCAGAGAAAGGCCTAGGCCGACCGCGGCGCTGCCGATGGAGGCGGGGAGCTTGAGGAATCGATGGTTGGCCCAGGCGCAGGCGCCGACAAGGGCCATGGCGACGGCGGAGGCTTGGAATGCGGAGAGCGTCATGAGGTTCGCGGGAGAGAGGGCGGAAAGGAGCAGCGATTGTATCACATGTTATGTCTGCGGGCCGCGAAAAGCGCGAAAAGCGGAAAGCGGAAAGCTTCTTCGGCGACGGAAAAGCGAAGGCCCGCGCTCGGCGGGCCTTCGGTGCGAGCGCAGCGGGGCCTTCAGGAGAAGAGGCGGATGAGGTCGTTGCCGATGGCCACGACCATCAGCAGGCCCAGGAAGGCGAAGCCGGCTTTGGCCATCATCTGCTGGGCGAGCACGGGCAGCGGGCGGCGGATGGCGCCTTCGATGGCGTATTGGAGCAGGTGGCCGCCGTCGAGGGCGGGGACCGGGAGCAGGTTCATCAGGAACAAGGAGAGGCTGATGAAGGCCATGAAGGAGACGAAGGTCTCCAGGCCGCGCTCGGCGGCGCCGCCGGCCATCTCGGCGATGCCGATGGGGCCGCTGATGGCCTCGAGGGAGTGCGCGCCGGTGAGCATCCCGCCCAGGGCGGAGAGGGTCATGGCGGTGACCGACCAGCAGCGCTCGGCGGCCTTGGCCGCGGCGTCGGCCGGCCCCAGGCGCGAGAGGATGAAGTCGGCTTTGGTGGGGGCGGGGGCGGGCGAGAGGCCGAGCTTGGGGATCTTGGTCCGGTCGAGGACGATCGGGGCCGCCGAGAGGGAGCGGGGGGCGCCGTCCGCGCCGACGACCTCGAAGGAGATCGGGCCGGATCCGGAGCGGGCGATGCGCGCCATGAATTCGGACCAGAGGGCGACGGGGGCGCCGTCGGCGCGGACGATGCGGTCGCCCGCGCGGAATCCGGCCTTTGCGGCCGGGGTCCCCTCGACCACGCCGCCGACGACGGCGGGCAGGCGCGGGCCGGGGCTGGAGAAGCCGACGGCGCGGAGGAACTGGCCGCCGGCCTCGCCGATGTCGAAGCCGGACAGGTCGAGGGTCCGGGTCGAGCGCGACCCGTCGGGGGATTGGGCCTCCACGGGGACGGGCCCGCCGGCGATGGCGGATTCGGCCAGGGCGAGATGGGCCTCGGAGAGGGAGCGGATGGGGCGCCCGCCCACGGAGAGGATCAGGTCGCCCGGGAGGAAGCCCGCGCGCGCGGCGGCGGTCTCCGGAGTGGGGGCGCCCAGGTAGGGCTTGGGCTCGAGGGATCCGAGCATGCCGATGGCCCAGAAGGCCGCGAAGGCGAAGAGCAGGTTGGCCAGGGGGCCGGCGGCGACGATGGCCGAGCGCGCCCAGAGGGGCTTGCGGTCGAAGGCGACCTTCTCCTCGCCCGGGGCGAGCGGCTCGTTGCGCCCGTCGACCATGAGAACGTATCCGCCCAGGGGGGCCCAGGCGACGCTCCATTCGGTGCCGTGGCGGTCCACGCGGGAGAAGAGGGGCTTTCCGAAGCCGATGGAGAATCGGCGCACGCGCACCCCCAAAAGGCGCGCGACCCGGAAATGCCCGTATTCGTGGACGAAGACCAGGATGGCGATCGCGACGAGGAAGCCGGCGAGGGAGAAGAGGATGGCGGACATGCGGGAATCTCCAAGAATCGGACAATGGCGCCCCGGAAGGGATTCGAACCCCTAACCCTCGGCTCCGAAGGCCGATGCTCTATCCAGTTGAGCTACCGAGGCGGACTTCGGGATGTTAAACCGGAGCGGAGGAGGGGTCAAGGGAAATTCGGGGGCCGCCGAGGGGCGGCGCGCGCAAAGCCGCGAGGGCCTCGGAAAAGGTTGCGCCCAGGCGGAAATGCGCGATAATTCCGCATTCCGCCCGGTTGGATGGGGCGGCCCAGGACAAGCCTGTCTCTCATCTCAAGGAAAGGGGAATCGCCATGCTGTTTTTCGGAATCGTGATCGCGCTGGTCATCGTCGGGGCCCTCTGGGCGATCGCGGCCTACAACGGCTTCGTGCGCCGGCGCAACGAGTCGCAGAACGCCTTCTCCCAGATCGACGTGCAGCTCAAGCGCCGGCACGACCTGATCCCGAATCTGGTGGAGACGGCCAAAGGCTACATGAAGCACGAGCGCGAGGCGCTCGAGGCGGTGATCGCGGCGCGCTCGAAGGCGACCAGCGCGGGCGAGGCGGCGCGCGGGCACTTGGGCGACGCCGGGGCGATGGCGGCGCTCGCCTCCAGCGAGGGCGCGCTCGGCGCGTCGCTGGGGCGGCTGTTCGCGCTGGCCGAATCCTATCCGGACCTCAAGGCGAACCAGACGATGGCGAGCCTGATGGAGGAGCTCACCAGCACCGAGAACAAGATCGGATTCGCGCGCCAGGCCTACAACGACGCGGTGATGAGCTACAACACGGCCATCGAGAGCTTCCCGGCGAGCCTGATCGCGGCCTCGACCGGCTTCGAGCGCTATCGGCAGCTCGAGTCGACCCAGAGCGAGGCCGAGCGCTCGGCGGTCAAGGTCAGCTTCTGAGGCCCAAGCCGGATTTCTGGCGGATCGCCAGCGGATAGGAAAGGGAGAGGCCCATGCGCTTTTTCGAGCACCAGGAGGCGGCCCGCAAGCGCAGCCGCTGGCTGACGGCCTCTTTCGCCGTCGCGGTGGCGGCGGCGGCGCTGGCGGTGAACCTGATCATCCCCGCGGGGCTGCTGCTGCCCGGCGAAGAGGCGCGATACGCCTTGCGGGAGGCGTATGCGTCGGGGGCCGTCAGCGGGATTTGGGTCGCGCACGCCTGGATCACGGCGCTGGTGCTGAGCGTGATCCTCGGGGCCTACGCCTTCAAGATCGCGCAGCTCGCGCGCGGCGGCGGGGACGGGGTGGCGCAGATGCTCGGCGGGACGCGCATCGGGCCGGGCGGGGAGGAGCCCGCCAGCGAGCTCGAGGCGCGCCTGGCGAACATCGTCGAGGAGATGAGCATCGCCTCGGGCGTGCCCATGCCGAGCGTCTGGGTCCTGCGCGAGGAGCGCGGGATCAACGCGTTCGCGGCGGGCTTCTTGCCGTCGGACTCGGCGGTGGCGGTGACGCGCGGCGCGATCGAGCGGCTCGATCGGGATGAGCTGCAGGGGGTGATCGCGCACGAGTTCTCGCACATCCTCAACGGGGACATGCGGCTGTCGATGCGGCTGGTGGGGATGCTCTTCGGGCTGGGGATCCTCACGATCCTGGGGACGCGGCTGCTGCGGCTGGCCTCGCGCATGCGCTCGGGCGGGTCGAAGAACGCGGGGCAGGCGATGCTGGCGATGCTGGGGATCGGGCTGGCGCTGGCGATTTGCGGCTGGGTCGGCAGCATGCTAGGCGGGGCGCTCAAGGCGGCGATCTCGCGGCAGCGGGAGTATCTGGCCGACGCGAGCGCGGCGCAGTTCACGCGCAATCCGGACGGGATCGGGCGGGCGCTGCGCAAGATCGCCTGGCTCGCCGAGAACGGGCCCGGCTCGAGCGTGGCGCATCCGGAGGCCTCGGCGATGTCGCATCTGCTCTTCGCCGAGCCCAAGGCGTTCCTCTCGCTCGAGGGGATCTTCGCGACGCATCCGCCGCTGGAGGAGCGCATCGCCCGGATCTACGGCGGGCGGAAGATGGAGCCGATCAAAAACGAGGCGGAGTTCGGGGCGGAGGCCTACCCGAAGGCGGCGGCCTTCGCCGGCGGCGGGCGCCGCAGGCCCGCGCGCGAGCTCGCGCCGATCGACGCCGGGGAGCTCGCGCTCGCGGCGGACCTGCGGGGGGCGGACTTCCTGGCGTGGGCGAAGAGCGGGCGGGACCCGAAGGCGGGCGCGCCAGAGGGCGCCGAGGAGCGGGGCGAGGCCGACCGGGTCGCCGCGGCGCTGGAGGCGTTCGGCAAGGGGGACAAGGAGGAGCTGGCGAGCTTCCTTGGGGGGCTGGCCTCGACGCCGGAGAAGGCGGCGGCGACGCTGTCGATCTTCGGGGCCTCGGAGGATCCCGAGCAGGCGCCGGCCCGGGAGTTCCTGGCCAAGGCCGGGAGCCGCTGGAGGCTGCGGCTGCTCGACGCGGCGGCGCCGGGGCTGCGGGCGCTGGCGGCGCCCGCGCGCATGGAGCTCTTCGCCAAGGCCAAGAAAGCCGCGCTCGAGGACGGGAAGATCGAGCTGTTCGAGGCGTGCGCGCTCATCGCGCTGCGCCGGCGGCTGCTGTTGAGCGCCGGGGAGCGCTCGCGCGTGAGCGGGGCGAAGATCGGGTCGAGGGCGAAGCAGGCGGCGCTGGCGCTGGGATGGATGGCCAAGGCGCGTGCGCTCGAGCAGGGGCGCCAGGATTGGGCGCACGCGGCCAAGGCGGCGCTCGCGAGGCTGGGGATCGCGGCCGAGGAGGGGGATTTCGGGAAGTTCCGGTTCGAGGCGGCCGCCGCGGCGGTCGACGACCTGAGCGAAATTTCGCCCCTGGAGCAGGCGCGGCTGATCCGGGAGCTCTGGAGGGTCGGCGGCGGCGAGGAGGGGATGGGGTCGTCCTGCGAGGATCTGCTGCGGGCCTTCTGCGCCGCGCTGGATTGTCCGCTGCCGCCGGGGCTGGCGCTCGAGGGGGCCTGAGGCGGGGAATCGGAGATCGGAAAGGGACAGGCCCTGATCGCTCAGGGCCTGTGGCTTCGCGCGCGGAGCGCGGGGCTCAAGGAGCCGGGCGGAAGGAGCGGGTGGCCTCGGCGATGAGGCGCGCCGACTCGGGGCGCTGCGGGTTGGGGGTGGCCACGTAGGTCAGGAAGCGCCCCTCGCGCAGGAAGGCGGCCATGGTGAAGGGGCCGTTCGGGGTCGAGGCGGTGACGAAGCGGCCCAGATGGCCGTTGATCTCGATGGCCTCGGCCTTGGCGATGACGGACTGCGGCGGGCTGGAGATCGCCTCGTCGAGGAAGGCGTTTTTCTTCTCGCGCGAGTCCAGCGGGGGCGCCGGGGCGTCGGTGACCATGAATCCGCCCGCCTCGCCGGCGAAGACGCACACGGTCGCCGCGCCGACGGGAAGCTGGGCCAGGCGGCATTCCGGCGTGGCCGGCAGGATCGCCGCGTAGGATTGGCTCTCGGGAGCGAAGGAGATCCAGCCGGGGAAAGCGGCCGGAGCGGGGGTGGAGGAGCCCGCCGGGGCCGGAGCCGGGGCCGGGGCCGGAGCCGGGGCGGCGCTGGGCGCCGCGGCCTTGGGCTTGGGGGCGTCCGGCGCGGGGCGATCGCACGCGGCGAGGCTCAGGGCGAGCAGGGAGGCGATCAGGGGAAGGGGTGCGCGCATGGGATTCTCCAGGAAAGGAAAGGAAAGGAAAGGAAAGGATCAGTTGGGGCGGTCGGCGGCTAGGGCGCTCTGCAGCGTGGAGCTGATGGCCTTGGCCAACTCGGCGGGGGGGAGGTTGCCCTCGAGGAGGGCATCCGGGACCGCGCCGGGCTTGTTGAATCGGATGAGGGTCGAGGGCGTGGATTTCACGCCGGCGGCGCGCCCGTCGGCGAGGTCCTGGCGGACGCGCTCGATCGCCTCCGGGTGCGAGAGGCAGGCCCGGAAGGCGGCCAGGTCGCGCGCGCCGCTGGTTTTGGCCAGGGCGAGCAGGGAGGCTTCCCCGGAGGGCAGGCCCTGGCCGTCGCCTTGGGTGATGCCCATGTGGCCGTAGAAGAAGGAGACGGCGGCTTGCGGGCCCGCCTGGGCGCCGACGCACTCGGTGGCGACGGCGGCGGCGATGGCGGCCGGGCCATGGCGATCGAGCGGGAAGTGGCGCAAGACGACGTTGACGCCGCCCTGATGCATCGCCGCGATCTCCTCGGCGGTTCCGGCGTAGGCTTTGCAGAAGGGGCACTCGGCGTCGCTGTAGACGATGAGGCTGATGGGAGCGTCGGCGGGGCCGAGGATCCAGTCGCGCTCGGCCGAGACCGCTCGGGCGGAGGAGGGAGCCGGGGGCTCTTTCGAGCAGCCGCCCGCCGCGAGGAGGGCGGGGAGGAGAAGGGCGAGAAGCGCGCGGCGCATGGGGGCTCCGAAAGATTACACGAAAAGGTTCTTCTCTCAAAAAGAATGCGATTTGGCAAGGAGTTGCGCGAAAAAAGCGAAGGATGCAAGATGCGCGAAAGGGGGGGGCATGGGAAAGGCAAAGATGTGGGTCGCGGCGGCGGGGATGGCGGCGGCGCTGGGGGCGTCTCCGGCGCGGGCGCTCGGGCCGCTGGAGTGGTTCCTGCTGCAGGGGGCGTTCAATTGGGCGCTCTCGCATCCGGAGGCTCCGGCGGCGGAGGCGATCCGCAAGGCGGGGCCCTCCATGCAGACGACCGCCCGCTGGGCGGGCCGGCTGGCCGAGCGCGGGGTCATCGATCTGGGGCCGGGCGCGCGGCTGGGCCTGGCGCAGGCGCTCGCGCCGGGCGCGCTGGGGTTTGAGATACGGCTCGACGAGCCCTCGGGGAAGATCGATCGGGCGCGGATGGACGCGACGTGGGCTCCCGGGCTCAAGCGCGTGGTCTGCGCGCGGGGCAGCTTCTGGAGAACGTGGCTCATGGCGGGGGGGAGCCTGACTTACCGGGTGATGGGCTCCGACGGGGGGCAGGCGCGGATTTATTACGCGCAAGAGAAGGATTGCGCCGGCCTCTGAGCCAGATGCCCGAGGGGCTCGGGCTCCGCAAAAGAAAAGCTCCGGAAGATTCTCCGGAGCTTTTTCTTTCGCTGCCCGGGGCGGGTTATCGGGCCGGGGCGGCGCCGGCGATCTCCCGGAGGGCGTTGGCGACGGCCTCGGCGGGCTGGGCGCCGACGACCAGCCGGCTCGCGCCGGTTTGATTGTCGCGCGCGACGGTGGCGGGGGTCCCGCTCACGCCCGCGGCCATGCCGTCGGCGATGTCGGCGCGGATGCGCTCGAGGGTCTCGGGGCTCT
>VFQM010000690.1_pt1 | contig 35198 bp, 29 predicted proteins | sample 3512391 | NCBI WGS metagenome assembly VFQM01 (sample SAMN10412369, study PRJNA504923) | tailings metagenome | isolation source: Replicate 1 from Balatoc abandoned mine | place: Philippines
TCGCCGAGAGCGCGAAATAGAGCGCGCGCAGGCCGAGGATCGCCATGATGTTCGACGTATAGACGATGAAGGTGTCGGTCGTGATCGCAAAGATCGCCGGCACGCTGTCGACCGCGAACACCAGGTCGGCAAGGTTGATGACGACCAGCGCGAGGAACAGCGGCGTCGCCGCCGTCACCAGCTTGCCGGTCTTGCCATCGGGCTGCTTCACGAAGAATTTCTCGCCATGCAGTTCGTGCGTCAGCGGGATGTGCCGCGACAGCCATTTCACCACCGGATTGCCCTTCACGTCCATCGGCGTGTCGCTCGCGAAGAGCATCTTCACGCCGGTGAAGATCAGGAAAGCGGCGAAGATATACAGCACCCAGCCATATTCGGTGACCAGCGCCGCGCCGCCCGCGATCATGATGCCGCGCAGCACGATCACCGCCACGATGCCCCACAAAAGCGCGCGATACTGATATTTCGGCGGGATCGCGAAGGTCGTGAAGATCAGCGAGATGACGAAGATATTGTCGATCGACAGCGCCTTCTCGATGAAGAAGCCGGTATAATATTGCAGCCCCGCCTCGCCGCCCTTGGCGATCCAGACCCAGGCGCCGAACGCCAGCGCGATACTGATGTAAAAGGCCGAGAGCTTCAGGCTCTCGCCGATCCCCATCTCCTTGTTTTCCTTGTTGAGTACCCCAAGGTCGAAGGCGGTGAGGACGACGACCAGCCCGATAAAGGCCAGCCAAAACCAGGCCGGGGTGCCGAGCCAGTCGGCGTATAGAAATTCCATTGTCTTTTCCCTGAACAGGCCGAGCGCGCCGCCCACAGGGAGCAGCGCGCGCGGTCATTTATGTTGGTTGGTCAGCGCGCGAGCGCGGGCTGCATCTGCGCCGACAGGCGGCGCTTGACCGCAAGCTTCGCAGCTTTCAGCCGCAGCAGGCGAAAGGCATCGCCGCCGCGCTCGCGGGCTTCGCGGCGCAGGGCATCGTCGAGCTGCCGGTACAGCAGCGAAAGTCGATAGAAACGCGTGGTATTGCGCATGTGGGGCCTCCTGATCGAGCAAGCTCAAAAAGACAGGTGACGCCGACGCCAAGACCCAAGATAGGGGGGAGGTAGGCCCAAGCATCGGTGTCACCCGATGCGGTCCGACATCACGTGGCGGGAAAAATCCCGCCGACGCCAGAGGGGCCCGGCCCGCATGACTCTTATGTAGGGACGCGGGGGCTGGCTTTCAACCCCCCGCCGCGCCATGCTGCGCGCACGACCCGGGGGAGAGGCAGACATGTCCGTGCTGGTGGGCCGCGACGGCCCCGTTTTCATCGTCACGATCGACCGTCCGGCAAAGCGCAACGCCGTCGATCCCGCGACCGCCGATGCGCTGCGCGATGCCTTCGCCGCCTTCGCCGCCGACGACAGCGCCAGCGTCGCGATCCTCACCGGCAGCGGCGGGCAGTTCTGCGCGGGCTTCGACCTCGGCGCGGTCGGCAGCACGCGCTACGACCCCGACGGCCCGGGCCCGATGGGGCCGACGCGGATGCTGCTCGAAAAGCCCGTGATCGCCGCGGTCGAGGGCCATGCCGTCGCCGGCGGGCTCGAGCTCGCGCTCTGGTGCGACCTCCGCGTCGCCGCCGCATCGGCGATCTTCGGCGTCTATTGCCGCCGCTGGGGCGTCCCGCTGATCGACGGCGGCACCGTCCGCCTGCCCCGGATCGTCGGCCAGGGCCGCGCGCTCGACATGATCCTCACCGGCCGCCCGGTGGAAGCCGGCGAAGCGCAGCGCATCGGCCTCGCCGACCGTGTCGTCGCCGACGGCACCGCGCTCGACGCGGCGATCGCGCTCGCGAAACAGATCGCCGCCTTCCCGCAGCTCTGCATGGCGAGCGACCGCCTCAGCGCCTATCGCCAATGGGACCACGATCTCGCCGCCGCGCTCGCGCACGAAGCCCATGCCGGCGTCGCCCCCTTGCGCGAAGGCGCGGCGGCGGGCGCGAGGCGCTTTACCGAAGGCGAAGGCCGCAGCGGCAGCTTCGCCGCCTTCAAGGGAGACTGACATGAACCGCAAAATCGCTATCGCTGCGCTGCTGCTCGCGCTTCCCCTCCCCGCGCTCGCGCAGCCGCCCCAGCTCCCCGCCGCGATCTTCACCGATCCGCCCGCCGACAAGGCGCACCCCGCCGCGATGGAGGTCGTCCACATCCCCACCGGTCCCGCCGCCAACCGCGTGGAAATCAACGGCATCGCCTATATCCCCGCCGGCCCCGGCCCGCACCCGACGGTCGTCCTCTGCCACGGCCTGCCCGGCAACGAAAAGAGCCTCGACCTCGCCCAGGCGATGCGCCGCGCCGGCTGGACCGTCATCGCCTTCAACTATCGCGGCTCGTGGGGCAGCCCCGGCGATTATCGCTTCGCGCAGAATCTCGAGGATGCCAGCGCCGTCCTCGCCTTCGCGCGCGACCCCGCCAACGCCGCAAAGCTGCGCATCGACCCCAGGCGCCTCGTCGTCATGGGCCACAGCATGGGCGGCTGGGTCACCGCGCTCACCGCCGCGAAGGACCGGGACATCCTCGGCGCCGCGATGATCTCCGCCGCCAATCTGGGAGCCTTCGCCAAGGCCCCGCGCGACCAGCTCGCCGCGGGCATGAAGGAAAACGGCCAGGAAGCCCTCGCCGGCACATCGCCCGAGATCATGGCCGACGAACTGATCGCGAACGCCGCCGCCTTCGACTGGAGCAAGGACGCCGCCGCGCTCGCGGCGACGAACCTCTTCATCCTCTCCTCCGACGACGGCCTCGCCCCCGGCACCGACGCGCTTGCCGAGGCGATCCGCAAGGACGGCGGCGGCGCGAGGCTGAAGACGCTGCACGTCGCCACCGATCATAGCTGGTCCGACGCGCGCATCCGGTTGCAGGCCGAAATCCTGGGGTGGCTCGAAACCCTCAAAGCCGGGAAATGACCCACCCCGGACGCCGCCGCACCGGCACCGACGGCGCGCGCGATCAATCGATGCGATTGAAGCGCGTCGCCTCCAGCTTCTCGCGGCTGTCGCCCGACCAGACGATCGTTTCGGTCATCGACCGGCGGTCCTTGGCGACGGTGTAGACGCGCGTCGACACCCGCGCGCCGGCCTTGCCCAATGTCATCACCAGCGTGTCGGGCGCCGGCTGGCGCAGCGCGACGCTGTCGATGAAATCCATATTGCCGGTGATCGGCACCGCGACGCCGTCGAGCGCGGCGGTCGATTCCGAATAGCGGCTCGACCCGTCGGGCGCGACGATTTCGACGCGCGTTTTCCATTTGCCGTCGGGCGCTGCCTGGAAGGCGATCGTCACCCGCTGCGGCCGCTCGTTCGCGGGCATCGCCGAGGTGTCGAGCGACCAGCTCCCGGCGAGCGGCAGCGACTGCGACGCGGCGCTCGAAACCGCCGCGGGCGTCGCGGCCTGATCGGCGGAGGGGACGCCGGCGATGATCAGGCCGGCGGCGGCGAGGGGCGTGAGGATAAGCATGGCAATCATTCCTTTCGAACCGCGGACCCCGATGGTCGCGCTGTGCCCCGCAACCTTCCCGGTGGAGCGCGGCGTCGAAAGATCGATTTTCTCGTCACAAATTTCCTGGACGTCGAGCAGCCGCGCCAGCTCGCGGCTGCTCCCCACCCCCGTCTTGCGGCGCGCGGTCCGCAACCGCTCGTTGATCGAGGTTTCCGACCGGTCGAGCCGCGCGGCGATCGTCTTCACCGTATGCCCCGCGGCGAGCAGCCGCAGGATCTCGACCTCGCGCTCGGTCAGGCAGGCGGACAGGCCGGATATAGATGGGTTGGCGGACATGGGCTGTTGCTCACCATAGCCCCGCGAACAGGTCCATCCCAATTAATTTGGGAAGGCGGGCTTGGGGACGGATCGGGCGCCCAACCCGCAAAGTTCAGCCCAATGGCGCTGCGTCGCAGCAGCGGTGCGGGAAAGTCGGAACGCATGGCACGATGCCCCACGCTTGGGCGGCGGAATGGGATACCGGGATGGGTGTAGGGATGTTCATCGCGAAGTACGCACCACAGCGAAATTGATTAGGAAAGCAGTTTTCGGGGCGCGAGGCGACATTACCCATATACTGACCTGTCAACGATAACGGGCAACCGCATCAAGCTGATGATGAAGATCGATGTCATCTTCGCGGGCGCCATGTTCAATTTTCCATGCCGCGACGCTTCGGGTTACCTTAAATTGCAATGCCGCTTGAGCCACAACTGCATCTAGTTCATTGCCTGTTATCGGGCTTCCTTCAGACTGCCATACTGCTTTTGCGAACCGTGTAGGCAAAAGCAATTCCCCCGCGAAGGACTGTGCGCGGCTCTCAATCGCCGGCGCCATACGGCCACGCAGTACATCCACGGCACCAAGTGAATGCTCTCCATCAACTAGTAAGTGACACAGTTCATGAGCGAGTGTGTAACGCATCATCGCTTGCCTCGTCGTTTCAGTTGCGTGAAGAAGGTGGCGACTTCGCTTGTTAATTAACACTCCCGGTCCGTAGCGATTGCCACAAATTGCAAGTCCTATCAGGCCTTCCAAAGATAGCGCGTTTTCCCGGACCTCTACACCAAGCTCGCTTAGCAGAGCATGAACATCGACAGGCTCGTCTCGATCGATTTCCATGTGTAGGCGCAAAATGCGGGCCGCCAACTCTCCCTGATCGAACGGCTTCATGCCCTCTTTCTGAGCAAGTTCATCCCGAATACGCTTGCCAGCTCGATCTAGGGCCCTGCTAGGCCTGTGAACGAAACTCTTCGACAGTTTGATAATGCGTTTGATATCTTCTAACGGCAAAGCGCCAGCCATCCGTGCTGCCATAACGATTTCGTCGTTGTCATTGGCAGCATCGACTAGATTGTTCGGGGAAACAAGATATCTCATTCTAACTAGCTCTTCAGCTTTTTTCGCTGAGAGTCCCGTTCGAAGTTCAACCATCCGAATTCCGTCGATGTCGCTTCTGGCCTCCCATGCTGCGACCAGCGCATGCTTTATGCGGGAGTTGGTGAGGCGCTGCGCGATCTCATCACCCAACTCCTTCAAAGCAGCGACAACTTCGTAAAAATCCACTTTTTCGAGTCGCTCGCCGGTGTCGATAATCATCTTATCACGCTCCCGGAGCAGCCAAAACGGGGGCAGCGCGAACTGACCGCCGAAGCAAAGTGCCATATTATGAGCTTCTTCAAACGCAGCCACGCGCGATTGCTCAACCTCGATCTGGCGCTCAGAGAATTCAAGCCAGCGCGAGGCGGCTTCGATTTGAATCGCACTTGGCCTTTCAGGAGGCTTAACAAAATCGAGCGGATATGTCTGCCGGAGAAGGAGAGGAGTCCAAAAATCAGCAAGATAATCCAGTATATCGTCGACAAAGACCTCGACATGCTGATCATTGCCAGCCGTGGGCCATAGCCCCTCTCCGTTCAGCAAAACTCTGAAACGAAAATAGGTGGGCGTCCTGTCGTCGATCAGCGACAGGTCGAATTTTATATGCCGTGTCATGGCTGCCAACTGCCATGATAAACAATATGATCATCGACCCATTTGTCGAACTGGACTACCGTCTGTTCAATCACTGCATACTTCCTCAATTCCGCCACGAGCGCTTTGGCCAGCTTACCGTGATAGGGGTATCCGTGATACGTTTCACCGCGGTCACTGGTAACGGCTTCATATATTACGCCATTTTCTACAGCATAGCGGTGCTTTGCATAAGAAATTTTTCTATCACCATTCAATCCCGCAATAGATCTAGCCAATATAGTAGACGCATTCCTAGCTAGCCCCTTCGGACATTTACCTATCAGCTTTCTTGGCTGCTTGGGATCCACCATGATTTCAGCACTCAGAGTCTTTCCGACATGCTTCGTCCGCCGATCTCCTTTGTCATATCTGAGATTTGAAGGCTCCAACATTTTCCCTACACGCGAGACCCGTTGTCATCGCTGTCCATAGCAGACGCAATCGCGATTTATACAGGCAATGCTTGCCGTTACATCACGGCGAGTAGCCTTCACAAATCACTTCCCCATCAACTTCATCGCCATCCCCGTCAGCGCCTCGGTCGCGGTGGAGATCACCGTATCCGCCTCGGGCGCCCAGAAGGGCGAGTGCAGGCTCGGCAGCGTCCGGCCTTCCTTCTTCGCCGCGTCATATTCGGCGCGCGGGACGCCGCCGACCCAGATGATCAGGCTCTTCACATCCTTGTTCGCGTCGCGCGAATAGCGGCTGAAATCCTCGCCGCCCATCACCGGCGGCATCTTGGTCACGCGCGCCTCGCCGAACTGCGTCTTCAGATACGCCGCCATTTCCTCGGTGAAATCGACCGTGTTGAAGGTCGCGGGCGTATATTCGTCGCGCTGCACCGTCACCACCGGCATCCGGTCCTCGGGCATGCCCGCCGCGATCGCCTCGCCCTTCGCGATGCGCGCGATGCCGTCGAGCAGATGATTGCGCACCTCGTCCGAATAGCTGCGCACCGTCAGCTGCAGCTTCGCCTCGTCCGAGATGATATTATGCTTGGCGCCCGCGTGGAAGCTGCCGACGGTCACCACCGCGCTGTCGAGCGGGCTGATCTCGCGCGACACGAGCGTCTGCAGCGCGCCGACGATGCGGCTCGCCAGCACGATCGGGTCCTTCGTCGTCTGCGGATAGGCGCCGTGCCCGCCGACCCCCTTCACCAATATGTCGACGCTGTCGACATTGGCGAGCGCATAGCCCGGCGTATAGCCGATCTGCCCCGCCGGAAACTGCGCCGCGTCATGGAACGCGAGGGCATATTGCGGCTTGGGAAAGCGCGTATAGAGCCCGTCCTCGAGCATCATCCGCGCGCCTGCGCCGCGTTCCTCGGCGGGCTGGCCGATCATCACCAAGGTCCCCGACCATTTGTCCTTGTTCGCCGCCATGCGCCGCGCGACGCCGACCCACGCGGTCATATGCGTGTCGTGGCCGCACGCATGCATCACGCCGGTTTCGACGCCTTCCTTCGTGGTCACGCGGACCTTCGACGCGCCGGGCAGCCCGGTCTGTTCGATCACCGGCAGCCCGTCCATGTCGGCGCGCAGCAGCACCACCGGGCCGGGGCCGTTCTCCATCACCGCGACGATGCCGGTGCCGCCGACCTTTTCGGTGACCTTGAAGCCCAGCTTGCGCGCCTCGGCGGCGAGGATACCCGCCGATCGCACCTCCATGAAGCTGAGTTCGGGGTTGGCGTGCAGATCGGCATAGATCGCCATCAGCGACGGCATGTCCTTCTTGATCTCGGCCTGGATCGCCGGGTCGGCCTGCTGTGCCGCTACGGGCATCGACAAAGCAAGGGCCGCAACGCCCGCCAACAAAATCCGCATCTTAATCCCCTGTCTCAAAGCCATGATGCCCCCAACCCAATCCGTTCATGTCGAGCGAAGTCGAGACACCTCGCAGCGTAGCGCATTCCAGGCGTGTGTCGACTTCGCTCGACACGAACGGGGGGTGGAGTCCCCATTCCAAACTATTTCTCGGTATCTGGCACCAACTCGATCACATCCAGCAGTGATTCATAGGCCGGCGCGGGCAGCACCAGCCGCCAGCGATTGTCGCCGATCCGCTCGACCAGCCCCGCCATGTCGCGCATCCGGTCGCTGCCATAATTGACCGGCAGTTTCTCGTCGCCCAGTTCGAGCGTGCCGAGGAATATCTGCCGCGTCAGGTTATCGGGAAAAACCAGCCCGACCGGACGCTGCGACCCCGATAATTTGACCAGGCTGGCAATCCCCTGTTCGGCCGACACGCGGCACCGGAACCAGCCATAGGCGATATAGCCCAATGTGCCGCCGCCCTGCGTCCCGACCTTGATCGTCCGGCAACGATAATTGCCTTCGGGAAGATAGGGGTTGGGCAGCGCCGCGGTCGGCTGCAACAGCACACCCTCACGCTGAATCTGCGGCCCGAACCCCTTGGCGCGCGCGTCGGCAAGCGCGGCTTCCCAGCTCTTGTACCAGTTCCGGATGCGCCCCTTGTCCTGCTCGGTCGCGGTCGCGCGCCACCCGCCCTCCTCGGGGACGGGGACGTCGGCCGCCGACGGCGGCATCGAGGGTACCGCCGGCACCGACTTGCACGCGGCAAGCGCCGGCAAGGCCAGCGCCGCGATGATGAAAATTTGGCGACCCCGCATATCCGTCTCTCCAGTCCGGTTCGTGGTTAACCTTAGGGGTGGGAAGGAAAATGCTCAAGGCGCCATGCTTCCCAGCTTGAGCGTGACGAGCAGCAGTTCAAGATCCTCCCCATCGCGAAGCGTTGGGGAGGGGGACCGCCGCCGCAGGCGGTGGTGGAGGGGTATCGACGTCGCGCCATTACCCCTCCGCCAGCGCTTCGCGCTGCCACCTCCCCATCGCTCCGCGTGGGGAGGATCTTTACGCCCGAACCCTTCGCCCCGCCCTTAAGCCGCCGTCCACCCGCCATCGACGCTCAGATTCGCCCCCGTGATATTCTCCGCCTCGTCGCGCGTCAGAAACGCCGCCAGCGCCGCGACCTGTTCGACCGTCACGAATTTCTTCGTCGGCTGCCCCGCGAGCAGCACGTCGTTGATCACCTGTTCGCGCGTCATCTTGCGCGCCTTCATCGTGTCGGGAATCTGGTTCTCGACCAGCGGCGTCCAGACATAGCCCGGGCTAATGCAGTTCACCGTGATCCCCGCATCGGCGACCTCGAGCGCGACGGTCTTGGTCAGCCCGGCGAGGCCGTGTTTCGCGGTGACATAGGCCGATTTGAACGGGCTCGCGACGAGCGAGTGCGCCGACGCGGTGCCGATGATCCGGCCCCATCCCTTCTTCCGCATCCCCGGCACCGCGTGGCGGATCGTGTGGAACGACGCGGTCAGGTTCAGCGCGATGATCATGTCCCATTTCTCGGGCGGGAAATCCTCGATCGGCGCGACGAACTGCATGCCGGCATTGTTCACCAGGATGTCGACCCCGCCCAGATCCTTGTCGGCGCGCGCGAACATCTCCGCGATCGCGTCGGGCTTGGTCAGGTCGGCGCCGTCATAGACCGCCTTGCCGCCGTTCAGCACCGCGAGCGCGGCGCGTTCGGCCTCGATCGCGTCGGCATCGCCGAAACCGTTGATGATGATGTTCGCGCCCGCCGCCGCGAGCGCCTTGGCGATGCCCAGCCCGATGCCCGACGTCGAGCCGGTGACGAGCGCGGTCTTGCCTTGAAGATGCATGATCTTGTCCTTTGTTGGGGGGAGATTTTACCCTGTATTTTCAATGACCTTCTTCGGGACGAGGCCGCCCGATTGCACCGCGAAGCTTTCCGACCGGCCCTCGGCAATACTTTCGGCAAGCAGATGCCCGTCCTTCATCGCCGCCTCGACCGCCTCGCGGCCCTGCGCCCAATTGGCTTCGACCGCCGCGCGCGAAAATTCGAAATCGCGGGCACCTGTCTGCCATTTCAAGGGGTTATGCACCAGCTGCACGACATTCAGCGCCTTGCAATCGACCATCCTGCGCACCGCCTGAACCTCGGGCAGTTCACTCACGCTTGGCGGCAACTTAGCCAACATCCGGTCGATCGCCCGATGCTCCTTGCGCCGCCGCACCAACCCGTCCGAAATCCGCCGCGTCCGGCTCGAATAGCGGATATCCTTCTCGCGCGACCAGGCCTCCTCCAGGTCGTGCGGCCGCTCGCCGCGCGCCGGGAAAAGGTCGACCTGGAACACCAGCATATCCTCGTCCGCCGCCTCGACGACATGCTCGAGCGGCGTGTTCGACACGAGGCCCCCGTCCCAATACCAGCTCCCGTCGATCTCGATCGGCGGCAGCCCGGGGGGCAGCGCACCCGATGCGAGGATATGCCGCGCGTCGATGCGCTCGCTCTTCGTGTCGAAATAGCGGAAATTCCCGGTCTCGACCGCCACCGCGCCGACCGACAGCCGGACCTGCCCGTCGTTCAGCCGGTCCCAGTCGACCAGCCGGTCTAGCGTCGCCACCAGCGGCGCGGTGTCGTAATAGCTCACCGCCCCCGGCGTCTGCCGTTCGGCGAGCGCGGGCGGCGGCCAGCGCGGCGCGAAGAAGCCCGGCACCCCGAACGCCATCACCTGTCCCGCCGCCGCGAGATGGTTCCACTCGCGTGCCCAGTCATTGTCAGGAGTTGGCAGCGACGGCAGCGCCGACGAGACGCCGTCCCAGAATTCGCGCAACTTGCCAACCGCCTCGTCGCGCTTGTTGCCCGCGACGATCGCGGCGTTGACCGCACCGATCGAAATCCCCGCGACCCAGTCGAGCTCGATCCCGAGTTCGATCAGCGCCTCATAGACCCCCGCCTGATAGGCCCCAAGCGCGCCGCCGCCCTGCAGCACCAGCACGACAAGGTCGGGCAAGGGCAAGGCAACAGGGGCAGCGCGGCGCGGCATGGACTCAGGGATATCCTTCGGTCGGTCTTCGCGCCATTTTGTGCGCCGCAACACAGCGCATTGCAAGCCGGGCGATCGAAGATGCTTCCAATTGCGGGACGCTACTGCCACAACCGGGCGCAACGATAGGCCTGCGCTGGAGACCCCGAAATGCGCCTCGACGATTATGATCCCGGCGACGATATCCGCGACCTCGGCCGCGGCGGCGGGGGGTTCGGCGGCGGTGGTGGTGGCGGCATGGGCGGGCTGCTCATCGGCCTGCTACCGATGCTGCTCGGGCGCAAGATGGGCTGCGGGACGATCCTGATCCTCGGCGTGCTCGCCTTCGTCTTTTTCGGCGGCGGCGGACAGATGCTGACCGGCGGCGGCGGCATCGCCGATCCGCAAGCCGACAGCCGCGGCGGCGCGAATGTCGCCTGCGACACGGCGGCCGAAAAATTCGCCTGCAACGTCTTCGGTTCGACGCATCAGGTGTGGGGCGAACTGGTCAGCGGCTATCGCCGCCCGACGCTCAATTTCTTTACCGAACAGAACAGCTCGGGCTGCGGTGCGGCGCAGGCGGCGATGGGTCCCTTCTATTGCCCCGCCGATCAGGGCGTCTATCTCGACACCAGCTTCTTCAACGAACTCGCGACCCGTTTCGGCGCTGCGGGCGATGCCGCGCAGGCCTATGTCGTCGCGCATGAGGTCGGCCATCATATCCAGACGATCACCGGCATTTCGGACAAGGTCCGCCAGGCACAGCAACGCGCGTCGCAGGCCGAAGGCAATGCCTATCAGGTCAAAATGGAACTCCAGGCCGATTGCTACGCCGGCGTGTGGGCGAACCGCGCCCGCAACAGCGCGGGACAGCCGGTGATGGAACCCGGTGACCTCGAAGAAGCGATGCGGGCGGCCAACGCGATCGGCGACGACACGCTGATGCGCTCGGCGGGCCAGCGCCCGGTCCCCGAAAGCTTTACGCATGGGACGAGCGAACAGCGCATGACCTGGCTGCGCCGCGGCCTGCAGACGGGGGATCCGATCCAGTGCGATACGTTCAGCGCGTCGCTCTGATCGGCGCGGCCGCGGCGGCGTTCGTCGCGGCGACGCCGGCCTTCGCGCAGACCGTCTATGTCCAGGCCGGAAGGCTGATCGACGGCGTCACCAACGAAGTGCGCACAGACCAGTGCATCACGATCGTCGCCGAACGGATCAAGACCGTCGGCCCGTGCGGCAAGGCGCCCGACGGCGCGACATTGCTCGATTGGTCGGCCTATACCGTGCTGCCCGGGCTGATCGATCTGCACACGCATCTCGCCGATCTCGGTCAGAGCGCCGACCTCGCCGCACCGATCAAGGCCTCGCCCGCCGAGACCGCGCTCGTCGGGGCACGCAATGCGCGGGTCACGCTCGACGCGGGCTTCACCAGCGTGCGCGACGTCGGCGTCTATCGCGGACTGGTCGATGTGACGCTGCGCAACGCGATCGAGCGCGGCGACGTGCCCGGCCCGCGCATGTGGGTCGCGGGCGCCTATCTGACCATTACCAAGGGCGGCGGCGAGCTCAACGGCGTTGTTCCCAACGAGCAATTGCCCGCCGACATGCGCCTCGGCGTCGCGGCGACGCCGGAGGAAGCAGCGGCGAAGACGACCTATCTGCTCGACCATGGCGCCGATTTCATCAAGACGATCGCAACGGGCGCGGTGCTCGCGATCGGCACCGAACCCGGCGCGCCCGAACTGACACCCGAACAATTGGCGGCGATCGTCAAGGTCGCCCATGCGCGCGGGAAACGCGTCACCGCGCACGCCCATGGCGCGATCGGCATCCAGAATGCGATCAACGCCGGGGTCGACAGTATCGAACATGCCAGCCTCGCCGATGAAGCGACGCTCCAGCTCGCCAGGAAACACGGCACCTGGCTCGCGATGGACATCTACAACGGCGATTATATCAACGATGTCGGGACCCAGGAGGGCTGGCCCGAGGAATATCTGCGCAAGAACCGCGAAACCACCGATGCGCAGCGCGCCGCCTTCCGGCGCGCGGTCGAACTCGGCGTCAACATCGGCTTCGCGACCGATGCCGGCGTCTATCCGCACGGGCTAAACGCGCGGCAGTTCGCCTATATGGTCAAATATGGGATGACGCCGATGCAGGCGATCCAGTCCGCTACCGGCCGCGCCGCCGAGGAAATGGGGCGTACCGACATCGGCGCGCTCGCGCCCGGCCGCTACGCCGACATGATCGCGGTGAAGGCCGACCCGCTGGCCGACATCCGCGTGCTCGAAAAGATCGACCATGTGATGAAGGGCGGAGCGCTGGTGCGATGATCCGCCCGCTGCTCGCCGCGACGCTGCTGGCGAGTGCGGCGCCCGCGATGGCGCAAAATGAAGAACGCATCTGCACGGCGATCGCCAAGGGCAGCCGCGGCGCGCATGTCGACGTCGTTGCGCAGGTCGACTCCGACGGGGAGATATGGTCGCGGACGATCAGCTGGACGCCGCCGATGCTCGACGCGAGCAAGCCGCATTATGAGGACCTCGATAACCCCGGCCTGCTCCTGCAATATGACGACGCCGAGGCAAACACGATCGGCGAGATGACCGAAGCGATCGGCGAGGTGTCGAGCGTGGGCGGTCCCAAGGACGCGCTGCGCCGGCTGTCGATGCTGGTGCTGATGGCCGATGGTTCGAGCTGGATCATCGAGCCCGAACCCTTCGGCGTTTCCTATCAGATCGGGGGGAGCCCGTTTCGTTATGCCTCGGCGCGGCTCGGCGACACCGACTGGGACGGCGATCCCTATGAGAAGCTCGAAGCCGGGGGCACGGTAACGCTGTCGCTGCGCGACGCGACGGGGCGCCCCGTCGCACAGGCGCGCTACGACCTCGGCGCGACCGCCGAACGCGACCGCCTGTTTCGCGCGTCATGGCGCAAGGCCGACAGGATGGCGAAGAACCCGAAGCTTTGCGACAAGGCCAGCGACGGCGGCTGATCAGGCTGCGCGGCGGCCGGACGTCCGCATTGCCGCATGAACCTCGGCGCGCTCGAGCAGCAGCGCGAGATCCTCACGACTGATATCGAAGGTCTCGCCCAGATCGGCGAGCGCCGCATCGATGTCCGCCATCTCCAGACCGACCGAAGCTGGCACGAAGCTTTTGCCCTCCACCGGCTGCGCGCGGTGCGGGTAGCTGTGCCCCGAAAAGCGATGGAAGGCGACGCCGATCGCAACCAGGACCATCGAGTTGATCGCCACCGGCACGAAGAAGTCGATCACATGGCTGCCAAAACTCGACCAGCCGAGAACCGCGCTCAGTGCCACCGCGCCGCCGGGCGGGTGGAGGCAGCGCAGCAGCGACATCATCAGGATTGCGGTCGAAACCGCCAGCGCAGCGGCGAGCGCCGGGGTCGACACCGCCTGCGCGACGAGGATGCCGACGATTGATGACACGACATTGCCCCCGACGATCGACCAGGGCTGCGCGAGCGGACTCGACGGCACCACGAACAGCAGCACGGCCGATGCCCCGATCGGCGCGATGATCCACGGCATCGACACCGGGAACAGCGCCGCGCAGATCAACCCGGCAAGACCGATCCCGACCAATGCGCCCGCGCTGGCGATCATCCGGTCGCGCAGGCTCGCGCCGGCCAGCAGCGGGATGAACAGGCGACTCGGCCCCGGTTTCGTCACAGACTTCTCCTTCGGTCGCGGGCCGATGCCGCGAAGGCGCCGGCAAATCCAGAGAGGAATGATTTGCCCGCACCAAGCGCGCTTTTCCGCCACCCTCTGCTCGCGACCGATGTGCCCGCCGCTTCGCGCTTGAACACGCCTGTCGCATCGCTAAAGCCGTTGCATGCGTAACCTTATCCTCACGAGCGCGATCACGCTCGCCGCCGCCCTTTCCGCCCCCGCTCTCGCCCGGCCGATGACCGAGGTCGATCTTGCGACGCTCAAGCGCGTCGCCGCACCGACCGCCTCGCCCGACGGTCGCTGGGTCGTGTATCAGATGACCGAGACCGCGCCCGAAACCTACAAGCGCTCGACCGGTCTGTGGCTCGTCGACCGCAACGCCAAGGATGGTGCGCCGGTGCGCGTCGCCGACACGGCCGAAAAGAATGAAAGCGCCCCCGCCTTCCACAAGGACGGGATGTTGTTCTTTCTCTCCAACGCCTCGGGCAAGAGCCAGATCTGGCGCATCGACCTCCAGTCGATGACCTCCCCCGCAGTGCAGGTCACCGATACCAAAGCCGATGTATCGGGCTTCAAACTTTCGCCCGACGGCAGCAAATTGCTCGTCTGGGGCGATATTCCCAAGGAATGCACGACCTTCGGCTGCGACGCCAAGGACAAGGGCGCGCTGCCCGGACCCGGCACCGGCCGCCTCTACAAGGACGGGGTCGGTTTCGTGCGCCACTGGGACGAATGGGAGACGCCGGGCACCTATAGCCGCCCGTTCGTCTTCAACCTCGAAGGCGGCAAGGCGACCACCGAACGCCCGGTCGACGCGGGTCTGATCGGCGACAGCCCGTCGAAGCCCTTCGGCGGCGGCGAAGAACTCGCCTGGGGTAGCGACAGCCGCACCGTCTATTTCACCCTGCGCAAGGCCGACCGGAACGAGCCGATGTCGACCAACCTCGATATCTACAGCTGGCTGGTCGACAGCCGGATGATGCCGGTGAACCTGACCGAGGCGAACGAAGCCACCGACACCCTGCCCACCCCCTCGCCCGACGGCAAATGGCTCGCCTATGCCGCAATGGCGCGCCCCACCTACGAGGCCGACCGGCAGGTGCTGATGCTGCGCGACCTCGCGACCGGCGAGACGCGCAAGCTCACCGACGCATGGGATCGTTCGGTCGGCTCGATCGCCTGGGCGCCCGACGGCAAGTCGCTCTATGTCACCGCGCAGGATGTGCTTGACCATCCGGTGTTCAAGATTGATGCGAAGATCGGCAAGGTCGAAAAGCTGAAAGCCACCACCGACCAGTGGGAAGGCAATATCGGCGACGTCACCCCGCTGCCCGGCGGCGCGCTGCTTTACAGCCGCAACAGCATCGCCGACCCGACCGACCTGTTCGTCCGCGACGCCAAGGGCAAGGTGACCCGCCTGACCGAGGTCAACAAGGCGCAAATGGCCGAAATCGACCCCGTCGACGTCAAGCGGCTGCAATTCGCTGGCGCCAACGGCGACATGGTCTGGGGCCAGATCGTCAAGCCGGCGAAGGCCGAGGGCAAGCTGCCCGTCGCTTTCCTGATCCACGGCGGCCCGCAGTCGAGCTTTGGCAATGTCTGGTCGACGCGCTGGAACCCGCGGCTTTTCTCGGCGCCCGGCTATGCTGCGGTGACGATCGATTTCCACGGTTCGACAGGTTATGGCCAGGCCTTCACCGACAGCATCAACAAGGATTGGGGCGGCAAGCCGCTCGAAGACCTCAAGCTCGGGCTCGCCGCTGCGGGCAAGCAGGATGCGGCGCTCGACGTCACCAACGCCTGCGCGCTCGGCGGGTCCTATGGCGGCTATATGACCAACTGGATCGCAGGCCAGTGGCCCGACGGCTTCAAATGCCTCGTCCAGCACGATGGCGTCTTCGACGCGCGCGCCATGGCCTATGAGACCGAGGAACTATGGTTCGACGAGTGGGAGCATGGCGGCACCTATTATGACGTCCCCGAAGAATATGAAAAATGGAACCCGGTGAACCATGTCGCGAAGTGGAAGACCCCGATGCTGGTGATCACCAGCGAAAAGGATTTCCGCATTCCCTATACGCAGGGCATCGCGAGCTTCACCGCGCTCCAGCGCCGTGGCATTCCGTCGCAACTGCTCGTCTTCCCCGACGAGAACCATTGGGTGCTCAAGGGCGCGAACAGCGTGCAATGGTATGGCACGGTGTTCGACTGGATGAAGACCTACCTCAAGAAATAGGCCATGAGGGGCGGCGGGCTACTCAGGAAGCTCGCCGCCGGCCTTGCCATAGAATATGCGCCACAGCGCCAGGTCGGCGCTGAAATCGGCATAATGATGCTCGACTCCGGCCGCGACGAACAGCAGGTCTCCCGCCGAAAAGGGCGTGCGCTCGTCTCCGTGGATGAGCACGCCCTCGCCGCTTATGACGGCATAAAGCTCGTCCTGCTCGTGCGGCGTCTGGCGATTGGGCGGGACAGGCACCGATAGCCGAACGTCAAGCGTCCCGCGTTTCAGCGCCAGCACCGATCGTTCGCCTTCGGGCGTCGGCACTTTCGCCGCATAGTCCGCCAGGCGGATGACGCCGCTACGCATCGGATGGTCCATAGCCTCGCTCCTGCCAGCCGGTGACAGTCTAGTCTCCGCCGATCCGGCTTGCCAGCCCGCACCCCGGCTGGCAAAGGCGCCCGGCTATGCCGATGGAAAAAACATTCGATCCCGCCGCAATCGAGGCGAAATGGGCCCATGAATGGGAAAGCCGCGGGCTGTTTCGCCCTGTGCGTCCCGACGCCACCCCCTATACGATCGTCAACCCGCCGCCGAACGTCACCGGCGCGCTGCATATCGGCCATGCGCTCGACAACACGTTGCAGGACGTGCTGATCCGTTACGAGCGGTTGCGCGGCAAGGATGCGCTGTGGGTCGTCGGCATGGACCATGCCGGCATCGCGACGCAGATGGTCGTCGAACGCCAGCTCGAGGAGCGGCAGGACAAGCGCACCAACTACAGCCGCGAAGATTTCGTCGAGAAAGTCTGGCAGTGGAAGGCGGAGAGCGGCGGCCAGATCACCGGCCAGCTCCGCCGCCTCGGCTGCTCGATGGACTGGTCGCGCGAGCAGTTCACGATGGACCCACATTTCACGCGGGCCGTAGTCAAGGTCTTCGTCGACCTGCACAAGAAAGGCCTGATCTACCGCGACAAGCGGCTGGTGAACTGGGACCCCAAGCTCAAGACCGCGATCTCGGATCTCGAAGTCGAGACGCACGAGGTCCAAGGCGGCTTCTGGCATTTCAAATATCCGCTCGCCGACGGAATGAAACTCGACGACGGGCGCGACTATATCGAGGTCGCGACGACGCGCCCCGAAACGATGCTCGCCGACATGGCGGTCGCGGTCCACCCTGACGATGCGCGCTACAAGAGCGTGATCGGCAAGGACATCCTCCAGCCGATCACCGGCCGCCGCTTCAAGGTCGTGGCCGACGAACATGCCGATCCCGAACTGGGCAGCGGCGCGGTGAAGATCACCCCCGGGCATGATTTCAATGACTTCGACGTCGGCAAGCGCGCAGGGTTCAAGCCCGGCGAGATGCTCAACATGCTCGACGGCGACGCAAACGTCATCCAGACCGCCGACGGGCTGATCCCGCAAGCATATCTCGGCCTTCACCGCTTCAAGCGCGACGGCAAGGACGGCGCGCGCGAACTGGTCGTGACGCGCATGAAGGAAGCCGGCTTCCTGATCCCGCATGTCGTGACGTCGAAAGAGGGCGAGGTCGTCGAGCACGACGCAGAGCCGCGCACGATCCAGACCCCCTTCGGCGACCGCGGCGGCGTGGTAATCGAGCCGTGGCTGACCGACCAATGGTATGTCGATGCCGAAATGCTCGCGCAGCCGCCGATGGCAGCGGTGCGCGACGGGCGCATCGATATCGTCCCCAAGACGTGGGAAAAGACCTTCTTCAACTGGATGGAGAATATCCAGCCCTGGTGCGTCTCGCGCCAGCTGTGGTGGGGGCACCGGATTCCCGCTTGGTACGGCCCCAAACGTCTGGATAACGGCAAACTGGTAGTCAGTCCGGAAGCCCGCCAAGGACGCGAGATATTCGTCGCCAATTCGGAAGAAGAGGCAGCGGCGGACGCGCAGGCATTTTACGGCGACGCCTATAAAGTGGAGATTCTAGATCATCCGACGACCTCGGAAGATTATCTGAATATGGACGAAAAGACGATCTACATTTGGCGCGACGAGGACGTCCTCGACACCTGGTTCTCCTCCGCGCTCTGGCCCTTCGCGACGCTCGGCTGGCCCGAGAACACCGACCTGCTTAAGCGCCACTATCCCAACGACGTCCTCATCTCGGGCTTCGACATCCTCTTCTTCTGGGATGCACGCATGGCGATGCAGGGGATGGAGTTCATGGGCGATGTGCCGTGGAAGACCCTCTATCTTCACGGCCTCGTCCGCGCGCCCGATGGCGCGAAGATGTCGAAGTCGAAGGGCAATGTCGTCGATCCGCTCGGGCTGATCGACCAGTATGGCGCCGATGCGCTGCGCTTCTTCATGTCGGCGATGGAAAGCCAGGGCCGCGACATCAAGATGGATGACGCACGCCTCGCGGGCTATCGCAACTTCGCGACCAAGCTGTGGAACGCCGCGCGCTTCTGCGAAGCCAATGGCATCTCGGCCTCGACCAGCTTCGAAGCCCCCGCCGCGACGCTGCCGGTGAACCGCTGGATCATCGGCGAGGTCGCCGACACCGTCGCTGCGATGGACAAGGCGCTTGCCGCCTTCCGTTTCGACGAGGCCGCCAATGCGATTTACAGCTTTGCGTGGGACCGCTTCTGCGACTGGTATCTCGAACTGATCAAGGGCAGCATCGACGACGAGACCAAGGCCGTCGCCGGCTGGGTGCTCGACCAGATCCTCGTCATGCTCCACCCCTTCATGCCCTTCATCACCGAAGAGTTGTGGACGGGGCTCGGCGAGCGCGCCGACTATCCGCTGATCACCGCAAAATGGCCCGCGCCGAACGTCGCGCGCGATACTGATGCGAGCGCCGACATCGACTGGCTGATCAAGCTCGTCAGCGAGTTGCGCACCGCCAAGGCCGAACTCGGCCTGCCGCCCGGCGCGCGCCTGACCGCGCATTTCCCGGCGTCGCTGAAGGGCCGGACAGAGAAGCTTTCGGCACAGCTCGATCGCCTGGCGCGCCTCGAAGCGATCAGCTTCGATCCGGCACCTGCGGGCGCATCGGCGCAGCTCGTTGTCGAGAGCGAGACGATCACGGTCCCCCTCGAAGGCGTGATCGATATCGCCGCCGAGCGCGACCGGCTGACCAAGGCGCTTGCCGCCGCGGCCAAGGAACGCGACAGCCTCGCCGGCCGCCTGAACAATCCGTCGTTCGTCGAGCGCGCCAAGCCCGAAGCCGTCGAAAAGGCGCGCGCTGACCACGCCGCCAAGGAAGCGGAGGCCGACCGCCTGACTGCCGCGCTCGCGCGCCTGGGGTGAGCGACGGCGAAGCCCCCGTCACGCCGACGCCGGTCGCGGCGGCCGCCGACCCGGCGGCCAATGCCGTTCCGCCGCGCCAAACCGCGCGTGGCGGCGGGCGGATGGACCTCACGCAGGGGCCAATCGCCAAGACGCTGATCCTGTTCGCGCTGCCGACACTGGCATCGAACATCCTGCAAACCCTGTCGGGTTCGGTGAACTCGATCTGGGTCGGCCAGTTCCTCGGCGAAAGCGCGCTCGCCGCGACCGCCAATGCCAATATCATCATGTTCCTGATGTTCGGCGCCTTTTTCGGCTTCGGCATGGCGGCGACGGTGCTGATCGGTCAATCGATCGGGCGCGGCGATATTGATGCCGCGCGCCGCGCCACGGGCGGCGTGATCGGCCTCGCGCTGATCTTCTCGGTCGTGATCGCGATCATCGGCTGGTTTGCCTCCGACGCAATCCTGCGCCTGCTCAAGACCCCGCCCGAGGCCTTTGCACTCGCGCATGACTATCTGCGCGTCACCTTCCTCGCCGTCCCCGCGAGCATGTTGTCGGTCACGCTGATGATGGCGTCGCGCGGCGCGGGCGACGCGGTGACGCCCTTGCGCTTCATGATCCTCGCGGTGGTGCTCGACATCGCCTTCAATCCGATTCTCATCCTCGGCCTCGGCCCCTTCCCCCGCCTCGGCATCGCGGGCAGCGCGCTCGCGACCGCACTCGCCGGTATCATCGCGCTCGCCGGGATGATCGGCTGGTTCTACGCGAAGAACCATGTCCTGCGGCTTCGCGGCCGGGAACTCGCCTATCTCCTCCCCAAATGGAGCGAGTTGCGCTTCATCATCGGCCGCGGCCTGCCGATGGGGGCGCAGATGCTCGTCATTTCAGGCGCCGGCCTTGTCATGGTCGGCCTCGTCAATCGCGAGGGGCTGGTCACCGCCGCCGCCTATGGCGCCACGCTGCAGCTGTGGAATTACATCCAGATGCCCGCGCTCGCGGTCGGTGCGGCGGTCAGTTCGATGGCGGCGCAGAATATCGGCGCCGGGCGCTGGGATCGCGTGTCGAGCGTCACCAACAGCGGCATCGCGATCAACCTCGCGATGACCGGCATCCTTATTGTCCTGCTCCTCCTCTTCGACCGCGCCGCGCTCGCGCTGTTCCTTGGCAGCGGCAGCGAGGCGATCGAGGTCGCGCGCAATATTCAGTATATCGCGACCTGGACCTTCCTGCCCTTTGGCACGACGATCGTGCTGATCAGCACCTTGCGCGCCAATGGCTCGGTGGTGCCGCCGCTGATCATCCTCTTCGTCTCGATGTTTCCCGTGCGCTTCGGCATCTATCATTTCGCCTATCCGGCACTGGGCGCCGATGCGATCTGGTGGAGCTTCCCGCTTTCGTCGCTTGCCTCGCTTGCCCTCGCCTGGGCCGTCTATCGCCACGGCGCCTGGCGCGGCGCCATGAGCCGGCCCGCGGGCGCCGGTTGAGCCCCGACCGCTTTCGACCAACTCCCCCCCGCCTTCGACTGGCGGCCCAACACCGACTCGCCCTTCCCTGCGGTCTGCGATAGGAGGGCGCCGATGAATATGTCCGACCGCAAGCTGGCCCAGAGTGATCGCCGCGCCAGATTCCTCGCCGCCGCGCCCGACTGGCGGGCCTCCGACGCACGCGTCGATCCGCGCGTCGCGATTGGCTCGATCATCGCGATGTGGATGCTCTATTTCCTCATTACGACGGGTCTCGCGCTGCTCGCCGGCACGCCCGACCAGTGGGAGTTTGCCGGGCGTCGCGCGATCGTCGTTGTCGCGGGCATATTATGCACCTTCATCCTCTACCAGCTGCTGCAGCGCGTCCAGCCGCAGAGTTTCGGCGCGCGGCTGGCGGCAGCGCTCGGCACCGCCATCCCGCTCGTCATCCTGTATGCCTGCGTCAACATGTTCGTCTTCTATTATTGGCTTCCCGGCCCCGACACGAAATCGATCATTCTCGAAATGCAGGAAAAATACCCGCTTGCGTGGGAGACTGTCCTCATCCTCGACAGCTCGATCCGCTGGTATTTCTTCTTCGCGGTCTGGGCCGCACTTTATGTCGCCTTCGGCTATGCGAACGAGATGCGCGCGGTCGAACGGCGCGCCGACAGCTATCGTATCGAAGCGCAGACCGCGCAGCTGCGGGCGCTTCATTATCAGGTCAATCCGCATTTTCTGTTCAACACGCTGAATTCGCTCTCGACATTGGTGATGCGCGGCTCGAAAGCCGAGGCCGAGACGATGATTATGAACCTGTCGTCCTTCCTGCGCTCGAGCCTCGCAATCGATCCCGAGCAGCTCGTCAGCCTCGACGAGGAAATCGCGCTCCAACGGCTTTATCTCGACATCGAACAGACGCGCTTTCCCGACAGGCTGCGCGTCGAGGTCACGATGCCGAAGGAACTGGAGCATGCCTGCGTACCCGTGTTGATCCTGCAACCGATCATCGAAAACGCGATCAAATATGGCGTCGCCCCCAGCAAGGGAACGATTGCGATCCGGCTGACCGCCAGCGCCGAATACGGCCTGCTGGTGCTGCGGATCGAGAATGATATTGACGCCAAGGCGCCGGTTCCCGCATCGGGCACCGGGCTCGGGCTCGGCAATGTCCGCGAACGGTTGATGACGCGATATGGCCCGACCGCGGGCTGCGAATGGGGCAAGTCGGACGACGGCGGTTTCGTCGTCTCGCTCTGGCTGCCGCTTGCTCAACAGGGATGCTGATAGGATGATCCACACGCTGCGCACGCTGATCGTCGACGACGAGCCGCTCGCGATCGAACGGCTCCAGATCCTTGCCGGCCAACAGGATGGCGTGTCGCTCGTCGGTACCGCGACCGACGGCGCCTCGGCGTTACGCCTCGTCGATGCGCTTGCCCCCGACCTCGTGCTTTGCGACATCGCGATGCCGGGGCTCAACGGACTCGACGTTGCCGCCGCGATCGACCAGCTCGACAATCCGCCCGCGGTGATCTTCGTGACCGCGTTCGATCAATATGCCGTCGCCGCCTTCGATGTTGCGGCGGTCGATTATCTGCTCAAGCCGGTTTCGCCCGATCGCCTGGGCCGCGCGCTGACGCGCGTCCGCGAATGGCGTGCGACCGACCGCGCGCGCTCGCCCAAAAGCAAGTGGATTGGCGAATTCTGGGTCCAGAATCGCGGGGAGATGCTGCGTATCGACGCCGGCCAGGTCGATCTGATCGAGGCCGAGCGCGACTATATGCGGCTCCATGTTGGCGCGCGCAGCTGGCTGATTCACCAGACGATCAAGTCGCTGGAGGCCCGCATGGACCCCGACCAGTTCATGCGTATCCACCGGTCGAAGATGGTGCGCCGCGACGGCATCGCCGGGCTCAAGCACCATGGCGACGGCGCATGGAGCGTCGACCTGGGCGAAGGCGGCGTCCACCGCATCGGCCGCACCTATTTGCACGACGTCAAGGCGATCATGCAGGATTGACGAAAAGGCGGCCATGCGGGAAGCATGACCGCCCTCACTACGGCCAGAGGGCCGTGGGACATCGTCAGGGAGCGGCGACGATCACCGGGCCGCGATCGGCCAGCGCCGTGCCGTTGCCGTTGAACAGGCTGGCAAGCCGCTCATCGCTGTTCTGCGTCGCGACGCGCACGCACTCGCGCGAGCTGGCCTGTTCCTTCAATGTGGGGCGCATGTGCGTTCCGCAGACCTGCCGAACCGCAACGCGGACGCGAGTTTCCAGCCGTTCCCGGCCTTTCGGGCTTGCGAGGTTCAGATCGTCGTAATGGACGATCACGCTGCGCTGATCCTGCGCAGCGGCAGGAACAGCAAGGCCGGCCAACGCAATCGGCGCCGCCAGCAGGATCAGGGTAAGTTTCGCCATGGGGGAGTCCTCTCTTTGGGGGCGCGGAATACGAGGACCTGGACCGGGGAAGGCCACCGCCCCCGTATCCCGCAATTCAAGAAATAGACGCTTTCGGGCGGCAAGACCGCCGAGGTTCGACCGGACGGATCAGGCGGTCGATCGCCAGACAAAAGGCGTTCAGGCATCGACCAATGGTCGGAGGGCGCGGGCCGCAGCCGATGCAACCCGAATGGCCGCCCCGCGTTTGCCTGTCATGACCGCCAAGGGGGACATACCGAAAGCCTTGTCATGGCTGGCAATCGCCGGGACCGGCATCGTCGGCGGCCTGTTTCTCGGGCAACTCGCCACCGGCGGCATGAGCAACGATGACGGCGAAGTGGCGTCTTACGCCGAGCTCAGCGGCAACCCCAATGCGCTTGCCGTCGAGAGCCACGCGGTCGACCCGTGCTACGACTGCGCCGACGGTTGGGGATATGGCACAGGGGTGCGGTCCAGCTACGCGCGGCAGGATCGGATGGACGGCGAATTTCGCGAACTCGGCGCGGTCGCGATCGACTATGCGTCCGAGCCTACCGACGATTATCGGTACGGCGGTCGCTTCGACGACGCCGATGTGGCGCCGCCCATCGTGATGCAATCACCCGTGGCGACGCTTCCGGCGGTTTCCGAAGCCGAGCCAAGCGACACAATCGAGGTCAACGCACCCTTGCCGATCAAACCACCTCCGCCATCGACCGATCCGGCCCCGGCCGACAGCGCCTTGTCGCAATAGGTCCTGCGGCGCGGGAGTCCGTCCCGCCGGGTCAGGGTTTCGGCGGCACCGCCGGCGGGGCGCAGCGCGTCGTATCACCCGCCTTGCACGCCGCTACATCGGCTTCCCACTGGACTCGCTCTTCGGCCGACATCGCCGCGACGCGCGCCTTTTCGGCCTCATAGGCGGCGGTTTCTTGCGCGAATTCGGCCTGCGAATTCGCTTCCTGCTGTGCGATCGTGGCAAGCTGCTGCTCATAAGCCGCCTTCTCGGCCTCGGCCCGTGCGCGCTGCTCGGCGTTGAGCCGCGCAGTATTGGCGCGTTCTTCGGTCGTCGTGCCGTCGGGCAACGGCTCGAACGCCACGGCCTGCGTGCCGATCACCAGTGCGAGCGCCCCGGCCGCGGCAAAAATCATCCTAGTCATCGAAATTCTCCTTGCGAGATTGTCCGTCGATCCAAACGCGCGCCCACGCCTGCCGTTCCGAAGGGGATTTGACCGATCACGCGACCCACGTCATGCTGCCCGCTCCCTTCCCCCGTCAAGCGACATCCGTCTTTGCCAACCGCAGCACCGCGCCCCATTAATCGCCCGGTTTTCTTCGTACCGCTCGCTATACTTGCGGCGGCGGTGGGGCTTAGCCTGTGGCAGAGGACTGCCTTTTTCGAAGCCGAGGTCGCGCTCAACGACTGGATCCTGCGCCATATCGGCCCGGTCTTCGCCGGCGCCGGTATCGCCTTCCTCGCGCTGCTCGGCATCGTCGCGCTGTCGCCCCTCGGCAAGACGATCATCGGCGGCCCCAGCGCCAAGCCGCTGCTCGGTCGCTGGCGCTGGTTCGCGGTCATGCTGTGCACCACCATCGCCACCGGCATATTGTTCTGGGGCGCCGCAGAGCCGCTGTTCCACCTCAACGCCCCGCCCCCGATGCTGGGGCTCGATCCCGGCAGCGACGCCGCAGCGACCTTTGCCATGTCGACGATGTTCCTTCATTGGACGCTGACGCCCTATGGCATCTATACCGTTGCCGCGCTGGCCTTCGCGCTCGTCTATTATAATCGCGGCGAACCGTTCAGCCTGTCGTCGCTGTTCGTGCCGCTGATTGGCCAGCGGGCGCACGGCAAGGTCGGATCGACGATCGACATCATCTGCCTCTACGCGCTCGTCGCCGGCATGGCGGCCTCTATGGGCGCCGGCATCCTCGCGCTGGCCGGCGGGATCGAAGGCCTCGGCGGCTTTGCCGGTGGCGCTTCGCTACGCTGGGCGATCATGATCGCGATCGTCGCGAGCTTCCTGATCTCGGCCGCGACCGGGCTGCAAAAGGGCATCGCCGGTCTGTCGGTGCTCAACACCTGGATCTTCTTCGCGATCATCGCCTTCGTTCTGGTCGCCGGGCCGACGGCGAAGATGCTCGGTCTGTCGCTGCGCGGCGGCGCCGATTATGTCGCGACTTTCGTGCCCCGCAACCTCGGCCTCGACGTAGACCGCGACTGGCACCGGCAATGGACGATCTTCAATTGGGCCAACTGGTTCGCCTGGGCGCCGGTGACAGCATTGTTCCTCGGCCGGCTCGCGGTCGGCTACAGCGTGCGCGCCTTCATCCTGTTCAACCTGATTCTGCCCGCGCTGTTCGGCGCGGTGTGGATGACCGCGATCGCGGGAGCCACGATCGTCCTCGATCAGCAAAGCGGTGCCAGCCTCTACGCGATCCTCTCGGCCCAAGGGCCCGATCCGGTGCTGTTCCGGCTGTTCGACGCGCTCGGCGGCGGGTCGGTCGTGACCGCGATCATGCTGTTCGCGATCTTCCTGTCCTATGTTGCGGGCGCCGATGCGAATGTCTCGGCGATGAGCGCGCTGTCGACGCACGGCATCAGCCCCGAAAACCCGGAGGCGCCGCTCGCCATTCAGGTCGTGTGGGGCGTCACCGTCGGCCTCGTGGCAATGGTGCTCGTCGCGGCGGCGGGACTCGACGGCATCCGCATGATGTCGGTGCTCGGCGGCTTTCCGGCGCTGTTCGTGATTGTCGGCGCTGCGCTGTCGCTTGGCGTAATGACATTGCGGGGACGGCCGAGCGCCGTCCCCGCAAGGCCGGAGTAGCCTCACCAGATCTTGGTGCGATCCTCGGGCTTCAGATAATATTTGGCCCCCGCGCCGACACCGAACGCTGTGTACCAGGCATCGACGTTGCGCACCGGGCCGATGATCCGCCAGCGCGCGGGGCTGTGCGGATCGCTCGCCACCTGTTGCTTGACCGAATCCTCACGCGCCTTGTCGCGCCACGCCTGCGCAAAGGCGAGAAAGAAGCGCTGGTCGCCGGTCAGGCCATCGATTACCGGCGCCTCCTTGCCGCCGAGCGAGCGGTGATAGGCGTCATAGGCGACCTCCAGCCCCGCAAGGTCGGCGATATTCTCGCCCATCGTCAGGTCGGGGTTGATGAACGCCCCGGGTGCAGCCTCATAGGTCGCATATTGCGCGCCGAACGCCTTGGCCGCCGCGTCGAACTTCGCCGCATCTTCGGGTGTCCACCAGTCGCGCACCGCGCCATTGGCGTCGATCTTGCGCCCCTGATCATCAAAGCCGTGGACGATCTCGTGACCGATCACCGCGCCGATCGCACCATAATTGACCGCATCGTCGACGCTCTCGCTGAAATAGGGCGCCTGCAAAATGCCGGCCGGGAACACGATCTTGTTCTCCAGCCCACCATTATAGGCATTCACCTCCTGCGGATTCATCGACCATTTCTTGCGGTCGACCGGCTTGCCCAGGTCCGACAGGCCATAGGCATATTCGAACGCGCCGCTACGCTTCACATTGCCGTACAGGTCGGCGGGGTCGATCGTCAGCCCCGAATAGTCGCGCCATTTGTCAGGATAGCCGACCATGACGTCCATCTTCTCGAGCTTGGCGAGCGCGGCCTGCTTGGTCGCCGGCGCCATCCGGCTGTTGGCGCGGATGCGGTCGCCCATCGCCAGCTTCAGATTGGCAACCAGCGTCTCCATCTTCGCCTTGGCGCTCGCCGGAAAATATTCGCGCGAATAGGTTTCGCCGACCAACTCGCCGAGGCTGCCGTCGACCAGCGTCAGGCCGCGTTTCCAGCGCGGACGAAGCTCGCTCACGCCGCTCAGCACCTTGGTATAGGCGAAACGGCTGTCGACGAACGCCTTCGACAGATAGGGCGCCGCCTGATCGGCGACATGGAACTGCTCCCACAGCTTCAGCGTCTCGAGGGGGGTCTTGGAATAGAGCGCGGCGATATCGCGGATCGCCGTCGTTTCGTTGACGATGATCCGCTTTTGCGGCGCGATGCCCGCGCCGGCAAACCAGGCGTCCCAGTCGAGCCCCGGCGCGTAGGCGGCGAGCTCGGCCGACGACATCGGGTTGTTGATCTTGCCGATATCGCGGCGGTCGGCGATCTTCCAGCTGACCTTCGCAATCTCGGTTTCGAACGCCATGATCGCGTCAGCCGCGGCCTTCGGATCCTCCGCGCCCGTCAGGCCGAGCGTGCGGACGATATAGGCGCGATAGGCGTCGCGTTCCTTCTGGAACTGCGCGTCGAGATAATATTCGCGCTCGGGCAGGCCGAGCCCGCCCTGCCCCAGCCACAGCACGTTCATCGTCGGGTCGTCGGTGTCGGCATAGGGGCCGCCGCCGACGATCGTCATCCCGAACGTCCCCTGCGACGCGCCCATGAAGCGGGCGAATTCGACCTTGTCCTTGATCGCGGACACTTTGCCGAGGTCGGCCATCAGCGGCTTGGCGCCCAGCGCCTCGACCCGCGCCTCGTCGGCGAAGCTCTGGTACAGCCCGCCGACCTGACTCGTCGCGGGCGCACCGGTCACAACCTGGCGCAGTTGGCGCTGGGTCAAATTATAAACGTCGTAATCAACCCCCGCCGACGCCTGGTCCGCCGGAATCTCGGTCTTGGCGAACCAGCCGCCATTGGCAAAGCGGTCGAAATCGTCGCCCGGCCGCACGCTCGTGTCGCGCGCATCAAGGTCGACGCCCCAGTTGCCGAAGGTCAGCGCCTTGACCGAGGCATCGTCCTTCGCCGACGCCTCGCCCGCGCCATCGGCCTTGAGCGACGCGAAGGGCGCCATGTCGTTCGCCAGCACCGGCACTGCAACCAACGCCGCAGCCATTGCGAGGCCCGCGGCCCCACCCAGAAGTTTCTTCATTTCCCCAGCTCCTTTTCGCGCGCGCACCCGTTCCCGGCGGGCGGCGGACATGCCAGCTTTGTCCGCCCGCTGCTCTGCAGGGTCAAGATTTCGGCCGGACACTGGTCGAAGCCTTTGGGGAGTTGGTGGAAATGCGGGGCGTATCGGCGGCCGCGGGGGCGGTCAGCGCAGCTTGTCGATGATATGTCGCTGGCAAACCGGGCAAAAATGCGGAGCCGCGAGGCTGCGCATCAGGCAGTCGCCCGACGGGCGGAAATATTTCTCGTGATAATGCGCGCCGGCGACCGTGCCGACGAGCGGCTTGCCACCGGGCCGCGGGTCGACCCAGCCGCCGTCCTGATCTTCATGGCTGACCGTCGGCCGGCCTTCGTCGTCGCCGAGGTTGAGCTGCGTCTTCCACGGCGCCTTGGCGGGGTTCGCCTTGCTGGTCGCGTTGGCACCAGCGTCGAACGCCATGTCGCGCCAGGCCGCGTAGACCGGCAGGTCAGGCAGGACATATTCATCCTCCAGCCCCAGGCTGTGCCCGATCTCGTGCAGCGCGATGCGGCGCCAGTCTTCGCCGGGGCAGGCGTTGATGCTGGCCCACGCGGGGAAGTCGTGCGGCGCGCTGCCGCCCGCGCCGCCGCGCTGGCTGCTGTTCATCAGGATCAACCCTTGGCCGTCGAGCAGGAAGGCGCCGAGCTTGCGCGCCGCGTCCTCGCGCGATCCGAGCAGCACGGGCGTGCCCGTGCCCACCGTGCAGATCATGTCGCCGGTCAGCGGCGCGCCGAAATGGCTTTCGGCTTCGCCCGCCGCCGCCCAGAACAGCGCCTCCATGCCGAAAACGGGTTCGAGTTCGGGGCCGTCAAAAGGCTGTTGCCCGCGCATCCAGTCGGTGAGGTCGGCGACCTGCGCAAAGAACACCTCGGCGTCGAGGAAGCCGTCCGCGATCACCGGATAATAATAGCTGCGCGCATCGTCGGGAAATTTGCGGCGCAGCGGCGCGCCGGGCATGCCATCCGCGCGAACCAGGTCGTCGGCCTGTATCGTCAGCCGCTCGCCGCCCCATTCGAGCATCAGATGGGCGGCATCGGCAGGCCGTTCGCCGGGAAGGTCGATAGCGCGCGCGACGGGCTCGGCGCCGATCCGGCCATCGGGCGCGAACCCCTCGGCCAGATCGAAGGCCATGGCGTCGAGCGCCATTTCATCGCCGATCTGCCGCCCGTCGCCGTCGAACCACAGCGCACGCAAGGATTCGACCTGCCGGCCCTCAGGCGCGTCCGCGCTTTGCCAATCGCTCGCGGACATGCCGCTCTGCGCCGATCGCGAAAGGGCGTCGAGCGCGGTGCCGGGAATGGTGAGCTTTGCCATAGCGAAATCCTAGCCGATCGGGACGACGTTGGTCTGGAGCAGCGGTTGCCCGACCGGCGGCGGCGGCGGTGCCGGCACGGGCGGCGGTGCGGGCGAAGCAACATTGTTCCGCTGATCTTCGACGGCCTGGTTCAGCGTGTCCGTCTTGTCCGCGACGGATTTGCCGACCAACTGGCGCATGCCGGTGAAGGAACAGGTTGCGGCATAGCCCTCGATGACCGCGCGCGCGGACGAATAATTCGATGGAAACGCGTTGCCGTCTTCGTCGAAGACCTTTTGCTTGAACAGGGCTTGCTCGGCCTTCACCAGACGCTCGACCTCGGGCATGTCGGGGCCCACGAGATAGGCCAGATCGAATCCCTCAAGCGTGCCGTCGATCAGACCGAACGACCCGTTGGTGATGCCGATCGCCGTCTTACCCGCGCCCGAAAGGGTCAGGATCGAACCGACCAGCGTATCGACGCCATTGGAAAGGTTCCGGCCGAACTGGCGGTTCTGCTGCGACTCGCTGGCGACCGTGAAGAACCGCTTGCAGTAGAGGTCGGTCAAGCCGAAGCCGGCCGTCAAATAGTCGGTCAGTTCGGTGCGGCGCTCATCCTCGTCCGAGGATGTGGGCTTGAAGGTCAGGCATATGTCGCCAACGAGGAAATTCTCGGGATCGGCGCTTTCGCGATACCCTTGGCCGAGCTTGGCCTTGAACGCCGCCAAACCCTTCCCGTCGAAACAATTTTTGTCGTCGCTGACGGCGTAGGCGCTTCGCAACGCGTTGATATAGGCGATTTCGTCCAGGCGGCTTGGCAGCGGCTTGGCAGAGATGTCGGGCCTGATGCCCTCGATGCCCGTACAACCGGAAACCGACAACGCCGCCGCCGACAACAGCACGGTAAACGAAACCAATTTTGCCATTTTGGTTCTCCCCCTCAAAAGAACGGGGGCAACTGACGCCCGAATGTCGCAGACGTATAGGATGGATGCGCCAAAATCCGTCCGTTGCGATACCTGCTTGGAATACCTATCTCACGCCCGAAACGCCCCCTTGCGCGGCAAGAACAAATCTGGAACACACCCCTCCCATGAGTCTCACCCATATTTCGGTGCGCGGTGCGCGCGAGCATAATCTGAAGGGCGTCGACGTCGACCTGCCGCGCGATGCGCTCGTTGTCATCACCGGCCTCAGCGGCAGCGGCAAGTCGAGCCTCGCCTTCGACACCATCTATGCCGAGGGGCAGCGGCGCTATGTCGAGAGCCTGTCGGCTTATGCCCGCCAGTTCCTCGAAATGATGCAGAAGCCCGATGTCGAGCATATCGACGGGCTGTCGCCGGCGATCAGCATCGAGCAGAAGACGACGAGCCGCAATCCGCGCTCGACCGTCGCGACGGTCACCGAGATCTACGACTATATGCGCCTGCTTTGGGCGCGTGTCGGCATCCCCTATTCGCCCGCCACCGGCGAGCCGATCAGCGCGCAGACGGTCAGCCAGATGGTCGACCGCGTGATGGAACTGCCCGAGGGGACGCGCGCCTATCTGCTCGCCCCCGTCGTGCGCGGCCGCAAGGGCGAGTATAAGAAGGAACTCGCGCAGTGGCAGAAGGACGGCTTCACGCGCGTCCGCATCGACGGCGAATTCCATGAGATCGGCGAGGCGCCGGCGCTCGACAAGAAATACAAGCATGACATCGAGGTCGTGGTCGATCGCATCGTGGTGCGCGAGGGGCTGGAGACGCGGCTGGCGGACAGTTTCGAGACGGCGCTGAAAGTTGCCGAAGGTGTCGCATATGTCGACCTGGCCGATGGCGAGGTTCCGGGGCGCGGGGGCGAAGTCGGGGGCGCGATGAAGGGCGCAGGAATCCCCGCCAACCGATTGATATTCAGCGAGAAATTCTCCTGCCCCGTGTCGGGTTTCACGATCACAGAGATCGAACCGCGACTGTTCAGCTTCAACGCCCCGCAGGGCGCCTGCCCGGCGTGCGACGGGCTCGGCGAGCGGCAGGAATTCGACCCCGACCTGGTCGTCCCCAACCATGCGCTGAGCCTGAAAAAGGGCGCGGTCGTGCCCTGGGCGAAGTCGAACCCGCCCTCGCCTTATTATATGCAAGTGCTCGAAAGCCTGGGCAAAGCCTATGGCTTCGACCTCACCACCCCCTGGCAGGACCTGCCCGGCGAGGTGCAGCTGGTCATCCTCTATGGCACCGGCGGCAAGCCCGTCGAACTGACCTTCAAGGACGGCAAGCGCAGCTACACGACCCACAAGGCGTTTGAAGGTGTGATCGGCAACCTCAACCGCCGGATGTTGCAGACCGAGAGCGCATGGATGCGCGAGGAGCTGTCGAAATACCAGACGCCGCAGCCATGCGAGACGTGCCACGGCGCGCGGCTGCGCCCCGAACCGCTCGCGGTGAAGATCGCCGGCGAGAATATCAGCCTGTCGGCACAGCGCTCGGTCGCCGACGCGCTCGAATGGTTCGGCACGCTCGAGGAGAAGCTGAACGACACGCAGCGGCAGATCGCGAAAGCGATCCTGAAAGAGATCAACGAACGGCTCGGCTTCCTCAACAATGTCGGGCTCGATTATCTCAACCTCAACCGCACCAGCGGCACCTTGAGCGGCGGCGAAAGCCAGCGCATCCGCCTCGCGTCGCAGATCGGCAGCGGCCTGTCGGGGGTGCTCTACGTCCTCGACGAGCCGAGCATCGGGCTCCACCAGCGCGACAACGACCGGCTGCTCGCGACGCTGAAGCGCCTGCGCGACCTCGGCAACACGGTGATCGTCGTCGAGCATGACGAGGACGCGATCCGCCACGCCGATTATGTCGTCGACATGGGTCCCGGCGCGGGCCTCCACGGCGGCGAGATCGTCGCCGAGGGCACGCTCGACGAGGTGCTGGCGAGCGACAAGAGCCTGACCGCGGCGTACCTCAACGGCACGAAGCGCATCGAGATCCCGAAGCACCGCCGCAAGGGCAATGGCTTCGACCTGGTGCTGAAGGGCGCGCGCGCGAACAATCTCGACAATGTGACGGTCAAGATCCCGCTCGGCACCTTCACCTGCGTCACCGGCCTGTCGGGCAGCGGCAAGTCGAGCCTGATCATCGACACGCTCTATGCCAGCGCGGCGCGCGTCCTCAACGGCGCGCGCATGGTCGCGGGGCCGCACGACAGCCTGAAGGGGCTGGAACATTGCGACAAGGTGATCGACATCGACCAGTCGCCGATCGGCCGCACCCCGCGTTCGAACCCCGCGACGTATACGGGCGCCTTCACCGTCATCCGCGACTGGTTCGCGGGGCTGCCCGAAAGCCAGGCGCGCGGGTACAAGCCCGGGCGCTTCAGCTTCAACGTCAAGGGCGGGCGCTGCGAGACGTGCACCGGCGACGGGCTGATCAAGATCGAGATGCATTTCCTGCCCGACGTCTATGTGACGTGCGAGACATGCCACGGCAAACGCTACAACCGCGAAACGCTCGAGGTGAAGTTCAAGGGCTACAGCATCGCCGACGTGCTCGACATGACGGTCGAGGATGCCGCCGAGTTCTTCAAGGCGGTGCCCGCGATCCGCGACAAGATGGCGATGCTGGTGCGCGTCGGGCTCGGCTATATCAAGGTCGGGCAGCAGGCGACGACGCTGTCGGGCGGCGAGGCGCAGCGCGTCAAGCTCGCCAAGGAACTCTCGCGCCGCTCGACCGGGCAGACGCTCTATATCCTCGACGAGCCGACCACCGGGCTGCATTTCGAGGATGTGCGCAAATTGCTCGAAGTGCTGCAGGCGCTGGTCGAACAGGGCAACAGCGTGATCGTGATCGAGCATAATCTCGACGTCATCAAGACCGCCGACCATATCGTCGACATGGGCCCCGAGGGCGGGGTCAAGGGCGGCGAAGTTGTCGCCGAGGGCACGCCCGAACAGGTCGCGAAGAACCCGCGCAGCTATACGGGGCAATATCTGGCGCCGATGCTGGCGGCGGCGAAATAGGCGGCCTTCGCATATTTATCTCGTCACCCTGAACTCGTTTCAGGGTCCATGGCCGACACTCTCGTCTTGCGCTGTGCCTGCTGCGAGGCCGGGCCATGGATGCTGAAACAAGTTCAGCATGACGACCTATTTTTTCCGAACGGGATTGAGAGGTTGATGCTCTTCAGTCAGTGCCACACTGCCGATAGCGGATAGAGCGCGATCAGCCAGACGAGGCACGCCACCACCACCCGCCGGTCCTTCGCCGCGATCGCGAGCGCGGAGACGGGGAAGAAGCTCCATGTCACCACCGCGTTGCGCAGGTCGAGCGCGGGGAGCGCCGCGAGCCAGGCGACGCTCGCGATCAGCGCGATATTGCACAATAGCACCGCGCCGATCACGCGGCGGCGCTGCTTGTCGAAATGGGCATTGAGGTCGTCCCACGCCTCGGCATCGTCGGGGAACACCAGGCTGGCGGCGATGAAATAGAGCGCGGTGACGAGGAAGCCGCCGAACAGCACGGGCCAGCTGATCGGGACGAGGTCGCGCACCGCCCAGCCGTACATCCAGAAGGTGACGACGTCGCACGACACGAACAGCCCGAGCAGCGCGGTCGGCCAGCCGATGCGCACGCGGTGGCTGGCCTTCAATGCGCGCGCCAGCCCGCCCAGCCCCTCGGCGAGCGCGAGGCCGAGGATCAGCCCGAACAGCGAAAAGACGAATTCGAACCCGCTCATATGCCCCCCATGCGGCGCATGCCGCTCGCCGAAGCTGTGGCAAACAATGGCGGCCCGGGCAAGGCGAAGGCCTCCCCCGCCCTTGCTACGTCACCCCGGACTTGATCCGGGGCCCCGCTTTTTGCCGTCGTCAAGCGGGACCCCGGGTCAAGCCCGGGGCGACGAAAAAATTATCTCACACAAAGACACGAAGAGGGTCGGTTTCGGCGCGGACGGCCGATTGCCGGACGACCGCCGGCTGGATTCAATGCCGGACAAAGTCCGGCCATAAGTCTCAGACGCCCGATCGACACGCAACAGCGGCGCCACAGGCTGCCCTCTTCGTGTCTTTGTGTGAGACTTGACGATCTCAGCAGGCGAACACGACGCGAGAAACCGCACGCACCCCCTTTGCGCCTTTGCGCCTTTGCGTGAGATAAATCTAAGCCCCCATCAGCTTCGCGGTGATATCCTCGGCGGCATAGATGCGGATCGCGGGCGGCTGCGGCGACAGCGCGCGCATTTCGGCGACGAAGGCGCCCGACGCGGGGACCGCGAAGTGGGTGCGCACCGCGTCGATGCTTTCCCACTCCTCGACGAACATCAGCCGGTCGGGGTTCTCGACATCGATGTGGCAGTTGTGCGCCAGGCACCCCGGCTCGCCGCGCGACCGCGCACTATGCTCGGCGCCGAGCGCGATCATGCGCTCGCGATGCTCGGGGGTGAGGATGACGTGGCCGGTGATGAGGATCATAGTGACTGAGCTCGATTTACTTAGGGTCAGGACCCATTGATTTGAGGTAGCGATTATGATTCAGGCGACCGTGA
>VFQM010000691.1_pt1 | contig 35123 bp, 34 predicted proteins | sample 3512391 | NCBI WGS metagenome assembly VFQM01 (sample SAMN10412369, study PRJNA504923) | tailings metagenome | isolation source: Replicate 1 from Balatoc abandoned mine | place: Philippines
GCTGGCAAAGCTGACATCCCACCACTGCGAAGGTTGTGGCAAAGGCGCGCCATGCTTCAGCAACAAGGAATGCCCTGCTGGCAGCTTGTGCACGCCCGCCAGGATTGAGCGGTGATCGGGGACATAACCCCAGGCCAGATAGTCCTCGATTGCCAACGGATCGACATCGCGGCGCAGCAGCGGATGGGCCGTCAGACCCTTGAGCTCGGAAGCAAAGGCCAGGCTGCCATCGCTGAGCGGCGCGTAGAACAGCGGTTTCACGCCCAGCCGGTCACGTGCCAGAAACAGTGTGCGAGCTTCCAGATCATAGATCGCGAAGGCGAACATTCCATGCAGCCGCGGCAGGCAGGCCGGGCCCCACTTCTGCCAGGCCGCCAGAATGACTTCGCTGTCACCATCGGTGCGGAAGCTCGCGCCGCCAGCGCGCAGTTCCTCGCGCAGTTCGCGGTAGTTGTAGATCTCGCCATTGAAGACCAGCATCGCGCGACCATCGCTGGAGGCCATCGGCTGCGGCGATCCGGCGAGGTCGATGATCGACAACCGCAAGTGGCCGAGGCCCACGCCGGGTGCGGTCCAGACCCCCTGCCCATCTGGCCCACGATGGGCCATGGCCGCGCACATCCGCTCGACCCGCGCGGGGTCAACCGGCTTGGGCGTGGTCAGGTGAAATATCCCGGCAATTCCGCACATAGATGTTGTCGCCTAGCGGAGCGCCGCGATGCGGTCCATCCATGGACCGACCGGGCCGGTCGCCTGCCGGAACCGGTCCAGCGTGACGGCGGGGTCTTCATCGGGACCGGCCTCGACCGAGAGAATCAGCATGATGGTCGGCTCGCGGCGCAGCAACAGGTGATCGCCGATCGTCGCGAGCTTGAGCTTGAGCGCGCTGCCCGTCAGCAGATCGCCGTTGCGGTAATAGGTCTGGGCCAGGCGTTCCACGCTGCCCCGGGCCCGCAGGAGATCTGACTTGGCGCCGCTGGCAGCCGGCCCGGCGCTGTTCCAGGACCACTCGCTGTCCTCTCGCAGAGCGCCCTCGCCAAAGCCGGTGGCCTCGCGGCCCTCGGTCTGCGCCGGATAGAGCGCCACGAAGACATCGACCTTGCGTCCGCTGGCATCGGCATAGCGCCCAAGCAGGCGATGCTCGGCCCCGGTCGCACGCGGCTCCCACGGTACGGCCGGCACGTAGTCAACCCGCTGCCAACCCGGCACTGCGGGGAGGAAGATCTGCTGCGGCATCGGTGCGAGCAATGCTTCGGCCGTGCGGGCCCAGGCCTGGCCACCGAGCACCAGCCCGCCGCAGAGCAGGATCGCGAGCGGAGCGGCAATCGCGCGGCGATCCAGCAAGGCCGGCAGCTTCAACGCTGCAAGCGCTTCCCCATCGATCATCGGATCATCGACCGCCCGGTCGAAATGGCGCCACGACAGGCCAAGCACCGCCGCAATCACCAGCGCAAAGAAGAACCAGCCATAGACGATATGATCGAACCCGCCGGCCTTCTCGGCGCCGACATACTGGGCCGCGAGGATCGTGCCCCAGGCGCGCACGCCATTGGCCAGGATCGGGGCGACGATGCACAGCGCCATGAACAACAGGCGGCGCTTCCAGCTGCGGAAACAGACGTTCGCGACGAGCGCCCCAAGCGCGATCATCGCGATAAGGAACTTCACGCCCGAGCAAGCCTCTGCCACCTCGAACAGGCCGGCCGGAGTATCGATGAACACGCCATCGATCACCGCGGGAATGCCGCTCAGCTTCACCAGGCCGATCGTCAGCGCCGCCGTGATCATCTGGAGTTGCGGCACCAGTTCGTCGCCGAAGGGCACCAGAAACGCCATGTAGGTCAGCGGAAACAGCAATCCCAACCCCACGCGCGGGCCCAGCAGGGCCAGCAGGCTGCCGGGCAGGACCAGCACCGCTCCGGCTTGCTGGACCAGGCTGAACCCGGCAAACCGCCCCAGTACCCACAGCAGCACGCCGCCAGCCACCACCAGCAATCCGGGAGCCCAGATTTGCGGCGCAAGCCGCCGCAGTTCGTTGATGCGCAGCGAAACCAGCCAGACCAGGATCGGCGGAACCAGCAGGATGTGATTGTAGGTCGAGCTATCCCACCAATGCCTGACCATCATCGCCCAGTCGCCGGCAAAGGCCAGGATCAGCGCAACCCAGACCAGGCCGAGCCACACCAGGGCATCACGCCAGGCAGAGGCGGCAACGGTTACGTCGGCCGGAATGGCTTGATCAGGCGGCATCGCGCTTGTGGGCCTCGCCAATGCCGAGCAGTTCGGTAAGCGGGCCCAGGCTGGCCTGCCAGCTCAGGCTCTCAACCACATGCTGGCGCGCGGCCTTGCCCATCGCCGTGCCCAGCCGGGGATGGGAAATGAAGGCGCAGATCCGATCAACCAGTTCGTCGTCGCTATCGGCGACAGCGAAATGCTGGCCGTCAATCCCGCCAATCCCGGTGGCCGCGGCTCTGGTCAGCACGACCGGCAGCGCCATCGCCATGGCTTCCAGCACCTTGTTCTGGATCCCGCGGGCGATCTCAAGCGGCACGACCGCCATGTCGGCAGCGGCCAGCCAGGCCCGGATATCGTCAACTCCGCCCCAGACGTGGATACCGTTCTGCCCGTCAAACCGGATAAGCTCCTCGGGCGGGTTGCGTCCGACAACATGAAAGGTTGCATCGGGCCGGTGGGCGCGGATCTGCGGCATCAGCCGCTCGATCGTCCGCAGCGCGGCCTCGATATTGGGCGCATAATCCATCTGGCCGGTGAAGATCAGCTTCGGGCCGGTATGCTCCATCATCCGCGCCGCCGGGCGAACAGTCGGCGGATCAAAGAACTTGCTGTCAATCCCGTTGCGCAAGGCGCGTACATCGCAGGTCGCAGCCGCGTCGGGTGAAAGCCGCACGCGGAACAGGGCAGCCTCTTCGGCCGAAACCAGCAAGCTGACATCGGCGCGGCGGGCCTGCCGCTCTTCTTCGCTCCGCAGCAACCGCGCTTCGCGCGCGTTGATCCACCGGCGCAGCCCCGTGTCCTGCTCGGCATAGGCTTCGAACTTGGCCGAATCGACATCGACAAAATCGAATAGCACCCGCCCCTTGAACCAATCGGGGATGTACTGTCCCATTTGCCCTGAAAAGACGTAGATCGCTGCAATCGGGCGTTCGCGCAGGATCTGCTCGACGTAATCGGCCAGTTCGGCATTGGCAAAGGCCGGCAGGCTGACCGGCGCGCGCTGGGCGAGCGACTGGATTCCGGCGAGGATCAGCGGTTTGACCCGCCGGACCAGGCGATAGCTGCGGGCAATCGCCGCCAGCTCGACTTCTTCGGCCAGGTCGCGCTCATCGTCCGCAAAGGTTGCGACATGGACCGGAGCCAGTGCCGCCAGCCGCTTGAGGATGTGATGCGAGCGGATCTTGTCCCCACGATCTGGCGGGAACGGCATGCGGTGCGAAATGAACAGGATCTCGTTACTCATGCCAGCCCCCGGGCGATCCACGGACCGACCAGATTGGCGACCGGCAATGGCAGTTTCTTCCACAGTTCGATCCGTGCGCTGTGTCGGCTGCTGGTCGGATCGGCATCGCGCGCTTCCGCGCCCGGCGCAGTCCAGCTGGCATAGCCGAGCGGTTCAGCCTCGAAGCCCCAGTTCTTCTTGAATTCGCCGGCACCGGAATTGACCTTCGACCGGCCGAAATCAAACCGCGTGCAGCCGCGGCGGCGGGCGTGGAGCATCAGCTCGAAATACATCCGGTCATTGGCGCGCAGCTTGCGCGCCGCATGGGTGCCGCCACCCCAGTAAGGCATGACAGCGCCGCGATGATACAGCGAGAGGACGCTGGCTACCGGCTGGCCCTGGTGTGAGACGGTCAGGATATCGGCATCCTCGCCGAAGGCATCGAGCACTTCGGCAAAGAGACGCTTGGGAAAGACCGGGGTGCCAAGATTGCGAACGCTTTCGGCATAGACCGCGTAGTGCGCGTCGCGATCGGCCTGGGCGCTGCCAACCGACACTGTCAGGTCGGCGGCCAGACCCTTGCGCACTTCTGCGCGCTGCTTGCGGGGAACCCACAGCAATTGCGCCTCATCGTCGGCCGCAAGGTCAGCGACATAGCCGCAATGGGAATCGTGGCGGACATGCCAGCCCGTGCGATCCTGCGGCAAAGGCCCGCCGCGCAGTTCGATCGTTGGACAGGAGCGCCGCAGCGCCTGGTCTTCAGCCAACGCAAGCAAGGCGTCTGCCTGCCCGCGCCCCGTCGCCAGGATACCGCCACCAACTCCGAAGCCGCTGGAAACAAGCACGCGGCCAAACAGCGGCGAATGCACCTCCAGCAAGGGCAATACCGCCGTCAGGTCCGGCCCGTGCTCCAGCCCCAGCACCAGCGCCTTGTTGCCCGAGCCGCGCGCCACGGCGGTCAGCCAGGCCGGGCGGTGAAAGGGCGTTGCATCCGGATGACCCGCGACAAAGGCGTCAATCCGCGCGAAAGTGTCGCGCTCGGCCGGGTCGAGCACGACCGGTGTCGCGGTATGGCGGAACGGCGCGTTCATGCGGCCAGATCCACAGCTGTTTGCGCCTCATGATGGGCGAGCAGGTCCATGCGGCCCCAGGCGAATTCACGGATCAGTTGCTCCAGCTTTTCCGCCATGACGTCGAGGTTGGTATAGTGCCGCAGTTTCGAACGCAGCGGCGCTCCGGCCACGCGGGGCTGGGCCGGGTCAATCTCCCACGGATGGAAATAGAACACCGCCGGACGCCGGTCCTGCGTGTTCACCTGGCGGATCGCCCAGCGCGAAAAGGCATAAGGCAGGACGCGGAAGAAACCACCGCCGCCCGCGGCAAGCCGCTTGCCGGCAAACTGCGCCGTCGTAACCGGAATTTCGACCAGCGAGGCCGAAGGCAATGGCCGGAACGCAAAGCGCGGCGCATCGCGCCAGCCATAGTGATCATGGGTGATCGGCGCGACGCTCGAGCTATAGGCATAGCCCTGTTCGGCCAGCACTTCATAGGCCCAGGGGGTACGCTGATCGATCGAGAAGCTTGGCGCGCGGTAACCCGTTATGGCGACGCCCGAGGCATCTTCCAGCACCTTGCGGGCGCGCTCGATATCGCGGGCGAAGGCATCCTTGCCCAGCGTGAAGACGCGGGCGTGGTCCCAGCCGTGGCTGGCAATCTCATGCCCGGCATCGGCAATCCGGCGCATCAGCGGCCCGTGCCGCTCCGCCACCCAACCGAGCGTGAAGAAGGTCCCCTGCACCTCGCAGGCCGCGAACAGATCAAGGATCCGCTCGACATTGCGTTCGACCCGGTCAGACAGCGAATCCCAGCTCCGCCGGTCGATGACGTTCTCGAACGCACCGACCTGGAACCAGTCTTCGACATCGACCGAAAGGCCGTTGATCACCCGGGTTTGGAATTCGCTCACGCTGCCGCCCCGGTCAGGCCGCGGCGCGGTTGGCGTCTTCGGCCTCGATCCACTCGATCAGCATGGTCAGGGTGTGGCGGATGGTCCGCTCCTGCTCGAGCATCTTGGCCTCAAGTCCGGCGAACTTGGCCTCGAGCGCAGCAAAGCCCTCGTCGTTCTGCACCGGGCGGGACAGATCAGCGTCACGCTCATTGGCGAGCTCGATCACAGCCTGCTGCAGCTCAGCAATCTGCGCGTCGCGCTCGGCCAGCAGGGCTTGCAGCTGCGCCATGGCAACACCATCGACTGCGACCGGCTGCGGCGCTGCGGCTGCAGCGGGAGCTGCGGCCTCGGCGGCAACCTTCGATTCAAGCTTCTTGAGCTGCATCGTCCCGTCGAGCTCCAGCTCGTCGAGGACCTGGCTCAGCATGGCCCGGTCGATCCGGCTGCGCTGATCGACGGCGCCCAGCATCATCAAACGATTGCAGATCTGGTTGATCCGGCGCGGAACGCCGCCCGAGGCTTCGTAAAGCTCGGTGAAGACGCCCTGGTCAAACTGCGGATTGCCGGTCCAGCCCACGCACTTCAGGCGGTGCTCGATATAGGCCTGGACTTCGCCCAGCTCCATCGCCTCAAGGTGATGGGCGGCGATGACGCGCTGGCGCAGCTGTTCGAGTTGCGGGTGATCCTGGATCGTATCGCGAAATTCCGGTTGACCGAGCAGCAGCGTCTGCAGCAGCGGATGCGCGCCAAGCTGGAAGTTGGAGAGCATCCGCAGCTCTTCGAGCGCATCGAGCTCCAGATTCTGGCTCTCATCCACCACCAGCAGGCAGCGGCGGCCAGCGCGGGCCTCGTCGTGCAGGAAGGCTTCGATCGCACCAAGCGCCGAGGCCTTGTCATGCCCGTCGACGATCAAGCCAAAGGCCTGCGCGACGACATGGACGAGTTCCTCGCCATCGAGCTTGCTGGTTACGATCTGCGCGGCCGTGAGGCGGGCCGGATCAACCGTGGCCATCAGGTGAGCAACCAGGGTGGACTTACCCGCGCCAACCTCACCAGTGATCACCACAAAGCCTTCACCCTGGGCCAGACCATAGGAAAGGTAGGACAGCGCCTTACGGTGCGTCAGGCTTTCGAAATAGAAGGTCGGATCAGGGGTAAGCTGGAACGGCCGCCCGCTGAGCCCGTAAAAGTCGTTGAACATCTGCATCACTCCATCAGGCTCAGAACGAATAGCGCACGCCGACCATGGCCTGGCCGGACCAGATATCGACCAGGTTCTCACGCTTGACCCCGTCGATCCCGACGGCGGCCGTGGCGGTCAGCTTGCTGGTCAGCTGGCGGTAATAGGCGGCGGTTGCGCCGATCGCGGTGATATCGCCAGACAAGGCATCTCCGCTTTCGTACAAATTGCCGTATACGCTGGTTGAGAAGCTCGAATTCCGGTCGATCCGGCCGTTGAGATAGGCGGCGACCCAGACGTTTTCATCAATCACGCCGTTGGCGGCGGCGAGGACCGTGCCCGGCGCGGCGATGAACTTGCGGCGGTCATAGCCAGCACCGATGCCGGTCTGGAAGCGGTTGCCGGTAACGGTGTAGCTGGCCATCACCCCGCGCGAGCGGAACACCGAGCTGCGGACCGAACCCAGCGCGGTCGAGAGGCACGGGCTCTGGCCCGAAGCAACCGATCCGCTGGCAGCGACGCAGCCCGAGAGCGAGCCGTTGAAGGGATTGCGCACCGCTTCGAATTCGGTCGGCAGGCTGGACAGCGCATTGTTCAGCTGTCCGCCAAACCCGTTGATCGAGTCATAGACCGAAACGTTGAAACTACTGCGCGAATTGGGCGCATAGGCAAAGCTGCCGTAATAGCTGGTCGAGCCATAGCGCTTGCCAACATGCGCCTCGAGCGCGGTCCGGCGGCTCGGCCGCCACATCACGCCGGCATCCCAGATCAGGCCATCGGCGTTATAGGCGATCGTGCGCGGCACGCTCTTGTCGGTAACAAAGCGGCCGTCCGTACCCAGCACCGGCGCACCGGTAACCGGATCGCGCACCGCATCGCGGCTGGATACGCGGACCTTCTCATAGCCAACGCCGCCAACCACATGGAGATCGGGCGTGATCGGTACGGTCACATCCCCGCGCACCCAGCGGTCTTCGATACGTTGATCGAGATTGGACACATCTTCGCGGTTGTAGCCCGCGCCAACGCCCAGCCCGACCGGCAGTACATCGCCCGGCTTCACTCCGGCCCGCACGGCAGCGTTGTGAGTGATCGAATCGTCGAACACGTCAATCGGCGTCTGACCCGGGGCAATCTGCACGGCATCAGGCGATTCCACCCGCGTATAGCCGAGCCTGTAAGACCCGGTCAGCGCGACATCGCCGACATTGGTCGCCAGCTGCGGTCCGGCATAGATCGAGTAGATTTGCGTGACGCTGTCCCCGAACTCGAGCCCGCTAGTCACGGCAGCGCCATTATTTTCCACGCTGGTCCGCGCGGCCAGAGCGCCTGCTTCGAACTTCAGCGTCTGCGGCACAACCGAAAGCGAGGCGCGCGCCACGCCGCTGAGTGCATCGCTATCGGTTGCATCGCCCCAGCCAAAGCGGCGCTCATAGCGGACCGAGACCGAAGCCTGGTTGTTGCGCCCGGCAATCGCGGCATCGACCCCAGCGGCCAGCACCGAATAGGTCAGCACGTCGTTGCCCGGCTTGAGCTCGGCAAAGACCACCTGCTGCGCCTCGATGTAAGGCGTCACCTTAACCTTCTTGCCGCCACTGCGGCGCGGTGCGCTGACGTCGCCCTCGCCATCGTCCTCATCGGCGGAGTCGCTGCCGCGATCGCTCGAAGCCTTGGCTCCGGAGCCCGAGACATCGCCATAGGCGATCGACTGGGCGTGAGCGGCCAGCGGCAAGCTAAGCGCAGTCCCGGCGCACAGCAGTGCAAGCAGGCGTTTGTAGTCAGAGGTCATGGTTACCCCCCGTAGCCATAGTAGGACCCGAAGCGGCGACCGCTCGGGCTGAAATGGACGGCGTTCAAAAGCAGTTGGATATTCGGACAGCCCGAAAGCAGCCGGATCGCATCCTCCAGCGACCCCTGCCCCGTGCGATCGGCGCGCGCGACGACGACGGCCTGACCGACGTACTTGGCGAGCTCCGCTGCCGGCGATGCGGCCAGCGCGGGGGGCGAATCGAAGATCACGAAGCGATTGGGCGCGCCCTCGACCAGCCGGTCGAGCACCTGGCGGGTGCGCGAGCTGGAGAGATATTCGGTGTCGGACGTCGTGGCATTGCCGGCCGGCAGCACCCACAGGCCCGAGATGTCAGTCCCCTGCACGCAGTCGGCAACATCGAGCGACGGATCGGCCAGCGCGTCCATCAGCCCCTTGCCGCCCGGCAGGCCGAGCGAGGACAGCACCGAAGGCTTGGCAAAGTCGGCATCGACCAGCAGAACCTCGGTTTCCTTCTCAGCCGCAATCGCCAGGGCCAGGTTGACCGCGGTAAAGGTTTTGCCTTCACCTGGATGCGGGGAGCAGATCAGCACGCGCTGGGCGCCATAGCCCATGCCCTGCTGCTGCAGATGCCCGGCATTGAGCAGCAGCTGCCGCTTCACGATGCGAAACTCTTCCATCAGCGCAGTGACCGAGCCTTCCGGCACGATCAGCCCCTGATCGCGCAGGTGCTGGCGGTTCACCGGGTTGATCGGCCCCTTGAACTGGACCGGCTGAACGGCTGGCACCAGATCAGTCGCCGGAGCCACTGCTGCGGGCGCAATCACCTCAGGCACAACCACTTCGGGGCGAGCTTCCGCGACCGGCGCTGGGGCCGGCGCAGGCGTTGGGGCAGCAACGGGGGCCACCTCCTCAACCTCGGCCACCTCGTCGGCGCGGCGATAGCGGCGGCGCTTGGCGGCAGGCGGAATCAGCTCTTCCGGGATCGGCGCCGGGGCCAGCTTCACCAGATCGTAATTGCGCACGACGCGCTCGATCAGTGAGCCCTTGGCATCGGCAGGCTCGTCCTGCGGCGGAACGGGGATCTTGCTCTGTTCGGTCATTTCAAGCCCCTCACGCCACCATGCTGACCTGGATCATCTCGGCCACCAGCAGCAGCACGAAGATCCCGCCCAGCGCAGCGCTGGCCATGTAGAATTGCTTCATCCGGCGCTTGCGCAGCGCGCGGGCGCTGTCGGTCAGCGTCTGGCTGATCGCCCCCAGCACCGGCAGGCCGGTCACCCGCTCAAGCTTGGCCGTGGTGGCAAAGGTTGAGCGCAGCTGGCCAATCGCGAAAGCAGCGGCGACGCCGGCCCCAAGGCCCAGCACCAGCACGGCCACCAGCAGCAGCGGCCGGTTCGGCGCGATCGGTGCACGCGGCGTGGTCGGCGGATCGATCACTTCGAACTTCACCGCATTGTGCTCGGTCTCGACCTGGCCGCGCAGGCGCAGCTCTTCGCGGTCCTGCAGCAGTTTGTCGTACTGCTGCTTGAGCACGTCATAGTCGCGGTTGATCCGCTGCTGTTCGGCGGCAAGCTCGGGATTGTTGATCTGCATCCCGGTGACCCGGCTGATGTCAGACTGGATCGCGGCGCGGCGCGCCATCAGCGACTGGACATTGGCCTGCCGCTCCGCCTTGATCGACTGAAGCGAGCTGTAAGCCGGGTTCGGGATGCCACCCGCGCCGCCTTCCGAAGCCGCCGCGCCCTTCAGCGCATTGACCTGGTTGCGGGCGGCGATGACGTCCGGATGGTTTTCGGTCAGCCCGCGCGAACGCAGGCCGGAAAGCATGGCCTGGGCTTCAGCCAGGGCGCCGCGCGCCCCGCCCTGTGGACCGACGCCCGGCAGGCTCTGCGGCGTGCCGGCCAGCTGACCGTTGATTGCCGCAAGCGCGGACTGGGCAGCGGCCAGATCGGCATCGATCCCGCGCAGCTCCGACCGGCTTGCTTCGAGGCGTTGAAGCGCGCTCGCGCCGCCCTGGATCAGCTCGGGATGCGAAGCTTCAAAGGTCAGGCGCTTCTGCTCGGCCGCTTCCAGCTCCTTCTGACGATCAGCCAGCTGCTGGTTCATGAAGTCGAGCGACTGGGTCATCTCGCCGCGGTTGCCGGCGAGGTTCTCCTCGCGGAAAATATCGATCAGCTTCTGGACGATGTCCTGCGCAATCTTGGCGTTTTCGGCATCAGAGCGCGCACCATCACCGAACTCGGCCTTGATCTCGAACAGGTTGTCCTTGACGTTCTCAACCTTGATCTTCTTGGTGAGACCCAGGACCGCCGCTTCCATCTGCTTGGGCGAAGTGATCTCTTCACCCACTGCGGTGGAGCGGATGACCTTCTCCAGATTCACCGCGCTGGTCAGGGTTTGCTGGACCCGGTCGATGTCGCGCTTGCGGTTGCCCATGCCAACCCCGGTCACTTCGGACAGGGCATCATCGAGCTGCACGTAAAGCCGGGCGTTCGATTCATAGGTATTGGGCACCATTGCCACGACCAGCCAGCCGAGCAGGCAGACCGCCCAGGCCACGGCAAGCGCCAGCCACCGGCGGTGCCAGATCGAATGAAGCGCCGAGCGCAATTCGTCGTAAATGTTGTTCATCGCTCGCCCTTCGCGCGCCCCTTCCTCAGAACGTGCTTTCGGGGATGATGATGACGTCGCCCGGCATCAGCATGACGTTGGCCTTGCTGTCGCCCTTGCGCAGCAGATCGCCCAGCTTGATCGCATATTCCTTCTGCGTGCCGCTTTCCTTGTCAAAGCGGATCAGGCGGGCCTTGTTACCGGCTGCATACTCGCTGAGGCCGCCGACCGCGATCATCGCGTCAAGCAGTGTCATGTTGGCGCGATAGGGGATCGAGGCCGGCTTGGTGGTAGCACCCACCACGCGGACCTGCTGGCTGAAGGTGCCGGCAAACTTGTTGACGATCACCGAAACCAGCGGCTCCTGGATATACTGCGAAAGCTGCAGCGTGATGTCATCGGCCAGCATTTTGGGCGTCTTGCCCACAGCCGGCATGTCGGTGATCAGCGGCGTGGTGATGCGGCCGTCCGGGCGGACCTGGACCTGGGCGCCAAGCTCCGGGTTGCGCCACACGAAGATCGTCAGCTCGTCGAGCGGACCGATCACATATTCCTCGCCCGGGCCTTCCTGCATCGACACGAAGGAGGCCGGCGGCAGCTGCTGGCCGCCGCCGCCACTGGCGCATCCTGCCAGCGCAAGGCTGGCCATGGCGCTACCGGCCAGCAGGCGAGTGAAACGGTCGATCGGCATCGGGCATATCCTCAAATCGGAGCGCCGTGCCGTCGATCGGGCTATGCCCTTCCCACTCGCAGACCCGGCAATTCAGCCTGCGGTATCGGCAAAAAGGGTGAATATTGCGTTAGCCTTACCCGTTGAATCGCAGGGTAAGCTGTTATTTTCCAGCCGCGTACCAATCCCGGACGCAGCGCTGGCAAATGGTTAAACCAGCATCTCGGCGGCGGGTCCCTGGCCCAGGAACATCGCCGGACTGGCACTCGCGCCATAGGCCCCGGCACAGAACACGGCCACCAGATCGCCTACTTCCGCGCGCGGAAATCCGCCCTTGTCGGCCAGTCGATCAAGCGGGGTGCACAGGCAACCAACCACGCTTGCCTCCTCTTCAGCCGGTGCGCCGAACCGACTGGCAATGGCGACCGGATAGTTGCGGCGGACCACCGTTCCGAAGTTGCCCGATGCTGCGAGCTGATGATGCAGGCCGCCATCGGTGACGATGTAGACCTCGCCATGGCTTACCTTCCGGTCGACTACCCTTGTCAGGTAAACCCCTGATTCGCCGACAAGGTATCGGCCAAGCTCGATGCAGAAGGCCGTGTTCGCCAATTCGGTCGGAAGCTGCTCGAGCTGAGCACCGAGCGCCTTGCCGACCGCTGCAAGATCGAGCGGCTCGTCGCCGGGGAAGTAGGGGATGCCGAACCCGCCACCCAGGTTGACTTTGGGCGGCATGGCGCCAGCTTCTGCCGCAAGCCGGGCGGCCAGGCCCAGCGTCTGGGCCTGCGTCTCGGCAATCGCTGCGGCATCGAGCGCCTGGCTGCCAGCAAAGATGTGGAAGCCGCGCCAGTCCGCCCCGGCAGCCAGCAGGTGCTTGACCAAGGCTGGCACACGCTCGGCATCGACGCCGAACGGCTTGGCGCCGCCACCCATCTTCATGCCCGAGCCTTTGAGGTCGAAATCCGGATTCACCCGCACGGCCAGTCTTGGCGTCACACCGATCCGCGCGGCAATGGCCAGCGCGCGCGCTGCTTCCCCTTCGGATTCGAGGTTTAGCGTAACCCCTGCCGCAATAGCGGCTTCCAGTTCATCGTCGCGCTTGCCCGGGCCGGCAAAGCTGACGCGGGCGGGATCGATCCCGGCAGCCGTCACCATCGTCAGTTCGCCGCCCGAAGCAATGTCGAAGCCATCGACCAGTCCGGACATGGTCTGCAGCACTGGCGCAAACGGGTTAGCCTTTACCGCGTAATTCAGCGCAACCTGCTGCGGCAGCGCGCTGCGCAATTCAGCAACGCGCGCCGCGATCCGCTCACGTGAATAGACGAACAGCGGCGTCCGGCCGGCCTCCGCCACCAGGTCACTCGCCTTGCGTCCGCCAATCGCCAGCTCGCCGTCGATGGCGGCAAACCCGGCAGGCACAGGACCAAGCGGCTTCACGCCGTCAACTCCGCATAGAGCCCGGTCCGGTCAATCTTGCCATTGGGCGAAATCGGCATGGTCTGACGCCAGTGAATCTGCTTGGGTTGCATGAAGTTTGGCAATTCCTGCATAAGTTTGCGGGGCAATTCTTCCGCCGCATCTGAAATTCCTGGCGCAGCCCGAACGACCAGATGGACGGCGTGCCCCAATCGCTCGTCCGGAATGCCAAGGGCTACCGCTTCGGCGACCAGTCCGGTACCTATCGCCGCGTCCTCAACCTCTTGCGGGCTGATCCGATTGCCCGCACTCTTGATCATGGCGTCACGCCGCCCGACGAAATAGAGCAGGCCATCGGCTTCGCGCCGCACCCGGTCGCCCGACCAGCCGGCAGTGCCGCCATAGCTAGACGCAGCCCGTGCGGGCTTGTAGCGTTCGGCAGTTCGTTCGGGATCCTGCCAATAGCCGTGGGCCACCAGCGGGCCGCAGTGGACCAGTTCGCCTTCCTCGCCGTCTGCCGTGACTGCGCCATCGTCGCCAATTACCAGGATTTCGGCGTGGGGAATGGCCTTGCCCATCGAGGTCGGGTGGCTGTCAACAAGATCGGGATCAAGGAAAGTCGAACGAAACGCCTCTGTCAGTCCGTACATTGGGAAGAGCCGCGCAAGGGGGAACAGAGTGCGCAGACGGCGTACCAGATCAACTGTCAGCGCGCCGCCACTGTTCGTCAGCCGCTTGAGCTGCACTGCAGTTTCGGCCGGCCAGTCCAGTTCGGCCAGCTGCACCCACAGCGGCGGAACCGCCGCCAGCGTCGTGACGCCATGCTTTTCGACCGCCTTCACCACATCGCGCGGGGTCAGATAGTCCAGCGGCACCACACTGCCACCAGCAAACCAGGTCGAAAGCAGCTGGTTCTGGCCATAGTCGAACGAGAGCGGCAGGACCGCCAGGGTGACGTCCTGCGGCGTCAGTGACAGGTAGGTCGCCACGCTTTCTGCCCCCAGCCACATGTTGGCATGGCTGAGCATGACGCCCTTCGGCTTGCCCGTGGAACCAGAGGTATAGAGGATGGCCGCAAGCTCGTCCGGGCTGGCGTCGGACGCGGCCACTCCTGCTGAACCTTTATAGGCTTCAATAACTTCGGCCTCAGACTTCACATTGCATCGAAACGGCGCATCCCCAGCCTCAAGCGTCGCCAACCGCGCTGCCGTTCCGATCAGCAACCGCGCCCCGCTGTCGGCCAGGATATAGGCGACCTGGGCCCGTTTGAGCAGCGGGTTGATCGGCACGTGGACCAGCCCGGCCCGCGCCGCGGCCAGCGGCAACAGGCAGGTCAGCTCACCCTTGGCTGCCCAGCTTGCAACCCGTGCTCCGGATTCGGGCACCTGCGCTTTCAGCCAGCCCGCCAGTCGCGCGACACTTTCCCTTAAGTCATTGTGGCTAAGGGTACGGTCGCGCAGCACGAGCGCCGGGGCCGTCCCCTCGCCCATCAGGGCAAGGTGATCGAGCGGCTTTGGATCGATCGGCAGGCTGGCAGACACGGGGGTGGGGCTCCGGGTGAATGGGGAATTGGACGTGTGATTTCGGTCGATTATCACGACGATCTTAAGGAAGTGCAAGGCGATGCGGTGCTGGCCGGGCTGCTTGACGCCCCGCAAGCGCGCGCGCCGTTCGACCGGCTCGCCTGGTGGCAAGGCCTGGTCGAGTGCTGCGACTTCCTGCCGCTGATTGCCGTGGTGCGCGATGGCCGGCACCGCGCCGTGATGCCGCTGTTGCGCCGCGCGCGGCAAATTCATTGCCTTGCCAACTGGTACTCGTTCCGCGTGGCGCCCTTGCTCACGCCGGGGGCCGATCGCGCGGCCATGCTGACGGCCCTCGCGCAAGACCTGGCCGGCCAGTCCACACATCTCGTGCTTTCATCGCTGCCGGACGAACAGGGTGAAGCAACTGCCCTGGCCGCAGCCTTGCGGGCGGCAGGCTGGGCCACCTTTGTCGAACCTTGTGACGTCAACCACGTACTGCCTGTCTCCGGGCGGACTTTCGCTGAGTATCTGGCGACGCGCCCCGGTCCGGTCCGCACTACCTTGAAACGCAAGGCCGAGAAGGTCGAAGTCACGATCGAAACCGCATTCAGCCCGGACAGTTGGGCCAGCTACGAAGACATCTATACCCACAGCTGGAAAGGTGAGGAAGGTTGCCCCGGGTTCCTGCGACGCTTTGCCGAGCAGGAGGGTGCTGCAGGCCGCCTGCGTCTGGCGATTGCCCGCGCGGAAGGACGTCCGGTTGCGGCGCAGTTCTGGACCGTCGAAAGCGGAACCGCCTTCATCCACAAGCTCGCCCACCTTGAAGATGCCAAGGCGCTTTCACCGGGAACCACGCTCACTGCAGCCCTGCTTGAACAGGTGATTGATCGCGACAAGGTCGATCTGGTTGACTTCGGCACCGGCAACGATGGCTACAAGCGCGACTGGATGGAAGTCGTCCGCCCGCGCTACCGGATCGAAGCCTTCCGCGCCAAATGGCCAGGCACCTGGCCGGCAATCGCGCGCAAGGTCCTGCACAGGGTTGCAGCGGGCGGGTCCGATGGCTAGAGGCGCGGCCTTGGAGCAAACAACGCGCCACGGGGAATCGATGCGCAGCCATACTGACAAGCAACTGCGGCGTATCCTGACCGACGTTCTGGGTCTGAAGCCCGGGCAAGCGGATGATTTTGACGCTGACACCGGCTTGTTCGGGCACCTGCCCGAGCTCGATTCGATGGCGGTGGCGGGCTTGCTGACCGAAATGGAAGACCGGCTCGACATCGTGATCGAGGATGACGAGGTCGATGGCGAACTGCTCGAGAGCTATGGCAACCTGCTCGCCTTCGCCGAGGCCAAGCGCGAAGCTGCGTGAACGTAACCAGCTATCCCTGCCCCCTGCCCGACGGATCGAGCGCTGAGGAATATGCGCTCGCTTTCGAACGCGGCGCGGCGCAGCGGCTGCTGATCATTCCCGCGCTGTTCGATGAAGGCCACCGGATGCGGCGGCTCTGCGTCGATGTCATGCGCCGTCTCGATGGCAGCGGGATCGACTGCATTCTGCCCGACCTCCCCGGCACCAATGAAAGCAAGGCTGACCTTGGCACGCTGGCGCTAGTCGATTGGGCGGCGGCGGCAAGCGTTGCCGCCAGCCACTTTGGCGCGACCCATGTGCTGGCCATCCGCGGCGGCGGACTGGTCGTACCAGCGAGCCTGCCCGGCTGGCACTATGGCCCGGTCAAGGGCGCCAGCCTGCTGCGCACCCTGATCCGCGCCCGCGTCCTGTCGAGCCGCGAGGCGGGCCGCGAAGAGAACGGCGAAGGCCTGCTGATCGAGGCGCAGGAACACGGAATCGAGCTGGCCGGCTATCGCCTGGGCGCGGCCATGGTGCAGCAGCTGCAGGCGGCCCAACCCAATACCGAACTCGCCGAGATCGAGCAGGATCTGCTGGGTGGCAGCCCGCTGTGGCTACGCGCCGAACCCGATGCCGATCCTGCCCAGGCCGATGCCCTTGCGGCCTACCTCACCATGGCAATGCGCGGATGAGCCGGCGGCATGTGACCTTTGCTTGCGAAGGCAGCGAGCTGGTCGGCACGCTGGACCTGGCGGCGGGCCGCACTGGCCTGCTGATCGTGACGGGTGGCAACGAATTGCGCGCCGGCCCCTGGAGCAGCCAGGCGCAGATCACCGAAAAGGTGGCACTCGCCGGTTTTCCAACCTTCCGCTTCGATCGCCGCGGCACAGGTGACAGCGAGGGCGAGAACGCGGGCTTCACCGGCTCTGCCGCCGACATCGCCGCCGCAGTCGCCGCCTTCCGCGCGCATGTGCCAACGCTCAAGCGGATCGTTGCATTCGGGAACTGCGATGCGGCCAGCGCGCTGATGCTGACCGGCGGGGCGGGCCTGGATGCTCTGGTCCTTGCCAATCCCTGGACCTTCGAGCTCGAACCGGAAGCCGCGCCCGAAGCCGAGGAAGTACCTGCCCCCACCCCGATGCCGCCTTCGGTCCTGCGCCGCCATTACCTCAAGCGGCTAACCGATCCGCGCGCGATCTGGCGGCTGCTGACCGGCAAGGTGCAGTTAGGCAAGATGGCATCATCCCTGGCAGAGGCTGCAAAAACCGATGGCGCGCCAAGCTCGCTCGCGCAGCAGATGGCCGATCGGCTGACCGGCTTTGCCGGACCGGTTACCATCCTGCTGGCTGAGAATGACCGCACGGCCCAGGCCTTCCTGGCCAACTGGGACAAGGCCGATCCGCGCCTGCGCAAGTGCCCCGGCGCGAGCCACAGCTTTGTCGAGCCGCAGGCCCGGATCTGGCTGCAGGGCCAGATCCTCGCGGCGCTGCGCAGTCTCGATTAGCCGCGCGCGGCGAACTCCTTCGTCGCCAAGAACCGTTCGGCATCCAGCGCGGCCATGCAGCCCGTGCCGGCAGCAGTCACGGCCTGGCGATAGGTGTGGTCCATCACGTCACCGCAGGCGAACACGCCCGGAATGGCGGTCTTGGGGGTACCGGGCTCAACCACGATGTAGCCGCTGCTGTCGAGCTCCAGCTTGTCCTTGAACAGCTCGGTTGCCGGGGCATGGCCGATCGCAACGAAGGCCCCGTCGGCCGGCTCGACCATGGTTTCGCCGGTGACGGTGTCCTTGAGTTCCACGCCGGTCAGGCCGCCCTCGCCCACGAAGCGCTCGACAGCCTTGTTCCACAGCACCTTGATGTTGGGATGGGCGAACAGCCGATCCTGCAGGATCTTTTCGGCCCGCAGCGAGTCGCGGCGGTGGATCAGGGTCACGTCCTGCGAGTGGTTGGTAAGGTACAGCGCCTCTTCCACCGCGGTGTTGCCGCCGCCGATCACCACAACCTTCTTGCCGCGATAGAAGAACCCGTCGCAGGTGGCACAGGCCGAAACACCCTTGCCCGAAAACTCCTGCTCACCCGGCGCGCCCAGCCACTTGGCCTGGGCCCCGGTCGCGATCACCAGCGTATCGCCTTCGTAGACGTCCCCACCATCGCCGATCGCGCGGAAGGGCGAGCCTGACATGTCGACCGAAACAATCGTGTCCCACAACATCCGGGTGCCGACATGTTCGGCCTGGGCCTGCATTTCCTGCATCAGCCAAGGGCCTTGGATCACATCGCGAAAGCCCGGGTAATTCTCGACATCGGTGGTGATCGTCAGCTGGCCGCCCGGCTGCAGGCCCTGGACCACGAGCGGCTGCATCCCGGCGCGCGCGCCATAGATCGCGGCCGAAAGCCCGGCCGGACCGGAACCGATAATCAGCATCTTGGTGATATGGGTGGCCATGACAGTTCCCTGTTGATCTTTGGCCCCATCTAGGGAGCGCATGGCCGCTGCGCAAACCCGCTGGCGGCGCTTTCCCCACAGATTGACGACCCGCGATGAAGCGCGCAAAGGCGTGGGACATGACGATCCACGGCCCCACTTCCAACAGCTTCATCTCGCAGCGCCTGCGCCTTCACTATGTCGATTGGGGCAATCCCGGGGCCCCGCCGCTGATCCTGCAACACGGCGGCCGCGACCATTGCCGCTCGTGGGACTGGGTGGCCGAGGAACTGGCCAAGGACTGGCACGTGATCGCCCCGGACCTGCGCGGCCATGGCGACAGCGCCTGGGCGCCTGACGGCAATTACGAGATGAACGCCTTCGTCTATGACTTTGCCCAGCTGGTCCACACCCTGGACCATGATGAAGTGACGATTGTGGCCCATTCGCTGGGCGGCAATATCGCCTCGCGCTTTACCGGGCTTTACCCGGAAAAGGTCCGCCGCTTCGTCAATATCGAAGGGCTTGGCCCCTCACCCAAGACCCGCGCCGAGCGGGAGGCGGCGGGTTATGCCAACCGTTTCCGCGAATGGATCGACAAGCGCCGCGCCGCCGCCGGCCGGATCCCGCGCCGCTATCCCAGCATCGAGGCAGCCTATGCCCGCATGAAGGAGGAGAACTCCTTCCTGACCGACGAGCAGGCCCGCCACCTGACGATCCATGGCGCCAGCCGCAACGAGGACGGCACCTGGAGCTGGAAGTTTGACCCCTATCTCAACGTCTGGCCGTTCGAGGATGTGCCCGAGTTTCGCACCGAAGAGCTGTGGGCGGCGATCACCTGTCCGATGCTGCTGCTCTATGGGGCCAATTCCTGGGCGTCGAACCCGGAGAAGGACGGGCGCCTGGACGTCTTCAACAACGATCCCAAGGTGATCGAGTTCGAAAACGCCGGGCACTGGCTCCACCATGACCAGTTTGACCGGTTCATGGCCGAGATCCGGGCGTTCCTCTAACCGTCGAGGTAATGCGCTCGCAGCGCCTCGCGCTTGGCTGCATCGATGCCCAGGACCTGCTCGAGATAGGTGTCGAGATCGCCATAGCGGTCCTCGGTCGCCTTGAGCGCCGTGGCGATGTAGTCTTCCTGCACGCCCCACAGCGCGCGGACCGTATCCGCATCCATGCCGGCATAACGGGGCAGGTCCTTGAAGGCCTCGACCGCGATCCGCTCTTCCAGCCGGCTTGCATCGTTGGTCAGCATGTAATCGGCAACAATCGCGTCGCGCGATACGCCCAGCGCCTGCTGGGCCATGGCGACCGCCCAGCCGGTGCGGTCCTTGCCAGCCACACAGTGGACCAGGCTCGGCCCTTCGGCGCGCAGCAGTAGCTCAAAGTAGAGCCGCAGCATCGGCGTCAGGTTGTCGCGAAAGGCAATGCCCTCATAGAGCCGGACCATCGCGGCACGGGCTTCGGCGGCGGTCAGCACGCCATCGGCAGCTTCGGTGTGAAGTGCAAGGCCGGCCGTTTCCTCCGGATAGGTCCAGACCCGTGCGGCAAAATCATCATGCCGGCGACACGGCTTCATCTCGCGCTCGCTCGGGCCGCGCAGATCGATGACGTGGGCTATTCCCAGATCACTGACAGCCGCCAGATCCGCATCACTGGCGTCGCCATGCTGGGCGGACCGCCACAGCAGGCCAGTCTTCACCTTGCGCCCGTCCGAACCATCATACCCGCCATAGTCACGGAAGTTGTTGATGCCTTCGAGCGGGAGGATGCGGGTTTGAGTCATGCCCTGCGCTTGGCAGCATGCGGCAATCGAGGCAAGCCGCTTGCGCAAAGGCCAATCCTGCATCAAGCTGCCAAAAAAGAACGAAGAGAGGGGCTAAGTGGCAAAACGGGTCCTGGCACGGGAACTTAAGGTCGGACTGCTGGGCGGCGGATCGTGGGGCACGACTGTCGCCTCGCTCGTCGCGCGCAATGCGCCGACCACGCTCTGGGCCCGCAGCGAGGATACGGTCGCGGAAATCAACCGCGACCACACCAACCGCCGCTACCTGCCCGATGCCCGCCTTACCCCAAGCCTGCGCGCCACGACCGAGCTGGCCGAGGCGGTTGGCGGCGCGGATGTCATTGTGTTTGGGGTCCCGTCACAAGTCACCCGCGCAACGGCTGCAGCGATCCGCCCCTTCATCCGCCCCTGGGTGCCGATCATCAGCCTGGCCAAGGGCTTCGAACTATCGACCGGCAAACGCATGACCGAGGTGATCGGCGAGGAATTGCCCGGCCATCCGCTAGGCGTGCTGACCGGTCCGAACCTCGCCAAGGAAATCATGTCGGGCCTGGCCGCCGCTGCGGTGCTGGCGATGGACGATGACGTGATCGTGCGCGAACTGCAGGACCTGTTCCGCACTGGGCTGTTCCGCGTCTACACCAACGATGATCCGATTGGCGCCGAACTGGGCGGTGCGCTCAAGAACGTGTTCGCGATTGCGACTGGCATGGGCGATGCGCTGGGTGCCGGCGTGAATACCCGCTCCGCACTGCTCACCCGCAGCCAGGCCGAAATGATGCGCCTCGGCGTCGCGCTGGGTGGCCGCGCCGAAACGCTGATGGGCCTGGCCGGCATGGGCGACTTGCTTGCCACCTGCACCAGTCCGCAGAGCCGCAACCGCACGGTCGGGCTGGAACTTGGCTCTGGCAAGACGATCGAGCAGGTCCTGGCCGGGATGAACCAGGTGGCCGAGGGCGTGAAAAGCGTCGGTCCGGTCTGGCAAATGGCCTGCGAACGCGGGATCGAGCTGCCGATCGTGCGCGAGGTCTATGCCGTGGTCCACGAAGGTGCCCCGGCAACCAGCGCCTTCCGCGGCCTACTGAGCACGGCCGCCGGTTCGGAAGCGGAGCCGGGCTGACATGGCAACGGCCGTCTCCCCGCCCGAGAATGAGCCGCAGATCGGCCGGATCTTCCTGGCGCTCTATCGCGGTGCGACTGAGCGGGAGCTGCTGGAACGGCACACGGCGGGCCTCGCTGGGCGGCTCGTCGCGATCGAGCGCAGCGATGCGCCGTTCTCGACCGAAGTCGCCCGGCTGGTCGCCTCGCTCGATGACGACACGGTTGAACTGGCGCCGCTGCGGATCGCCTGGTTGCCGCGCAAGGGTGAGACCGGCGGCTGGCGCGCCTTGCTGGGCCTGGGCGATCCCCGCGAGCCGTCGGAGAGCGCCAAGCGGCGTGAAAAGGATAGCGCCGAACCGCAGTGGCGGATCGTAACGGCCGAACCTGCGGCACTTGGCATGCTGCGCGCCCGCTGGAAGCAGCGGACCGGCGGACGCGGCACCGACTTTGCCGATTTCGTGGCGCGGCAGGCCGAACTCTCGCTCGAACGGGCCGAGTATCCGCTCTATGGCGCCCGCTACAAGATGCCGCGGGTCGAGCCGGCTGACGTGATCGCCGCTCCGGGCTTCACCGCTGGCCTGGCCCGCCTCGCCGAAGAAACCGGCCGCCGCGAGAGCGAGCTGCTGGCCGAAGCGCGCGGCTATCTGGAAGAGCTGCGCACCGGTCACAATCCCTTTGCGATCGAGGGGATGCTGCGCTTCTTCCGGGCGGCTTATGAGAAGGCCTATGGCACGGTCGACGTCGTTCCGGACGAGCTGGCGAAGCTGCACGATGTCTTCGCCCGCTACCCGGCGTTGATCCTTCCTGCGCACAAGGCAAATGTCGATGCCCCGGTGGTCAACACCGTGCTGGCCGATCATGGCCTGCCGTTGCCCAGCCTGTTCGCCGGAATCAACATGTCGTTCTGGCCGATGGGCCCGATCATGCGCCGCGCCGGCTATATCTTCCTGCGCCGCGACATCCGCGAGAATGCGACCTATCGCTTCGTCCTGCGTGAATACCTCGCTTACCTGATCGAACGGCGATTCAATCTCTCCTGGTTCCCCGAAGGCACCCGTTCCCGCACCGGCAAGCTGCTGCCGCCCAAGCTGGGCCTGTTGACCTATGTGGTCGATGCTTATCGCCAGGGCCGGATCGAGGACATCATGCTGGTGCCGGTCGCGCTGGCCTATGACCAGGTCTACGAGACCAAGGACTTCGCCAACGAGGCCAAGGGCGGCAAGAAGAAGCCCGAAAACCTGGGCTGGATGCTGCGCTACCTGCGCAGCCTGCGTACCTCCTATGGGAAGGCCTATCTCCGGGTGGCCGAACCGCTCTCCATGCGCGAGGCGCTGGGTCCGCCAGATCCGGACGGGAACTACAAGACGCCTGAGGCGCAACTAGCGCTGCAAAAGCTGTCGCTGGCGGTGTCCTGGCGGATCAATCAGGCAACCCCGATTACCGGGATCGCCCTGGTAACTTTCGCGCTGCTGGCAACCGGCGGCCGTTCGATCCCGCGCGAACGGCTGGCCAAGTTTGTCGCCATGCTGGTCGAACACGCCCGCAAACGCGGTCAGCCCCTGGCCGACAGCGCCGTGCTGCACGATTCCGAACGGCTCGGTGCGGTCCTCGATACGCTGATGGAATCCGGCGTTGTCACTCGCTTCGAAGGGGGTCCGACCCCGGTCTACGGCATCGCGGAGGGGCAGCACATCGGTGCGGCCTTCTACCGCAATTCGATGCTGCACTTCGTGCTGGAGCGCGCGATCTGCGAAGTCGCGGCGCTGGGCGCGATGACTTCAAGCCCGGCCAAACGGGAGGACAAGTTCTTCGAGACCGCCGTGGCCCTGCGCGAATCGCTGAAGTTCGAATTCTTCTTCCGCGAACGTCCGGCCTTCGAAGATGGGCTGGCGGCAGAGATGGACCTGATCGACCGCGACTGGCGCCGCAAGTTGGCTGAGGCCAATTCGGGCCGCGAAGTTCTGGACACGATCTTCGGCGTCGGCCTCGCCCATGCCGCGCTGCGGCCGTTCCTGGAGGCCTATCGCATCGTCCTTGACGTGCTGCTTACCCTGCCGGTCGATGTTGCGGCGCAGGAGAAGGATGTGCTTACCGCTGCGGACGGGCTTGGCCGGCAATACCTGTTGGAAAAAACCATCCGCAACCCCGAAGCAGTCTCCCGCCAGCTCTTCGCCACGGCCTGGCAAGTGGCGAGCAATGTCCGGCTGGTCGAACCTGGACCGGACCTTGCCGCGCGGCGCGAAGGCCGCTCGCGGGTGCTGCGCGCCACACTGGCCGCGCTCGATGCGATCGAGGTGCAGTGCCTTGAGGCGCTGGGCGGTTAGGCCGGCGGCCGCGCGCCAAGCCAGTCCTTCACAATCCCCAGCACTTCAAGCCGCTCCGGCTCGTTGAAGATCTCATGATAGAGGCCGTCGAAGATCCGCATGGTCTTGTCCGGGCTGGTGATGGCATCGAAGACTGGCTGCGCATCTTCGGCGCGCACCAGCGTATCCGCGCTGCCATGCATCAGCAGGCAAGGGAGCTGCATCGCGCCCACCCGCGGCGGATAGGTAGTGACGGCATGCATCATCTCTCGCGCGGTGCGGGCCGGGACCTTGCCGTGGAAGACTAGCGGATCGGCCTTGTAAGCAGTGACCACTTGCGGATCGCGGCTTACGGCATCGGCATCAAGCTGGATCATCCCCAATGCGGGCGCGATGCGAGAGATCAGCGCCAGCAACAGGCTCTGGATCTTCGGCAGGCCGCCGCCAATCGCGGGGCCGCTCAGGACCAAGCCAGAGAGCTTTTCCGGATGGTTCAGCGCATAGTTGAGCGCCAGCGATCCGCCCATCGAATGGCCAACCAGCTTGATCCGCTGGAGGCCGCTGTCGGCGCGAACCTTGTCCACCAGTTGGTCGATATCGGCATCGGCATTGGCGAAACTGTCGATCACCGCCCGCGTCCCGCCGGACTTGCCATGTCCACGATGGTCGAGCGCGTGGACCGCATAGCCCGCCGCGGTGAAGAACTCGGCCACGGCGCGGTAGCGGCCCAGGTGTTCGGCATAGCCATGGGCCAGCACCAGATGGTCGCGCGGGGCATCGTCGGGGAGCCATGACGTGGCGAAGATCTGCACGCCGCCAGCGCCAACGAAGGTGAACTCAGTCGTCTGCATCGGGCCAGGTCTCCAGCGTATCGATAAACATCTGCCGCACTTGCTCGGCCTTCTGTCCGGTGTTCTTCTCGGTCCAGCCTTTGGTCTCGACCGGCGGCAGGACTGCAATGTCGACCGTGCCCGAGCGCAGCATCACCGCATCGCGCCCAGCGACATCCAGCGCGTTGCGGATCACGATCGGGATCACGGGAATGCCAAGCGTCCGCGCCATGTGGAACGCCCCCTTCTTGAAGGGCCCGATATCTACCGTCATGTCGCGCACCCGCGTGCCCTCTGGCGCGATCATGATCGAACAGCCTTCACGCACCATCTTGGCGACCGGCTCCAGCGCCTTGGCCGCTTCCTCCGGAGAACCCCCGCTGCGCTCGACAAAGGCCACCGGCACCAGGCGGCTGAGCATGGCGCTTATCGGGTTCTTCTTGAGCTCGGCCTTGCCGACCCAGGCCAGATCGGTCCGCACCAGCGCGCCAACGAAGAAAGCGTCAAAATTGTTGCGGTGATTGAACAGGAACACCGCCGGGCGGTGCGAGGTCAGGTGCTCGCGACCCGAAACCCGCAGCTTGACACCGGAAGCCAGCATCACGCTGTCCGCCCACAGCGGCAGGGTCAGGTTGGCGGCATTGCGCTTGTTGCGGGTCAGCAGCCCGACGCCGATCCCCGTGTAAAGCAGTGGGAACAGGCTCATCAGCCCGGTCGCCGTGCGGGTCAGCAATTCGGGCGTGGTCGATCCGCGGCTCGAATGGCGCAGAATGTCCCAGCCCTCGGCCCGCGCCGTTGCTTCCAGTTCCTTGCCGGGATTGGTCGGAACCGGGTGGCCGACCGCCTGCATCAGCCCGATTTCCTCATCGCCATCGGCATAGAACCAGGTGTCCGCCAACTTGGCCTTGTGCGCCTTGACGAAGGCCTTGACCGCATCGGCCTTGCCCTTGCCCCACATCTGCGGCTCCAGCATCTTGCCGGTCAGCACCCCGCGCTTGACCTCGACGGTCGAGGTCATGACGTGCTCGATCCCCAGGAAGCGCGCGGTCGGCTCAACCTGAAAGCGGGTCGCGGAACTGGCGATGGCGATGGTGTGCCCGGCGCGGCGGTGGGCCAGGAGGAGCGTGACCATTTCGGGGTAGACCTTGTCCGACAGCGTCTTGTCGAAGATCTTCTCCCCCAGCGCGACCAGCTCGGCTTCCTTCTTGCCCTTCCACTTGGCGATCGCCTTGTTGAGCAGGTCCTGCATTTCGATCGCCTTGGCGACCGATTGCCAGATCGCCACCCCGGCCTCGGCCAGGTCAAAGGCGTTGTATTCGCCCTTGCGTAGCTGAGCCTGGAAAAAGGCGCCGGCCGAATAGCCTGCGATCAGCGTGCCATCGAAATCGAAGATGACGATGTTCTTGGGCCCTTGCGGACCAGCCTCGATCCGTTTGACCAGATCGGCCACCGATACCGGACCATGTCTGCTTCCCGAACGCGCTGTGCCGGCCATGGGCCCTCCCCTGACCGGCACGTCACAGCACGCCGGCTCGCCGCAGAGGGTAAGCCGAGCGGCGTCGACAATTCAAGCGGGTAGCGCGGAATCCTGTGCCGGGAACTTTCCAGCCAGCGCCTGATCAAACGCGGCCGGATCGTCCACCATGATCGCGACGGCATTTATGGCGCGGTGACCGGGTAATGGAGCGGACAACAGGATCAGACGGTTTGGATGCGCCAGCGGAACCAGTTTGCGCGCCTTAACTTCGCGAATGCGGTCCAGTGACGGTGCCACCTCAATGGCAGCGATCTGGGCCAGCGGGACATCAACCGAGCGAAGCGAGCCCATGTGGAGCCGCAAGCGATCCGACAGCAGTTCGTGCGGCAGGCGCGACCAGGACCGGATCCAGCTGACCAGCCAAACGATCGAAAGCCCGGAAAGGATCGTCAGTGGCCAGCCAATGGCCGGCCACTTCAGCGCCACGAACAGGTGGACGGCCAACATCTCCAGCACGGCAAGGCCGGCGAAGACCCACAACATTGGGACGACCCCGCGATGGTTCGCGAAGGTCGTTGCCGACATGGTTCAGACCTTGACCGTCGAACCGCGATGGATCGCGTCGATGGCCTCGCCCAGGGCGGCGTCGAACTCGGCCTGGCTCATCTGGTGACGCAGGTCTTCCAGCAGCGCGCGGCTGAAGCTGGCGATGATCCCGCGGTTCTTTGAAAGCTCGACGCAGGCCTCCGGACGCTTGTAGCCACCCGACAGCGCAACAACCCGCAGCACCTTGGGGTGATCGACCAGCGCGTCAAACTTGCCCGGCTGAACCGGCAGCGACAGCTTGAGCATGACCTGCTGATCCATGCCTTCCAGGTTCTTGAGCATTTCCTCAAGCAGGATGGCATCGCACTCGGCACGGGTTTCGCTCTTGATGTTCACTTCCGGCTCAAGGATCGGCATCATGCCGTGCGCCAGGACCTGGCGGCCCACTTCGAACTGCTGAGCCACGGCGGCAGCGATCCCGGCGGCATTGGCCGAGTTGATCACCGAACGCTCCTTGGTGCCATAAACGCCAAGCGCCTTCGAGCGGGACAGCAGGGCATCCAGCTCGGGCATCGGCTTCATTAGCTGGACGCCGTTTTCCTCAGCCTCGAGCCCCTTGTCGATCTTGATGAAGGGCACCACGCCCTTTTCGATCAGCGCCTGCGGAACCGGCTTGCCGCCAGCGGTGCCGTCCATGGTCCGCTCGAACAGGATTGCACCGATCACCTTGTCACCCGTGAAGACCGGCGAGGTGATGATCCGTTCGCGCATCGCGTGGATCAGGTCGAACATTTCGGCTTCCGAGGACCAGGCATCTTCGCTGACGCCGTATCCGGCCAGCGCCTTCGGCGTGGAGCCGCCCGACTGGTCAAGCGCGGCGATAAAACCGTTACCGGCGGCCATCTTGGCGGTCATTTCGGCGAAGTTCATGTCTCGGTCCCTGTGCTGTGCATACGTATGCTGCGGCGGCCCATAGCGAGCCTGCGGCGGACCCGCAAGCGCGCTAACTCTCTTGTTGTCAGGCTATTTCAAGCGCCTTGACGCCCGGCAGCTCCTTGCCTTCCATCCATTCCAGGAAGGCACCGCCAGCGGTTGAAATGTAAGTAAAGTCTGCCGCCACGCCGGCGTGGTTTAGCGCGGCGACGGTGTCCCCGCCGCCAGCCACCGACGTCAGGACGCCTTCCTTGCTCAGCGCAGCGGCACTGCGGGCAAGGGCGACGGTCGCGGCATCGAACGGCTCCATCTCGAATGCCCCCATCGGGCCATTCCAGACCAGCGTGCGGCAGGTCTTGAGCACGTCCGCCAGCGCCTCGACCGCCTGCGGGCCAACATCGAGGATCATCTCGTCAGCCGCGACCTCGTGGACATTGCAGGTGCGCAAGGACGCCGGATTGGCGGCAAATTCCTTCGACACGACCACATCGTAAGGCAGGTGGACCGTGCAACCGGACTTGTCAGCAGCGTCGAGAATGCCTTCTGCCGTCGCCGCCAGGTCATGCTCGCACAGCGACTTGCCGACATTGACCCCGCGCGCAGCGAGGAAGGTGTTGGCCATGCCGCCGCCGATTATCAGGTGATCGACCTGAGTCACGAGGTGCGTCAGGACATCCAGTTTCGACGAAACCTTGGCCCCGCCCACAACAGCAGCGACAGGGCGCACCGGGGTGCCGAGCGCGGCATCCAGCGCCTTGAGTTCCGCTTCCATCGAGCGGCCGGCATAGGCGGGCAGCAGGTGCGCCAGGCCCTCGGTACTGGCATGGGCGCGGTGTGCGGCCGAAAAGGCATCGTTGACATAGATGTCGCCATTGGCGGCAATCGCCTTGGCAAGTTCGGGATCGTTCTTTTCCTCGCCCTTCCAGAACCGGGTGTTCTCGAGCATGGCGATGTCGCCCGGGCGGAGAATGCCGATGGCCTGTTTGACCACGTCACCCGCCACTTCGGGCACGAACATCACTTCCTTGCCGAGTACGGCCTGAACCGCATCGAGCGTCATCGAGACCGACATGGTCGACACCCGCTCACCCTTCGGGCGGCCGAAATGGGCCAGCAGCAGGACCTTGGCGCCCTTGCTGGCCAGTTCGAGGATCGTCGGGGCCGAAGCCCGCACGCGCGTATCATCGGTGACCGAGCCATCCTGCATCGGCAGGTTGAGGTCAACGCGCACCAGCGCGACCTTGCCGGTCAGGTCACCCAGATCGTCGAGCGTGCGGAACTTGGCCATCTTTTCCCCTCCCGCTTGCGGGAGGGGTCAGGGGAGGGCCTGTTAACCAGCCTCGCCCAACAAGCCCTCCCCCGGCCCCTCCCGCAAGCGGGAGGGGGGATTAAGGTCGCTCGCTCGCGCGAGCGGTGTTTAATTACAGCAGCTTGCCCATTGCGCCGGCCGTGTCGACCATGCGGTTGGAGAAGCCCCATTCGTTGTCATACCAGCTCAGCACGCGGACCAGCTTGCCGTCGATCACCGCCGTTTCGAGGCTGTCGATGGTGCTGCTGTTCGGGCAGTGGTTGTAGTCGATCGAAACCAGCGGCTCGTCCGAATAGCCCAGCACGCCCTTGAGCGGGCCTTCGGCTGCGGCCTTGAGCAGGGCGTTGACCTCGTCCTTGGTGGTGTCGCGCTTGGGCTGGAAGGTCAGGTCGACGACCGACACGTTCGGGGTCGGCACGCGGATCGCCGAACCGTCGAGCTTGCCCTTCAGTTCGGGCAGCACTTCACCCACGGCGCGCGCTGCACCGGTGGTGGTCGGGATCATCGACATCGCGGCAGCGCGGGCGCGGCGCGGGTCTTCGTGGATCTGGTCGAGGATCTTCTGGTCGTTGGTATAGGCGTGGACCGTGGTCATCAGGCCGCGCTCGATGCCGATCGCGTCGTTCAGCACCTTGGCGACCGGCGCCAGGCAGTTGGTGGTGCACGAAGCGTTGGAAACGATGGTGTGGCCGGCTTCCAGCTTGTCATGGTTGACGCCGTAAACGACGGTCAGGTCGACATTCTTGCCGGGGGCCGAGATCAGAACCTTCTTGGCGCCGGCCGCGAGGTGCTTTTCGCACGAAGCGCGGTCAGTGAAGAAGCCGGTGCATTCCAGCACGATATCAATGCCCTGCGCACCGTGCGGCAGGTTCGCCGGATCACGCTCAGCCGTCACATGAATGCGCTTGCCGTTGATCACCAGGTCATTGCCATCAACCTCAACCGTGCAAAGGCGCCGTGGACGCTGTCGCGCTGAAACAGCATGGCATTGGCCTTGGGCGAGGCGAGATCGTTGATCGAGACCAGCTCGAGATCGTGATCGGTCCGCTCGATGATCGCGCGTGCCACATTGCGCCCGATGCGCCCGAAACCGTTGATCGCAACCTTGATCGCCATGTGAAGAACTCCTTCTAAGCAGCCAGTCTGGCTTCAATTTTCGGAACAATGGCTTCAACCGAGAAGCCAAAATGCTTGAACAGTTGATCGGCAGGCCCGGAGGCACCGAAAGTATCGATACCGATGGTCAGACCATCGCCGACATACTTTTGCCAGCCCAGCGTGACCCCGGCCTCGATCGAGACCTTGAGCGCGCCGGCCGGGAACAGGTTAGCCCGGTAAGCGGCGTCCTGCTCGTCGAACAGTTCGGCGCAGGGCATGGAGACGACATCCGCACCGATCCCCTTGCCTTCGAGCGCCGCGGCAACGTCCATCGCCAGCGACACTTCGGAGCCGGTCGCTACCAGCACGACCTTGCGCGCGGCTTTGGCCGGCTTGAGGCGATAGGCCCCGCGCGCCGACTTCATTTCGGCATCACTGCGCAGCGGCGGCAGATTCTGACGGGTCAGCGCCAACACCGAAGGCCGGCTATCCTGCTTGAGCGCCAGCGCCCAGGCCTCTGCCGTTTCGATCGCGTCAGCCGGACGGAAAACCAGCAGGTTTGGGATCGCCCGCAGGCTCATCACATGCTCGACCGGCTGGTGGGTCGGCCCATCCTCTCCCACGCCCAGGCTGTCATGGGTCATGACATAGACCACCCGGGCATGCTGGATCGCCGAGAGGCGGATCGCGTTGCGGCAGTAGTCTGAGAAGACCAGGAAGGTACCGCCATAGGGGATCACGCCCCCGTGCAGCGCCATGCCGTTCATCGCTGCCGCCATGCCGAACTCGCGGATGCCGTAGTAGACATAGCGACCGCCATAGTTGGCTGGCGTGAGCGGATCGGTCGACTTGGTCTTGGTCAGGTTCGAGCCAGTGAGGTCAGCCGAACCGCCGACCAGTTCGGGGATCGCTGCGGTCAGTGCGCCAAGCGCCATTTCGCTCGACTTGCGGGTCGCAACCTTGGGCGGCTCGGCGACCAGCGAAGCCATATAGTCACGCGCTGCACCCTTGTCCGCCGGCAGTTCACCCGCCATCCGGCGCGAGAACTCAGCGCCCTGGGCATCGGCAGCCAGCCGCGCTTCCCACGCTGCGCGGGTCGCAGCGCCCTTGGCACCAAGCGAACGCCAATCGGCCAGAATGTCCGCCGGAACTTCGAACGGCGCGGCGGTCCAACCGAGGTATTCGCGCGCAGCCGCGATTTCATCGGCACCGAGCGGCGCGCCGTGGACGTTGTGGCCGCCCTGCTTGTTGGGGGCGCCCTTGCCGATCACGGTCCGGCAAGCGACGAGCGTCGGCTTGTCAGCAGCCTCGGCCTCGGCCAGTGCGCGGGCGATATCGACAAAGTCATGCCCATCGCACGAGGTGACGTGCCAGCCTGCAGACTTGAAGCGCGCGGCAATGTCTTCGCTGGTCGACAGATCGGTATCGCCGTCGATGGTAATGCGGTTGTCGTCCCACAGCACCTTGAGCCGATCGAGCTTGAGGTGGCCGGCAAGACCGATCGCCTCGTGATTGATGCCTTCCATCAGGCAGCCATCGCCGGCGATCACCCAGGTCTTGTGATCGACCAGATCGTCGCCGAACTGCGCGTTGAGGTGCCGCTCGGCCAAGGCCATGCCGACCGCCATGGCCAGGCCCTGACCCAGCGGCCCGGTGGTGCATTCCACCCCGTCAATTTCGGTGTTCTCGGGGTGGCCAGCGCAGGGGCTGTGCAGCTGCCGGAAATTGCGAATGTCCGCCATCGTCGGCGCGGCATAGCCGGTCAGGTGCAGCAGCGAATAAATCAACATCGAGCCATGACCGGCCGAAAGCACGAAGCGATCTCGATCCGGCCATTTCGGGGCGGCGGGGTCGAACTTCAGGAACTGCGAGAAGAGCACCGTGGCGACATCGGCCATGCCCATCGGCATGCCGGGGTGACCGGAATTGGCCGCCTGGACTGCGTCCATCGAAAGCGCACGGATGGCATTGGCCATGGGTGCGAGGCGGGACGCGTCGAGTGTCATGCTTGGGCTCTCCCGGAAAAGGGCAGGATTGGGCCACCGATTCGATGTCGGGTCTCCTTTGCGGAGGCACCCCGCCCCGTCAAGCGCGGGTCACCCCTTGCCCATTGCAAATCGTGGGAAAGCTGGCCCTGTGCCCTTTGCGACCACAATCAATTGCGCTAGCCCTTAACCATGAGTGGGGAACGCAGCAGCCGCGCGCTGGCGCGGATCGAAGCGGCGCTTGAGCGGATTGAGGCCGCCACGCGCCGGGGGGCACAGGCGGGGGCAAGTTCGGAAGAACTGGCCGACCTGCGGACACGCCATGAGAAACTGCGTGCAGCGGTTACGGATTCCCTCGCCGAGCTCGACCAGCTGATCGAAGGAGCGCAGGGATGAGCAACGTCACCCTTTCGATCGGTGGTCGCAACTATACCGTCGCCTGCGCCGCGGGTGAAGAAGACCACGTTACCGGACTGGGCCAGGCGATCGATGCCAAGATCCAGTCAATGGGCGCGGCCGGCACCAACGAAACCCGCCAGCTCCTGTTTGCCGCACTGCTGCTTGCGGACGAGGTTCATGAGGCAAAGTCAGCAACCCGGTCACCTGCCCCGGCGCCGGCGCTCGATGACAGCCAGGCCGAGCGGCTCGAAGCGATTGCCGCCAAGCTTGAGGCCTGCGCGCTAGCCCTTGAGGGTTGAGCCCACATTCCCTATCTAGGGCGTGGCGGGTACTGCCCGGTGCGAGCCTTCGAAAATCCCTGAGGCTATAAGCAATCCATGGGGGCTGTCCCTGGCTGGACCCTGGTCTGGCACATATGGTCCCCACCTGACGTCGAGGCGTCAGAGGATTTCCCGGCAACGGCCCATGGTGGTCCCGTCACCCACCCTATCGCGGAGCCAAGCGTGATCGACAAGCAGGTGCTCCGCACCGAACTGAAGAAGCGCCGCCGCGAACACGTTGCCGCTATTCCGGCGATGCAACTTGGCCTGCTGTTCCGCCGTCCACCCGAAGCCGTGGTCCGCCTGATCCCTGAAGGCGCAACCATCGGGCTCTATCACGAAATGCCGGACGAGGCCCCCGCCGGTCACTATGCCCGCTGGTTCTTCGAGCGCGGCCACAAGGTTGCCCTCCCGTGGTTTGCCGATCGCGCCGCACCGATGCAGTTTCGCGAATGGAGCAATCCCTTCATCGATGACCTGCTGGAACCCGATCCTTTCAAGTCGCGCCAACCGCCTGGCGAGAGCCCGGCACTGGCGCCTGACGTGCTGTTCTGCCCACTGGTGGGATTTTCCTCCAGCGGCGCCCGGCTTGGTCTGGGAGCCGGGCACTATGATCGCTGGTTGAGCGACAATCCGCCGCAGCTGGCCATCGGCCTTGCCTGGGACTGCCAGCTGGTTGACGATCTGCCGACCGAGCCGCACGACCGCCCGCTCAATGCGGTCATCACCCCTACCCGCCTTTACGGACCCTTCTGATGCGCACTGAACCCACCTGGCGAATTCCCGTAGGCGTACTCGGTCTGCTGACTGTGCTGATCGTCTACGGGCTGCTGATCGCCCGCTATGTCGCCCCGCTGATCACCGATTGGCATGCCTTGCTGCAGACACCGATCTATATCCTGCTCGGCGTGGTCTGGCTGCTGCCGCTCAGGCGCTTCCTGATCTGGATGGAGACGGGTCGCTGGGGCTGAGCAAGGCGGCGCGGGCCAGGTCCTTGGGCCGACCGAACCGGTGGAGCAGATCCACCAGCTCGGCGCGCGAGGGGACTGGCAGCCTGATCTGACCCACTTTGCGCCATTCACGGCTGGCCAAGCGGACCGGGAACCAATCTGCGCCTTCGCACAATTCGAAATCGGCAAACAGTTCGACCGGCAGCGGTGGCGCATCCCAGGTTATGAAGTAGCGCGAACGAAAGCGTCCGTCGCCCTGCCCCTCAGTCGGCTTAAGCCCAAGCGGCGCCAGCACGGCAGCGATGTCCCGCACGTCCATCAGCACATCGACGTCGCGAACCCGCCCGGGATCGACGCCGTGGAGGCGGCAGGCCGCGCTGGCGATGATCCACCAGTCGTGCCGCGCCGGGGCCATGGCCACAGCGACCTGTTCGAGTGTTTGCAGCAGGGGATCGGGCAGATCCATTCCCGCCTCTTGCCGGATCGGCGCTCTCCCGGCAATCTCCGTCGACGGCTGACGGGGGAGAGCTAGCCATGACGACAAAGCGGAAGATTGGCCTGGCTGTTGCCGTGCTGCTGTTGGCGATCGGCGTTACCCTGCTGGCCTTGCGCGATCGGCTGGCGCAGCGGGCCTTCAACACCGCGATTGAGCAGAACGTCGGCGTCGATCGTTCTGCCGCGTTGCCAGACGGCATCCACGTCTATGTCTGCGGCTCAGGCTCTCCCATGCCCGATGCCGATCGCGCCGGGCCGTGCCTGGCCGTTCTGGCTGGCCGCCAGGGCTTCATCTTTGATGCCGGCGCGGGGTCGATCCGCAAGCTCGGCCGGATGGGCTTCCCGATGGACCGCCTCCAGGGCGCCTACCTGACGCATCTTCATTCCGATCACATTGATGGCTTGGGCGAGCTCTTGCTCCAGGCCTGGATCGCCGGATCGCGCGGCACACCGCTGCCGGTCAGCGGGCCGGCCGGCACCGATCAGGTGATTGGCGGCCTGATCCAGGCCTACAAGATCGACAGCGGCTACCGCATAGCTCACCACGGCCCGGCCGTCGCGCGGCCAGGCGGCTTTGGCGGCACAGCGCAGATCATTGACCTGCCTGAAGGCCAGCCGAGCAAGGTGGTCTACGACCAGAACGGCGTGAAGATCACCGTGATCCGGGTGATCCACGATCCGATCAAGCCGGCTTTCGGTTACCGGCTGGACTACAAGGGCCGCTCGGTCGCGATCAGCGGCGATACGATCTATGCGCCGGATTTCGTCACCGCGGCCAAGGGTGCCGATGTGATGTTCCACGAAGCGCTCAACCCCAAGATGATCGGCGCGATGCAGGCGCAGCTCGCCAAGCGGGGCCGGTCCGATTCGGCCAAGATCATGGCGGACATCCCTGGCTATCACGCCAGCCCGGAAGATGCCGCGCGTGCGGCCAAGGAAGCCGGCGCAAAGGCGCTGGTGCTGTATCATATGGTCCCGGCCCCGCCGGCCAAGCTGATCGAACGGCTGTTCGTGGGCGATGCGCCAAAGATCTATTCGGGCGACCTGCGCCTGGCGCACGACGGTATGCTAGTCCACTTGCCGGCTGGCAGCCAGACCGTGGACTATTCCGAAGCTTTTTAGGAAGAACGTCCCAAGTGGCGCGAGTGACGGGGCTCGAACCCGCGACCTCCGGCGTGACAGGCCGGCACTCTAACCAACTGAGCTACACCCGCGTGTGCTTGGGAGCAGCGCCA